>Ga0209344_10000361_pt1 | contig 84657 bp, 74 predicted proteins | sample Cruoilmetagenom6_FD_187293 | JGI IMG/M metagenome (GOLD analysis project Ga0209344, IMG submission 187293) | Oil polluted marine microbial communities from Coal Oil Point, Santa Barbara, California, USA - Santa Barbara Oil Seep Sample 6 (SPAdes)... | ecosystem: Environmental > Aquatic > Marine... | reverse complement strand
CGGTTCTCCGCAACACGAACGACATCGTCGCGGAACTCTTTCGGATAGGGCTTAGCCACAATGGCATCCTTCCAGGCCCGCCCGCAGGCAAGCCAGATCAGATGTCACCTATCCGTGCAGCAGACCCGTTGACGGTGAACGTCGCTACCGATGTGCGCGCGACCTCGGCCACGCGAAGATCCCCGCCTTGATCACGACCGAGCGCAGCGAGCGTGAAGTCCTGCAGCAGATGTTCAACATCCATCTCATCAGGGAGCCGTGGCGAGACATCCCCACGGCAAAGGCACTGCAGCGTCTTGCCGAAGAGATCAACGAGAGCGAGGGGCGCGAACCCAACGACAACGAACTTCGTGACCTCACTGGGCTCTCCATCGAACGCGTCCGCCAGTTGCGGTACGTCGTGACACTGCCAGACGAATGGCAGGACTACATCCGTGAAGAGACAATCCCGCTTAACTTCTTTTGGGAGCTGAAAAAGAACGTCATCGACGCCCTGCGCAGCAACCGACCGACGATCCTTGAGGAATACGGCGAAGACAAGGTCAGCGCTGCCTTCGTGCAGAAGCGACTCGATCAAGTCATCACGGACACCGTGAGCCTTCGAAAGATCTCGCCCATCATCAAGTTCGCTGCTCAAGACGCCGCCTCGAACGGGACCGGCGAATCGACGATCGACACCTCGATCCGAGACCTCATTGATAAGCCTGATGCCACCATCGATGACGCTTACGAAGACACCGTTCAGATGATGGTCGAGGTCGACAAGCTCGGACGTCGCACGTCATCTATGATCGCTGTCTTCAGCCGACTCCTCTCTCAAACTGCAGGCACAACCGATAACGAAGAAGTGAAGCGACTCGGACGCGATCTCATCACTCAGCTGGGGGCTCTTCTCAATGCCGACGAGCAACCCGTCTGAGCTCCAGGGCGCAGTCGTCAACGAGATTCTCGACGATACAGAGTCCGGCCGAACGGTCAGCGCCAAGGACGTTGAAAAAGTAACCGACCAGATCTGCGCCTCACCCGATGGCGCGCGATGGCGGCGCGACGTCGAGCTCGAACTCGGACCAAAAAAGTGGCGCCCGTCAGCGGTATCAGTCGACAGAGCGCGGCTGCTCTACGTCTACCTCCAGGACGAGTTACCGCGCTTCGTTGCCGACCGCCTACGACTGGCTACCTCGCGCCAGGTCGCAGTAACCGTCGCTCTCCCCATCACTTCACTATTCAAACCTGACGTCATCGAACTCCTCGTGGACCTCGAAGCTGAAGTGCTGGTCGTCGACGACTACATCGCCGATAGGCGACTCGTCCCTCGTCCCATCCTTCTCGCGCTCGCCGACGTAGAAGTACCGATCTCGCCTGCATCGCGGCAGAAAATATACCGGAGCATCTGGGGGCGGATCGGCGAGGGGACCGCGCAGCAGCGGGGCTACCGCTTGGAAGCGCTGCTTGCGTTCCTCTTCTCCCAAGTGCAGGACCTCAAGGTCATCGAACGGAACTATCGAACCGAGACCGAAGAGATTGATCTTGTACTCCAAGTCGACAATCTCAGTCCCAGGGTCTGGCAACGGCCGGGGGTGCCGTTCATCCTCGTGGAAGCCAAAAATCGAGCAGACAAGGCATCACAGCAAGTGATGTCTGTCCTCCTCACCAAGTTGCAGACGAAGCGAGGAACCTCGCGCATCGCATTCTTAGTTTCGCTCGCGGGCTTCACTGAGGACGCAAAACTGCAGGAGCTCCGGTTCTCGACGCAAGACGTCTGCGTCGTGATGATCGACCGAGCAGAGCTCGAATCGTTGATGGAGTCTGAAGACCTTGATGACTCACTCGAAGCTCTCGTGCGTCGCGCACTTCTGCGATGACTGCTCCGCAGTGATGGAGCCTTCGCGACAGCAATCAACTTGCATCGTTGATCTGGGCGACGTAGAGGGCGCGAGTACCGGCTAGGACCGAGTGCTCATGTCGTTGCCAGCCCAGCGTTGCCCAGAATCTGTCGGACTCACTATCCTGGCTCACCGCCATGAGCTGACGTCCCTTGTGGCTGCGCTCGATCTCGGCGACGATGCGAGTGCCAATCTTCGCCCGACGACTCGACGCAGCCACCTCCAGGAAAACGACTTCAAGAAACCCAAGCGGTGGCGGGGTTCCAAGTCCAAATCGTGGGCTAATGATCTGCCGTGGCTCCAGCATGAAACGCGCGACTTCAACAGCGCCTGTGACAGCAGACATCCACTCGCAGGACCGTGCCTCGCCGTATTCCTTGTCATGCCACCAAGGCATTACGAACTCGTCCGAGGGGGGGGATAGTCGGGTCGCTGGCCATTTGTCGTGGCTGGGCCGCGTTGGATGAACATCAGGCCTTCCTCTGATCGCACGCAACTAATGTAGCCGCGCCGGGAGCTCTGACGTTCGATGGATCCGCGGACTCGAATAGATCGCCACCTGGACAGCCCCCAATCCCGTTTACCCCATCAATCTCCAAGTCCTCATATCGACCGACAACTCTCCGGGGGAGGGAGCCACGTGCCGCTGGCTGAGCGGCGAATTTGACCCGCTCGCCAGAAACTCTCCACAAAGCAACGGGAGCTACCCGGCAACAGACGGAACCAGATCGGGGTAAACTTGACGGCGCAGAGCGACATCCATCCGTAACGACGGGTCCTCAGCCCACTGGCAACATGGTATGCATCCCTAGCTCAATTGGTAGAGCAACTGACTCTTAATCAGTGGGTTCCCGGTTCAAGTCCGGGGGGGGGTGCACGTTCAGAAAAACCCCCACGATCGTTGAGATCGTGGGGGTTCTTTGTTTAAGCACCAGGTCGTCTCCCCACGCTGCGTTGCAGAGATCCCGATTCGTCAAAAAAATCTATTGTCCTCCGAATAGGGGACATGGTATTTTGTGGCATCGCCAGATCGGCCCGCTCCGGTCACTACCCGATGGCGCAGAAGAAGGTGATGCCCGAATCACTCCCCAGCGGCGCTGTTCACCCCCGTGAATGCGCTCGCACTCCCTCTCGTGAGCCAACGGTGGCCCCGACTCTGCAGTTGCGTGCGGATGCGTCGATACACGCATACCCCCATGCAGAAAGCTGCCCTCAATGTTCCTCAAGAAACTGCTGGCAACCGTTGCCACTGTCACCCTCACAGCAGGTGCTCTCCTAGGCGTTTCAGCCCCCGCCTTTGCCGACGAAAGCACTCCCGCCTCCGATCCAGCGGTGACCAACTCCGACACCGCCGTCCCAGACCCCAACGACGGCTCGCACGAGTCGATATCTACTCCGGCACCCGAACAGCCTGAGCCAGTCGCCTCGGAGCCTGCAGCACTCGCTGGAGCGCAGGCGGAGGATTCCGAACGCTCCGCCGAACGCTCAACTCAACCTGAAGAACACGCTCTCTCTCCCGAAGGCGACAAAGTTTGGGTGTGCCAGTTCGTCTCAAGCGATAGCGCTCCCTTGGGATTCCAACTAGCGCCACGAGACCAACCAGTCCATCTGAGCGGTGGTGAGCTCGGGGACGGCGTCAACGACAGCGGCACGTTCGTTGCAGGACAGCCGTCGTTCATCGTCGCAAGCGACGACGCGAGCCTGTGCTCTCGCACTGAAGTGATCGTCGACGAAGAAGTGAGGTGCCCCACCTATCAATATGGCGGAATCGTGAACATTGCGACGGCGACCAAGCTCTTCTATGGCTCTACCCAAGTCGGCTTCACTCAATCGCACAGCACGCGCAAGCTCACCGCAGAGGAACTTCGGGCGTGCGACCCGCCGCCCGAGGAGGAGCCGCTTGTCGCCACAGCGCAGGCTGATTTCGCGGCGGCCACGTGCGATGCTCCTGAGCGTTTGATTCTCGGACCGATCGTCAACGCGACGTGGGGTGAGATCACCGACCCCGAGGGCCCGAACGACTACAGCGTGACGGCGACTGCCAATGCCGGCGCATACTTTTCGGTCGTGGGCCCTGCCTTGAGGGCGGCAGTTGGCGTGACCACGCTGACCTTTAGCGGAGTGCTCAATCCGCAACACGACCCGCTAGATCCTCGGTGCGATCTTGCAACGTTGGGGCTCGTTATGCCGGCAGTGTCGTTCTCGCAGGCCAGTTGTGGCTCGGTGGGAATCTACAGCTTGGGAGTCGCGCCTGGATACGATCCTTCGCTTGTGTCATTCACTGTAAATGGTGTCTCTGGGGTGCGTCCGGGAATCTACCCGGTAGCCGCATCCGCTTCGGTGTCTGTTTCTGCTCAGGCGGTCGCGCCGAATGGGCTCGAGTTCGACTGGGTCGATCCGCCGGAGTTCTCCTTCGTGGTTTCCGGCAATGACGACTGCACGATAGGTGGCGTTGTTACTGCACAGCTACCAACGCTGGCGTACACGGGCAGCGGCGGCATTTCGGTGGCGTGGTGGCTGTTGCCCACGAGCCTTATTGTGCTGGGTGCTGCCGCCTGTTTCGTGCGACGTCGGATGGATGCTGGCGCTCAGTAGCCAGATGCCGACGATGCAGAGTTACGGCAACCACGGCATGGGATCGACGCGCGTGTCGAAAACGTAAATCTCAAAGTGGAGGTGAGGGAAGGTCGAGTAGCCGGTGTTGCCGACGGAGCCTAAGAAGGTTCCTGCGGCAACCCACTGGCCAGCGGTGACTGCTTGCGAACCCTCGATCATGTGGCCGTAGAGAGTTTTGATTCCATTGCCGTGATCGATAATCACGTGGCGACCCCAGCCCCCACCGCTGGAGACGCTTTCGACGGTGCCGGATGAAGCCGCGATGATCGCGGAACCCTCTGGCGCCATGATGTCGATACCGCCGTGGAACTCGTTGCCATCGCGATAGCCGAAACCATCGTTGACAGGGCCATTGGCCGGGAAAAGCTCGAGAGTGCCCGTAATTCCTGATGCCGTCACGACAACCTGCTGCTGCACTTTTTCGACGCCAAAGCTGTCGCGCACAACGGGAGTCGACTTTCCCGTTGCTGGCGAGGCGAACGTTTGAATCTCATCGGTCGGTGAAGTTGCCGTTGTCGAGGTTGGCGCTTGAGCGAGGGTCGCAGCGTCCGCAACGAATACCTCGTTCTCAACTGTGGGAAAAACTGCTGCGGGCACCGTGCCGCCAATGAGGATCGCCCCGACGGCGAGCATAGTCATAGATCTTTTCAACAGCGTTCCTAGGGTTGGGTTAGCGAGAAGGGCGGCTGAGTTAGGGAGAAGCACCATCTGGTGGTGGCTGTGCGGTCACGGGTTTGAGTGGCGCATAAGCCGGATGGGTGCCAACTGCAGCACACTGGCCGAAACCGCTTCGATGCGGTTAGACAGGCGAGTAAGCAACCAAAAATAATGGACAAACCTGAGAACGGTACTCAGGAAGCAACAATCTGCTGCCATCGGCCTATATCCTTTGGTAACAAACGTTCTATTTCTTCGATGGGGAGGGGTCCATATGGGCACCAGTTCGCGTCCAATAATCGGGCTCACGTCGTACCTTGAACAGGCTCAAACTGGCGTCTGGGATCTGCCCGCGTCATTCTTGCCCAAGATCTACTTCGAAGCGGTGACGGATGCCGGCGGGATAGCGGTACTGCTGCCACCCCAGCCCGTCGACGCCGAGATCGCAAGCTCGCTCATCCGCGGCCTCGATGGCTTAATCCTGACCGGCGGCAAGGACGTCGACCCGGCCCGCTACGGTCAAGAGGCACACCCGACCACGGATGTGCCCCGCAAGGATCGCGACGCCTTCGAAGACGCGTTGCTCCGTGCGGCTATCGACGCGAACCTGCCGTTTCTGGGGATCTGTCGAGGCGCTCAAGTGTTGAATGTCGCGCTCGGCGGCACGATCATCCAGCACCTTCCCGATGTGATCGGGTCGACCCGCTATGGTGCGGGCGGCGGAACCTTTCTCGTGAATGACGTCGCAGTGGAACCCGAGAGTGAACTGTCGTCGCTGCTCGGCGGCGACACCAGCCTTGCCGTGAAGTCGTACCATCATCAGGCAATTGGCGAGCTCGCCGAGGGTCTCGTCGTCTCCGGACGAGGAGATGACGGCGTCATTCAGGCAGTTGAACTGCCTGGCGTGGACTTTGGCGTTGCCGTGCAGTGGCATCCGGAAGAGGACGCTAAAGAAGATGCACGCCTGTTCCGCGGCGTGGTCGAAGCGGCGGCCCGCTATCGCGCGAAACGTTAATCGCTAGAACCCTCGCGCCCGAGCGAGTAGCTCGACGCAGTGGCGACGCTCAGTGCGAAGCAGCGTTAGCTGTCGAGCTCGTAGGAGTCGCTGGCTTCTTTAGCGATCGTACCGATAGCGATGGCGACGGTGAGGCCCCAGCTGATCCACATGAGAATGAGACGCCAGTCTCGCGGCCCCTGCTTGGTGGTCTGAAAAATGCTCCAGCCTCCAGCGACCGCGCTGAGGAGACTGCCGTTGAACAAGTACTTGCGCATTTTTCCTCCGAGGTTGGGTTGCTTAACGCTAGCGCGAAATGGATGTCTTGGTTCTGTCACCGGAAAGAAACGGTTGAGAAACGCAATCCCCAGCCTCAGCCGAGGGCCCGCTGGTAACTTAGCTACATGACGGAATCACAGAAGAGTTCTTCTCCCGCTGAATACGACTTCGTGGTGGTTTCCAACCGGCTTCCCGTGGATTGCACGGTTGAAGACGACGGATCTCTCTCGTGGAAGCGTTCTCCAGGTGGTCTCGTTACTGCCCTTGAGCCCATCATGCAGAAGGCAGATGGAGCCTGGGTGGGGTGGGCTGGTCGCCCTGATCTTGAGGTCGAACCTTTTCATCACGACGGCATCCAAATCATCCCGGTACCTCTCAGCACTCAAGATATTGAGGAGTACTACGAGGGTTTCAGCAACGACACTCTGTGGCCGCTTTACCATGACGTCATCGCCCCACCGGCCTATCACCGGGAATGGTGGGATGACTATGTTGCCGTGAACCAGCGGTTTGCGGATGCTGCGGCAGCGAACAGCGCCGAGGGTGCTGTCGTGTGGGTGCAGGACTACCAATTACAGCTCGTGCCCCGCATGCTGCGAGAAAAGCGTCCCGACTTGACGATCGGTTTCTTCAACCACATTCCCTTTCCGCCATATGGAATCTTTGCTCAGTTGCCGTGGCGCACGCAGATCATTGAGGGCATGCTCGGGGCCGATGTGGTTGGCTTTCAGCGCCCGTCAGATGCCTCAAACTTTTCGTCCGCGGTGCGCCGGCTCACGAACCACCCCACCAAAAACCCGGCTATCGAAGTCACGATCGAGGGGCAGCCGACGCGACGCGTTGTTGCGAAGTCGTTCCCGATTTCGATTGACGCGCGAAGCTTTGAAGAGCTCGCCCGGGATCCCGCGATTCAGCAGCGTGCTCGCGACATTCGCAAGGGATTGGGAAACCCGAAAACAGTGATGTTCGGGGTTGATCGCCTTGACTATACGAAGGGCATCCGTCACCGGTTGAAGGCGTATGGCGAGTTGTTGCGTGACGGTTCTATCGAGGTTGGAGATGTTGCTCTCATTCAGGTTGCGAGCCCGAGTCGTGAGCGTGTCGAGGCCTATATGCACTTGCGCGATGAGATTGAACTGACGGTTGGTCGCATCAACGGCGAGTTCAGCACTCTCAGCCACGCGCCGATCAATTACCTGCATCAGGGGTTCCCGCGCGAGGAGATGGTCGCGCTGTACCTTGCGGCTGACGTCTTGCTCGTCACGGCGCTGCGCGATGGAATGAACCTTGTAGCCAAGGAATATGTGGCTGCTCGCTTCGACAACGACGGTGTGCTCATTTTGAGCGAGTTTGCCGGGGCGTCAGAGGAGCTTCGCAAGGCACTGCTTATTAACCCTCACGACATTGACGGCTTGAAGGGGGCGATGATGCGCGCCATCACTATGCCGAAGGCTGATCGTGCGGTTCGGATGCGCTCAATGCGCAAGCGAGTACTTGAGCACGACGTCGAGCGGTGGTCGAACGCCTTCTTGAAAAATTTGGCTGCAACGCGCTCCGATCGTCACCGCAGGATTGCGCCGCTGGGAATGGCCGAAGAAGTCGAGTGGACAATTGAGCGAAAGCGAGTCAGGTAGTCGTGCAGTTTTCTTCAGCATCAGACCTTCGAGAAGCGATTGACGAGTTGGTCGCGGTGCCTACACTCCTGATCGCGCTCGATTTTGACGGAACTCTGGCTCCCGAAGTCGACGACCCCGATGACGCCCGTTCGCTTCCTCAGGCACACGCGCAACTTCTGCGTATTCTTGAGATTCCCGACACTCGACTCGCTCTCATCTCTGGGCGTGCCATCGAAAACTTGGAATACGTATCTCAGCTACCTCGTTCGGTGCTTTTCGGCGGCTCACACGGCCTCGAGTTCCGTTTTGATGAGGGTGCTGCCGAGGCTCCTCTCGATGAGGACGAAGCGGCAGCGCTAAAAACGTTGAACACAATTACGCACGAGGTTGCGGATACCGCCGAGGGCGCCTGGGTTGAGTTGAAGCCCGCAGGTCAAGCGATTCACACTCGACTGTGCTCGGCAGAAGATGGCGAGCGAGTGCAGCGTGAAGCGCTCGCGCGGGTTGCTCAGGAACTGCCTACCGTTACGGTGCGAAAAGGTAAGAACAACGTGGAGTTCGCTATCCACGATGCCACCAAAGCTGACGCGATTCACCGGCTGCGCGATTACGTCGGTGCTGACGCGGTGTTCTTTGCCGGTGACGATGTGACCGACGAAGATGCGATCGCCGTGCTGGGGTCACACGACCTTGGCGTTCGCGTTGGTGAGGCGCCATCAGTCGCACGATTGCGGGTGCCGGGTACTGCCGACATCGCCGAACTTTTGGTGCTTTTGGCTGATCGTCGAGAAGCCGTGATATCCGCGCGCAAAACTGACGGTGCGTAACGCCCTAAACTCGAAGCATGTCTGAGAGTGAGTCGATTGATATCAAGCCACGTTCCCGCACGGTAACTGAGGGAATTGAAGCCACAACGTCGCGCGGAATGCTGCGCGCCGTTGGTATGGGAGATGCCGACTGGGAGAAGCCCCAGATTGGTATCGCGAGCTCGTGGAACGAGATCACCCCGTGCAACCTGTCGCTCGATCGACTCGCGCACGCGGCGAAAGAGGGCGTTCACGCCGGTGGGGGATACCCGCTGCAGTTCGGCACGATCAGTGTTTCCGACGGTATTTCGATGGGCCATGAGGGCATGCACTTCTCGCTCGTCAGTCGCGAGGTCATCGCTGACTCTGTCGAGGTCGTCATGGAGGCCGAGCGCCTCGACGGTTCCGTCACACTGGCTGGTTGCGACAAGTCGCTTCCCGGAATGCTCATGGCCGCGGCCCGACTCAACCTCTCGTCGGTGTTCCTCTACGCCGGTTCGATTGCTCCGGGCTGGGTCAAGCTCAGTGACGGCACCGAAAAAGACATCACGATCATCGACTCGTTCGAGGCCGTTGGTGCGGTCAAGGCTGGCCGGATGACCGAAGCTGATGCCAAGCGCATCGAGTGTGCCTTCGCTCCTGGCGAGGGCGCCTGTGGCGGTATGTACACGGCCAACACGATGGCGAGTGTTGCGGAAGCCTTGGGCATGAGCCTTCCCGGCTCGGCGAGCCCCGCATCCGCTGATCGTCGTCGCGACTACTTTGCACACCGTTCGGGCGAAGCCGTCGTTAACCTGCTTCGCAAGGGCATCACTTCGCGCGACATTATGACGAAGAAGGCCTTCGAGAACGCGATCACAGTCGCGATGGCTCTTGGCGGTTCGACCAACGTCGTGTTGCACATCCTCGCGATTGCGAGTGAGGCCGAAGTCGAGTTGACCCTTGATGATTTCAACCGCATCGGCGACAAGGTTCCGCACCTTGCTGACCTGAAGCCCTTCGGCAAGTACGTCATGAATGACGTTGATCGTCACGGCGGCCTTCCCGTGCTCATGAAGGCACTCATGGAAGAGGGTCTCATTCACGGCGACGCTCTCACCGTGACGGGCAAGACGGTTGCCGAGAACCTCGCCGAGATGGATATCGACCCGCTCGATGGCGAAGTTTTGCGCACATTCGATAACCCCATTCACCCGACCGGTGGTCTGACTATCCTCAAGGGTTCTTTGGCTCCCGAGGGTGCTGTAGTGAAGACGGCAGGCTTCGATCTTGCCGAGTTCGAGGGCCCTGCTCGCGTGTTCGAACGCGAGCGCGAAGCTCTGGATGCTCTCACCGCTGGCACTATCGAAGCCGGTTCGGTTCTCGTCATCCGCTATGAAGGACCCAAGGGTGGGCCGGGTATGCGCGAAATGCTCGCGATCACGGCGGCCATTAAGGGCGCTGGACTCGGAAAAGATGTACTACTCTTGACGGACGGACGATTCTCAGGCGGCACAACCGGGCTGTGCATCGGCCACATAGCTCCCGAAGCAGTAGACGCAGGTCCTATTGCCTTCGTGCGCGATGGTGATCTGATACGGGTCAATATCGCAGCTCGCTCGCTCGACTTACTTGTCGATTCCGCTGAGCTCGAAGCCCGCCGAAAAGGCTGGGCCCCCCTTCCTCCGCGTTACACGCGAGGCGTTCTTGCCAAGTATTCGAAGCTTGTGCAGTCCGCCGCTCGCGGCGCGGTCACCAGTTAGCGCCAGCTCACCATTCGACTTAAAGGATTCACACATGTCCTCTGAACCCGCACCGCGGCCGAAGAGCACTACACCGGAGATTTTGACCGGTTCCGGTGCCATTCTGCGCAGTCTGGAGAAGTTGGGCGTGAACGACGTCTTCGGCTTGCCCGGCGGCGCAATCATGCCCTTCTACGACGAACTCATGGCATCCACTGCTATTCGTCACATTCTGGTTCGCCACGAGCAGGGTGCTGGTCACGCTGCTGAGGGCTATGCCTCGTCATCCGGAAAGCTCGGCGTCTGCATCGCAACGTCGGGTCCGGGAGCCACGAACCTCGTGACGGCGATCGCGGATGCCCACATGGACTCCGTGCCGTTGCTCGCGATCACCGGTCAGGTGTTTTCAACCTCGATGGGAACCGACGCGTTCCAAGAGGTCGACATCTCGGGAATCACGATGCCGATCACGAAGCATTCGTTCCTCGTATCGAAGCCGGAAGACATCCCGGCGACCCTCGCCGCGGCGTACCACATTGCGACAACGGGCCGCCCTGGTCCGGTGCTCGTTGACGTTACAAAGGACTGCCAGCAGGCATCCGCCCCGTTCATTTGGCCGCCCAAGGTTGACCTGCCCGGGTACCGTCCGGTCATGAAGGCGCACGGCAAGCAGGTTTTGGCGGCAGCACAAATGCTGGCTGAGGCTGAGCGCCCCGTGTTCTATGTGGGTGGTGGAGTGGTTCGCTCTGGTGCTTCTGCCGAGCTGCTTGAACTCGCAACCCTCGTGGGCGCGCCGATCGTGACAACGCTGATGGCTCGCGGTGCGTTCCCCGATTCCAACGATTTGAACCTCGGGATGCCGGGAATGCACGGCTCTGTGCCTGCCGTTCTCGCCATCCAAGAGTCCGATCTCCTCATCTCGCTCGGTGCTCGTTTTGACGACCGCGTTACGGGCAAGCCAACAGAGTTTGCGCCTCTTGCGAAGGTTGTTCACGTCGACATCGACCCCGCTGAGATCGGCAAGATCCGTGCGGCTGAAGTGCCGATCGTGGGTGATGCGAAAGATGTCATCATCGACCTGACGGCAGCGTTTACCGATGTGAGCACGACGACGAAGCCTGATTACTCCGAGTGGTGGGAGCGCCTCAATTCGCTGCGCAACCAGTTCCCGCTTGGCTTCACGGAGCCGGACGACGGACTGCTGTCTCCGCAATACGTGATCCAGCGCATCGGTGAAATCACCGGGCCAGAGGGTATCTTCGCGGCCGGCGTTGGCCAGCACCAGATGTGGTCTGCCCAGTTCATCAAGCACGAGCGCCCCAACTCGTGGCTCAACTCGGGTGGTGCGGGAACGATGGGTTACGGCGTGCCCGCAGCGATGGGTGCCAAGGTGGCGAACCCCGACCGTCCTGTGTGGGCGATCGACGGTGACGGATGCTTCCAGATGACGAATCAGGAACTCGCCACCTGCACGATCAACAAGATCCCCATCAAGGTCGCGATCATCAACAACTCGAGCCTCGGCATGGTTCGCCAGTGGCAGACGCTGTTTTACGACGGACGCCACTCGTTCACCGACCTCAACACGGGTCACGACACCGTCATGATTCCTGACTTCGTGAAGCTGGCTGACGCCTACGGATGCCTCGCCATCCGTGTCACGAAGAAAGAGGAAATCGACCCGGCTATCAAGCTCGCGCTCGAAACCAACGATCGCCCCGTCGTCATTGACTTCGTCGTAAGCCGAGACTCGATGGTGTGGCCGATGGTGCCGCAGGGTGTCGGTAACTCAAGCGTGCAGTATGCCCGCGACCATGCCCCCGAGTGGGAAGAGGAGTAAAGCGATGAGTCACGTACTTTCTCTACTCGTAGAAGACAAGCCGGGTCTGCTGACTCGTGTAGCCGGGCTGTTCGCTCGTCGCGGGTTCAACATCCAGTCGCTGGCTGTGGGATCAAGCGAAATTGAGGGCCTCTCGCGCATCACCGTTGTGGTGGATGTCGAGGAGCTTCCCCTTGAGCAGGTCACGAAACAGCTCAACAAGCTCATCAACGTGATCAAGATCGTGGAACTCGACCCTAGCCAGTCGGTTACTCGCGAACACTTGCTCATCAAGGTTCGCGTCGACAACACGACGCGGTCACAAATTCTCGAAGCGGTAAACCTGTTCCGGGCTCGCGTGGTTGATGTCGCATCCGATGCGCTCATCATCGAAACCACCGGAGACTCGGGCAAGATTCAAGCATTCCTGCGAGTGCTCGAACCCTACGGGATCAAAGAAATTGCTCAGAGTGGATTGCTGGCTATGGGCCGTGGTTCCAAGAGCATTACCGACCGAGTTTTCAAGAACTAACAGAACAACAACTAAGGAGAATCACAACTGTGACTGAGATCTTTTACGACAAAGACGCTGACCTCGCGCTCATCCAGGGCAAGAAGGTTGCCGTTATCGGCTATGGCTCACAGGGCCACGCGCACGCACTGAACCTGCGTGACTCCGGTGTTGAGGTCAAGATTGGCCTCAAGGAGGGCTCGAAGAGCACCGCCAAGGCAACCGACGCTGGCTTCGAGGTGCTCTCGAGCGCCGAGGCAGCCAAGTGGGCTGACGTTGTTGTGATCCTTGCTCCCGACCAGCACCAGCGTGGCCTCTACGCCGCCGACATCAAGGACAACCTTGAAGCCGGAAACGTTTTGGTCTTCGGCCACGGCTTCAACATCCGTTTCGGCTACATCGACGCTCCTGCAGACGTCGACGTCATCCTCGTAGCTCCCAAGGGACCGGGTCACACCGTTCGCCGCGAGTACGAAGCTGGCCGTGGCGTTCCCGTCATCGTTGCTGTTGAGAACGACGCCAGCGGTTCCGCTTGGGACCTCGCATGGTCGTACTCCAAGGCAATCGGTGGACTTCGCGCCGGCGGAATCAAGACCACGTTCACCGAAGAGACTGAGACCGACCTGTTCGGTGAGCAGGCTGTTCTCTGTGGTGGAACTTCGCAGCTCGTTCAGTACGGCTTCGAAACCCTCATCGAGGCTGGCTACCAGCCGCAGATCGCCTACTTCGAGGTACTTCACGAGCTCAAGCTCATCGTTGACCTCATGTGGGAGGGTGGCATCGCCAAGCAGCGTTGGAGCGTTTCTGACACCGCTGAGTACGGCGACTACGTATCAGGACCCCGCGTCATCGACGAGTCGGTCAAGGAGAACATGAAGGCTGTTCTCGCAGACATCCAGTCGGGTGCCTTCGCAGACCGCTTCATCAAGGACCAGGATGCTGGCGGAGTTGAGTTCCTCGCCCTGCGTGAAAAGGGCCAGAACCACCCCATCGAAGCAACCGGCAAGGAGCTTCGCGCTCTCTTCGCGTGGAAGCAGCAAGACTCCGACTACACCGACGGTTCAGCAGCACGCTAACTTTCGCTAGTCACGCCGACGGCCGTTCCGCTTGTGCGGGGCGGCCGTTGGTCGTTAACGGGCGGAAAAGAGCTAGAGCGGCGGCAGCGTCGTGCCGTGGTCGGGCCAGCGCAGAGTCGGCTCGGCTTTGGGGATCGGCCCCGGGGTTCCCGTCGCGACCCAGATCACGAAGGCCAAGAGTTGCTCGAGCCGTGAGCCGATGAAGGCGGCGGCGACGAGGGGAGCGTAGAGCGCGCCGAGATACGTCGACGCGATTACAAGGTTTGCGTTCGTGCCCCAGAGCACCGCGAGTGCGGCCGGCGCTGCGGCCAGCAGTAACCAGAGCGGATGCACGATGACCCCGAGTACCACCGCGGCAACGAGTGCAACGATGCCGAGCGCGAGTTGGGCGATGATGAGCCAACCGAGAACACCGCCGTGGCGCGCATACCGTTCGATACCAACCGCCGACCACATGACCCGAGCACGCAACTGATGAACTCCGCTATCGACGAGAGCCACCCGGAACGTTTCGTCCGCGACGCGGCGAAGCGCGAGCCGGTCTTCCACGGGGGCGAGCCTAGCCTGCTGCGTGAGGTGGTCGTGCAGGATCGCCGCCAGAGTTTGCTTGCCGTAGCTGGCGATGAGCCCCCAGAGAAAGGGCGGGACCGAAGCGAAGTCGGTGCCATTGCCCCCAGTGGGTGGAAGCTCAAGGTCGTGTGCCGGCACTTCGATGACAGTCCCGGCAGGGCGAGGATCACGCCAACAGAAGGATTCCGCGACTTGAAAATCGCGGCCCAGCCGGTAGATCAACGGCAAGCTGCGTAACTCATTTCCGTAGCGATCCGTGAATGGCATGGTGGACTCCTCTGTCTATTCAAGGTCTGCAGACTATTCTGTCGGAGTGACAACGAACGCGCAGCGCACCCCCTCTCGATCTCGTGACTTTGCGTTTGTCGCGGGGCGGCCCCCGAAGGCAGCTCGGACGGTTGGGATCCTTCGGCTACTCGCTTCCGCGCTCGTGGTGGCGAGTATCGCAACTCAGGTCGTTGACGAGTCGATTCACGACGACTTCGTGGCGCAGGAATACTTCAGCTATTTCACGATCCAGTCGAGCCTGATTAACGCCGTGATTCTTGCGCTGAGCGGGCTGGCGGCCGTGCGCCTGCGGCACGAGGGTTCTCTGCTGGGCGTGCTGCGAGCATCCGTCGTCTCGTATGCGGTCGTGACCGCTGTCGTCTACAACGTGCTGCTTCGCGGGCTACCTGATGAAGGGTATGTGGGCATTCAGTGGCCCAACGAGGTGCTTCATGTGTGGGTGCCGCTGTTCTTGCTGCTCGATTGGCTGTTCTCGCCGTCGCGACCAACGCTGCGGATGCGCGACGTGCGCATTGTCGTCATCTACCCGCTCGCGTGGTTGGCATTCACGTTCGTGCGCGGGCTGCTCGACGGATGGTTTCCGTACCCCTTCTTAGAGCCTTCTGGGCCCAACGGGTGGGGTGGAGTGCTCGTTTACGTGCTCGGCATTGCTGCGTTCATCGTGGGCATCGCGCTTGCGTTGATCGCCATCAGCCGAGCGAAGTGGGCGAACACTGATCTGTGGTGGCACAGTCGCGCTAACCGCTAGCGCGGCAACTGTGGGTTAGCCCGTCGGCCACTCATCCGCGGGAGAGTAGGCGAGGAGGTGGCGGTAGTTAGCGAGCGCGGTGATCGGCTGAGCGTCGGCAGCTCGTTCGTACGCCTGCTGCGAGAATTCACCGGTTAGGGCGTCATAGTTGGTGGCTCGATTGAGCAGTGTCGTGCCGATCTGCGCTGCAATCTTGATTGCTTCGCTCGTCACAATCGACGCCACAACACTCACTGCGCCGGGAAATATGCCGCAGACGACATTGGTGTCAATCGTCGCTGTTTCAGGCGGCAGCGGGTGAAGATCCCGAAAGCCAGCGCCGCGTGCAGGCCACGAGACACCGGCTTGAGCCCCAAATTCGCAGGCGATACCCCACACAAGAGGTATTCCGGTGATCTCGGCAGCATCTGCCGCGAGGTAGTGCGTTGCGTAGTTATCGCTGCCATCAACGATGAGGTCGTATCCGGCAAATAACTCGAGAGCGTTCTCGGGGGTCAACTTTGAGTCAATCGCGACAATGGTTGTTGCGGGGCTGAGATCAGCGACACGTTCGACCACCGAAACAACCTTCTTGTGGCCGACATCCAAAAGGCGGTGGATGTGCTGCCGGTGCAGATTGCTGAGTTCAACACGATCATCGTCGATGACACCAACGGTACCGACGCCGGCAGCAGCAAGCGACGGAATAACCGTGCTGCCGACGCCGCCCGCGCCGATGACGAGCACGCGCGAGCGCTCCAAGTTCTTTTGCGCCGTCTCGCCGAAGTTGGTTAGTGCGAGCTGGCGGCTAAACCGCTGATCCATAGGTTGATTCTTCCACCGCGAGGGTGGCGAACCGCTGAGAAAAGGCCTCGGGCAATCTGTTTAGCCGCGAACTGGGGGTTCTGGGAGCGTGCACTCAGCTCTGTTCGGGGTGAGTGCCCTCACTGCTTTATCCCTGTGGGAGCGACGACGACGGCAAGAAGTTGAGCGTGACGCCGTCACCCTGCACGACGAGGCTGCCGCCGGTGGGGATGGCGGTCGTCGCGCCAGAGAGGGCCGCGAAGTAGCGTGACTCGAACTCCATGAGGGTGTTTTCGCAGGCCATTTTGGTTGACGTCACGGTGTCGATTGACAGATCGTCTGGGTCGCCGGTCAGTGTCGCGCTGTACCCGTTGCACGTCGATTGACCCCGAATCTCGCTTCCCATAATCGTGAGCGTGACGGTGGCGGAATCATCGAGGGTGAGCGGTCCAGCCGCGTCAGAGCCATCCGCAAAGAGCCAGGTGCCGTCGATTCCTTCGATCGGCATGTCATCGCCCGATGGTCCTTCTACGCCCATGCCGGGGCCGCTATCGATCGGCGGCTCGTCGGAGCCGTCCTGATTTGCCGGCCCCGCGCAAGCAGCGAGGGCGAGCAGTCCCACCGCCAGCAGCGGGGTGAACTTCGTGAACAGCGATTTCTTGGTCATTGTTTCCTCCTACCTAGGTAGACGAAGAGGACAGCATTTTCGTTGGGCGGTGCCGAAAATTTTTAGATCGCCGCGAGAACGATCAACGCGATCAACACCAGTTGACCGAAGTAGCGTGGCCAAAATGGCAGCGCGGCCTTACCGAAGCGATCCGGATGCTCGGCCGCATACGCATTGGCGGGGAACACCGCAATCAGAAAGACGATAAGTGCGATTCCGGCAATAAATCGCACGGGTTCCCACAGCAATCCGAGTCCGCCGGCGACTTCGCAGAGTCCGGTGATGGTGACGAGAACGGCGGGGGAGGGCATCCATTTCTGACGCAAAACCGGTGGGATCATGGCCCGCATCGTGCGGGCAGGAGCGGCTACAAAATGGCTGACTCCCATGGCGACGAACGCGAGTGCGAGGGCAATACGTAACGCCCACTGGGCAATCTCGACGGCATCCATCATGGCTCTATCGTCGCACTGAGTTGTCACATGGCAACGGCGGCTTCCCGTCGCCGCTAAAGTTGCTGTAGTTGTCTACTCCAGCAGCCTTCGTTGTGTCAGCGCGAAGTCCCCGCGAATTGAAGGATCAGATCTGTGGCTAAGCCGATCGTTGTGATCGCCGAAGAACTTTCCCCCGCAACAGTCGACGCTCTCGGGCCCGACTTTGAGATTCGAAACGTTGACGGCACTGACCGTGACGCGTTGAAGTCTGCGCTCGCTGATGCGCAGGCCGTTCTCATCCGCTCCGCGACCCACATGGATGCCGATGCTCTTGCTGCCGCGCCTGGCCTGAAGGTCATTGCTCGCGCCGGTGTTGGCCTCGACAACGTGGACATCAAGGCTGCGACCGCTGCCGGTGTCATGGTTGTGAATGCTCCTACTTCCAACATCATCTCGGCTGCAGAGCTGACCGTTGGGCACATTTTGAGCCTCGCGCGTCACATCCCTGCCGCGTCGAGCGCTCTCGCGCAGGGGCAGTGGAAGCGCTCGCAGTACTCGGGTACCGAACTTTTCGAGAAGACGATCGGCATCATCGGCCTCGGCCGTATCGGTGGTCTCATCACTGAGCGGATGCAGTCGTTCGGCACGAGCATCATCGCCTACGACCCCTATGTCACAGCTGCTCGCGCGCAGCAGATGGGCGTCACTCTGGTGTCGCTCGACGAGCTTCTCGAGCGTTCGGACTTCATCACGATCCACATGCCGAAGACTCCCGAGACGACGGGCATGATTTCGACCGAGCAGTTTGCTCGCATGAAGTCGAGTGCCTACATCGTGAATGTCGCCCGTGGTGGCCTCATCGATGAAGATGCGCTGTACACGGCGCTCAAGTCGCGTCGTATCGCCGGTGCTGGTCTTGACGTGTTTGTGAGCGAGCCGCCCACCGGCTCACCGCTGCTCTCGCTCGAGAATGTCATTGTCACGCCTCACCTCGGCGCTTCGACCGCTGAAGCTCAAGAGAAGGCTGGCGTTTCGGTAGCCAAGTCGGTTCGACTTGCCCTCGGTGGCGAGCTCGTGCCCGACGCCGTGAACGTTGCGGGTGGCGTTATCGACCAGAGCGTGCGCCCCGGCATCCCGCTCATGGAAAAGCTTGGTCAGGTCTTCTCTGGGCTCTCTGACAGCCCCCTCACGAGTGTTGATATTGAGGTTCGCGGTGAGATCGTTGAACACGATGTCAACGTGCTCAAGCTTGCCGCACTCAAGGGCATCTTCACGAACGTTGTGTCGGAGACGGTGAGTTACGTCAACGCTCCGGTGCTCGCTGACCAGCGCGGCCTCACGGTGCGTTTGATTACGGATGCCGTGAGCCCCGAATACCGCAACCTGCTGACCATTCGTGGTTCGCTTGCTGACGGATCGCAGGTTTCTGTTTCGGGAACCCTGGTCGGACACAAGCAGCTCGAGAAGATCGTGGAGATCAACGGCTACGACATCGAGGTTCCGCTCGCAGATCACCTCATCGTCATGATGTACGAAGACCGCACCGGAATTGTTGCTGTCTTTGGTAAGGAATTCGGCGACGCCAACATCAACATTGCGGGTATGCAGATTTCGCGCGAGAGCGAGGGCGGCAACGCGCTTTCGGTTCTCACCGTTGACTCGCAAGCATCCGCTGATGTTCTCGCGACTGTGGCTGAGCGCATTGACGCTCGTTACGTGCACGCGATCGATATCGTCGACGCTTAACGCTGAATCGCCGCTGGTGGCGGCGTAATCACCACAAAAGGCGCGGCCCGAGTGATCGGGACGCGCCTTTTGTGCGTGTTGAGAGTTGTTGTTAGATGGTGTCGTCAGGGGTCGTGCTGGTGCGATGCTCCGTGACGGAGCCGTTCGCTCCGTCGGTGCCGTTGTGCACGGTCGTGACGGAGGTGCGCTTGCGCATCATCAGCACGAGGCCGATAACGAACACGACGAACCCGGCACCCATCAGGATGTAACCGATGAGGTCAAGGTTGACTCCGTCGATTTGGAAATCGAGCGCGAACGTAAGAATCGCGCCGATTACGAACAATACAATTCCGGTTCCAATACTCATGCGGACAATTTTAGCGTGTGTAATTCAGCCCGCAACCAGCTAACGTTCAGGAAAGTCATATTTAGCCAGCGGGAGGCTGTGTGACGCCCACACTCTGACGCGCGCTCCAGCCCCGCAGCGGTACTGTATTTACATGCCTTCTCAGATCAAGCTTGCAGTCATTCCCGGTGATGGTATTGGGCCCGAAGTTGTGGCCGAGGCCCTCAAAGTTCTGAAGGCAACCGGGGTGGATGTTTCCACCACCGAGTTCCCCTTTGGAGCCAGCCACTACCTCGAGTCGGGCACAATTCTCGAAGACTCCGACATCGCAGAGCTCGCGAAGCACGACGCGATCCTGCTCGGTGCTGTCGGGGGAGACCCGCGCGATCCTCGCCTCAAGGGCGGCATCATCGAGCGAGGTCTGCTGCTCAAGCTGCGGTTCGCGCTCGATCACCACGTCAATCTGCGTCCCACCACGATCTTCCCCGGTGTCACGTCGCCGCTGGCCGAGCCCGGCGCTGTCGACTTTGTTGTTGTGCGCGAAGGTACCGAGGGTCCCTACGTGGGCAATGGTGGCAGCATCCGCACCGGCACTCCTCACGAGATCGCGACCGAGGTGTCACTGAACACGGCCTACGGAGTTGAGCGCGTTGTGCGCTTCGCTTTCGAGCACGCGATGGCACGCCCGCGCAAGAAGCTCACGCTTGTGCACAAGACCAACGTGCTCACGTACGCGGGTGGCCTGTGGCAGTCAACGGTCGACCGCGTTTCTGCCGAATACCCGGATGTTGCGGTCGATTACCTGCACGTGGATGCGGCGACTATCTTCCTCGTGACAAAACCGAGTACATTTGACGTCATCGTTACCGACAACCTTTTCGGTGACATCCTGACAGACCTCGCAGCAGCCATCAGCGGCGGCATTGGTTTGGCCGCCTCCGGCAATCTGAACCCGAGCGGGCAATTCCCCTCCATGTTCGAGCCGGTTCATGGCTCAGCGCCCGACATTGCGGGCAAACAACTCGCTGATCCAACGGCGGCAATCCTGTCGATCGCATTGCTGCTCTCACAGTCCGGTCACGCGGATGCCGCGGCGAAGGTCACGGCGGCCGTGGAAGCCGATCTCAGCTCTCGCGGCACCACCGCACGCTCCACGGCTGAGATTGGCAGTGCAATTGCCGACGCTGTAGCGCAGAATTAACCCACCGCCATTACGGCTGTACGTCATTAAGGACATTTGATGAAGAATCTGCTGGCTGATCGCCCCCTCACTTTCATGGTGAAGAAGAACCAAGAACCCCGCTCGGTCGAAGAGCGTGACGCGATTCTGGCTAATCCTGGTTTCGGGGTGAGCTTTACCGATCACATGGTCGATGTCTGTTGGTCTGAGATGGGTGGCTGGCACCGTCCGCGAGTGCAGCCGTATGGTCCGATTGCTCTCGACCCGGCCGCTGCTGTTCTGCACTATGGCCAGGAGATTTTTGAGGGGCTCAAGGCCTTCCGTCACGAGGACGGTTCGATTTGGACGTTCCGCCCCGAGGCTAATGGCGCCCGTTTGCAGCGTTCGGCTCGTCGCATGGCGCTGCCGGAGCTTCCCATTCCCGCGTTCATTGATTCGCTCAAGCAGCTCATCGCTGTTGATGGTGACTGGGTGCCGAGCGCTCCCGAGACGAGCCTCTACTTGCGCCCCTTCATGTTCGCCAAAGAGGCGTTCTTGGGTGTGCGCGCGGCCAAGAAGGTCAATTACTACGTGATTGCCAGCCCGGCCGGACCGTACTTTGCCGGCGGTGTTGCTCCCGTCTCGATCTGGATTTCGACGAACTTCACCCGCGCAGGCAAGGGCGGAACAGGGGCTGCCAAGACGGGCGGCAACTATGCGTCGTCGCTCATCGCCCAGCAAGAAGCGGCCGAGCAGGGCTGCGCCCAGGTGTTGTTCTTGGATGCCGAAGAGGGCAAGTACATCGAAGAGCTTGGTGGCATGAACGTGGTTCTCGTCAAGAAAGACGGAACCCTCGTTACTCCGCAGTCTGAGTCGATTCTTGAGGGAATCACGCGCGATTCTGTCTTGCAGCTTGCGGAAGACCGCGGCCACACAATCGAGCGCCGCCGGGTGACTCTCGATGAGTGGCGCGAGGGCGTTGAGTCGGGCGAGATCACTGAAATGTTCGCGTGCGGTACTGCCGCGGTTATTACGCCCATCGCGCTCCTCAAGGGTGACGGTGTGGAATTTGGGTCCGCGGATGCTCCCGCCGGCGAACTGACGATGTCGCTGCGCGAAGAGCTCACCGACATCCAATATGGTCGTCGCGAAGACAAGCACGGCTGGATGATGAGGCTCGACGCATGAAGGTAGCTCGTTTCAGTGCTGGCACGGGTGCCCGCTACGGCATCATTGACGGTGACGACATTGTGGTGCTCACGGGTGACCCGATGTTCAATGGCTTTGAGACCACCGATGAGCGTTTGCCGCTTACGGGCATCAAGCTGCTGGCGCCGGTGATTCCGCGCTCGAAGGTGGTGGCGTTCGGTCGCAACTATGCCGAGCACGCTAAGGAGCTCGGCAACGAAGTTCCGGATGCTCCCATGATGTTCATCAAGCCGAACACGTCTGTCGTGGGTCCGGGTGACGCCATCATGTTGCCGCGGCAGTCAGAGCACGTGTCGTTTGAGGGTGAACTTGCCGTGATCATCGGCAGTATCGCCAAGAATGTGGCTGAAGCTGACGTCGATAGCGTTGTTTTTGGGTACACGATTGCCAACGATGTGACCGCTCGCGACCTTCAGAAGAAGGATGGCCAGTGGGCTCGTGCGAAGGGCTTCGACACGTTTTGCCCGCTCGGGCCCGTGATTGAGACGGAGTTCGCGGTGGGTTCGCAGAGCATCCGCTCGACGGTGAATGGTGACCTCAAGCAAGACGGCACTCTTGATCAGATGATTCATTCTGTTGCTGCGCTCGTCGCGTATGCGTCGGCGGCGTTCACGTTGTTGCCTGGCGACATCATTCTCACGGGCACGCCTGCCGGTGTTGGCCCGATCGTGAACGGTGACACCGTTGACATCACGATCGAGGGCATTGGAACTCTGAGCAACCCCGTTCGTTCTATCGCCACGTAGGCGCTGCCGCAGAATCGCCCGCATGGGGCGGTTCTGCGGCTTAGAATGGTGGCAATGTCTGCGCCATTTTCTACTGCAACCGCTTCCGACGTTCGCGTTCGGTTTTGTCCGTCACCTACCGGTACGCCCCACGTTGGGCTGATCCGCACTGCCCTGTTCAACTGGGCTTATGCGCGTCACACCGGGGGCAAGATGGTGTTTCGTATTGAAGATACGGATGCCGCTCGCGACAGCGAAGAGAGCTATTTGCAGCTTCTCGACGCCATGCGCTGGTTGGGTCTTGACTGGGACGAGGGTGTCGAGACGGGTGGCCCGAATGAGCCGTATCGTCAGTCGCAGCGCACCGACATTTATCGTGAGGTCATCGAAAAGCTGAAGGCTTCTGGTCACCTCTATGAGTCTTTCGCGACGGGTGAAGAGATCGAGGCCCGCAATGTGGCTAACGGTCGCGACCCGAAGCAGGGCTACGACAACTTTGAGCGTGACCTCACGGCCGAGCAGATTGCGGCGTTCAAAGAGGAGGGTCGCCAGCCGGCTTTGCGGTTGCGCGTGCCGGATTCTGACCTGAGCTTCGACGACCTGGTTCGTGGCGAGATCACGTTCCCCGCGGGCTCGTTCTCTGACTTCGTGGTCGTGCGCCCGAACGGTGCCCCGCTGTACACCTTTGTGAACCCCGTGGATGATGCGCTCATGGGCATCACGCACGTGCTGCGCGGTGAGGATCTGCTCTCGAGCACTCCTCGCCAGATCGCCCTCTACACGGCGCTGATCGAGATTGGTCTCACGGAGACTATCCCGCGCTTCGGCCACTTGCCTTATGTAATGGGTGAGGGCAACAAGAAGCTGTCGAAGCGTGACCCGGAGTCGAACCTGTTCTTGCACCGCGAACGCGGTTTCATCCCCGAGGGGCTCATCAACTACCTCTCGTTGCTCGGCTGGTCGCTTGCTCCCGACCGCGACGTGTTCTCGATCGACGAGCTCATTGCGGCCTTCGATGTGGAGAATGTGAACCCGAACCCGGCCCGTTTTGATGTGAAGAAGGCGGAGTCGTTGAATGGCGACCACATCCGTCTGTTGTCGGCGGAGGAGTTTGCTGGTCGTCTGGTGCCGTATCTGGTTGCTGCTGATGTGATTGCGGCTGAACCGACTGACGCTGAGCTTGCGACCCTGGCCGCTGCTGCGCCTCTCGTGCAGGAGCGCATGCAGTTGTTGGGCGATGCTCCGGCATTGTTGCAGTTCTTGTTCACGGCGGATGCCGATCTGGTTGTTGAGGCGGATGCTCTGCCCAAGGCTGAGGGCCCCGAGGTGTTGGATGCTGCTATTGCTGTGTTGACGGATCTTGATTCGTGGACGCACGATGCAATCGAGGCAGCGTTGCGTGCCGAACTTATTGATGTGAAAGAAATGAAGCCGCGTCTCGCCTTTGGTCCGTTGCGGAGTGCGATCGCTGGTCGCCGCATCAGCCCGCCGCTGTTTGAGTCGATGGAGCTGTTGGGTAAAGAGTCGTCGCTGGTTCGCTTGAAGGCGTTGCGCGCGCAGCTATGAGTGAGCAGTTCGACTGGGATGTTGTCATTGTCGGCGGCGGACCGGCCGGACTGAGTGCTGCGCTGAATCTGGCGCGGGCCCGTCGGCGCACGCTGGTGCTGGACAGTAATCGTCCCCGCAATTCGGCGACGTTCCACTCTCACGGCTTTTTGAGTCGGGATGGTATTTCTCCTCTCGAGCTTCGCAAGATGGGCCGTGAGGAGCTTGAGCAGTATCCGAATGTGTCGTTCGAGCGCACGATTGTGGAGGGCATTGAGCCGCGTGTCGGCGATGGTGGTTTCACGGTGGCGCATCGTGGGGGAGCGGTCACGACCCGGACGGTGCTGATCGCGACGGGGTTGCGTGAGGTGCTGCCGAAGTTGCCGACGCTGCGCGCGTTCTATGGAACGAGCATCCATTCGTGTATGGAGTGTGACGGCTATGAGTATGCGGATAAGCCAATTGCACTGATTGGGCACACGAATGACTTGGCGGAGCGGGCGCTGCTGCTCTCGCAGTGGAGTCGCGATCTGATCGTGTTTACGCAGGGTGTTGGCCGGGTGAGTGCTGCTGATGAGGCGATGCTTGCGCAGCGGGGTGTTCGCGTGGATCGTCGTGAGGTGGCGGATGTTGCGGGCGACCGTGATGGCCTCACCGGCGTTGTGCTTGCCGACGGCGAGACCGTTGCGCGTGAGGCCGCGTTTGTGCGCCCCGACTATGAGACGGCGCTCGACTATGCGGCGGGCCTGCAGCTCACACTCGACGCGGAGGGGCTGATCGTCGTGGACGCTGCCGGACGTACTAGCGCGGCGGGAGCCTATGCGATTGGTGATGCTACTCCGCCCGGCCCTCAGCAGCTCATCGTTGCCGCGGGTGACGGCGCTGAGGTTGCCGCGGTCATCAACCGCGACTTGCTCTAAGAGTCACTTCGCCGCGCGGCCACGCGTCAGCAGCATGGTGACGAGACAAGCTGCGAACATCACCGCTGTGACGGGGGCCCACACGGCTCGTTCGACGGCGCTTGGCGTGATGAGATTCAGGATGACGCCCACACCCGCATAGACGGTGGTGATCCAGGCGAGCACGGCGATGAGTCTGCGTGGGGCGAGCCTCGCGGGACCGCGTTCGGTGCGAGCGAGCATTGCTGCTGCCATGACGAGAACGAGGGCGGCAGAGACTCCCGCAATGACGCGGCCCTGAGCGGGGAGCGTGCCTTTGTTCGCCCCGCCCTGGGTTAGCTCGCCGAGGGGTGCTCCGAGAACGACGGCGAGTTGGAAGAGCGCGACGAGGGTGAAGAGCACGGCCGCGATAGTGGCGCCGATGCGCGCAGCGCGGTGGATGGGGTTGGCGTTGTCGTTCATCGAGCGGACTCCTTGTGGTCGGTGAGTTGGGCGCGAAGCTCATCGAGCCACGTGATCTCGGCGCGTGCGTGGGTTCGTCCCGATTCGAGCGTTGCGTATTGCAGCTGAATGGCGAGAGTGGTTTTCGAGGGTTTCTGGGGTGCACTCGATGCGAGAGCGTCGAGCGTGGTGAGGAGTTCGATGGCGGCGGAGCGACGTTGGTCGAGCAGTTCGATTACGCCGGCGGTGCCGAGCGATGCGGCGAAGAATAGCCTCAGTAGAAAAGGTTCGCGCGAATTGTCTTGCTCGAGGGGTGAGGTCAGCCACGCATCCAATGCTTCTCGACCTGGCTTGAGCAGCGAGTACAGGCGGCGGTCGGGTCGTGTTGTCTGCTCGACGGTGGTGCTTTCAACGAGGCCGTCGGCTTCGGCGCGGTGGAGGGTGCGGTAGAGCTGCGACTGATCGGCTGGCCAGAAGTGTGCGGCCGTTGTCGAGAATGCTTTGCCGAGTTCGTAGCCAGTCATCGGCTGGATCGCGACGAAGCCGAGCACGGCGTGGAGAAGGGACATGTACTGAATATAGGACAAGTCCTATATGGCGTCAAGGGCTGAACCATAGTCCGCTCAGGATGCGCTAAAGTAGTAAATCGGTTCGGCTTCGGCTGAACGCTGTGGGGTATGGTGTAATTGGCAACACGGAAGATTCTGATTCTTTTGTTCTTGGTTCGAGTCCAGGTACCCCAGCAAAACGTTTAGGGAGCAAATCCCTCTCAGCCCGGCTCACGCCGGGCTTTTTCTTTGCCGGATAGGTTGCGTCATCATTCGAATTTCGCCACAAGTGTCTCTGTTTATCTCGCTCCTGCCGATTGCGTCGGGTAGCTCGTGGCACCAGATGAGGGAAATTCGACTCTTGTGGCGTTCGGCGCGGCTAATCAACTGATCTTCTTGCTTCGAGTCTTTGCACCTAACCCATATTTCTGGCGCTCTCGGTCACATTGCACGTCGATTTGTCGACACCCGTCTCGTGGATGATGACCCTCGTCGGTGCAGCGCACTAGTCTTAGCTATGCCGTAGCTGATGCACGAAGCCACCGAGTCGCATGACTTGGGCTTGCTTGTTTTAGTGGGCTTACCCCAGAGGAGTTGTTCGCTTGCCGCTTCCGCTTATTCCCGTCATTGTTGGCATCGTATTACTATTTGCCGGCGGTACGGCAGCGATCGTCATTCCGAAGCTAGCGAAGAAGCTCGCGGGAAAGCGTGTTGCCATCCTTGGCGGGCAAAAGGTCGGAAAAACAACCTTGCTCCACATCCTTCGCGATGGCAGGGTGCCGAAACGTGCCTCACACACGGTAGATCCTGCTCTGGGTGGACGCTTTGTGATGGAGGTCGGTGGTAAAGAAATCGACTTTGACGTTCCTAATGATCTGCCAGGACACCACAACTTTGGACTTTCCCATTGGGAGGCCGCCTTCGCGGGGGCAGACTACGTTTGGTACTTGTTCCGCTCAGATCTGATCGCGCAGGGAGATCCTTCGGAAATCAGGAAGGTCAAAGACCATCTTGATTTGTTCAAAGACTGGATGGGATCCGGAGTCTCAACGCTTCCGAAGGTCATTCTTATCGGGACGTGGGCAGATCAAGCACCCGGGTACACCGAAGACTTTGCGAAATTTATCGGTGATATCGGCGGAAATTTCCCGATCAAACACGGGGCAATCAAGCTCAATAACGCCGATCTCGTGGTGGGAAGTCTTGTGACAAACAAGGATTCGAAAGTGTTGATCAAGAGTCTTAGGAGCTACCTCTGATGGTAATAGTTTACTCGCAAGCCGCAGACTACGAAGGTCTCATTGCGGCAGTAGATGGGGCGTTGGTTGCACCAGGCGATACTCGAATCGCCGAGCTTCGAGAGAAGGCGGTCGCCTTAAACCTTTCGAAAACTCCATACCGTGCCGAGGGCGTCGAAGTCCTATCAGGTAATGGCATAGTGCGCCTTGAGATCGCAGTGGCGGGTAGTGAAGAAACTATCGTTTCTCCGATCGTCGTTGTAGCCAACGTTACGGAGTTGCTCGCGGACCGCGACGGAGCTGTGCAACGGGCGGTTGAATCCGCGATTGCGATCGGCAGACACCTTGATGCTGCGGCGGTCGCAGCTGGATTCGTCGCCGGCGAGCGTTTTTATCAATCTGGTCGCAAAAAACGTCGTATCGCGACTGTGATTGCTATCGCCGTTGTCGCTCTGTCAGTCGTGTTGCTTGCGCGTAGCTGTGCCGGGTCTGGCGAGTTGTTCGGGGCTGCAGATTCTTGGACGCATTAGGTAAGGGGACAGCTGTGACTGAAATCGAGAATGCGAGCGTTCTACCTCGGTCGGTGCTTGTTGCAGACAACCGCCTCTATCGGAGGATCTGGCAGGACCCTGATTCTGTCTCGCTTCTTGAAGATTTGGACGCCATGGTGATTCCATACTCTGGAAAACCAGAGATGAATGAACAGCAGGTAGCTGCGATCCGTGGAGTTTTGATAAAGGCTGGGCAGTTGACATCCGGGGTGCTACTGATCAAGAACCCGTATGAGGCCGAGGGCTATGAGTTTGCGGAGTTTGCAGTTGAGAGCTTCGCTGCTGCCAAGTACCACGCTCTGGCGAATGTAGCCCGTCTTCTCGGAGCCCAAGAAGTGCGTTTTGTCGAGGCGAAAGTTGAACTCGACGATGCCAAGTGGAGCGCGGGCCTCAATGTGCGCACCCCCGCAGCGCGTGGCGGGGCCGATCTCAGCAAGGAGGTCAGCAAGAAGCTCAAAGCGAGGCTTGAGGTCGAAATGAAGTTTCCGGGTTCGGACCCGGCCCCTGACGATGCACTGCGCTACCTCGGCCGACGCAACCTCTCGAACGACCAGCAGTTGAGAGACCTCGTAGAGATGCGCACGGGATCGAATCCGATCAGCAGCTACAAGATGACGTTCAGCGGGACACGAGAGTCGGCTGCCAACCTTAAAAGTGGGCTGAAGCTCGCCAACGCCGGCCCGGTCGAAGCGGTCGATATAGGGGCCTCTTTCTCGAAGACTGCCAACAAGCTCAGCAGCGTCGAAATTACAACTGAGATTACGTTCTAGAGGATCGTTTTTAGAAGGTCCTTTTCAAGTGATCTCTCAGGGGCAGATCCCAAATCTGCAGCTCCCTAGTACGGTGCTCCACCATGTCTCCGAGCCGCGTTTCTCAACCCCGCCGGACCTCCCTCGTCGCGATATTGAGGTCCTCTACGCCAGAAAACACACCTCGAGAGCCCTGATCATGAGAGTTGGTCGAGTCGCGCCTAGCAGGGAGCCGGAGAGCCGATAGCGTCTGAACATGCCCCGCATGCACCCGACCCGATCTCACGCCGACGCCAACCGCAGTGAACGACAGCTCTTCACCGCGTTCGAAGCGATTCAAAACCGCGACGATTGGGTGGTGCTCACCGGCCTGACTGTCGGCCAGCATGTTGCCGGACTGAGCGGCGAAGTGGATGCCATCGTGATCGCGCCGGGTAAAGGCATCCTCCTCATCGAGGTCAAAACGGCCGAGCACGTGGAATACCGTGATGGCCAGTGGTTCTTGGCGAAGAACCCGAACCCGACCAAGAGCCCCTTGGTGCAGCTGGATGGTGCGCGTCGTAGCGTCCGCTACTTCCTGAAAAATCGTGAGCTGTTGAGCGGTGATGAGCCAATCGCTCGGCTTGTCTGGTTTGCCAACTTGGGTCGCTGGCAGTTCGATAATGGCAGCCCACAAGATTTAACTTTCTTCGAATGGGAACTGGCATGGGGCGAGGACCTTGCCAAACCGGCCGAAACGGTAGAGCGGGTTCTCGCGGAACATGTGTCTTGGTACGGCGCGACGGAAGGGCTGGAGATCGAACCCAAGTCCCTCACAGCACAGCATGCCGATGAAATCGCCGATGCCCTCCTCTCTAACTTCACCGCGACGACGACTCCGGGCTCGCTTCGAGCAGCACGCCTTATCGACGAGCGTGCACTGCTCGAGCAGCAGGAAATTGCTCTTGAATTGCTGGAGACGAACCCACACCTTTACTTTGACGGCCCCGCAGGATGTGGCAAGAGCTGGCTCGTTGCCATCGCCGCACGTCGCGCGGCTCGAGCTGGACACCGCACATTGTTGACGTGTTGGAACTTGCTTATGGCCGACGAACTGCGCACTCTGGTCGGTTCCTCGTCGCTCGACATCGAAATCGCTGATCTCAACTCCGTCATGCTTCGAGTCAGCGGGCTCGATGAGAATCCTGAAGGCGCCGATGACACGTGGTATCGGGAAGAACTACCCACCCGCGCGCTCGCGTCGCTGACGCAACATCCCGAATTGGGTGGGTTTGCCGCGATCTGCGTTGATGAGTTTCAAGATATTGCAGGAGTTCCGCTCCTCATGGATGTGTTGCAAGCCCTCGCCGTGGGCGCGGATATCCACCGCGCGCACGTAGTGCTTGCTGGCGACGCAGGGCAACAAATTATGCGCTCGACGGATGATCGTGCTGAACCTTTGCTTGCGGCTCGCGAACTGGTCCCGGACCTTGTGCACGTACGGGTCCGTCGAAACTGTCGGGTTGCCCCGCGCCTTTTGCGAGCGATCAGCGGCCAACTGGGGCGCCCGTTGAACCACTCAGGTGACCGAATGCCCGAGAGCACGCTCGGACAACTGGACAAGGTGACTGTAGCGGAGGGCCGTGAATTGCCAGCGCTAGCGACAGCGTTGAAGGGGCTCCTGGAACAGCATCCCGCGGATGAGATCGTGGTGCTCAGCCCCTACGGCCCACACTCCTCGATGGTCGGTCGGTTGCTCGCTCGCGAACCTGAGACCAAAGAAGAACGCTGGCTTCATGAGAACCTCAGCGGAGAAGCGGGCATCAAGTCGCATTCAATCTTCAAATTCAAAGGGTTGGATGCGGCTGCGGTTGTTCTCACCGACCTTTCGCCCAAGTCTGCGGCGTGGGCCGATGAGCACGGTCTCAGCTGGAATGACTTGCTCTACGTGGGGATGACTCGCGCGCAGTACCGTTGCACGCTGCTTCGCGCCGAGGACACCCCATGGCGGGGTGAGCGTGAACCGCAGATCGGCCCTGTGCGCGCCCGTCAAGGAATACGTGTTTTGGGCGCGCCTGCCTCGGGAACGGCCGCGGCAATGGCGCGGATGGTGGGGCGCTAAGCGCAGCCCAAGTCGCATTGTTCGCCTCGCATTGCGCGCTAGCCGTTGCACAATACAGGTGAGCGAGGGGCGGGTTGGAACCATCTCTTGAAACCAAAACAGAACGTTTCGACGGTCGGCCGGCTCTTATTGGATAGCTTCCGTGTCTTACTTAACGTAACGGGCATTGCGGTCCGTGAAGAGTCAAGAATGCACCTGTGCCCCCACGATGGGGCGGGGGTGAAGCAAGGTGATCTCGCGTACGATGAAGTCAAGTTTCAGGCAGGAGAATCCCGATGACGTTTAATGACGATGACGTCGTCGAGGGCTCTCTGGCAGGAGGGGCGAACATTAGTGCGTCTATGCTTTTGCCTGCTCTCCAGTCGCTGATGGCATCTGTGCCTGCGAGCGGATCCTTTGAGGATTACCAGCGCCAGGCGATTGAGTACAACGTTCTTGGGCGGGACACTTTTGAGGGCCGGCGTCGAACGTTTCGTGCCCAGCGATGATGTGGCGACTCGCATATCGTTCGTGTTCTATTCAGACGCCAGTGATGCGTTGGTCAAGGCTCTCTCGGACTAGTGTTTTTGAAAAGCAGCGGAAGACGCAGTCGGTAGCAGGTCTGAGGCGCTTCGGTTCTGAGTATCGGCTGCAGCTTTCGACCCGCCCTAAACGAATCGACTTCTGATCGCACGCTAGTATTTCTTTCGAAACCGCCGATGAAGTTTCGATTTCCGCAATCTGAAACCTCAGCCGGATCAGGCGACTGGCGGCGTCTCCAATTTTTCCCAGTCGCCCGAACGGCAAGGAAGGCAACGAAAGTGACGCGGATATGTCTTGACCTGGAGGACTCGTTCGACGAGTCACTTCGCAAGATCCAAAAAGTTCAGCTATTTGTTGTCACGAGGCGCAGAAACGCATGGCACCAAACCACGAATACCGTCTATAAATCAGATCCAAGCGCTGCCCTGCACTCATCGATGCGTGCCGCTGCGCGTGCAGCCGAGCGCTGGCGAAAACAAGGCTCCGCTTTTGCGATTCTCGAGGTCCCGGGATTATTGCTTTATGGAGACCAATCTCGAGTAGCGCTCACCGAATTCCACTCGAAGAATCCGTTCTCGGGATGGAATTCGCTCAACAGAAATTGGTTGCGTCGGGGCTCCAAGCTGCGTCAGGCTGAGGCATCGCTCAGCAGGGATGATCCGCCGCGGCTCCTTGAAAGCCGAGGTGTGTCGGGCCACCGTGATTGGAAGCATCCGCGGCCCAGCGCATACTCTTTTCTATCGGTGGAACTTAAAGCGAACGAACGTCCCGCTCAGCTTCGACCTCGAGCAGAGTTTTTGGTGTGGGAATCAGTAGCGGTCGGCACGGAATACCTGCTGGATTGGAATAGCAAGGAAACCGCAGTATCTGCGCGGGGGGTCAACGCGGTGCTTAAGCACTACCGTGAAGTGAACCGACCCTCATACGTGTCTCGTTCGGAGAGCAGTCGAGAAGGAAGGAACGCCGGGTGGAACGCGACTTCGTAGGTTCGTGATCTTCTGAACGAGAAGGCTCGCCGCCAAGTGTCGTATCTCGGTGACGCGCTGGACCCCACATGGGGAAACTTTTTTGCGAATAGCATGCGGTATCGGAGACCATTCTTCGGCTGATGTCGAATTTGATTAGGTGAGCAACTAGTCGAAGGTAGCTCTTAGCGCAGCATTGCGCTCCTCGAGCAGAGTCTGCATGTAGCGCCGCAGAAACAGCTTCTCGGCGAGGCGCCCGAGTGGCCCGAAGGGAGCCGCGAAGGTGAGTCGATCCTGCATGTGGGTGCGGCCGTCGATCTCGGTGAAGAGATGCTTGTGGTGGTAGGCGGAGAAAGGGCCGCGGACTTGTTCATCCGCAAACCGGTGCGGAGCATCCACATCAAAAACGCGCACTGTTAGCCGCAGCGGTAGGCCGAAGTGTCGTGCAGACCAGGTCACCACATCGCCCTCCGCGAACTGACCAGAGGTGCGACCAGCGACAACTCTCTCGCGGTGGTGCGTCATCGAATCGAGATGCAGGTTCACGCTCAACGACAGTGCACACACCTCGGCCATAGGGCCGTCGAACACCGTATCGAGCACGATCAACTGCGTCATAGGTCGAGCCTACGATTCGTTCGCGCGATAGCGGTGCAGATCACGCCGTCGGCTTGCCGCGCATCTGCAACGTGATCTGGGTGGCATCCAAATTGTCGAGAGCATTCTCGAGCAGGTCGGCATCGAAAATGCCATTGTCGCGAGCATCAAGCAGTGCCGTGCGTTGCGCGTCAATCACAGCAATGCGGTGCTTCTTGTCGGCATCAAAACGCAGGCGACGCTGCTCAAAATCATCCTCAGCCGAATCTGGTTCCCCGCCCTCCAGCGGATCGCCGTCGACCGTGTCAGCCTCGGGCTCTTCACCCGGTTCAAGGTTCGCGTTCGGGGCCGAGCCTGCAGAAGGATGCGAAGCAGCCGGCTCGGCGACCGCAGCCGGCTCGGCGACCGCAGCATCCGGCCTCGGCACCGCATCCGCACTCGCCTTGAGCAAAGCAAACAATCGTGTGCGCTCCGCCACCGAACGCTTCTCCTCCGCAGCTTCATCTGCGGGGCGAGAAATACGGCGCACGAGAGCACCGATCGTGCCACCCTGCAGCATCAACGACAGGGCAGCAACAGCGAACGCGATCAGTATGAGAGTGGAACGCTGCGGGGTTTCCGCCGGAAGTGACTGGGCGGCCGCGACCGTAATCGCCCCGCGCATTCCCGCCCACACCACGGTCGTGCCCTCGCGCCAGCCGAGCGGCTCACGCGCAAAATAGTCGATATCGGCCAGCGACCGCGTAACCAGCGACGTGACTCGGCGAACATAGCGCGGCGACTTCGTGGGACTCAGACCGCTCGGATGCTCAGGGCCCTCCACAATGTCTTTCGGAGCGCCCAACTTCTCCTGAATGACCTGCATATGCGGCTTCATGCGCGCATGGCGTCGAGAGCGCCGCGACAACACCCACAACAGGGGAGCCACAAAAGCAGCCCGCGCGAGAACCGTGATGACGAGCGCCCCCACCGCGATCAACACCGCCGATCTGATACCCGCGTCATCGTTTTCGACATCGATGAGGATGCCCGAAATCTGCAGCCCCATCAGCAAGAAGATCGCGCCCTCAAGAACCAGCTCGATCGTGCGCCAGTTCTGAGCATCCGATAGCCGGTTCTGCGGCGACAGCACACGAGCCGCCCGGACACCGGTCACGAGCCCAGCAACAACAGCAGCAACCAGCCCAGAAGCGCCCAAGAGCTCCGCCGGAATAGCGGCGACAAACGGCACCGTGAACGACAGCACAGTATTCACGGTGGGGTCAGTGACGCGTTTGCGAATCACCAGATTTGCCCAGCCGACCAGACCGCCAATCAGCACAGCAATCACGACCGAATAGGAGAATGACACCGCAAAATTGCCAAACGAGAACGACGCGGCTGTCGCCACAATCGCGCCGCGCAGCAACGTGAGAGCGGTGGCATCGTTGAGCAGACTCTCGCCATCGAGCATCGCGATCACTCGCTTCGACACCCGCGTCTGCTTGATGATCGACACCGCCACCGCATCCGTCGGGCTAATCACCGCCCCCAACGCGAGACCCCACGCAAACCCCAGCCCCGGAATCACGAGCATAAAAAAGAAACCCAAAATAACGGCCGTGCCGATCACCAGAACAACAGAAAGCCCACTAATCGCGCCAAATTCGCGCCGAAAATTCATCGTGGGCAACGACACCGCCGCCGAATACAACAGCGGGGGCAGGATGCCCAACAAAATCAGTTCCGGATCGATCTTCACATCGCTAAACGCCGGAACCAGAAGAGACGCCACAACACCAATCGCCACCAACACGAGCGGCGACGCCACCCCCAAACGCGGACCAACCAGGGTGGCACCAGCAATAACCACCAGCGTGGCCACCATCACGATCAGCAGTTCAGTCATACCTCTAATCTTTCAACACAAATTATCGAGAAGCTGACAACAGCGCTACGCAGTCAACGGGATAACAGCGACCTTGCCTTTAGCTCCGGCCACAACGAGCACGTGAGCCGCCTCAACGCCCTCCAACGCAGCGACTACTGTTGCGACATCCGGCTCCCGCGTCACCGGCTCGGCGCGCTGAAGAATAGTGACCTTGGCCCCCGTAGCAGTGCGCACGGCGTCGACGAGTTCGGTGTTGTCGCCCGACGTCACGAGGGTGACGCGCGCAATGCGGGGCGCACTCTGCGTCGTGACATCGTCTGCTCGATCTTTGCGCCAAATAGTGAAGTGATAGGCCGCCACCAGCACCGTTGCCGTGAGCAACCCGAGTGCCTGACGTGAACTCTCCACAAAACTCTCGCCGCTGCCGGCATCGAGCAAGAAGGAGAACAGTTGGAACCCGATCACCAGCAGCGTGATGAGCGCGACCAGAGCACTCAGCCCAAAAATGATCACCAAAAAGATGCGACGACCGGGAGTCTCAACACGCTGCGGCTGCGACGCCTCCCGGGGACGCCAAGTCACCCACCACAACGCACCGCCGACCAGCAGAGCACTGAGCCCAGCCAGAAGCAGACTGCGGATGTCGCCACTCAGCAGCGGGGTGCTCGCCGTTGCCAGCAGAGCATTCACGGTCACGCCAAAACCCGTTGCCGCCACCGCGAGCGAAACACCCGCCGTAGCCAAAGACGAGGCAGCCCGCACTCCGGCCGACCGCCCACCCACAATGCGCAAGTGGTAAACGAACACGAGCGCGCCCACCACAGCGCCAAAAATCGCAGCGCCCAGCGGATCAAGAAGGGTAGCGAGCGGTCCCTGCACCCCCGTCGCGAGCTCAAGAATGATCGACAGCGTGATCGTGAGCCCCAGCGCGAAGACGCCGATAGACGCGACGCCCGTGATGAAAACAAGAAGCACAGTGCTGAACCCAAAAGTCTGCGTGCGAACTCCCACGCGCAACCAATGCCAGCGCCACAACAACACACCACCAACAGCCCACACGATCGGCTGCGCGACCACTTGCCAGAGCGGATCGCTGAGCACCGCGATGCCCGCCGCCGAATCAGCAGCGGTGTCGATCAGGATGCTGAGCGCGGCGACCAGGCCTCCGGCGCCGTAGGTCAACCCAATGAGAGAAGCGAGAGCGGGAGCCGCGCCCTGAAGTCGAGTAGGAGCCTTGCGGGGGTGCTGCCACATCCAGTAATGCCACACCCACACGAGCGCCCAGACGATGCCGATCGCGAGCCCCGATGAGGTCCAGCCGTAACGAATGGTGTCGGCAAGCCACGACAGCAGCGCAATCGTGAACACGAGTAGAGAAACCGTCGACACAATAACGAGATAGACAGGCCAGAGAACGGATGCCCGGTCCCGGGCCATCGTCGCGTCCCGCCAAATCAGCCACCACAGCAGCCCCGCAAGCGGCCCAGCCACGAGCGCCGAAGCGAGGGAAGTCGCCAGCCCGTAGCTGTCGAAACTGACCTCAAGGCGGTCGAGCGTGAACAGGCGATCAAGGAGACCGCTCAGGCCGCTCGCCGCGATGAAGACTGTTGCCGCTAAGAGTGCATAGGTGATGAGGCGACGCACAGTCTGCACGCCTCCCACCGCCGGCGCTACCGGGGGAGTGGATGCCGTCGATGTCATTCGCTAAATCCTTGATTTGAGCAGAGCGCGAGTTCCCAGGGGGCCGTTTCGATCTTCCAGCGGGAGTCTTCTTTCACGAGAGTGAAGAGATCGTCGTACTGATAGCTGGATCCACCGAAAGTGCCACTGCCGTGCTCAAGCGATACTCGCACCGTGGCTGTCTCGCCGTTCACCGTGGAAGAAATGACGGTCATCCGGAGTCCCTCCAATGCGCTCGGGTCGGCCCGTTCGCACTGCGCCAGAACGTCCTCAGCGATGAAAGTGCGGGCCGCCTCGAAGTCGCTATCGACGATGGCCTGAGAGTAGGACTGCACGGCACCCTCGGGGCTTGCCGGATCAACATCGCTTTGCCCGCCCCGCGTGAACACGACAACGATCGCGATCACGACAATCGCGGCGATTACGGAAACGATCGCCACAAGAGTGCGGTCGGGTCGAGCGGATTGCTGCGTCATGAGGCTAAGCATCTCTCAGAACGATGCAGAAATCTATGAGCCCTCGCCCGCAACCGACGTTTGGTTACGAGCGAGGGCTAGCCGCGAACTGCGGTGGGCGGTGAGCTATGGCTGACTGCGAGCTATGGCTGACTGCGAATGATCGAGATCGCACCAGACTGGTCGCTGACCGTGGTCAGTTCGTGAGATTCGGCATCCGATTCGGCATCCGAACCGGCATCGCTTTCGCTAGGTACAACGAGCGTGTCTGTGGGGTCGTCACGCTTAATGGTTGTCGCCAAGGGCACCTCTTTGACGAATGCCAGTAGCAGTGCCGAGAGAAGCACGAGCGGCACCATGTAGAGGAACACCGGGGTGAGGGAGTCGTTGTACGAACCCACGATAATCTCGCGCACCGCATCGGGCAGGTCGCGCACTGCGGCTGGCGTCAACGAGTTCGTGTCGCCTGTCGCGCCTGCGGCAGCCGCAGGGAGGCGCGTGCTCAAGAGTTCCGTGAGGCGAGCAACGAAGAGACTGCCCACGACTGCGGTGCCAATGGAGGCACCGATCTGGCGGAAGTAGTTGTTCGATGCCGTTGCGGTACCCACTTGGGAGTTGGGGAACGTGTTCTGCACAATGAGCACCAGAATCTGCATGCTCATGCCGAGACCCAAACCCATTACCGCGAGGTAGCTGCAGAGAATCCAAATCGGCAGCTCCGGAGTCATCGTTGACAGCAAGCCCAGGCCGACCGCCACAATGATCGACCCTGTCAACGGCAACCACTTGTAGCGGCCCGTGCGGCTCACCAGCTGACCGGCCGTCACCGAACTCAGGAGCAGAGCACCCATCATCGGAATCATCAACAGTCCGGCCTGAGTGGCATTGACCCCCGTCACCATCTGCAGGTAGGTGGGCATGTAGGCGAGAGCACCAAACATGGCAACACCCGTGATGAGACCGGATGTCGTGGTCAGAACAAAGTTGCGTTCCTTGAACATGTGCAACGGCATGATCGGCTCGGCCGCTGCGCGCTCCACCATGACGAAGGAGAATCCGGCAACGACCGCGAGAGCAATCAGACCGATGATGATGAGGGAATCCCAGTCGTACTGCGTTCCGCCCCACGTGGTGACGAGAACGATCGCCGTTGACGTGATCGCGAGCAGAATCATGCCGGCGACATCAATCGTCGGCTTGCGCTGTGAGGTCTTGGGAAGCTTCAGGAGAGTAACAGCGGCGAAGATGGCCAGTGCACCGAGTGGGATGTTCATCCAGAACGCCCAACGCCATCCGATTGACTCGGTGAACCAGCCACCGAGCAACGGGCCTGCGACGCTCGCGAGAGCAAAAACACCACCGATCGCGCCCATGTAGCGACCGCGTTCGCGAGCCGGCACCACATCGGCAATGATCGCCTGCGAGAGGATCATGAGGCCACCGCCGCCGAGGCCCTGAACGGCGCGACCGATGATCAGCCACGTCATATCGGGAGCGAGCCCGCCGATGACGGAACCCACGATGAAGATCGAGATGGCTCCGATGAAGAGGCCCTTGCGGCCGACCAGGTCGCCGAGCTTTCCGTAGACAGGCATCATGATCGTGGAGGCCAGAATGTAGGCCGTCGTGACCCACAGCATGTGGTTGACGCCGTCGAGCTCTCCGACGATCGTGGGCAGAGCGGTGCTGAAAATAGTCTGATCGAGTGCTGAAAGCAGCATCGTGACCATGAGGCCTGCAAACAAGAGCAGAATGCTGCGTTTGGTCGCCGGGTCACTCGTGGTGGTGACCGAAGGTTCGTTGGTTGTAGTCATTTCAGGGTCGTTATGGTTTCTCGTGTAAGTCCTACAGCCCGCAGGTACATGGAATCGATGTCGGCCGTAGCGCCGTCAGCGATCCACTCCTTAATGGCGATTCGGATGGATGCGACGCAAGTGGCAACAGCGATCTCGGCGACATGTTCAGGGTCGCGGGGGAGCGTTGCTTCTCGCTGGAGGATAAATTCAGTCACTGCAGCAGACATTGTGCTGGTCAGTTGCGAGAACTGATCGATCTGTCGGCTCAGGAGGCGAGGATGCTCTTTGACGAGGGCCATGCGCTGAGCTTTGAGATGGGTTTGCTTGGCTCTTGGGCCAAAAATTTGGAACATTGTGGAGACGATCGCCGAGACGAGGTCATCGGTTTCGGCGGAGGCGACTCCAGACGCGATTGCGCGCTGAACCTCACCTATTTCTTGAATGCCAAGAATGGCATCCTCTTTGCTTTCGAAATAGTTGAAGAAGGTGCGCGGTGAGATCTCTGCGCGCTCGCTAATCATGTCGATCGTGGCGCCGTCAAGTCCCTCGGCGGTCACGATCTCGACGGCAGCGGTCTCGATACGCAAGCGCGTTTCGATTCTCTTGCGGTCGCGAAGACCGAGGGCGGGTGAATGAGGCACTCAGTAATATTTGCAGAGACTGCAAAATTGCACAACTGCAAAAAGTTGTGAGAGTGCTTAGAAACTCTCGCACTCGCTCGCGAGCCGGCTCAGCGGTCGAGCGGGAATCTAGAGGTCGAGGCTCTCGCCTGGTTGGAGCACTGTGAACTCGCCACCGTAGCCGTTCACGACATCCGCAATCCGGGCCGCCGAAAGGGCAAGCCCCTTGCCGGAGAGCACCGCGTCGTGGGTCGGAATCGCGCGTTGGGGTTCTAACGCGGCGACGTAATCCATGACTTCGCTGATCTTGAGCCAGGGGGCACCCGCGGGGATTGCTGCACCCTGAACGGGCTTCGGCGGCACGGTAAATGAGTCGCCGCCGTACCAGAACGAGTTATTCACAAGCGCGCCGACATTGTCGATCATCGGGATCGATTCGTGGATGACCGCATGCTCGCTGCCGAAGAATTCCAGCGTCCAGACCCCGACGGTTTCGCTCGCACCGTGCGCCACCGTCGTCACGTTCCAGTTCGTGGCAGCGGCCGCGACACCGGCAGGGCCAAAGATGGGCGCGTCTGGATTGTTCTCGAGAATCCGAGTGAGCTGATCGTCAGACCAGTGGTCGGGGTGTTGATGCGTGATGACGATTGCCGTCACATTCTCTAGGGGAGGCAGGGCCCTCGTGAAGTTGCCGGGATCGATCACGAGGCGTTGGCCTTCGTGTTCAAGGACGAGGCACGCGTGCTCATACTTGGTGACATTCATACTGTGAGCCTAAGCCCGTGGTGCAGTGGATGCGAGGCTGTGCGACATACTGAAGTGTGGAGTCGATCAAACCCCTGCGCCTTGTTGTCGCGATCAATCCCACAGCATCGTTCGGCCGTGGCAGAAATGTCGGCCCGCGTGCTGTTGAAGCGTTGCGCGCTCTCGGTCATGATGTCGTTGCCCTTGAGCAACCGAATTTCGCTTTGCTGCTCAAGAGCGGTCGCAAAGCAGTAGCAAAGAAACCGGATGCCCTGCTGGTTGTTGGTGGCGATGGCATGGTGAATCTCGGCACCAATTTGGTCGCTAAGACGAAGGTGCCACTCGGCATTATTCCCTCGGGAACCGGCAACGACATGGCTCGTGGCCTAGGCATTCCCTATGCAGACACGGATGCTGCTATCGCAAGTATTGTGCGCGGCCTGTCGCGACCACCGCGAGCGATTGATGCCGGCAGCGTGACCTATGTTGATGAGGTGACGGGCGCGGCAGCAACACGCTGGTTTGCGTGCGTGTTGTCGGCGGGATTCGACGCCATCGTCAACGAGCGTGCCAACCTCATGTCGTGGCCTCGCGGCGCCAGTCGCTACACGCTTGCTCTCGTGATCGAGTTGCTGCGCTTGCGCCCCATTAAGTACAAGCTCACTCTCGACGGCACCGTTATCGAGACGACGGGTGCGCTCATTAGTGTCGGCAACAATGTCTCTCTCGGTGGCGGCATGAAGGTGACGCCGGATGCGCTCGTGGATGACGGGCTCGCTGACGTTTTGGTCGTTGAAGCTCTCTCGAGGTTGGCTTTCTTGCGCGTGTTCCCGCGCGTGTTCAGCGGAACTCACCTCAGCGATCCACGTGTCACGGTGTACCGCGCGAAGAAGATCCGTATCGAATCTGACGACATCATGGCGTATGCCGATGGCGAGCGTTTCGCCGCGCTGCCTATTGATATCAAGATGGTCGCTGGAGTGCTGAACATTCTCGATCAGCGGCCGTAGCTGCCGAGCAAATACTGCGGCGTGAGGCGGCAGGCGCCAGGCGTGAGGTGCTGAAGGTTATGCGCCGGGTGCTGGGCTGTCGGTAGCGATGCAGGCGTAGTCGGTGATGAGCGCACCATCATCGGTGGTTCGTTCGGAGATGATGAACTCCTGATCGGGGCGCACACCTACTGCCACCGTTTCTTTGAACGCAGCGAAGGTCTCTGAGCAGGCAGAAGAGACAGCGTTCTGCAGGCCGCCAGCCTCTGAAATGGTGCTCTTCGTGAGCTCTCCCTTTCCAATCACAATGTGAGTATGTTCTGCCGCGCAGGGGGTGACTTCAGCTTCGCTGAGGTTGCTGCCTTCCACGAAAGTGAAGCAGTCATCAACCAGCAATTGCGTTGATCCGATCACTGTTGGTTCGAGCACTTGGCCATTGTCGTCTCGAGGAATCTCTGGTGAGAGCAGTGAGCAGCCCGCAAGAGCCACAATGGCTGCAATGCTGAGAAACGTGGCGGTGGTGGCGCGCGTGAAGGCAGTCAAGTTAAATCCAGAAGTTCGAAATTGGCAGATGTGGAAAAAGTAACGCCAAAGATGTGGCATACTTTTCTAGTTGTTGTGAGGCCCCATCGTATAGTGGCCTAGTACGCCGCCCTCTCACGGCGGTAACACGGGTTCGAATCCCGTTGGGGTCACAGTAGCAAAATCCCGGTCACGTTCGTGCGAACATGACCGGGATTTTTTCGTTAACGGCGCACCCAGTACGGGGGCCGATTGTTGCCGCCGATCGTCGCCCGACTGCGCTGCGGTGCGCCACTTGTCTTGCGAGTCGACCTCGATAGGCTGGAAGGGCGCCTAGTGCCAACGCAGCGCAAAGGGATGTGATGTTGATGATCATGGGAGGCAGCAACGGCCAGTGGGTTCGGGCCCGCAACGAAGCCGGAGCGAAACTGTTCTTGAAAGAGAAGCAAATGGAGGCTGAGCGGCACGCGGCCTCCCGGGCTCGCAGTCGCGCATTCTGGAAGCGCACACGTCGGCGGGTTCGTGAACTGTGGCAACGGATGCGAGACAAGCGCAATTCGTAACAAGGTGTAGCTCAGCGAAAAAAGTCGACACAAACTCCAAATCGGCTCGGATCGGGCACAGGATGTAGTCCACACAACCCAGAAGACGGGGTCTACAACCGAGGAGCACTGCCATGTCTAACGTCACTATTACTCGCCCAACTATCGAGAATCGTTGGGCGGATGCCGCACGCCCCACTACCCCAGAAGGATGGCTGCAGCGAGCGAACGAAGTGTCCGACATCCTCGCTGCAGATGCGGTCGAACGGGATGGTGCGAACCAGCCACCGCACGCCGAAGTGGCGCTTCTGAAGGACTCAGGGCTCGTCACGTTGCTCGGTCCAGCTGAGCATGGGGGCGGTGCACAATCGTGGGAAACCACCTACAAGGTCATCCGCATCATTGCTCGAGGTGATGGTTCTATCGGTCAGCTGCTCGGCTATCACTACCTATGGTCGTGGGCGGCGCGCCTTGTGGCTACTGACGAGCAAATCGCCGCGGTCGAGAAGCTGTACACAGAAAAGAACTACCTTTTCGGCGGAGCGGTGAACCCTCGCGATTCTGATCTCGTCGTCACTGAAGAGGGTGACGAGATTGTGTTCACGGGCAACAAGTCGTTCTCGACAGGCGGTGTGGTTTCGGATCTCACGGTGCTCGAGGGAATCCTTGAAGGAACCGAGACGCACGTTTTCGCGATCGTGCCGACAGATCAGCCCGCGATCGTGTTCAACGGCGACTGGAACAATCTCGGCCAACGCCTCACCGAATCTGGCTCAGTTCAGATCAATGGCGTGCGCACCGGATGGTCGTCGGCGCTTGGCTTCATCAATAAAGAGTTCCAGCCACTCACCTACGGCACTCTCAACGTGCCCGCGATCCAGCTCGTTTTCGCGAATTTCTATCTCGGCATCGCGCAGGGAGCGATCGAAACCGCCTCCTCTTACACGCGCACTAGAAGCCGCGCCTGGCCCTATGGCGGCGACAACAAAGCCCACGCGACCGAGGAGTGGTACATCCTGGAAGGCTACGGAGAACTGCAATCACGACTGTGGGCGGATGAGGCCCTCCTCGATGCGGTCGGAGCAGAAATCAGTGCGGTGCTTCACGCGCCGCGCACCGAACTCACCGAGCGCCGTCGCGGCGAAATCGCGGTGCGCATCGCGGCCGGAAAACTGCGCATCAGCGATGACGGGCTGGAAGTCGCTACGAAGGTGTTTGAGCTGACGGGCGCTCGGGCATCCGCTAATTCAGTGGGTCTTGATATCTTCTGGCGCAACCTTCGCACCCATAGCCTGCACGACCCCGCGCCGTACAAGAAGCGCGAAGTTGGGCAATATCTGCTGCTCAACGAAGTGCCAGAACCGAGCTGGTACACCTAGGCGTGATGCTGACTGATGAAGCGTGACTAGCCCTTGACTGCGGCGTCAACAGCCTCCGGCAGATTCTCGAGACGACTCGTGTCGATGTATTCGTCGTTCACGAAGAACGTGGGAGTGCTGTTGACGCCCAGAGCAACACCGGCATCAAAGTCTGCCTCGACGCGGGTCTGGGTCGCTGGGTCTGCGACTGCGGAATCGTAGGCGTCCATGTCGAGACCGAGGTCAAGCGCCATCGCTCGGAAGGTATCGCTCTGTGGTGGAGTGCCGCCAGCCCACTCGCTTTGCGTCTCGAACAGTCGCTGATACATGGCCTCAAACTCGCCCTGTTGCGCGGCGGCTTCTGCGGCGATGGCGGCATCCATCGAATTCGGATGGCTCGGCAGCGGAAAGTAGCGAACGACGTAGTTGATGTCGCCGTCGTAGACCTCGCGCAGAGCCTCAACGTAGGGGTAGAACTGGCCGCACGCCCCACATTCGAAGTCGAGGAATTCGACAATCGTCACGGCATCCGGCCCCACCTTGTCAACGTAGTGGGAATCGCTAGCCACAGCAGAGCTGAGTTCTTGAGAGCCTGAATTGGTGCTTGCAGGGTCGGAATCCGACTTCTGGGACGTCACGTACACAAAGACGAATGCGGCAACGAGCGCGAGAAGTCCTAGTGCGGCGAACGTAGGCAGGAGGGCTTTCTTCACGGGAAACTCCGAACAGACGGGGGTTGATGGCCACCACTCATCGCTGAGCTCGAATCAAGGCTATGTGAAAGTCGGGCCGCGCGGAGGCCATTCGCGATGACCACTAGCTCGGCGAGCTCATGCACGAGAACCACGCCGGCCAATCCCAACACACCCGTGAGAGCGAGTGGGAAGAGGGCCACGATGATCGCAAGCGACAGCACGAGGTTGATTGTCATAATGCGACGGCCGCGCCGCGCATGAAGCAGCGCAACAGGCAGAAGGCGCAGATCGCTGCCGGTGAAGGCGACATCCGCTGATTCGATCGCTACTGCCGAACCCGCAGCGCCCATCGCAATACCGACGTCGGCTGTCGCGAGAGCCGGCGCATCATTGATGCCGTCTCCGACCATCGCCACCGGCGACTGTGTGCTGAGAGCTGTAATCGCAGCGGCCTTGTCAGCGGGCAAAAGCTCAGCGCGAACGTCACTGATGCCGGCCTGCTGTGCAATCGTCGCCGCGGTTCGGGCGTCGTCTCCCGTGAGCATGAGAGTGCGGATGCCGCCACTCGCCAACTGCGCAACAGCTTCCGCAGCGTCCGGCCGCAGTTCGTCGCGGATGCCGACAAGCCCGATCACGACACCGTCGCGCTCGACCCCCATCACGGTCATCCCCTCGTCGGCAAGGCGTGCATCAGCGGGGGAGAGCTCTGCGGTGTTCATCCAGCGGGTGCTCCCTGCTCGCACCGGCACGCCGTCGAGGGTGCCCGATATGCCTCGCCCGGCGTCTTCACGAATGTTCAGTGCTTCTGAGTGGGCCGGGCGCTCACTCAGCACGGCACGGGCCAGCGGGTGAGTGCTGTGAATTTCAAGAGCTGCCGTAATGGCGAGAACGTCATCCCGCGTCACTCCCGCGATGGTCTCGACCGCGACCACGGCCGGTCGATTCTGCGTCAGAGTGCCTGTCTTGTCGAAAGCGACGGTGCGGATGGTGCCCATTCTTTCGAAGGCAGCGCCCGATTTCACAATAATGCCAAGCTTGCTGGCGGAGCCGATCGCGGAGATCACGGTCACGGGTACCGCGATAGCGAGGGCGCAGGGGGAAGCCGCGACGAGCACAACGAGAGCACGCTCTGTCCATAATTCAGGGTCGTCACTGAGGTAGCCAAAGCCCACAATTGCCGCAGCGATTCCTAAGACGATCGGAACCAGAGGTCGCGCAATGCGATCGGCAAGGCGGGCACGGTCGCCCTTGCGGGCACTCGCCTCTTCGACGAGCCGCACGATGGTAGTGAGGGAGTTGTCGGAGCCGTTGGCCGTAGCCCGGATGCGCAACGCGCCATCGCCATTGATCGAACCGGCCAACACTGCGTCGCCGGTATCGACCGCCGCGGGGAGGGACTCGCCCGTCACCGCCGACGTATCAACACTGCCTCGACCGCTCGTCACAATCCCGTCAGTCGCCACTCGTTCGCCAGCACGCGCCAGAAGAAGATCGCCCACCACCACCTCCCGAGTGGGCACGTGCATTAGGCTGCCTTCTCGCTCGACCAGCGCAACATCGGGCATGAGCGAGAGCAAAGCACGCAAGCCGTGGCGAGCACGATCCATCGCGCGGTCTTCCAACGCCTCCGCAATCGAAAACAGGAACGCGAGGGCAGCAGCTTCGCCCACGTGACCCAGCAGCACCGCACCAATTGCGGCGATCGTCATGAGCAATCCCACGCCGAGGGAACCGCGTACGAGGCGGCGCAGCGTGCCAGGCACGAACATTGCAGCGCCACAGAGCAGACTGAGCGACTGCGCCGCAAGGATCGGCCAACCTTCAACCCCCGACCAGACTGCGATGCCGGATGCCGCAAGCAGAATTCCCGAGGCAGCAGGCAAAATCAGGCTGCGGTCCTTCCACCACGGGGCGAGCGGAGCTTCCGTTCCGTCGGTCATGGCGGAGTAGCGTGAAGCAATAGTCGGCACTTATTGACCATATAACCGAAGGCTGCCCTTCGCCCGTTCATGAAGCTGTGAGTCGTCCGACGGTCGTCTCGCCAGCATCCGCTATCATTAGCCACGCGAAGGGGAGTATCCCACCTCGTTGTGCTCGTCAATACGAACCACTCAGTAGTGGTTCCGGGGCAACGGCATCCCACTTTTCTGTGGATGCGGGAGAGACTTTCGAATTTGGCTATGCCTCGAAACCCCCGAATGGATTCTCTTGACCACTCTGCCTATTTGGTTCGAAGTAACGTCGCTGACGGTTCTGCTAATCATTCTGACTGCCGACCTCATTTTGGCTTACAAGCGACCGCACATTCCGAGCACGAAAGAGTCGGCGCTCTGGGTCGGCTTCTACGTTACTCTCGCGCTTGTCTTCGCACTCATGATGTTCTTGCTGGGAGACGTTGAGCAAGCAGGGCAATTCATCGCCGGTTGGGTCACGGAATACAGTCTCTCGATCGATAACCTGTTTGTGTTTGTCATCATCATGGGGCGCTTCTCGGTGCCGCGAAAGTACCAGCAAGAGGTGCTGATGGTGGGCATCCTAATCGCGCTTATCTTGCGTGGAATCTTTATTCTGCTTGGCGCCCAACTCATCGAGAACTTCAGCTTCATCTTCTACATCTTCGGGGCATTCTTACTCTACACGGCAATTCGTCAAGTGTTCGAAGACCACGACGATATGGAAGAGACTGAGAACGGCATCATCCGCTTCTTGCGCAAGCGCATCAATATCTCGCCCACCTTCGACGGGGGAAAGATGCGAACCGTGATCGACGGCAAGAAGGTCTTTACACCGATTCTGGTCGTGTTCGTTGCCCTCGGTATTACCGACCTCGTGTTCGCGATCGACTCCATCCCCGCGATCTTCGGCATCACGACTGACCCGTTCATTGTGTTCACGGCCAACATCTTTGCGCTCATGGGGCTACGTCAGCTGTACTTCTTGCTTGGTGATCTCATCGACAAGCTCGTGTACCTGCACTTCGGTATTGCGTTCGTGCTTGGTTTCATCGGCGTCAAGCTGTTCTTCCACGCCATGCACGTCAACGAGCTTCCCTTCATCAACGGCGGCGAGCCCGTCTTGTGGGCGCCCGAGATTGGCACCTGGACTTCGCTCATTGTGATCCTCGCGGCCATGGCCGTCGCCGTTGTCGCAAGTCTCATCAAGATGAGCAGCGACAAGAAGCGTGCGTCCATCTCGGTCGATAGCGAGTAATTGCTCTGCCTAGCCTCCCCGCCTCGACTCGAGGCGGGGAGGCTAGGGGCCTTGAGCTGGTCTAGATCGTGGTGACGAGGCGGGATTGCGCAAGGCGCTCCGCAGCGTCCAAGGTAGTGATGCCTTGAGCGGCAGCGTCGCGGAAGATAGTCGTGACGGTCTGCCCGATGGCCTCCACACGCGTCGCGATTGCGTCGGCGTCCGCATCCGGTTCTGAAGCCATATCGAGGTAGATGACTCCGCCGCCGTTGACCACGAAGTCGGGAGCCCAGAGAATGCCGCGCTCGGCTAGGGCTTCAGCGCCATCATGCTGAGCAAGCTGGTTGTTAGCAGCGCCCACAACTCCACTGACATTGAGTTCGCGGATGACGCGAGGGCTCAGCACTCCACCAAGACCACACGGAACAAAAATGTCAGCGACAACACTGTGCGCCTCATCGACGTCAACCCAGTTGGCATCGAGCTCGGCGGCGAGAAGTTTGCGGTCAAGATTCACGTCCGTGACGGTGAGCACCGCTCCTGCGGCTGTGAGGGATCGCGCGAGGCGGCCGCCAACCTGACCGAGGCCCGAAATGATGAGGTGACGGCCCGCAAGGTCGCGAGTGCCGAACAGAACCTCACACGTAGCGAGGATGCTCGCGTGAACACCAGCGGCAGTCGCATCCGCCGGTTCACCAGCCCCACCTTGATCGGCCGGGAGCCCGCACACATGTTCGGTGCGCTCGGCGACAACCGACATCAATTCGGCACTCGTGCCGACGTCTTCTGCCGTCATGTAGGCGCCGTTGAGGCTTTCGATGGCATCGCCGAGATCGAGCATCGCGTCACGCTTCTGCTCGGGGGTCAATAGAACGCCCATAGGAATGTGGATGACCGACTTTCCGCCACCGCGGTTGAGACCGGCGGCCGAGTTCTTGAGGGTCATCGCGGCAGAGAGTCGCAGGGAGTCTGCAACGGCATCCGTCCAGTGTGGATAGTTCCACATTCGCGCTCCACCAAGAGCTTGGCCGAGAACGGTGGAGTGGACAGCGACGCTGATGATGAGGCCGGAACGTTTGCCCGTCGATACGAGCACATTTTCATGGCTGAATTCCGCATTTTCGATAGCGGATACGGGTGCTTCCAGCGTCGTTGAGGGTTGCATAATCATGAACTTCTCCTGCGTGTGGGCCTTGTGGGCAGAACAACAAAACGGCAAGTGGTGGTAGCGCAAGGGTGGTGCGCTGTCGTCAGCATAGCGCCGGAGTGATGTGGTGGGGCATTTTCATTGCTACCTTAAGAACCGACAAATACTTGGGGGAGAAGTGAGCGTAGACACGAAGTACGACGTGGCGCTGCCGTCTGGCGCTCTCCACCTCAGTGTCTCCGCCGCATCAGACCTCGGCAGCGTCCGGCGCATCAATGAAGACAGCATGCTCGTGGCGCCAGGATTGTTCCTCGTCGCCGATGGCATGGGCGGCCACTCTTTTGGCGACCGCGCAAGTCAGTGTGTTGTTGCAACATTCAGTGCTGCAGTGGATGCGGCACCACAGCTCACTCCCGAACTCATCGTTCAGGCCATCCACGATTCCAACTCGGCGATCATCGAACTCACCGATGACGACGAGTCAGTGTCAGGAACGACCCTTTCGGGGCTGGCCTTAGTGGTCGTCGGGGCAGAAACTCAACCGCGCTGGATGGCCTTCAACGTTGGTGATTCACGTGTATATAGCTGGAACGGTCGCGAACTCGAGCAAGTGACCGTCGATCACTCGGCTGTTCAAGAGCTGCTCGATCTTGGCGAAATCACACCGCTCGAGGCCAGCACCCACCCGGAGCGCAACATCGTCACGCGAGCGCTCGGTATTCACCACGACGTTGACCCTGACCTCTGGTTACTCCCTGTCGATGACCACCATGTCTACGTCGCGTGCTCCGATGGGCTGAGCAAGGAACTCGACGACGACCTCATCGCGGGAATTCTCGCCGATCGCTCCGCGGTGCGTGACGACCAGACGATCGCTCAGCGACTCGTGGCTGCAGCGCTCGCCGCTGGAGGCAATGACAACGTAACCGTCATCGTGGTTGAAGCAGAGCGAGAAGGCATCACACTTTCGGCTGACGAAGAAACCCGGGACCGCGGAATCTCTCAGCACCTCGAACAGACGCAACCCAGAAAGTAGACACAGCTGGTGACGAACTATCTCTACAGCCCCGCGCCCGATGCGGCGTGGATGGCGGTGGCTAAGGAGCAGCAGCTTCTCGTCGTCAACTCGCACGATCCAGAACTACTTGGTGCACTCTGGGCGAATACCACCGACGGAATCCACGCGGCTATTGAGATCCTTACCGGCCGAGGGTTAGCGGCAACCCCGGCCTTCGCGCTACTGGAATGGTCAGCTACTGGAGCACATTTTGCTGCCCGTGTGATTGTTCGCGGAAACGTTGATGTCTCCGTGTTGACGACCGGCGACGACGTTCGGATGAGCGGCTCCCACGTTTCTACGTGGAGTGAACACAGCATTGACGCCGCGACGGCGTGTGACATCAGCATTCTCGGTTCGAGCGCTGCTGCTTACCTTCCTTTGCAGTCGGGAGTCGTTCCCGTTGAGCGAATCCAGTGCGCTTTTGTGGCAGGAGTTGCTCCCGTTCAGGCTCGCACTCAGGTTGAGACTCCGGCTAGCGAACCAGTTGCCGTCTCCGCGCCCCTCCAGACCCCGGTCGCCCCGGTCGTGCCGGTCGTGCCGCCAGCGGATGCTGCGGAGAAGACCCCACTTTCTGAAGCGACCATCGTCGACGTTCCGACCGCTAGTTCCACAATTGCAGCAGGACCACCGCCAGCGTCAGCCGCGCCATCGTCTGCTGCCGTGCCATCGGCATCCGCTCCGATCGACGATGCCGACAACAGCCTTGGCGAAACCGTCTACAGAACGGCGCCAGAAACGGCCGACGTGGGAGACCACGACGGCATGACGATCATGACGGGTGATCTTCGCAAACTGCGCGCGGGCCGCGCGTCTCAGCAAGCGAATGCGGCATCCGCACCACCAGCTGCCGAGCACGCAGCCGCATTGTTCTTGGAACTCTCAACTGGATCCCGCGAACAATTGAGTCAACCGATCTTGGTCGGCCGGGCGCCCACCGTGAGCAAAGTCTCCAGCGGCGCTCTGCCTCGCCTCGTCACGATTCCGGGTGACAAAGACATCTCGAGAAACCACGTGCACATCGCCGTAGAGGGAGGCACCGTGGTCGTCACTGATTTGCATTCCCGAAACGGCACTCAAGTTGTGCTCCCGGGAAAGTCACCACAGCGTCTTCGCGAGGGGGAGCCCACCGCTGTCATTGTGGGCACTGTTATTGACCTCGGTGGCGATGTCACTCTCACTGTACGAGAGGGCAACTGATGCGGCGCGCGACATCGACACCACCGGAATTGCCCGGCTACACCTTCGTGAGCGTGCTCGGATCCGGCGGGTTCAGCGACGTCTTCCTGTACGACCAGCACCTGCCCAAGCGTCGGGTAGCGGTCAAGGTTCTGCTCACGGAAGACCTCGCGCCTGCCACACGCGCAGCGTTCGTCGCTGAAGCAAACCTGATGGCTCAGCTTTCCGCGCATCCGTATATCGTGTCGATCTTCCATGCAGACGTGGCCTCCGACGACCGCCCCTACTTCGTCATGGAGTACTGCTCGGGCCCGAGTCTTGCTGAACGCTACAAACGCGAACCGCTCGCCGTCACCGATGTCTTGAGAATCGGAATCCGCGTAAGCGGCGCTGTAGCAACCGCACACTCCGCGGGAATTCTGCACCGCGATATCAAGCCAGCCAACATTCTGACCAACGACTACGGATGGCCGGCCCTGACCGACTTCGGAATCTCCTCGGCACTCGACGACGAGATTCCCCTGCACACGAGCACCCGCAGCCCACAGGTTGAAGAGAGCGGGTCGACAACCGGCGCATCAATTGGGATGTCGGTGCCATGGTCGCCACCCGAGATGTTTGAAGACGACCCCAATCCGGATGTTCGTGCTGACGTATTCTCTCTCGCGGCAACGCTCTACACACTCCTGGCCGGACAGACGCCGTTCGAAGTGCGCGGTCGGTCCAACGGTGCGCTCGATCTCATCGGGCGAATTGAGCGTGGGCTCATCACACCGATGACCCGTGAAGACATTCCGGCCTCACTTGTTGCGGTTCTTCGGAAAGGAATGTCCTCCCGACGCGAGGATCGCTTCGCGACTGCCCTCGACCTTGCTCGCGCACTGCAGCGGGTTGAGCTTGAGTTGGGATACGCTCCGACCACGGTTGACGTTCCCAACCTCAGCGTCGACGAGACGCCGCGGGGCGATGCTGACGACGATGACGATGCAACCCGCGCTCGCGGAGTAGCGACGATTGAGGCCCAGTCGTCTCGAACGTCCGCTGGGCCTGTGGGAACAGGGTCGGCTGTCGTAAACGGTGCCGCTGCCCAGACAGAAACTCCCGAAGACAAGACTCGACTTCGCGGTGCCCCCGCTATTCAGGCCCAGCCAGCCTCGGCCCCGGTCGACGAGACGATCGTGAGGCCACGGACGGCCGCGCCCGCTCAAGCACCGCACGAAGCGGCATCCGTCACCGAAGAAGATGAGCCGGATGCCCCGTCACACAAGCGACGACTGGTTACCTGGATCGTCGGAGCAGTTGCTGCTCTCGTGGCGATCGCCGTAGTAGTAGCCGTGGTCGTGTCGGGCTCCGCTGATCTGGACGACACGACTGAGGCTGCTCCGACCCCAACGGGCGATTCCGCCGTCGTCGCATCCGTGCCATCACCAATTTTGATTTCGGCTGCGTCGAGCGGGACCACGGTCACGTTTCAGGTGGAGAATCCGGCAGAAGAAGAAGGTGATCGACTCATCTGGAAGAGAATCGGCAGAGAAAGCGAACCGGTTCGTCAATCGGAGGACGGCGTGATTGCCGTTGATGGTTACGTGCCTGGCGCTGACCTCTGCATCGATGTCCGCGTTGTGCGCGCGGGCACAGAATCCGCCAACCCCTTGGAAGCGTGCTTTCCCCAATGAATCCTCTCAAGGTTGAGTTTTGCGGCGAGTGGTACGACATCGTGCACCCTGCCGATTTTCATGTGGGCAGAGAATCTGATCTGATCATTGATGACAACCCCTACCTTCACCGGCGTTTTTTGCGCATCTATGAAGACTTCGGGATGTGGTGGCTGGGCAACGTCGGCAACCTGCTGTCAGCGACGGTGACGGATGCCTCCGGTCAGGTGCAAGCGTGGCTCGCACCCGGTGCTCGCCTCCCCATTGTGTTCCCGCAAATGCAAGTGTTGTTTAGCGCGGGGTCGACTACCTACGAGTTCACGATTCATGCCGATGACGACTACTTCAACACCTCGACTTCGGTGGGCGGTAGTGGAGGTTCCACGACGATTGAGCCAATCCCGTTGACCTCATCACAGCGATTGCTTATCGTCTCGCTTGCGGAGAATGTGTTGCGCCAGTCCTCGCCAGGGCGAGGGGATATTCCTGCATCAGCTGAGGCTGCTGCGCGGTTGCACTGGTCGATGACGACCTTCAATCGCAAGCTCGACAATGTGTGCGAGAAACTCGACAAAGTGGGCGTTGCTGGCTTGCGTGGAGGAAAAGGAAATTTGGCGACAAACCGCCGCTTGCGGCTTGTCGAATATGCGGTCGCTACGAGACTGATCGACAAAGACGACCTCTACCTTCTCGATCGCAATGACGCAGAGCACTCACCAGGGGCAGAAAGCTCGAAATAGCGATGGGGAGAACTGCCCATATGCCGAGCGTTTGCTGGGAGTACCTGAATGCTAGGATAATTCACGGATTGTCGGGGCAAAGAAATCCCCGCGGCTAGACGTGTGAAAACAATGTGTGGACTCGGGGGCTCAGCAAGGTGAAACTGTCCGTTCTTGGTGCGAAAAAGCGTAAGGCAATCGCATCAACGGTTGTTCTTGCTTTGGTCGCAGGTGTCCCTCTCACGATTGCCGCGATTCACCCCGGGTTTCCCGTCTCCGACGTCGAGCTCACCGCTCGCGATGTGTGGGTCACCAACGGTGATCAATTGCTCGGTGGTCGACTGAACCGTCAGATTGATGAGCTCAACGGATCAGTTGTCGCTTCGAGCGCCCAATTCGATGTTCTGCAAGATGGCAATGCGCTCTTTATGCACGACCCTGTCGCTAATCGCATTGAGTCGGTTGACCCGGCGACGACCGAAGTGACGTCTGCAATTGATGTGCCGCCGAACGCGCAGATCTCATTCGGCGGAACTAACCTCGCCGTTGTTTCCACCGCTGGAGACATGTGGATCGTGCCCGCGGTCGGTGACCTTCAATTCAACTTCGTTTCTGACCCTCCGATTCTCGAACTCGGTGATGGCGGCAAGGCGACGGTGACAACCGAAGGCGTTGTCATCGCGGTTTCTCCCGAGAAGAAGTCGATCTTCCGCGTAGAGACGGTCGCCGATGAACCCGTTCAGTCCGACTTTCCTGCGGTGGGGGAATTCCAGATCGCGGCAACTGGGGAATCAGCGGTGGTGTTTGACCAGTCGACCAACACCGTAATCACTGAGGGCGGACGCAGTTCTGAGCTGACTCAACCCGGTCTTCGGCTGCAGCAATCGAGTGCCGAGTCGGCTTTCGCTCTCGTCGCGACGGCAGATTCACTCGAGCGAGTCGAGCTCGGTTCCGGCTCAGTGTCGGAGATCCCCGCGGATGTCTCCACGCCGGCTGCGGATGCGTCAGGAGTTTCTGCGCCCGTCGCGCTCGACGGTTGCGCTCACGGAGCGTGGGCATCCGGGCAGCGCTACCTGCTGGCCTGCACGGGAGGCGATCCCCAAACCCAAGACATCGAGCAACCAACTCAGGGCAGTGTTCTCGAGTTCCGAGTAAACCGTTCCGTCATTGCATTGAACAACCTGTCGAACGGCAACGTGTGGTTGGTCGACGAGAATATGCGACTCGTTGAGAACTGGGAAGACATCACTCCTCCCGAGGATCAAGAATCTGAAGAGGTGGGGGATGAGAAGTCATCCATCCAGTCGTTTGAAGACACCCTGGCCGAGCGCACAGACACGAACCGGGCGCCGACCGCTGTTGACGACCAGTTTGGCATCCGCCCTGGGCGCACAACCGTTCTTCCCGTGCTTGATAACGACACCGACCCCGACGGCGATGTCTTAGTTATTTCGGCGTTTGACCGCATTGCCGAGTCGACCGGGCGCCTCGATCCCATTGACGGCTCGCGCGCGCTCCAGTTCACGCCAGCTGACGGCTTCGTGGGCACTATTTCGTTCAGCTACACCGTGGATGACGGCCGCGGGGGCACCGATCAGGCTCGCGTTACTGCGACCGTCGTTCCCGAGTCGCGCAACGAGTTGCCCGTGAGCGTGCGCGAAACCGGCGTGAGCGTTGAAGCCAATCAAACCGTGACCTACAACGTGCTCTCCGACTGGAAAGATCCAGACGGAGACGACCTCTATCTCATCGGGGCGTCCCCGAAATCTGGCGACCTCGTTCGCTTTACCCCAGACGGCTTTGTGACCTTCACGCATCAAACGTCTGAGCTCGGCGAAAAAGAAGTGACATTCCTTGTCTCCGATGGTGGAGACACTCCGGCTCAAGGAACGTTGACCGTCAAAGTAGAGCCAGCGGGCAGCTTGAACCCCGTGGGAACGCCCGACTTCGCGACGGCGTTTAGCGGCGAAACGGTTGTTGTTGAACCGCTCCTCAACGACCTCTCACCCTCTGGTGCGCAATTGTCGCTCGTCGCAATGGACGAAGCGCCTAGCGGTTCTGTCGCCTCGTTTAACGCCGATCGTGGCGAGATCACGTTCAGCTCATCTCAAGCCGGCATTTATTACATGAAGTACACGCTGAGTGCTGGCGCAAACTCCAGCGTTGGTATCGTGCGCATCGATGTAATCGAGAAGCCGGCGGATGCTGAGCTTCCGCCCGTGGCTGTCAAAGACACTGCCTACTTGAGGGGTGACGAACCCACAACGGTCTCTGTGCTCTCGAACGATGTGAGCCCAAGCGGCAACATTTTGGCCGTGCAGTCGATTGATGTCGATCCCGAATTGGTCGCAAAGGGCCTCGTGGTTGAACTGCTGGAAAGCACGCTCATCCGAGTGACGTCGCCGGCGGCGCTCACGAGCCAAGTCAACTTCACGTACACGATCTCTGATGGCGTTGGCGCGGCAACCGCTGGTGTCACCGTCGTGCCCGTTCCCGCGCTGACTAAGCATCAGCCGCCCGTCGCGCAAAACGATGCGGCTCGAGTGCGCGTCGGCGACATCATCACCCTTGATGTTCTCGACAACGACTTCCACCCCGACGACAGCCCGATGTCGCTCGATGAAGAACTCGTCACTCAACCGGCGGACGGTGTTGCGTTCGTCAGCAAAGACGCACTCCGCTTTCAAGCGCCTAATACACCCGGTGAATATCAGGTCGACTACCGCGTGATTGACCCGTTCGGCGAGACAGCGGCAGCTACAGCCGTATTCACTGTGACGCCGCTAGACCCGGACGTGAATCAAGATCCGGTTCCGAGTCCGCTGGTCGCCAGAGTGCTCGCCGGTGGCGATATCAGGGTCGATGTTCCGTTGAACGGAATTGATCCGGATGGCGATTCCACCCAATTGCTGGGTTTCCCCACCAACCCGACGCTCGGTTCAGTCACCGAGTGGGGCACTGACTATTTCTACTATGAAGCGTCGCCAGCGGCATCCGGAACAGACTCGTTCACTTATGAGGTCTACGACGCTTTTGGTGCCACCGGTGTTGGCGAGATAAAGATAGCGGTGGTTCCGGAGCCAGACGAGTTGCGCGATCCGATTGCTGTGCCTGACAGCGTCTCGATCCGCCCCGGTCGCATCGCTCAAGTCGATCTCATGGAGAACGACTCTGATCCTCAGGGCGCGCCAATCTCGGTTTCCCCTGACCTTGTCGACGTTCCCGAAGGAATCGACGCGAAGGTGGTGCGTGGTCAGTATCTGATCATCGAGGCCCCAGAAACCGAACAGTCTTTCTCGCTGCGCTACGAGCTGACCAATAATCGCGGTGGTAGTGCAATGAGCTACGTGCTCGTGCAAGTGACTCCGGATGCTCCTTTGCTCCCGCCCTCGGCTGACGACCTCAGCATTCCGAGAAAAGACATTGCAGGAAAAGATTCCATCACGGTTGACCTTTTCGACGGCTCTGCTTTCAACCCTGCCGGCGAGACTGAAGATTTGGTTGTTGGCCTCGAAGGCGCCAACGCGGGATCAGGCGAATTGCTCGAGGTCAATGGCCAAGTAGAAATCACTCCCACAGACACACGGCAGGCCATCACCTACAGCGTGACGAACGAAGCCGACGGCTTGACCGCGCGAGCCTTTATCTTGGTACCGGCCGCTGTCGACGAAAACTTCGACGAGCCGCCCTATATTGACCTCGATCTTCCGGTGCAATACGTCGGCATGAATGAGACACGAGAGTGGAAGCTCTCGGATATCGTCGTCGTGCCTTCAGGGCGCGATGCGTGGATCACGGATGCGAAGACCGTGAGCTCCGTTCAGGGTGATGGCTCGTCCAACTTTGTGGACAAAGACACGATTACGTTCACTCCAGAACGCGATTATCGGGGGCCCGCTGCGATCAACTTCACCGTGACTGACGGGGACTCCCTCAACGACCCCAAGGGCATCAAGGCCAACCTCCGGCTCAACATCGTTGTCGGTGACCCGGAGTTCCGAGACACCCCGCCGGAGTTCACGACACCTAACCCGCAGGTCGAGGTCGGCGAAACCACGACTATTGACTTGCGTGCATCGACAGCGCACCCGAACCCCACAATTTTGGGACAGGTCACCTATTCCAACATCACGGGGGCGTCGAACGGCTTGCAGGCCAACCTCAACGGCTCGCAGTTGTCGTTGAGCGTGCCACGCAACACGCCTAAAGGCACGGCAATTACTCTCGGCGTGACGCTGCGCTGGGACAAGTTTGAGGTACCGGGCACAATCAACGTGACTGTTGTCGGGTCAACTCGTCCGCTCGCCGTTGCCGTTTCTGATGCGCTAGAAACTCAGCGTGGCGACGGTGCAGTGACCACCAATCCGCTCACGAACGACTCCAACCCGTATCAAACCACGGGGGAGCCGCTCACGATTGTCGATGCGACGGTTCAGAACACGGGAGAGCCCGCGGGAGTGTCCTTCACTCGCAACTCGGTCACCATTCAGCCGAACCCTGCGCTCAAGAGCGGCGTGATCGAAGTCGTTTACACAATCGCGGATGCTACAGAGGACGCGGATCGTCAGGTCAACGGAACGATTACGTTGGTCGTGAGCGATGTGCCTGATCAGGTGCAGAAACCCACTCAAGACGGCGGGTCAGCCATCGGTGGCGACCGCTCAGCGACCTGGAGATTCACGGCGCCCGCGACGAACGGCAAGCCGATTACATCGTACGAAGTGCGCACATCCCCAGCGGGTTCCGCAGCAGCGCCGACCAACTGTCAGGCTGGAGCTTCCTGCACCGTAACGGGACTGCAAAATGGCACTCCGTATACGTTCTCGGCGCGCGCTGTCAACGAGCACGGCGCTGGCGAGTGGTCGCCGGCAAGTGATCAAATCACGCCTTATGGCACCCCCGCGACCCCCACTGTCACGACAACCGTATCGAGCCCGTGGGCTCCCAGCGGTCGCGTGTCGGCATCGTGGGCTGCGGTTGGAGCGACGGGCGGCACAACCACCTATTACTGGACGTCGAGCAACGGACAGTCGGGTTCAACGACGGGTTTGAGCGCCCAAACATCCGCGAACCTCGGCGCGGGTAGCTACACCTTTACGGTGTACGCACAAAACACGGGCGGCAAGCGGGGCACTGCGGGAACCTCCAATGCATCCCAGATCAGAAACCAGACCGTTCCCGGGCGCGTAGCTGGAGTATCCGGAAACGTCACCTCCTCGAACACGCCCGGTGCGATTCGTTGGACGTGGAATGCGATGGGCGGAGGGGCCGCCGTTACCGACAATCTGGTCTACCGCTGGACACTGAGCAATGGCCAAACGGGAACAACCACGGGTACTAGCGTGAACACCTCGGGGCTTCCCGAATCGTCCAGCTACTCGATTTCTGTGGTTGCGAGCAACAACGCGGGAACCGGACCAGCAGGAACCGCCAGTGCAGGGCCCATCGTCAACCCGCCACCACCCGCTCGCGCCTCACTGTGCCTGTACTGGAACGGCAACGGAACCAATAGTCACGAGTTTGGTATCAACTGGAGCGGCCAAGGCGGCGGCGGTCACAGCATGCGAGTTGGTTCTGTCGGTGACAGCTTCACCTACGTGCACAACGGTTCCGGTGATTCAGGTCACATTCGAACTCAGTCATGGAAGAACTGGAACGGCACTCGTGGTAACGCAGACGGCGTCTGGGAAGCCTGGGTCATTTTCGACGGACAAACCTACGGTCGCACCGCTATGCAAGACATCCCGCGCTGCTAGCCGATCCCGCACAACTTCTCTACAGAAATAAGGAACAGGACACCACTCGATGTCGGTAACTCAAGAACAAGCAACGTGGTTCGCTGACGCATTCCAGAAGCTGATCAGCAACGTCGACAAAGCCATCGTGGGCAAAGACCACGTGATTCGGCTGGTATTGACGGCGCTCGTCTCCGACGGACACGTGTTGTTGGAGGACTTTCCGGGAACAGGAAAGACGGTACTCGCGAAGGCCTTGGCCAACACGCTTGACGGCACCACGTCGCGCATCCAGTTCACTCCTGACCTCTTGCCGTCGGATGTCTCTGGTGTGCAGATTTACGACCAGTCGAAGGGCAAATTCGAATTTCACCACGGCCCGATCTTTGCCTCCATTGTCTTGGCCGATGAGATCAACCGCGCGAGCCCGAAGACTCAAAGTGCACTCCTCGAGGTAATGGAAGAGGGAGTCGTGACAATCGATGGCGTCGGTTATCCCGTTGGCGCACCCTTCCTTGTGATCGCGACACAAAACCCGGTAGAGCAGGCCGGAACCTACAAGCTTCCGGAAGCTCAACTCGACCGCTTTCTCATCAAGACGTCGCTCGGCTACCCCGACAGCGCGACGGCTGTTTCACTGCTCATGGACCCCGGTAGCCGGGCCAGAGCATCGCTCGTTTCGCCCATCATTAAACCTGAGTCGATCGTGGCGATGGCCGCTCTTGCCGCCGAAGTCTTCGTCGATGAATCCGTTATGCAGTACCTCAATCACATCGTGGAGGCCACTCGCAAAGACCGCGATGTCATCCTCGGCGTCAGCATGCGCGGCGCCATGGCCCTCGCGCGTGCGATCAAGACGTGGGCGATCACTCAAGGCCGAACCTATGCGACTCCCGACGATGTTCGCGAACTAGCTGGCCCTGTTCTCGCGCACCGAGTCATTCTTGATCCGGAATCCGAGTTCGCTGGGGTCAAGGCAGAAGACGTGATTAGCCGCATCCTGGTCGACATCGAACCACCCGCGTACCGCGCCGCATAGAGGTGGTCCCTTCAACGATGGTGACGGATGCGCCCACGCGGGGTGAGGAGGCTTCGCCGGAGAGCGTCAGCGGTACTGGCGAACCGACGAATGCTGCGCACGGTGTGCGATCGGCGCTGCGGCGCGCACGCAAGTCCGCCACCGCCCGAGCGCGCATCGATCGCGTTGTTCGCTCTGTTGTGCGCTTCCTGCGCACGGTTGTCGCCATAGTTGCCCCCGTGGTTCGGTTGATCTGGCGCGCAATCGCACCTGTACTCACGGTCGTCACTCCTCTGGGTTGGCTTGTTATCGCTTTGGGGGCGCTCTCGCTGTCCTTGAGCGCGCTTTTGGGCTGGCAAGAGTTCACGTTTCTTGGCACCGTACTCATCGCGGCAATCGTGGTGAGCATGGCATTTCTGTTTGGCCGGGCCTCGTACGGGGTTCTCGTTGAGCTCAACCCCCGGCGCGTCGTGGTTGGTGATCGCGCAATGGGCCGCATGGTCGTGACGAATATCGGTGCTCGACCGTTGCCGCCGACCCGTATGGAACTCCCCGTCGGACAAGGAGTCGCGGAATTCCAACTGCCGTCAATGAAACCTAAAGCTGAACACGAAGAACTCTTTGCCGTGCCGACGCACAAGCGTGCCGTAATTGTGGCTGGTCCCGCTGAGTCTGTGCGTGGCGACCAGTTGGGGCTTCTTCGCAAAGCGTTGAAATGGGCGGATGCCGTTGAGCTCTTTGTGCATCCGCGTACTGTTCGGCTCGTCCCTTCGGCGGCGGGTCTCGTGCGTGACCTCGAAGGCCAAGTGTCGAAGAAGATCACCAACAATGACATCGCGTTTCATGCCTTGCGACCCTATGTTCCCGGTGATGACCGCCGCTATGTGCACTGGAGAACGTCGGCGCGAATCGGCGAACTGATGGTTCGGCAGTTTCAAGAGACGCGGCGATCACAACTCACCATGATTCATGCGTCTCGGGGCGATCTTTACGCCTCAGAGAACGAGTTCGAGCTCGCAATTTCAGTCACGGCATCCATCGCGGCACAGGTCATTCGTGACGGCACCCAGATGAACGTTGTCAGCGAAAGCGGAATGTGGCGCACGCAGAGCGTGACGTCGATGTTGGATGCCTCGTGCCGCATCGAACCCGTCGGTCGCGAGTTTGAGACCATGCGAGCTTTCGCGAGGGAGCGAACTCGCCGATTGCCTGCTCCGAGCGTCGTCATGATTGTCGGTGGGTCGGGAATGAGCACGTCTGACTTCCGCAGTATCCAGTCGTTATTTGGGCAAGATACCTCTCAAGTCGCTTTTCACGTTGTTGATGGCGCAGAGCCGAACATTTCCGCGGTTGCTGGGCTCACGGTCATCACAATCGGCAGGCTCGACGACCTCTCTAGTGTTGTGAGGGGGCTTGGCGGATGAGCAACAGCCAACAAAGTTCGAGCATACGAAGCCTCACCGGCCGCACCTGGGTAGATGTGGGTGTGCTCCTGACCCTGGCCGCGGTTGGACTCATCGGTTTTGAGCCCTCATTCGGCGGCTATAGTTTCTTGGTTCCTGCACTCGGGGGCCTCATCCTGGGTGCCGCAACAGCCATCGCTGCTGCGATGTTCCGGCTCAACCTCATCACGACAGTTCTTGTCGCAGTCGTCGGGTACTTCTTGGTCGGAACGGCGCTCGCTGTTCCCCAGCAGGCGTTGTTCGTCGTGCTGCCTAGTTTGCAGTCGCTAGCGAGCCTCGCAATAGGTGCGGTCTATGGTTGGGCAGATATTGTCACGCTGCAGACACCGATCGGTGCGCCCCAACATATTGCCGTTGTTCCCTACGTAGCGACGTGGCTTGTAGCCCTGATTTCCGTCACACTCGCGACTCGATGGTTGTCGACGAGACCACGCACCGCATGGCGTTTCGCTGTTGTGCTCATCGGCCCTTTTGCGATCTATCTTGCGAGCATCCTGATCGGAACGCAGGAGCCCTACCAAGCGGGAGTGCGCGGAGTGACCTTTGCCGCGCTTGCCCTTGTCTGGCTGGGTTGGGGGCGTTCACAGGGATCGAGTGTGGCTCAAGCGGGGGCGCGTCGACTTCGCACTCGCAAGCTCGCCGGCACCGCGATCGTTGTCGTAGCCGCAGTGTTGGTGGGAGGCGGCGCAGGCTTTTGGGTAGCACCGCCGCAAGACCAAAGATTCGTCTTGCGCGATGAGATCGAACCGCCGTTTGACCCGCTGCAGTACCCGAGCCCCTTGGCGGGTTTCCGCCACTACACGAAGCAAGTCACTGACGATGTGATGTTCACCGCGAGCGGGCTGAAGACCGGCGACGTGATTAGGCTGGCGACCCTTGATTCCTTCACCGGCAAGCTGTGGAACGTCACCGGACCAGAGACCAGCACCAATGGGTCTGGCTCGTTCAGTCTCGTCGGACGCACACTGCCACCACAATCATTCGTCACTCCGGATGAGCGCGACAATGTGACCTTCACCATTGTCGACTATTCCGACGTCTGGATGCCGAGCATCGGTTACCCCACCGATCTGGTCTTTACTGCTGGCGAGGCGGTGGCTGCGACGGATGATTTGCGCTACAACGAGTCGACAGGCACTGCCGTCCTCACCTCTGGATTGAGCGCGGGCGACTCGTACACGATCGATTCTGTCGTGCAGCAGACGCTGTCCTCAGAGGATCTTGCGGACACGCCTGTGGCGGCAGTGGAACTTCCGCCGGTGACGGCGAGCCCGGATGTCGTGACGTCGAAGGCGCAAGAGTATGCGTCAAGTGCAACCACCCCGGCGGCCAAGCTCGAAGCAGTGCGGCTTGCCCTCACCGCGACTGGGTTTTTGAGCCACGGAAGGGCCTCTGACACTGTTCCCTCGCGTGCCGGTCATGGAGCGGACCGTATCAGTGATCTCCTCGAGCGCAACCAGATGATCGGAGACGAAGAGCAGTATGCGTCTGCGTTCGCTCTGATGGCCCGCAGCTTTGGTTATCCTGCCCGTGTCGTTATGGGGTTTGCTCCCGAGATTGTTGACGGTCAGACGGTTGAAGTGACCGGGGATGACATTACGGCGTGGGTTGAAGTTGCGTTCGATAAGGTCGGCTGGGTTGCCTACAATCCGACCCCCGATGAGACGGATATCCCGCAGGATCAGACTCCTCAACCGCAAAGCGAACCACAGCCTCAAGTGCGCCAGCCTCCCCGAGTCGACAATGAGGACGAGGATCTCCTCACTCCCGTTGAACTCGAAGAGAGCGACGAAGACGATGACGGCCTCGCTTTTGTGATCCCTGGGTGGGTCTACATTCTGGGACTGAGCATCCTGATTCCCGCGCTGATTATTCTTCTCCCCATGCTTTTCGTTGGCCTAGTCAAGGCCCGACGAGCTCGTCGCCGTAAGAGCGCTGAGAAAGCACACGACCAAGTTGCGGGAGCGTGGGAAGAGCTCGTCGATCAGTACTCGGAGTTGGGCTATATGGTTCCCCGACGGTCAACTCGAGTGATGACAGCGGAGCGCCTCCAATCGCAAGTGCAGAGTGACGACTCTGTTCAGTTGCGTTCCATCGCCGTCGTCGCGGACGATGCAGTGTTCTCTGGTCGGGAAGTATCGCCGGAGACCAGCGGTCAGGTCTGGGAACAGACAGCAGCCGCGATCGACGCAGCACGCAACGGCCTCGGTCGAGTTCGACGATTCATCAGTCGCTACCGCTTGAAGTCTGCTCGAGAGTGGGCCTCCAAGGTGTCGACGAAACGGGATTCCTAATCGTGTGGGGGAGTAGTGCCCATCGACAGCCACGGCGCTTTCTGCTGGGGTATAACTTGGCCTCCACACAGGTCATCGCGGCAAAGGAGATCGAGTGAGCATCACTCTCGATGAAGAAGAAGACATCGTCTACGGGCTGGATGCGAACGGTCGCCCCGACCCAGAATATGCTCGCGCGCTGGGGATAGTTCCCGCCTCCGCCGGCCGTCGTTCTCTTGCCTTCACGATCGATGCCGCTATCGTGCTCCTCCTGACTCTTCCCTTGAGCTTGGGCACACTTCCGCTGTGGTTCGGTGCGATCTTGGCCGTCCCGACACCGTCTCCGGCTTCGCTTCTCAACGATGAGCAGTTCATGCTTGGCCTCCTTTTTTACGTCATCGGGCAAGGAACACTGTCGGTATTCGTGCTCGTGCAGCTGATTCTGCACGGTATTCGAGGCGTGACTGTCGGCAAGGCAATGCTTGGAATTCGCTCGGTCAACGTCGCGCGATTCACCAAGCCGGGATTCTGGCGTGTGGTGCTGCGCGCGATTGTGTTCTGGAGCTCTCTCGCGATCATTCCGATCCTCGGCGGCATTCCTTTTCTCCTTTCACCGCTGTGGGATGGCGAGCATCGTGGGCGCGGTTGGCTAGACAAGATCGGACGCAATTGGCTTATCGACGTTCGCCGGGGTATTGATCCCTTCGACCAGAAGGCCATGCGCCACGCTCGCAAACGCATCACTGCACCCGAAGTGATGGAGCAAGTGCAGATGCCATCGCTCGCTACCGGCGCGGCTGGCGCTGTACCCAGTTTTGTGCCTGCAGGGCGATCGCGATCTGGCGTCATTTCGGCTCACTCTTTCGGAGAAGACAACGCGGATGCCTGGCAGCCGCCTGCTGTTGGCGGTGCGGATCCTATTGCCGCCCCTCCCGCGGCCTCGCACTCGGCTGACGCAGTGCTTCGCTTTGACGATGGGATGCTCGTGAATGTCACTGGGCTTGGCATTCTCGGCCGAGCTCCGGCAGCGCGCGAAGGCGAGTCGGTAGATCAACTCGTGCCCGTAGTCGATGAGTCCATGCGAATCTCCAAGACTCATGCTGCTTTTGGTTTCGCCGACGGCACGGTGTGGATAGCGGACCGCGGCTCGTCTAATGGAACGTCGGTCGAACCGCCTGGCGCAGCCCCGTTTGTGCTCGTCGCGTGGGAACAGACCCACATCCCTTGGAACTCTGTTGTTAAGGTCGGCGGGCGCAGCTTTACTGTGCTCGAGGGTTCAACTACGAATGGTCGTCTCGCGTGAAAGTCAAGCTCTCTCTCCGCCGCCAGTCTGGTTCGATGGTCGATATCGTCGTGACCGCGGACTCGACAGCGACCATTGAAGATATTGCCCGAACGATTGCCGAAACTGACCCGATGCTGTCGAGTCGTTCACAGGTCCCAAGTCCGGTGCTCACTCTGTCGGTCGCACCGCCGACTTCTGGCGCGCTAGTGCCGCTCCACCCGGACGCTCTCATTGGTGAAGCCGAATTGGGCTCCGGATTCGTCGCCTCGATCACGCCACTCGCGAGCCGCAGGGACCTCAACGCTGGCGGTGCTGGCACCGAACAAGTAGCCGCAATTTTGCGAGTCGTCTCAGGGCCGGATGCGGGGCGAGAGGTTCCTCTCCCTTCTGGACACAGCATCATTGGACGTGGTGCGGATGCTGACGTCGAACTTTCGGACCAGCTTGTGTCGAAGCGTCATGCGCGACTTGAAGTTGGTCAAGTGATTGAACTGGTCGACCTTAATTCGGCGAACGGTGTCATGGTCGATGGGGGCATGGTTCCGCGACTCAAAGTTGTTTCCGGTCAAGTGATCACTCTTGGTGATACCGAGATCACTCTCTCTCATGTTGCTACTCCGGAAAGCGATGTCGATCCGGTCTTGGAGCGCGGTGGCGCCCTGATGTTCAACCGTTCGCCCCGCGTCGAAGTGCGGTATCCGGGCACCGTATATCCGTATCCCAAGGTGCCTACTGAGTCACAGCCGAAGATGTTCCCGTGGCCGATGATTGTCGCACCAGTCATGCTGGGACTCGCGATGTTCACGATCACTCAGCGGCCAGCATCCCTTCTGATGATTTTCATGTCGCCGATGATGATGCTGGGTAACCTGATCAATCAGAAGACCCAGAATGGCCAGAAGCTGCAGCGTGAGATCGAGACCTACGAGGTCCAGATCGAGGAGCTCGAAGAGGAGCTCGCGGCTCAAACATCCGTTGAGCAAGAGCGCCGCCGCGCGGAGGCTCCGGCCGTGGCGCAGATCTACGAACAGGCCATGCAGCTGGGGCCGCTCTTGTGGACGCGACGACCCGAGCATTGGAATTTCTTGTCGCTGCGGCTGGGAGTGGGTCGCGCCGAGAGCCGAAATGAAATTGCGGAACCCAATTCGCCAGACGGCATCCCTAAGTACGCCCGGCAGATCGAGAAACTGCAGGAACGTCACAAGTGGGTCGAAGATGTGCCCCTTGTCGAGACCTTCCCGAGTGCTGGCGCGATAGGAATCGCAGGCAGCAAGGAAGCAGCCGCCGACATCATGCGCGGGCTGGCCGTTCAGATCTTCGGCATGCATGCGCCCAATGAGGTGATTACGGCCGCAATTGTTGACCCATCCTGGACGCACGAGATGGAGTGGATGAAGTGGCTGCCGCACACGACGAGTGCGCGTTCTCCCTTTGCTGAGATTGCTCTCGCCGATAGTCAATCGGCGGGCACCGCGCTCCTCAATGCTCTTGAGGAAGCAATCTTGCAGCGTTCGGATCAGGCGGCAAGCCATCGTGGTCCGCTCAAGACAGGTCACGGCTCGATGGCTCTGGGCTCAGTGGTCGGTGAAGCGATCAGTGAGCGCGCCGATCTCGGCAAAGACCTCGTGCTCGTGCTTTTCGTTTCGGCTGATGCCCCTGTTGATCGACCGCGATTGACTCAAGTGATTGAGCGGGGCGCGGACTCGGGTATTTACACCGTGTTTGTAGCACCGACTGTCGAGTCACTCCCGGCCGCTTGTCGCACCTTCATCGATGCCACCGGCGGTCTCGAAAATGCGACTGTCGGATATGTTCGTTCGGGCGAAGATTACTCAGCGGTGAAGGTCGAGGGCGTGTCAAACGCCTACGCGCACGTGTTCGCCAAACGTCTTGCTCCGGTTGTGGACTCGAGCTCGATCGAAGCGGATGCCAGCGACATTCCCCGAAGCGTGAACTTGCTCAACCTTGTGGGCACAGAAGCTGCTCACTCGCCGAACTCAGTGATTGAGCGCTGGCGCCAAAACAACTCGGTCATCGACCGGAGCGGTGCTCAGCTGGGGCGTCTCAAGCGGGCCGGAACATTGAAAGCGTTTGTCGGGCAAGGCAGCCCTGACGCGATGACTCTTGACCTGCGAACGCAGGGCCCCCACGCGCTCGTCGGCGGAACAACGGGTTCAGGTAAATCAGAGTTCTTGCAAGCCTGGGTGCTGGGCATGGCAGCGGAATATAGCCCTGACCGTGTGACCTTCCTCTTTGTTGACTACAAGGGCGGCTCGGCTTTCGCCGATTGTGTCGCGCTGCCTCACTGCGTTGGCCTCGTCACTGACCTGAGCCCCCACTTGGTGCGCCGTGCACTGACGAGCCTGCGGGCTGAGCTGCATCACCGCGAACACTTATTCAATCGCAAGAAAGCCAAGGATCTGCTGGAGCTGGAGAAGCGTCGCGATCCCGATACTCCACCGGCGCTTGTCCTCGTGATCGACGAGTTTGCGGCTCTCGCGGGCGAAGTGCCTGAGTTTGTTGACGGCGTGGTCGATATTGCACAGCGCGGACGTTCGCTCGGCATCCATCTGATTATGGCGACCCAACGGCCCGCCGGCGTTATTAAAGACAACTTGCGCGCCAACACCAACCTTCGCGTAGCGCTACGCATGGCGGACGAATCTGATTCGAAGGATGTCGTCGGTGACCCGATCGCGGGAACGTTCGATCCGTCTATCCCCGGTCGCGGTATCGCTAAGACTGGCCCTGGTCGACTCGTACCCTTCCAGTCGGCTTACGCGGGCGGTTGGACGGGAGACGCGGTAACCAAGGCTGAAGTGCGCGTCGCAGAATTGCGTTTCGGAGCTCTCGTGCTGTGGGAAGCCGACTCTGAACCCGAGTCTGATTCGCATGACGAAGACCTTGGTCCGAACGACCAGAAGCTCATGGTGCGTAACTTCATTAACGCGACTGAGTTGGCGCGGATACCCGCACCGCGTAGACCGTGGCTTGACGATCTGTCGGTGACTGTCGACATCAATGATCTTCCGATTCAATCAGATTCTCAGATTGTCCTTGGTAAGGCCGATATCCCTGAGCGCCAGTTGCAGGATGCGCTTTATTTCACGCCGGATCGCGATGGCTCGATGCTGATTTACGGCACGAGCGGTTCGGGAAAATCTACCGCGCTGAGGTCGATTGCGGCCGCCGCGGGGATGCGTCCCGAGCTGGGCGATGTAGAAGTCTACGGACTGGACTTCGGGTCGGGCTCGTTGCGATCGCTCGATGTTCTGCCGCACGTCGGATCCGTCATTACCGGAGATGACTCGGAACGTGTTCAGCGCTTGTTGCGCACCCTTGGTGACCTTCTTGATCAGCGCGGAAAGAAGTTCAGCGAGGCGAACGCCGCCAGCTTGAGCGAATACCGAGACATCACGGGCATCAAGGAGCCTCGTATTATCCTCATGCTCGACGGGTTTGGGCAGTTCAAGGCCGAGTGGGATGCGACAACGGCACGGTTGCCGTTTTACAACGTGTTTATGCGCATCCTGGGCGAAGGGCGGCCTTTGGGCGTGCACGCCATCGCAACCGCTGACCGCTCAGGCACGGTGCCCACCGCGGTGAGTGCGAACGTCTCTAAGCGCATTGTGCTCCGACTCGCAGACGAATCCGCTTATCAAACTCTGGGTGTTCCGAAGGATGTGCTCGACGAGCATTCTCCTGTGGGGCGCGCCATTGTCGATGGCTTCGAGACTCAACTTGCTGTTCTGGGCGGGACATCGAACGTCGCCGAGCAGTCGAAGGCGCTAGAGTCCCTCGCGGCTCGACTACGTTCTGCTGGTGCCCGAGACGTCCCCGAGATCGGTGCGCTTCCGACGCAGCTCGCGATTTCCGAGCTTCCGGCCGAAATCGCGGATGAGCCGGTACTCGGTATTGCCGAAGACACCCTCGCTCCTCGCGGCTTCGATCCGATCGGGACCTTCTCCATCTCTGGACCGCCGCAGAGCGGAAAGACCAACGGAATGAAGTGGATGATCACTTCGATGACTCGCTTCGACCCCTCGGTCAAACTGTTCCACTTTGCTGGTCGACGTTCGCAGCTGAAGGACTTCGTCCCCTGGGTGAGGAGCGCGACAACTGTCGAAGACGCCAAGGCTCTTGCAAAGGAACTCGTGGAATTGGTGCCTGATGAGTCGATACCCGGCCGCATCATGATTGTGATTGAGAACGTCACCCAGTTCGCTGATAGTGATGCGGAACGTCCGCTGAAGGAGCTTTTCCAGGCGATCAACCGGAGTGATCACTTCCTGATCGGAGATGCAGATATTTCGTTGCTCTCGAGCGGATTCGGGTTTGTTGGAGACTTCAAGGCAGGCCGAAAGGGAATCGTCATGAAGCCCGATGCTTACGATGGCGACTCGGTATTCAAGACCCCGTTCCCGAAGGTCAAGCGAAGCGATTTCCCGGCTGGCCGCGGAATTTTCGTGCAGAACGGTCGCACAGTCACGGTTCAGACGCCGTTTATTGGCTAGTTGCGTGACAGGGAGAGTGCGTGGGGACCAGGTGGGGAGTGCATGGGTACCACTGCCCATTGAGTCAATTGCCTGAGCATTGCTAACTTAGACTCTAGATGGTCCAGCGTACGGGCCAATATCGGCAACGAGGAAGGTTCATACAATGGCAGATTTCGGCGCTTCATATGGCGAGATGGAAGCAATGTCGGCAAAGCTCTCAACGGCTCGCGACGACATTCAGGGGCAGCTTGACGACCTCAAGCGTGCCGTCGACGAATTGCTCGGCAACGACTTCAAGACGCAGCACGCTTCCGGCAAGTTCGGCGACGGCTACACCGAGCTCACCTCGGGCCTCAAGACCGCAACTGATGGCATCGGCGACATGGGTGAAGCACTCAAGGGCATGATGCAGGCAATTCAGGAGCTCGACCAGAAAATGGCCGGCGCCTAACAAGCTCTCGCTAAGGAGGGTCGGCCTGATGCTGGCCCTCCTTAACTTCTGGATTTTCAACCAGTTATCTTCTACCAGTGAAAGGTGTTCGCCGTGGGCGACGGAGTTCTCATCAAGTACACCGAGTTGAAAGCCGTCGGTGACAACCTCAAGAAGATAGTTGAGGAGCTCAAAGAAGCTTCCAGTCGCGCTGACGTGCTCGAAGGCGCAATCGGTGACCCTTATGGCAAGAACAAATTGCGTGAGGCAGCCGAAGAGTTCGAAGACGGTTGGGATGATCGTCGCAAGAAGCTCCTGGAAGATATCGAAAAAGTTGAGCAGCACGTAGCGGGCGTCCTCGAAGGCTTCGAGCAATGGGACACCGACACCGCCAATGAGATGGAATCTGCGTCTTAACGAGCATCGAGCTCCGCAGATACTGAACAAAGAGAACACACATGGACCATTCCCCTAAGGGCCGCGATATCGCCCCCTTGCACGGCGACGCCGGCACCATCGTCTCGCGCGGCAACGAAGTCACGACGCTCGGTGAGCAGATGGTCTCATCCGCTGCAATGCTCAAAGACATCGCGGATGGAGCATCCGGTCAAAAGGGCCTTGCCGTTGAGAAACTTCAAGAGGTTGTTGGCGATTGCTACGAGGAACTCAAACTAGCGGGTGAGCGCTACAAGCCGACAGGCCCTGTGCTCGTCACGTACGGCAATGTAGTTGCTGAAGTGCAGCCACTTATCAAGACCGCCGTGCAGAACTGCGAAGCAGACTGGAGCACTTACCAGTCCAAGCGCGGCGCTATCTGGGACGCGCAAACGGCTTACTACCCCGGCTCGCCGCTTATCGATGATCCATCAGTTCCTGATCCCGCGGATGCTCGCAAAGAAGCTGTCGCTGACGCTCAAGGGCTCGCTGACTCTGCGTACGGAGACTGGGAGAGCGAAGCTCGAATATTTGATACGCACTACGACACGTGGGAAGCGGCATTCGACAAAGCTGCTGAAGACATCGGCGATGCGACCGAAGGTGGCATCCAGGACTCCAAGTGGGATGACCTCGACGGTTTTGTCGCGGGTGCCCTTGAAGTGCTCAAGTGGGTTGGCCTCGCGCTCGCCGTTCTCGGCGTCATTATCGGTGGCCCGTTCATCGCAGCTCTCGCGGCAATCGTTGCGATTGCGACTTTGTTGCTCACGCTTTACTCGTTCTCGCGTGGCAACTCGAGCGTGCTCGATTTAGTGCTAGCGGTCGTGGGGGTAATACCCTTCGGAAGTTTAGGCAAGCTCTTTAACGGCAACAAGCTCGGCTTTGCTGACGACATGCTCGGTGGCCTCCTCACCTCAGGCGGGCGTGCCAACATCGTCGGAGACTTGCGGGCCATGGGGTCCGGATTCAACGCCGGCTTCGCTTTCGCCTCGGGCGGAAATGTCAGCAAGTTCTTCAGCGGTCTCAACGGCGGTCGCGCAAACTGGATGTCTCGCGCCGGGGATGGCTTCGACAACATAATGTCCCGATTCATGACTGGCAGCTCCGCCGATGCTTTGGCCGACCCCAACTTCATTGGTTCGGCGATCGACGGCATGGACGGCTTGAGCATTTTCAGCGGAACCCTCGTCACACACCTGGGGCGGATCGATCAGATTACGGGGATATCCGGAATGATTGATAGTCCCTCACTGAGCGAGCCTCTGTGGGGAACTCCGACACGATGATCACACCCGTGACTGATAGCGTCGATGTGATGAACGATGGGAAAGGTTCCAATAATGGCGAGTCTTGCAGCTGAACTCCGAGGAGAGACTCTTCCGGAATTCACCATGGTGCTTCCGGCGGGGTGGGTGCGGAATGAGCCGACTGACCGAGTGCGAGACGAAATGCTTGCCGCGGCAAAGAAGCGGCTCATGCAGGCGCACCGCCCCGATCTCTACGGTCAGACGAATGCCCTCGTTAAGAAGCTTTTCTCCGAAATGCGTCGAGTCGAAACAGTGGCTTTTTTTGCACCGGGCGAGAACGCACCCGATGGCGCGCGGCTCCCTGCAACGCTGACGGCATCTGTACGTCGCGGGCAGAACGGTGAGTCACTCGACAACACCATTGCGGGTCTCATTCGTCGCGAAGGCGCCACAGCTCTCGCCGACGACAAGCGTTTTTTGCGCTGGCAACAGGACTCGGTCGAGAATCTTGAAGGAACTCGTGTGGCGACTACTACCGTCGTCTATCTCACACCTGTGCCCGATACCGGAAGAAAGCGTGCGCTTCAGTTCACGCTCGTCATTACCCATAATCCGGACGAATCGGGAGACGACGAGTTCGTGAAAGGGCTTGGCGATTTGTTCGACGCTCATCTGTCCACCTTCGCTTGGAGCGCCGAATGAAGATTTCGTTGAACGTCGACACGAGTCGATGGTTAGAACTCCCGCGACTCGTCGACGGTTCCGAGGAAGCGCGACAGTGGGAAGAGGCCGTTCTTGCTGATATGAAGGTGGCTTGGCGTGGCGCGCTCGATGCGCCAAGTGAGCCATTTGTGAGAGAAGCATTACGCAATGGGCTTCGACGGGTTTCTGACGACGACTCCGTCACGCTGCAGTATTGGCCAGATGCTTCGATCGTCAACGCAATCGTGCACGTGTCTGCAGCCCCATTCGCGCCCGACGAGCCGCGGCAGGTAGTTCCCCTTGCGGATATGCTTTTCGTCACCCAGCCTGTCGTGGAAATGTTTGACACCGCACATCTGGGCGATGGTGTTGAGGCCCGTTACCTGACGACAATCGGTGAACAACCGCCGATACGCGTTGCTGGCGTAAATTACCTCTTCCAGAACGAATTCGGATACGTCGCAGTCGGGGTAGAACCCACGCTGCCGTCTCTCGTAGGTATTCTGCTCGAGCCGCTCAGAGAGGTTGTCCGCGGCATCCAGATCATCGATGACGCCGAGGGCAACTGGCAGCGCGCAAGCGTGGACGAATCGACACTGCCTCATCGTGGAGAAGAGTGGAACGTAGACGCTGGGCGTGAGCCCGAACTGTCGGCCCACGCCGCGCAGTGAGCATAAGCACGTCACCTCTTTGGGCAACGTTGCGGTTGCTGAGTTAGCATTGCCGCTCAGAGTAACCCGGGGGAGGAACTGCGTATGACCGTTGACAACGAGGAGCATTTCATTGCGCCTCCGCCCGGAATTACCCCGCCCGTCGCGGGCGATGAAAAGCCCACGGCCGCGCCAATAGCGACTGAGAATCTCATCGACTTGCCACCGGGCATCGTCGACTCGGGCACGTATCGCATCGCGACACCGCGTAGTCCGAAACCCGAAGGCGTGGACGACGCTCCAGCTTTCTTCCCTGTTGCAGCTCCAGGACTCCCGCCCCAAGTCCCAACCGACGAACAACGGGTGGCAGATCCAGAAACACCAGACGTTGCGGGTGCCGCTCCCATCACTGAGCCGACGCCGACCGTTTCTACTGCCCCTGAGGCCGTTGATGACGCGACCCGAGTCTCCATTGGCCGCCGGGGGACACCGCAATGGCGACTTACTCTTCCCGACGGCCAAGAAGTCTCTGCACACAACACGATTCTCCTAGGCCGTGATCCCGCCCCTGCGGCAGCGTGGCCAGAAGCAACACTTCTCGCTGTTGATGACGTCGCAAAGTCTGTGTCCAAGACTCATGCTGCTCTCGAACTGACCGCAGGCGGGCAACTTGTCGTGCACGATCTAAATTCGACAAATGGTGTCTTTGTGCAGCACCCGGGATCCGCTGAGATCGTTGTTGAGCCGGGTCATCCCGAGTTGGTCGAGCCAGGAACACTGCTCGGCTTCGGTGAGTTTTCGATCGCTATTCGACGCGATTAGGTGCGTGTGTGGCGCGATGAACGACGGGAAGGAGCACGATGAGTGCGCGAATTATGGCGGCCGAGTTGAAGTCCAGTTCAGAGGTGGACTGGGCGCGACTTGAACGCGCTGCTTTTGCCGAGCATCCGACGATAGTTGAGGAGTCGGGTGGCCGGGCGAGAAACGAGAGCAAGCTCGGTTTTGTCCTCACAATCATCGCCGGAATCCCGCTCGCGCTCATTTATCTCGCCTGCTATACCGCCCCGATCTGGGGTTATGCTGCCGTCTACGATGGAATGATTGCCAGCGCGGCGGCCCCTCCTGACTACGAAACAGCAGTGCCCGTCACCGGTATTTTCTTTATGATCGCTGCTGTCCTACTTGTTGTCAGCACGATCCATTGGCTTGTTACTGGCAGGCGACGCAATGGCTTCTATCAGATTCAAGCCGGCCTCGCCCTTGTCCTCGGCGCAGCGGCCGGGTTCGCCGTGTTCTCAAACGGTATTCGCGAAAACGTCACAGACTGGCAGCTGTGGATCATCCCTGTCGTCGTCGCCGCAGGGCTCGGTACTCTCTTTCTCATCCTTCACCTGCTTGCTTCTCGAAAGAGGAAGGCTCAAGCCCTTAAGGGTTCTGAGAGCGTTATCGAGAACAGCCTCAGCCTGCGCGACGTGATGCAGCAGCGAAAGCGTCGTAAGCGAGTCGCTGCACTCTCCGAAGAGCAGCAGCGGCGTATTCGCCATGACCTCACGGCATCATTTGACGATCTCGAGCGACGCGGTCTTATAACTCCGGCACAATCACGGCATGTGCGGGGCATTGAGTTGGGTGCGCTAGCGCTGCGTGCTCCCTCGCCGATCGATTATCCCTGACTCAACCCCACGGCGAAGCGAGCCGACACGGTTTGCCAGCGGAAGTAGACTAGAGAGATTGAGCCGCGTTTTTTGCGGCACGATCGTCGATTCGAAAGAGGTGCGCTATGGGCAAGACCCTGGCAGAAAAAGTGTGGGATGACCATCTGGTCGTCAAGGGTGCCGATGGCACCCCCGACCTCATCTACATCGACCTTCACCTTGTGCACGAGGTTACGAGCCCTCAAGCGTTCGATGGACTTCGGATGGCCGGCCGCCCCGTTCGTCGCCCCGACCTCACTATCGCAACCGAAGACCACAACACCCCGACTCTCGCAATCCACAAGCCGATCGCTGATCTCACGAGTCGCACCCAGATTCAGACGCTGCGCAACAACGCCGAGGAATTTGGCGTTCGACTGCACTCGCTCGGTGATATCGAGCAGGGAATTGTTCACGTGGTCGGCCCGCAACTGGGCCTGACCATGCCAGGCATCACAGTTGTGTGTGGTGACTCCCACACGAGTACCCATGGAGCGTTCGGTGCCATGGCATTCGGCATCGGTACGAGCGAAGTTGAGCACGTTCTCGCTACACAGACCTTGCCGCTCAAAGCATTCAAGACGATGGCGATCACCGTCGAGGGCGAGCTGCGCCCCGGCGTCACGGCAAAAGACATCATCCTTGCCGTCATTGCGCAGATTGGAACCGGCGGCGGCCAAGGTTACGTTCTGGAGTTCCGCGGCAGCGCCATCCGTTCCCTCTCGATGGAGGGCCGCATGACGATCTGCAATATGTCGATTGAGGCCGGCGCTCGTGCCGGAATGATCGCACCAGACCAGATCACCTACGACTATCTCAAGGGGCGTCCGCACGCTCCCGAAGGCGCCGATTGGGATGCCGCCGTCGAATACTGGAACACTCTCGCTACCGATGACGATGCCGTTTTCGATGCTGAAGTCTTCCTCGACGCCAACACTCTCGAACCATTCGTTACCTGGGGAACCAACCCCGGCCAGGGTGTGTCGCTCAGCGACAACGTGCCCGTACCCGCCGAGATTGCCGACCCCAACGAGCGCTCGTCCGCCGAACGCGCTATCGAGTACATGGCGCTCGATGCGGGGATGCCGATGAAAGACATCCGGGTGGATGCCGTGTTCATGGGCTCGTGCACCAATAGTCGGATAGAAGACCTTCGTGCTTTCACGTCGATCATCCAAGGTCGCAAAAAAGCCGACAACGTGCGCGTCATGGTTGTGCCAGGCTCCGCTCGCGTTCGCCTCGAGGCAGAAGCAGAAGGTCTCGACAAGATTGTCGAAGAGTTCGGCGCCGAATGGCGCTTTGCCGGCTGCTCGATGTGTCTGGGAATGAACCCCGACCAGTTGGCGCCGGGGGAGCGTTGCGCCTCCACGAGTAACCGCAACTTCGAAGGCCGTCAGGGCAAGGGAGGGCGCACCCACCTCGTGTCGCCGCTCGTCGCCGCAGCCACCGCCATCCGCGGCACTCTATCGAGCCCGTGGGATCTCGAAAATAGCCCGTTGCCCGAGCAGATGGCGCTCGCCGCTACGACAGCTGAGGAGTCACGCTAATGGACAAGATCACGACCATCAGCGGAGTTGCAGTCCCGCTCAAGCGCAGCAACGTCGACACTGACCAAATCATCCCGGCAGAGTTTCTCAAACGAGTCACCAAGACCGGCTTCGACGACGCGCTGTTCTTCGGGTGGCGTCAAGACCCCGACTTCATTCTCAATCGCGAGCCCTACAGCCACGGCAAGATCCTGATCGCCGGTTCCGACTTTGGCACAGGTTCAAGTCGCGAACATGCCGTGTGGGCTTTGCGTGACTTTGGATTCCAAGCTGTACTCAGTTCGCGGTTTGGCGACATCTTCCGAGGCAATTCAGGCAAGCAGGGTTTACTTGCAGCGCAGCTCTCCGAAGAAGACATCGAGACCCTCTGGGCGCTTGTTGAGGCTGACCCCGAACTCGAAGTGAGCGTCGATCTGGAATCCCGCACGGTGTCGGCAGGTGCCGCACAGTTCACGTTCGAGATTGACGATTACACTAGGTGGCGTTTGCTCGAAGGCCTCGATGACATCGGCCTCACCTTGAGAAACGAAACAGACATTACGGAGTTTGAAAGCCGCCGCGAATCATGGCGACCTCAGACTTTGCCAGCGAAGTAGAGGTAACGATGAATCCATTGGCTCAAGACGCGACAGCCGCCGCGAAGCGATCCGGCCTGCATTCCAACCAGATCGTGATTAACGGTGGAAAGCCGCTGCGCGGACGCATTAACGTGCGTGGGGCCAAGAACCTCGCCACAAAAGCGATGGTGGCAGCGCTGCTCGCTGACACTCCCAGCGTGCTCAAAGATGTTCCGGCCATCAGCGATGTTCGCGTCGTCACCGGAATGCTCGAAGCCTATGGTGTGACCGTAACCGAGACCGGCGACGGAGAGCTCACTCTCGACCCCAAGAACGTGCTCAAGGCTCATTTCGCCAAGATCGATGCCCTCGCGGGCTCGAGCCGCATCCCCATCCTCTTCTGTGGCCCGCTCCTTCACCGCTTAGGCGAAGCGCTGATCCCTGACCTCGGTGGTTGCCGCATTGGTGACCGTCCCATCGACTTCCACTTGGATGCTCTGCGAGCCTTCGGCGCGATTGTTGACAAGAGCTACGAAGGCATTCGCCTTACAGCTCCTGACGGCTTGCACGGCGCAAACATTGATCTGCCCTACCCGAGTGTTGGCGCCACTGAGCAGGTTCTGCTCACGGCCGTTCTTGCCGAGGGCGTCACCGAGCTCAAGGGCGCTGCGATCGAGCCAGAGATTATGGATCTCATCGCGATCTTGCAGAAGATGGGTGCGATTATCAATGTCGAGCCCAACCGCGTCATCTTCATTGAGGGTGTGGAGAAGCTCAGCGGCTACAACCACCGCGCACTGTTTGACCGCAACGAGGCCGCAAGCTGGGCATCCGCTGCGCTAGCTACCGGCGGAGACATTTTTGTCGAAGGTGCTTTGCAGCAAGAACTCATGACCTTCTTGAATATTTTCCGCAAGGTCGGTGGAGCGTTCGACATCGCTGAAGATGGCATTCGTTTCTGGCACCCCGGTGGAGCGCTCAAGCCCGTGGTCATCGAGACCGACGTTCACCCCGGATTCATGACGGACTGGCAGCAGCCGCTTATCGTTGCGCTCACTCAGGCAGAGGGCCGTTCGGTTGTTCATGAGACGGTGTACGAGAACCGCTTGGGATTCACCTCCGCGCTCATCGAAATGGGGGCCAACATTGAGGTCTTCGAAGAGGGCATCGAGTCGGTAAGCCGCCGAGTTCCTCGTCGTCCCCTCGAGCAAGCTGCCGTCATCGTGGGCCCAACCCCCTTGCACGGTGCCGACGTCGAGATTCCTGACTTGCGTGGTGGCTTCAGTCACCTCATCGCAGCGCTGACCGCCGATGGCCAGTCGACCGTGAGCAACATCGGCATCATTGCGCGCGGCTATGAACACTTCATCGACAAGCTGGAATCTCTGGGCGCTGACTTCGTCTACGAGGGATAGTCGCCGGTGTCAGCCAGCTCGCCGGGAACGAAGCGTGTGAAGTCAGAGAAGACGGCTGCCTTTAGGGTGCTCGCTTTTTTGCTGCTTCCGGCCATGACCGTGTTGGCGAAGTACAAACTGCACGACGCACACAATATTCCCGCTACCGGCGCCTTTGTGATGTCACCTAATCACTACAGCAATATCGATCCTGTGGTCATCGGCGTTGCTATGTGGAAAATTGGGCGGATGCCGCGGTACATGGCCAAGGCCTCACTGTTCAAGATTCCGGTCGCCGGGTGGTTACTGAGAAAGTCAGGGCAAGTTCCCGTCGAACGGGCATCCCGGGCAGCTCGCGACGCCGATCCAATGAAGGCTGCACGCCAGATCGCCGATCAGGGTCTCGCGGTCGTGATTTACCCGGAGGGCTCACTTACGCGTGAGCCTGATATGTGGCCGATGCGAGGCAAATATGGTGCGGTCCGTACTGCGCTTGAGGCAGGTATTCCCCTGATCCCCGCAGCTAGTTGGGGAGCTCAAGAAATTCTGCCGCGCTACTCAAAACGTATTAGTGTTTTTCCCCGTAAGACCATTCACATTCGTTTTGGTGAACCCCTCGATCTCTCGGAGTTCGCGGGCAAACCGTTGGATTCGCGTGTGCTCGCTGAAGCAACGGAGAAACTTATGACCGCCATCACATCGCTGCTTGAAGAGTTGCGGGGAGGCACCGCCCCGGCTGCGCGCTACAACCCTGCCGAGCATGGTCAAAGCGAGACCGGCCGATTCGAGAGTAAGTAACGTGATTAACGACAACGCTGAAGCACCAGCAACTCCCCGCCGCGTCGCGGTTCTTGGCGCCGGATCCTGGGGTACGACGTTCTCCAAGATTCTGGCTGATGGCGGCAATGATGTCGCTCTCTGGGCGCGCCGTCCCGAGCTGGCTCGCGAGATTTCGCAGTCCAAGCGCAACAGCGACTACTTGCCGGGGATCAACCTGCCACGCTCACTCTGGGCAAGCGACAAACTCCACGAAGTTCTGGATGGCGCGGAGCAGGTGTACCTCTCTGTGCCTGCACAGTCGCTTCGTGAGAACCTGCGCATTGTGCGCGAACTCATTCCGGAAGACGCGCTTATTGTCTCGCTCATGAAAGGTGTCGAGAAGGGCACCGGAGCGCGCATGAGCGAAGTCATTCTGCAGGAACTCGGCGTCGACCCGCAGCGGGTTGCCGTGGCATCCGGCCCTAATTTGGCGCTCGAGATTGCTAAAGAGCAGCCGACCGCCGCGGTGATGAGCAGTGCAAGTTTAGAGACGGCCACCGCAGTAGCGGTCACGGCGCGCAATCGCTATTTCCGTTCATTTGTGAACACCGATGTCATCGGCACTGAGTTTGGTGGCGTGCTCAAGAACCTCATAGCCGTCGCTATCGGGATCGTTGACGGCGTCGGCTACGGCGAGAACACGAAAGCGTCGATCATTACGCGCGGTCTTGCCGAGATGACTGACTTCTCGGTGGCCTTCGGCGCTCGAGCTGAAACACTTGCCGGCCTTGCTGGGCTCGGCGACCTCATTGCTACGTGTGAGTCATCGCTATCGCGCAACAACACCGCCGGCCGCCTACTTGGCCAGGGTTACAGTTTTTCTGAAGTCATCAAGCAAATGAATCAGACGGCAGAGGGCCTTTCTTCCGTAGCGCCGATCCTGGAGCTTGCGCTCTCAAAGGGCGTTGACATGCCCATTGCCAGCCAGGTCGCCGAAGTATTGGCTGGCACCCTTGACCCGCGCGATATCGCTCCGCATCTCACCACTGACGACCTTCCTCAAGGGGAGTAAACGATGACGAACCAGCCCACAACAACCGTGGTTGTGCTGTTCGGCGGACGCTCTTCGGAGCACAGCATTAGCTGCGCAACCGCTGGCGGCGTTCTCTCCGCCATAGACCGGCAGAAGTACACCATCATCCCCGTTGGTATTACGCGAGATGGTGCATTCACTCTGCAGCCCGATCACGCCGAAACCTTCCTGCTCAACCCTGAGGCGATGCCCGAGGTCGCAGATAACGGCACGCGCGTGTGCTGGCCCGAGTCGGCCGCGTCGCGCGAAATGACCGTCGTGGATGCCGATGGCAGCGTGCGAAGTCTCGGTGACGTTGATGTGGTGTTCCCCATTCTGCACGGTCCCTTTGGCGAGGACGGGACTGTTCAAGGGCTCATCGAGCTCGCCGGTCTGCCCTATGTCGGTAACGGAGTGCTTGCTTCGGCCATGGGAATGAATAAGCACTTCACGAAGCTTGCGCTTGAGGCTGCTGGCGTTGCGGTTGCCCCGTGGGTGACAGTGTCGGCTCTGGACTGGCAGCGAACCCCCGACGTGTGGCGTCAGCGGGCGTCCAGTCTTGGCTTCCCTGTCTTTGTGAAGCCTGCCCGCGCCGGCTCATCAGTCGGAGTGACGAAAGTTGGTAGCCCCGAAGAGCTCGATGCTGCGTTCGCGACAGCTTTCGCCGAAGATTCGACCGCTCTGGTCGAGCAGGCAATGACGGGGCGCGAGATCGAATGTGGCGTACTTTCAGGGCGCGATGGAGGCGAGACTCGAGTCAGTGTCGCCGGTGAAATTGTTGTTACAGGCCGTGATTTCTATGACTTCGATGCCAAATATCTCGATGTTTCAGCGGCTGAACTGATCTGCCCGGCGCCGCTTCGCGACGGCGAACTCTGGCAAATGCAGCGCACCGCTGCCCGCGCATTCGAGTCAATTGGTGGAGCAGGGCTCGCGCGAGTTGACTTCTTCTTCGACGGTTCTGAGTTTGTCGTCAACGAAATCAACACTCTGCCGGGGTTCACTCCCATTTCGATGTTCCCGAAGTGTTGGGCTGCGAGCGGCATGAGCTACCCCGAGTTGATCGACGAACTCATCGAACTCGGCCTCGAAACCGTGCGCTAAAAACCCTATTCGGGCGCCTCCGTCGCTGCCGGTGCTGGGGTGTCAGAGAGCGCAACGCAGAAACGGTCAGCCGGTATTTGGCTCACCGCCCCGGCAACAGCGCTGAGCGCTTCGAAGCCAGAGATCTCATCGCCTTCAACGTCGGGGTCACCATCGCTATCGACGACGACCTGAACCGCAGGATCGCGACCGTACGAGGTGAAAACGTAGTTGGGGGCATCGCTATCGTCGCGCAACCAATCAATGCCGTCTTCGGGAGCTGTGACACACGCCAATTCGGCTGTCGGATCGGGTACAGCAACGCCGCACCGCAACAAGACAAAAGCAGGCTCGCCCCAGGCCCCGGTGCCTTGGGCATTGGTCTCGCGTTTGTCGAGCCCCGCGACAGTATCCGGCAACCGCACAATGACATCGGCGCAGGCAGGATTGCCAGCGTCATCCCCGGGTTCCAGCGGCACAATCGCCGAGCATCCGCCCAGCGTAGCGAGCAAAGGAACTATCGCGAGCAAGGCGATCAGGGGAGTGCGGGTCGTTGTTCTCATCGCCTTCAGGCTACCGTGAGTTCATGACGATTGACCGCGAGAACGCGACCCCTGACACTCTCGGTGGGGTGGGGGAACTGGCTGCCTTGCAGCGTATCTTTCCACGACTGCCCTCTGCTGCAGCAGAGCTCATCGGGCCCGGCGATGATTCGGCGGTGTTGGCCACGCCAGATAAACGTGTGGTCATTACGACCGACATGATGATTCATGGGCCAGACTTTCGGCTCGCCTGGTCTGCGCCGTACGACCTGGGCTGGAAGGCCGCAGCGACTAACCTGTCGGACGTCGCCGCAATGGGGGCCGTGCCTACCGGCCTCGTCGTCGCCATTGCTGCCCCGAATGACACCCCGATCTCGTCGCTCGAAGCAATCGCTGATGGACTGCGCGAAGGCTGTGAGTCGCTTGCGCCCGGCAGCGGTGTTATCGGCGGCGATCTTTCCGTCTCGACAGTTTTCACCATTGTTATTACCGCTTTTGGCGATCTTGAGGGCCGGGCGCCGGTGTTGCGCTCTGGCGCCGGGGTTGGCGACGTCGTTGCGGTCTCGGGCACACTCGGTCTCGCCGCTGAGGGCCTCAGGCTGTTGTTTGCCGAAGGCGTGGTTGACGGGGAACCGGATGCCGCAGCCGCCGCCTCGCTCGCGACCACGCATCCTGATGCCATCGCCGCCCAACTCAGGCCATCGCCTCCGATCGCGGACGGCAAAGCCGCCGCTCTCGGCGGTGCCACGGCGATGCTCGACCTCAGCGACGGGCTCGCGATTGATGCGCGCCGTATTGCTACGGCCAGCGGTGTCGGGCTTGATCTGTCATCCGAAGCTGTCGGCGGCCGAGTGCAGCTCGATGGTGGCGAAGATCATTCGCTTTTGGCGACGTTCCCCGAGGCGACGACGCTGCCGGCAGGCTTTCGCGCGATCGGGCGTGTGGTCGACGGCGATGGGCTTCTTGTTGACGGTGTCGCTTACGACGAACGGGGCGGTTGGGATCCTTATGCGGGCTGGGACGGCGCTGTCGGCTGAACCGAGGTGCCTGATCGCAACCGGAGGACAACGCCGAGTTTAGACGGGCTGAACCCAGTAGAGGGCAGTGTCGCCGTAGTCTTTGCGCCGATCGAGCTCGAGCCCCGCTGGCCAGGTGGGTTCAGGGTCGCGTGAGCTGCGTTCGACGATCACGAGGGCGTCGGGGCTGAGTTGTGGTGCGAGCAGGCCAAGGGCGATATCGAGTTCATCGTTGCCGAGCTCGTACGGTGGGTCGATGAAGACGAGATCCCACTGATCGCTCGAGGTTTCTAAGAACGTGTGCACGGCGCGGGCGGCGGTCAGAATGATCGGTTTTGAGCCGCGAGGAGCTTTAGCGGCGATGAGCGTCGCGTTCTTGCGGCAGGTGTCTGCGGCGCGGGAATTCTTTTCTACGAGCGTCACGTGCGGTGCTCCACGGGAGGCTGATTCGAGGCCAAGGGCTCCCGAGCCTGCGTAGAGATCGAGTACGCGCGCGCCTTCGATGGCGTCGCGTGCTTCGAGCGCGGAGAAAATCGCTTCGCGCAGGCGGTCGCTCGTGGGGCGGGTGCCCGCGCTCGGTACGGCAATCGTGAGGGAGCCGGCGTATCCGGCGATTATGCGTGTCATAGCGATTCGAGCCTAGCCGTCTGAACAACGCCAGTGGTCGCGGGTACTCTTCTAGAGTGACCTCGCCTCTTGATCAGAAGCTCAGCGCTGTGCTGGGCGGGCGTACCGCTACCTCCATGCAGCGTGGGCTCGGCTTGCTCACGGTCGGTGACCTTATGACGCACTATCCGCGTCGGTATGCGAAGCGTGGGGAACTCACGGCTTTGGCCCAATTGCCGTTGGATGAGGCGGTCACGATTGTGGCCGAGGTGCGCGAAGTGCGTAACCGTCCGATGCGCAACAAGCGTGGCTCAATTCTTGAGGTGTCGATCAGCGATGGCACGGGCATCCTGACTCTCACGTTTTTCAATCAGGCGTGGCGGGCTAACGAGCTCACGCCGGGGGTGCGAGGAATCTTTGCCGGCAAGGTGGGGCAATACCGCGGCACTCGTCAACTCGCGCACCCCGACTATGAACTCTTCGACCGTGACGCTCTCGAGCTGAAGAAGCCAGAGCAAGCCAAGGGCTGGGCAGAGCAGCCGATCCCGATCTATCCGGCGACGTCAACGGTCGCGAGTTGGCAGATTCAGAAAGCGGTTGAGGTCGTTCTCGATACGCTCGGCCCGCTTGACGATCCGGTGCCGGATGCCGTGCGTCGCGAACGCGAACTGCTTCCGTTCGGTAAGGCGCTTGAGCTCGTGCACCGCCCCAAGGTCGACTCGGATTGGCGGAGCGCTCGCGATGCCTTGCGTTTCCAGGAGGCATTCGTGCTGCAGTCGGCTCTCTTGCAGCAGCGTCAGAAGCAGCGGGAGTCCGAGGCGGTTGCGCGCGCGGCTGGCTCGTTGCTCGAGGGCTTTGATGCTGCGCTACCGTTTACGCTCACGGGGGACCAGCAGTCCGTGGGCGAGCAGATCTTTCACGACCTGGCGGAGCCGGTTCCGATGAACCGCCTTGTGCAGGGTGAAGTGGGTTCGGGTAAGACGCTCGTGGCATTGCGGGCGATGCTCGCGGTGGCACAATCGGGTGGTCAATCGGCCTTGCTTGCCCCCACTGAGGTGCTGGCTCATCAGCACTTCCGTTTGATTGTGCGCACGCTTGGTCCCGACCTCGCCGCCGAACTCCGACCTACGCTCATCACGGGGCAGTTGTCGACGGCTGAGCGTAAGAAGGCGCTACTGGCAACCGTTTCGGGGGCTTCGCGCATCGTGATCGGAACGCACGCTCTCTTGGGCGACGCTGTCAGTTTTGTAGATCTCGGCCTCGTTGTGGTCGATGAGCAACACCGCTTCGGCGTTGATCAGCGTGAAGCCCTGCGGCTCAAGGGAGCCAAGCCGCCGCACGTGCTCGTGCTCACGGCCACCCCGATTCCACGCACCGTCGCGATGACAGTCTTCGGAGACCTCGACATTTCGTCGATCGCGGAGTTGCCTGCCGGCCGCCAACCCATCAGCAGCCACGTAGTGCCTTTGGCCGAAAAGCCAGGCTGGGTGTCGCGAGTGTGGCAGCGACTCGCTGAAGAGCTCGCGATTGGTCGGCAGGGTTTTGTCGTGTGCCCCGCTATCGATGCCAAGACAGCCGAGCCTGGCAGCGAACCCGCGCCGAAAGCATCCGATGATCCAGATGCTGGCCCGCCACGTCAGATCGG
>Ga0209344_10000359_pt1 | contig 84948 bp, 85 predicted proteins | sample Cruoilmetagenom6_FD_187293 | JGI IMG/M metagenome (GOLD analysis project Ga0209344, IMG submission 187293) | Oil polluted marine microbial communities from Coal Oil Point, Santa Barbara, California, USA - Santa Barbara Oil Seep Sample 6 (SPAdes)... | ecosystem: Environmental > Aquatic > Marine... | reverse complement strand
AGTTTTGTGTACAATCTGGTCCACTATTTAGAGGAATTAGATTGCGAGGTAACCGTATTACGGAACGATAAATTCAATATGGAAGAAGTGGAAAATTACGATAAAATTCTACTTTCCCCGGGTCCGGGTATCCCTGATGAGGCAGGATTGTTGAAGGAGGTAATTCAAAAATACGCAACCTCAAAACCTATTTTTGGGGTGTGCTTAGGGCAGCAAGCAATCGGCGAGGTTTTTGGCGGAAAACTGGAAAACTTGAGTAAAGTTTTTCACGGCGTTGCCACGACAGCGACAATTTTAAAAGAAGACGACGCTCTTTTTAAAGGAATTGAAAAAGATTTTGAAATTGGCCGTTACCACAGTTGGGTGGTTTCAAAAAAGGATTTTCCGGAGGTTTTGGAAATCACCTCGGTTGACGAAAACGGACAGATTATGTCGCTTCGCCATAAACTTTACAACGTTTGTGGCGTACAGTTCCATCCCGAAAGTGTGCTAACGCCAATGGGGAAACAGATTATTAAAAATTGGGTGGAAAGCTGAAGAAAGTATTCAGTTTTCAGTATCAGTTAGCAGTTTTTGCTGCTAAACTTATAAAATCATCGACTTAAAAAATGAAACAAATTTTAAACAGATTAATAAATCACGAGCAACTTTCAAAAGAAGAGGCGCGAAATGTACTGGTGAACATTTCAGAAGGGAAATACAACCAAAGCCAAATTGCCGCTTTTTTAACGGTTTATATGATGCGAAACGTGAGTTTGGAAGAACTGGAAGGTTTCCGCGATGCTTTACTCGATTTGTGTTTATCGGTAGATTTCAGCGAATACAATACCATAGATTTATGCGGCACGGGCGGCGACGGAAAAAACACTTTTAATATTTCAACTTTAGCCTCTTTTGTTACAGCCGGCGCGGGCGTTAAAGTGACCAAACACGGCAATTATGGCGTTTCTTCTGTTAACGGAAGCAGCAATGTGATGGAAGCCCTGGGCACAAAATTTAGCAACCAAAAAGATTTTTTGAAACGTTCCTTGGATGAGGCCGGAATCTGTGTTTTGCATGCCCCCCTTTTCCACCCTGCTATGAAAAATGTGGCGCCAATTAGAAAGGAACTGGGCGTAAAAACATTTTTCAATATGCTTGGCCCAATAGTAAATCCAGCATTTCCCAGCAATCAATTGGTGGGGGTTTTTGATTTGGAATTGGCGCGTATGTATGGCTATCTCTATCAAACAAGCGAAAAGAATTATGCCGTGCTTCACGCAATGGACGGTTATGACGAAATTTCACTTACGGGTCCGGTGAAGGTTATTTCAAAAAAATCGGAGAATATTTTAACTGCCGCAGATTTTGGGGTGAAGCAGATTATGGCATCAGAAATATTTGGCGGGGAATCCGTAAAAGATTCGGCCGCAATTTTTTTGAATATTTTAAACGGAAAAGGAAGCGAAGCCCAAAACAATGTGGTCTGCGCCAATGCCGGAATGGCAATTTCAGTGGTTGAAAATTGCACGATAAGAGAAGGTTTTGAAAAAGCAAAAGAATCCTTACAAGCTGGAAAAGCGTTGGCTTCTTTAAAGAGATTACAACAATTAAATAGATAAATGTTCCCCTCCTTGAAAAAAAGAGGGGTGCCGAAGGCGGGGTGGTTACTCCATAAAATAAATTTAAATGAATATTTTACAGAAAATTACATCCAATAAATACAAGGAAGTTGCCGCAAAAAAGGAGGCAATCCCAACTCGTTTGCTCGAAAAATTTCCACTTTTTGCCAAAGAAACAAAATCGTTGGCGGAGGCTTTGCGCATTTCAACCACGGGAATTATTGCTGAGCATAAACGCCGTTCCCCCAGCAAATCGGTAATTAACGAACACGTTTTGTTGCGGGAAGTGGTTTCCGGTTATGAGAATGCAGGGGCAAAGGGAATTTCTGTATTAACCGATTCCACCTTTTTCGGCGGGTCGTTAGACGATCTTTTGGTTGCAGAAAAAACGGTTTCAATCCCAATACTTCGAAAGGAATTTATCATCGATCCCTATCAAATTTATGAAGCCAAGGCCTATGGTGCAGATGCCATTTTATTGATTGCGGCTTGTCTTTCGGCAGAGGAATTAAAACAATTTTCTTTTTTGGCAAAAAGTTTAAAACTCGATGTTTTATTGGAAGTCCACAATTCCGAAGAGCTGAAAAAATCCCTTTTACCGAATGTGGATATGATTGGCGTAAACAATAGAAATTTGAAAAATTTTGATGTCAGTATTGAAATCTCCAAAAAGCTTTCAGAGGAAATTCCGAGTGACTTTGTGAAAATTTCGGAAAGCGGAATCAGCGATGTGGAAACCATAAAAGATTTGAGAACCTATGGTTTTGAAGGGTTTTTAGTAGGCGAAAATTTTATGAAAACTGAAAAACCGGGTGAAACTGCAAAACAATTTATTGAAAGATTAAGATGAAACCATTGCTGAAAATTTGCGGAATGAAACACAACATGGTTGAAGTGGCAAAACTTCGGCCAGATTATTTGGGTTTTATTTTTTATGAGAAAAGTCCGAGGTTTTTTGATGCGGAAGAGATTTCTTCTCTGCCGGAGGGAATAAAAAAAGTTGGGGTTTTTGTTAATGAAACAATTTCAAAATTAATTGCCCTGTGCATAAAGCATTCGCTGGACGTTATTCAACTTCACGGCAATGAAAGCAAAGAATATGTGCTCGATTTACAGGCCAATCTAAGACTGTATTATCCCACAATCCAAGTTTGGAAAGTCTTTAGTGTTGATAATAATTTTGATTTTGACCAATTATCCAATTTTCAAAATAAGGTAGATGCTTTTCTTTTCGACACAAAAGGCAAAGAAAAAGGCGGTAACGGCTACACCTTCAATTGGGAAATTTTAAAAGATTATCCTTCAAAAAAACCTTTTATCTTAAGTGGCGGTATTGGTTTGGAAGAAATGGAAGAGTTAAAAAAATTGTTGAAAACAGATCTTCCTATTTACGCAATTGATGTGAATAGTCGGTTTGAAACGGAACCGGGAAGAAAGGATATTTCGAAATTGGAAAAATTTATGCACGTTTTTAAGCACGATTGATGAGAATCAAGAACCAGGAGCCAAGATACAAGATGTAAGACGTAACACTAAATTATAAATACTCAATATTAAAAAATGAATTATAATGTAAACGAAAAAGGATATTACGGGGAGTTTGGCGGTGCGTATATTCCCGAAATGTTGTACCCAAATGTAGAGGAGCTTCGGCAAAATTATTTGAAAGTAATGGCCGAAGATTCGTTTCAAAAGGAATTCCACCAATTGCTGAAAGACTATGTTGGCAGGCCAACGCCGCTTTATTTTGCAAAGCGCCTTTCGGAAAAATACAATACAAAAATCTATTTAAAGCGAGAAGATCTTTGCCACACGGGGGCGCATAAAGTGAACAACACCATCGGCCAGATTTTAATGGCAAAGCGATTGGGCAAAACCCGAATTATTGCCGAAACTGGCGCTGGCCAGCACGGCGTTGCAACTGCTACGGTATGTGCCTTGATGGGATTGGAGTGCATTGTTTTTATGGGTGAAATAGATATAAAACGCCAAGCGCCAAACGTTGCCCGAATGAAAATGCTGGGCGCAAAAGTGGTTCCTGCGACAAGCGGCAGCAAAACCTTGAAGGATGCTACAAACGAAGCAATCCGCGATTGGATTAATAACCCGGTAAATACACATTATATAATAGGAAGCGTCGTTGGGCCGCATCCGTACCCAGATATGGTGGCGCGGTTTCAAAGTGTGGTTTCGGAAGAAATAAAAACACAACTCATAGAAAAAGAAGGACGCGAAAATCCCGATTTTGTTGTGGCTTGCGTGGGCGGCGGCAGTAACGCAGCAGGAGCTTTTTATAATTATTTAAACTCACCTGAAGTTGGTATAATTGCCGTGGAAGCAGCCGGAAAGGGGGTTAATAGTGGCGAAAGCGCAGCAACCTCAGCTCTGGGAAAAGTGGGGATTATTCACGGAAGTAAAACATTATTGATGCAAACAGCTGACGGACAAATTACCGAACCCTACTCTATCTCTGCCGGCTTGGATTATCCGGGCGTTGGTCCGATGCACGCCAATCTTTTTACGAGCGGTCGAGGAGAATTTATTTCAATAACTGATGGTGAAGCGATGCAGGCCGGACTGCAACTCTGTAAGCTGGAAGGCATTATTCCTGCAATTGAAAGTAGTCACGCGCTGGCTATTTTCGAGAACAGAAAATTTAAAAAGGATGATGTGGTAGTTGTGAATTTGAGCGGTCGCGGAGATAAGGATTTGGATACTTATATTAAACATTTCGATTTATAATGAATAGAATCAAAGAAAAGGTAGAGCAAAACAAGAAGTTACTTTCAATTTATTTTACTGCCGGCTATCCAAAATTAAACGATACAGTTGAAATAATTAAAAAGTTGGAAAAAAGCGGGGTCGATATGGTTGAAATAGGTTTGCCATTCAGCGACCCTTTGGCAGATGGGCCCACTATTCAAGCGAGCTCGCAAACAGCTTTGATGAATGGAATGACTACGAGTTGGCTTTTTGAACAATTAGAGGACATTCGGAAAACAGTTTCCATTCCGCTAATTATTATGGGCTATTTTAATCCCGTGCTTCAATACGGGGTGGAAAATTTCTGTAAAAAATGCGCTCAAGTTGGTATTGACGGGTTGATTCTTCCCGACCTTCCCTTGGCGGAATATCAGGAGCATTATGCTGGAATTTTCAAAAAATACGATTTGCTGAATATCTTTTTGATCACGCCACAGACTTCCGAAGAACGAATTCGTGAAATTGATTCTGCTTCCGAAGGCTTCCTTTATATGGTAAGCAGCGCGAGTGTTACGGGAAGTTCCAAAAGTTTTGGCGAAAGTCAGGAGAATTATTTTGTGCGCATTGCTTCAATGAAACTTAAAAACCCTCTGGTTGTTGGATTCGGAATAAACAATTCGGAAACATTTCAAAAAGCCACAAAACACACCAATGGAGCAATTATTGGGAGTGCATTTATAAAGATGCTTTCAAAAAAAGGAACCGGCGGAATTTTAACATTCATCAAATCCATTCTCAAGGTTTAACCATTCTTTAGCAATGGTTTGGTAGAATTTATGATTTCGGTTTTATATATTAGGAATTCATATTTAAACTTAAAAAGAAAGAACCATGGAAAAGAAATTTGAAAGAGAAACAGAACAAAAACACCCCACAAATCCAACTGGAAAAACCAATAAACAGACCAATGAGTTTGATATTGACGAGAAAACAATTAAAAAACAAAAAAATAAAAAATAGTGGGCAAAGGTGACAAAAAAACGAAACGTGGAAAAATAAATATTAGCAGTTTCGGAAAATTGAGACCGAGACGAAAAAAATTTAATGTCCGTCCAAAACCAACCAAAGACGCACAAAAAAAAGAAACTTAAAATAGATTGATTTTCGTTTTAAGTTGAATGGAAAAGGTTTTTAAGAACAAATTTTAGTTCTAAAAAACCTTTTCTTTTTTTAAATGGTTTCGAAGAAACCTAACCGAAACACTATCTTTGCAACTAAATGATACTTATTTAAATGAACCAACCTGTTTCTGGATTTTCAAAGAAAACAAAAGCTGAAAAAATTGAATGGCTTGCAGAAAATTACCTGCAGAACTATCCAAATTCCGTTCAAATTTTAGAAAACTACTGGAATGATAATCCTTCACTGCAGCAACTTCACGACGATTTTATAGAAAATACGCTTTCAAATTATTACTTACCTTTTGCCATTGCACCCAACTTTTTAATAAACGGTAAACTACATGCTTTGCCTATGGTTACCGAGGAAAGTTCGGTGGTTGCGGCCGCGAGCAATGCCGCAAAATTTTGGTTGGAACGCGGCGGCTTTAGAGCAGAAGTTATTTCCACTGAAAAAAATGGACAAATCCATTTCAATTTCTTCGGAAATGAAAAAGAAATAGAAGCCTTTTTTGAAGCGGTAAAACCACAACTCCGCGACAGCATTTCATCCATCGAAAAAAATATGAAAGCCCGTGGCGGTGGACTTTTGGAGCTTTCATTGGTGGACAAATCGCATATTCTCGATGGTTATTTTTACATTCACGCCACTTTTGAAACCTTGGACGCTATGGGAGCCAATTTCATTAATAGTTGCTTGGAGCAAATGGCGCAAACTTTTGAGGAAGAGGCCAAAAATTATGAATTTTTCCAAAAAAGAGAAACTTATCCCGAAGTGGTGATGAGCATTCTCTCCAACTACGTTCCAGAATGTTTGGTACGAGCCGAAGTGAGTTGTAACTTGGAAGAACTAACTACAAAGCATTACGAGGGAAAACAATTTGCTGAAAAATTTGTCCGTGCAATTGAAATTGCCAAAACCGAGACCCGGCGCGCAGTTACGCACAACAAAGGAACAATGAATGGAATTGATGCGGTGGTATTGGCAACGGGAAATGATTTTCGTGCCGTGGAAGCGGGAGTGCACGCTTACGCCGCTAGAAACAGCTATTACGGAAGTTTGACGCACGCAAAAATTGAAGAGGATAATTTTACATTTTGGATTGAAATACCTTTGGCAGTAGGCACTGTTGGTGGTTTGACATCTCTTCACCCATTGACGAAACTTGCTTTTGAAATTCTTCAAAAACCAGATGCGAAGGAATTAATGAAAATTTTGGCTGTCGCCGGACTTGCCCAAAACTTTGCGGCAGTGCGATCTTTGGTAACCACCGGAATTCAAAAAGGACATATGAAAATGCACTTGATGAATATTTTGAACCAATTGCACGCATCAAAAAAGGAAAAAGAAAAAGCGGTAGAACATTATAAGGAAAATACTGTTTCGCACAATTCCGTTGTTTCATTTTTGGAGGAGCTTAGAAAATGACAAAGCAGAAATTTTACAGCAACGGAAAATTATTGCTTACGGGCGAATATATCGTTTTAGATGGCGCTACTGCCCTAGCTATTCCCACAAAATATGGACAATCGTTGGAAGTTGAACCTTCGGAAAAGAAGGGGATTCAATGGGAAAGTTTTGATGAAAAAAATGACGTTTGGTTCAAAGGGAATTTTAAAATAACTGATGGACAGATTGCTTCCCAAAATCCTTTGAATTTGGTTCGTAATCAACTTTTAAAAATTCTACACGAAGCAAAAAAAATAAATCCCGAATTTCTTTTTGAAAATGAAGGAGTACGCGTTGATACAAAACTTGACTTTCCCATAAATTGGGGTTTGGGGACTTCTTCAACATTAATTAACAATATTGCGCAGTGGGCAAATGTAGATGCCTATGAGCTTCTAAAAAATAGTTTCGGAGGAAGTGGTTACGATATTGCTGCTGCGCAAAGCGATGCTCCTATTTTATATGAATTAAAGAATGGAAATTCTAAATTTAGAAAAGTTCCTCTTCCATGGGATTTCACAGATTCATTGTTTTTTGTGCATTTAAATAAAAAGCAGGACAGTAAAGAAGGGATTGCGAAGTATAGAAATACTTCCGTAACTGAAAAAACCATTCAAAGAATTTCAGATATTAGCAACAAGCTTTTGCTGTGTTACTCGCTTTCAGATTTTGAAAAATTAATGAATGTACACGAGGAGATTATTTCAGATATTATAAATCTTCCCACTATTAAAAGCCAACATTTCAGCGATTACCCACACAATATCAAAAGTTTGGGCGCCTGGGGCGGCGATTTTGTTTTAGTTACGGGAACTGGAAATGAGATAGATTATTTCAGGAAAAAAGGGTTTCACACCATCGTCCCTTTTGAAGAAATGATTAAATAAAAACCTGTAAATAATTACCTTATAAAACAAAAAACCCAAAGCAAATAGCTTCGGGTTTTTGTGGTGCCTCCAATACTAAATTAAATTTCATATACCTTCATAATCCTTCGTGTCAAAAGCTGTAAAACCTCCAAAAACCTTTTATTTATAGGCAGTTCAAATATAACCCTTTTTGAAAGTAATTGAATATTTATGAAATAAATTTGACACTTTATTTGGCACTTTTTTATTTTATGAATAGTTTTGATTAAACTTTATAATTATGAAAAAGGGTAATCACAGAACAAAAGGAACACTTCGATTTGCATTAAAAACACCAAACAAAGAAGGTGAATCTGCAATTCAAATAGATTTTAGCTTAGGAACTTCACGAATTAGAATAAGCACTGGTTATAAAGTAAATCCTACATATTGGGATAGTGATAAGCAAAGAGTAAAAAATGTTCTTAAAGCTGTTAATAAAGATGAAATCAACAGAGAATTAAATGAATTAGAAACCTTCATTAACGGAGCAATTTCAGAGTTAAGAAAAGAAAAGTCAAATCTTACAAAAAAAGATATTCAAACCATTATTAAGAATTATAAAGTTGTTGAAGAAAAGGAACAGCCGAAAACACTTATAGAATATTTTAAATTATTTATAAAATTCAAAGAAGAAACTTTACCCAAAAATAGAGGGAGCAGAAATCAAACTGTTGAAGCATATAAGCAAGCCTTAAAATTCTTAAAGCTGTTTCAAAAAGAGACAGGTTTTAATGTTTCTTTTGACAATATTGATATTAATTTTTACTATCAATTTAGAAAGTATTTAGAATCAATTGAAAAATCAGATGGAACAAGGTATTCATTAAACACAATTGGCAAACACTTAAAAACTTTTAAAACATTTCTTAACTATGCTTCTAATAATGGATGGAATAAAAATTTTCAATATAAACTAGCAGAATTTAAAATACCCAAAGAACAAACGACAGCAGTTTATTTAACTAAAGAAGAAAAACAAAAGCTATTTGAATATGATTTTTCAAAATACCCACAATTAGAAGAAACAAGGGATATATTTTTTATAGGCTGTGAAATTGGGCAACGTGTTTCAGATTATAATAACTTAGAAAATGCCGAAATTGTAATAGTGGACGGAAAAGAATATTTTAAGATAACTCAAAAGAAAACAGGCACTACTGTTTATTGTTTTATAACAGATGGAATAAAATATATTTTAAATAAACGTTATAACGGAAAACCTCCCAAAACTATACCAGAGCAATATCTAAATAACAGAATTAAAGAAGTTGCTCAAATGTGCGGAATTAATACAAAAATTAGATTTGAACGAACGCAAGGGGGAAAAAAAGTATTTCAAAATGTTTATAAATATGAGCTAATTTCATCTCATACAGCAAGAAGAACATTTTGCACTTTGCTATACAATGAAGATTTACCAATTAGCTCAATAATGCACCAAAGCGGACACAAAACAGAAAAAGAATTTAAAAACTATATCAGAGTTGAAAAAGAAAAAGAAGTGGCTATGATAGCCAATAAAGAAGAATTTCTAAAATCTTTTGTTTCGATTAGTTAACTTTTACCTTTAGCATAATTTTCAATATCCTTCCTCAAATATCTTACACCTCTTCCACCAATGGTATTTGTTCGGGTAAAATATCCGTTGTTTTCAAGATTAATAACTTGCCTGTAAGTAACTTTTAAATATTCTGCAACTTCGTTTCTCGTTAATAATTCACTCTCACTTTTTGAAAATTTATCTTGTGGCAAAAACCTCTGTTTGCTTGGATTAAATGAAGAAAAAACTTCAACTTTCTTACCTGTTTGCTTTTCAATAAATTCAATTAACTCGAATATCGATTTTTCAAAAATCTCACAATAGACAAAAAACAATTCATAAGCATAGATTTTCCAATTCGTTTGACTAGAATCGGATTTCAAATTTACCTCTTGCCCTATTTTAATTTTCCAAATATCAATTTGTTTTTTAAGTCCTTCAAGAGAATTTATAATTCTGTCAAGGTTTACAGCTTCATCCGATAAAATATGGTCTTTTAAATCTGAAATAATACCTTCTGTTATTGAATTTTGCCTTAGAAGAAAGTAACTTTTAAAAGCTTGTATATTATCTTTTGTCAAATGACTTAAATTATCAGCTTTATAATTGTTTTCTATTTTGAAAGTTTCAAATTCAGACAAAAACAGCCTTTCAAAGTTATGGTAATTGACAAACGATTTTAGATTATTGATTTTCACGTAGTGAATTTAAAGAAAATATTTCTAAAGAATTTTAATGGGAACAAACATAAGTTATTTTCATAAATCACAGCATTTATAGTAGTTCCAAAAGGCTTTTAATTTAAAAAAACAGAAGTTTATCTATACACTAAATTATTAAGACGGCTGTAGGCTTTCCTCCCTATTCAAATAGATATTTTAAATGTTTTGAGCCACCAAATTCCTTTTAGCCTAAACTGAATCGAAAAAGTTAATATAGTGCTTTAAATGGGCTTATTTTAAGTTTCTAAGGAATACTCACAAACATTAGAATTCCAAATATGACTATCCCCAAAAGACTTATCATTTTTAACATTGGTTTTTTAAAGATTGATTTAAATAAACGCTCAAAAACAAAAGACATTACAGCACCTATAAATATTATAATAAATGGATTCCACCAAGTTTTTTGAATTCCATAATAGATTAGATAGCCTACACCTATTAAAGTTCCAATTATAATTATGAGGTTAAAAAAGTTTTTGCTTAAAACTCTTTCTTGAGATGCTTCCATTATTATAGTAAGAAAAAAATAAAATAACGAAGAATAAAGAAGGTTGAGAATAGTGAAATTGTCCATAGTTATATATATCTTAAAACAATCAGCGTAGGTCTTATGGATTATCGAAAGACTGGAATCGCCAAACCCCAACTACAATAAACCAGCCTACGCCTTTGCGTAAGCGTCGGTCTATTATTTCTGTAGTTTAAAAAATTGGCGATTTTGTCTTTCCGAAATAACAGCTAACGCTGATACATATATTTAAGATTATTAATCTAAATCATTGATTAAAATTATTTAAGTATTAAAGCGTGAAATTAAATAAAAATAAATACAATGATTATTTAATGCCCAAAATTTACAGAAGAAAATTTGCTGGAAAAGAACCCCACCCTTTCTAAAATTCATTTTTCTTTATTGGGTTAGTATTGTAAAAGCTGTTAGAACCTTTTTCATTCAAACAACTTGAAGAAATTGAGAAGAGTATTATAATATATACTATATTTAGATTACTGTCATTAGGAACAGGATACAAGAATCCCTAGGTATAACTAGGATTTTCCTGTATTAGTACAAGACGTAATTCTGTCGTCAGTGTACAGGACAAAGTGCTACAACTGTAAAACAATGCACTCATTTTAGGCTTCTTTATCACATTTACAATTCGTGACCTTAGCTAGGCGTTCCCTTGAATCTACCTCGAATCCCGTGCTTTTCTTGGATTCCTTTCTTCTCTCCTAACTGTTGCCGAAAACAGTGACCTCGACATTTAAAAACAACAGAATCATAAGAGACCTTAAAGACAATTTTTAGCTAATTGCCAAACTCTTTACAAAGATACGACATATTTAAAGCTTGTTCCAAAAATCAGAATTTTATAAGCATTCCTAAAACCCTAACAAAATATGGAACTCGCAAAGGTTTTTTTTAGGATTAAAAATAAAAAATTAGAATGCGAAATAATTTTGTATTTTTAAATTCTCCCTTTTTATATTCACTCTATAATATTCACAAAGAATAGTTTGCTGTCTAAGCAAAGATTAAATATTATTGCTAATCAAAAATTAAAAAAAATTATGTCCAAAACTCAACTTGTAGATTTTGAAAATCTCTCACTAGACTTGAGCAATTTTAGAATGATGCCTCAAAAAAATGAATCCGATGCAATAAACGGAATGATTGCAATAGGTCAAGATAGGTTTAACGCTGTTATAAATAGTATTATAGACGATGGATATTTAAATACTGAAAATATAATTGTATTAAAGGATGGTGGAAATTTAGTTGTAAAAGAGGGTAATAGAAGAGTTGCCGCGCTAAAAATAATACATGGTATATATGATGTAGATGATTTTGGCATTCCCGATTCGACAAAAAATAAAATTTTAGAATTAGATGAAATTTGGAAAAAAGAAAACAAGAAAATCCCGTGTGTAGTTTATGACGAGAAAGAGGCAGAAAAAGTAAGCAAAATTGTTTCATTAACTCACGGTAAGGGGGAAAAAGCAAGTCGAGACCCATGGGCGTCTATTGCAAGGGCAAGGCATAATAGAGATGAAAACGGAGCAAAGGAATATGGATTAGATTTATTAGAAAAATATTTAGTTGAAGGAAAAAATTTAACTGAGCAACAAAAAGAAAGATGGGCAGGTGATTACTATATTTCAGTTTTGGATGAGGCACTTAGAAAGATTTTTAGCAGATGTGGATTTGAAAAGCTGGAAGACCTAGTAACTAATTATCCGAAAATAAAAGACAGAACAAAATTAGAAGAAATTATGCGTGCAATAGGTCTTGAAAATTTAGGCTTTTCGACATTAAGAAATAAAAATGAGGATTTTGCATTATTCTATGGTTTTCCTCCTTTAGAAAAGGAGCAGGATTCAGGCGAAACCCCTTCTCCAAATCCTAATACTAGTCAAGGTAAAAATCCATCTTCAAACGAAAATCCATCTTCAAACGAAAATCCTTCAAATACGGAATCAACCAGCGGAGGCAACCAATCAGATTCAGGAAACACTTCTCAGGACAAGGCTTCTGGAGGTGGCTCAACTTCAGGTAAAAATTCGTCAAAAAAAGAACCAAAGGCCTCTGCAATAAATACTCAAGCTAATGTTAGAAACCTTTTAAGGAAATTTAGTCCGATTGGAAACAGACCCAAAGTTGTAACATTGAGGGATGAATTATTGAAAATTAACATAAAGAACAACCCCATTGCATTCTGTTTTTTACTAAGAAGTATATTTGAAATTTCCGGAAAAGCGTATTGTAATGAAAATGAAATAAGTACAACTAAAAAGAACGGTCGTGACAATACTTTAAGTGAAATTCTTAACAAAGCCACAAACCATTTAACGGCCAACAATTCAAATCAAGCTATGGTCAAAGTACTTCACGGCGCATTGTTAGAAATTAATAATCCAGACAGAATACTTTCTGTCACTTCGATGAATCAGCTCGTACACAACCCAACTTTTTCAGTACAACAGCAAGATATTTGTACGCTGTTTGGAAATATATATCCATTATTAGAAGCTATGAACTAATCAAAATGAGTAGATTTAAAACACCATTAAGGTATCCAGGAGGAAAACAAAGGCTTACTCCTTTTATTATTGAGATTTTAGAACAAAATGAAATTTCTGGAAATTACATTGAGCCTTTTGCAGGTGGTGCGGGAGTTGCAATGGAATTATTACTTAATAAGAAAATTGAAAATGTTTATTTAAACGATTCTTATATTGGCATATATGCCTTTTGGTATTCTGTTATAAACTATACTGAAGAACTCTGCCATAAAATCCTAACAGCTTCAATTGATGTTAAAGAATGGAGAAAAAGACAAGAGATTGTTAAAAAAGCCGATTCCAATAATCTTCTAGAATTAGGCTATAGTGTATTTTATTTAAATAGGTGTAATAGGTCTGGAATACTATCTGCGGGTGTAATTGGCGGTCTAAAACAAAATGGAAATTACAAAATGGATGCTAGATTTAATAGAAATGATTTAATTAATAGAATTGAATCCATTGGGGCATATAAAGACAATATTTTTATTAATAACCTTGACGCCGAAGATTATATTAATAATCATATTCCCCAAATATCTCTTGATAATAGTCTAATTTATCTTGACCCCCCATATTATAATAAAGCAAGTGAATTATACTTAAATTCTTATAAAAAAGAAGACCATAAAAGGTTATCTGAGATAATCCAACAAAGTATTAACCAGAAATGGGTTTTATCCTATGACGGTGTGCCTGAAATTTTAAATTTATATTCTGAAAGAAGACATTTTTTGTACGACTTACAATATAATATGCAAACAGTCAAAAAAGGAAAGGAAATATTTGTTTTTAATGATGAACTAGCTTTACCAAAAGAATGTTCACTTAAATATGTGAACGAAGGCCTATTAGAATTAACCATTTAATATTCCATAATTTTGGAATGATTACAAAAGATGCATTTATAGTAATTAAAAAAGAGGTTGAAGAGGCTATCAATCAAGCTTTCCAATATGCTAAGGATAATGAAGTCAATGAAGGAGATTTTATTTTATTTCTTGCAAATGCTGAATACATTAAAGAATATAAAGATACCCCTGTAAATCCTTTCATTGTAGATTACAGAGCCAACAAAAGGCATGACAAAGAAAGGATGAATTTTTTACTTGATTTCATAAATAAGCATTATAATTTCCCTATAAATGAAACGAGTGATACTGCCTACTCCATAACTCTTGAGTTAATGATATATAGCCACATTTGGGAATCTAAACCATATTTGAGGCAGATTAAAAAATTAGCCAATTTATGCCAATCTATTGATTATGATTGGTCAGTAGCAATACCATCAAAAAAAAAACAAGAATACATAAGAAATAACATTCGTGATATATTCTTAAATTCGAATCTATCTCTACACTCAATAATAACGAATGGTTTTCATTCATCATTAAGAAACGCTTTTGCTCATTCAGATTATTTAATCGATATTAATAATTCCATAATAAATCTTAAAAACTATTCTGGTGAACATTGGGAATTAAAAAGATTATCTATTAATGAATGGACAGTAAGATTTAGTTATTCCTTTTTATTATGTTATTTATTTTCTAATAAAATTGAAGAAGAGAAATTGCAACTTTCAAAAGACTATTATTCAGTAAAATTGAAAAGGAAAAATGGAAGCAATGCTGAAGGATTAATCCAATTTGACCACATAAGAAATTCTTTTAGAGGTTTAATTACAAATATCTGACGCGTTTTTTGGCACTTTTTTAAAACAGAAAAGCCGTAACAGTTTAGATATAAACTTATTACGACTTTTTATGGTGGTGCCTCCAAGAATCGAACTAGGGACACACGGATTTTCAGTCCGTTGCTCTACCAACTGAGCTAAGGCACCATTATTGAGACGGCAAATATAAAGCTATTTTCGTTTTCGCAAAACAATAATTAAAAAAATAAATTAGTTAATAGCATCTACTTTAATAGAGCCTTAACAATTAGTTAAGTAGTTAGTTGTATTTTTATCGCCTTAGCCCAAAAAATGAATCTCGTAATTGATGTTGGAAACACGCTGGTAAAGCTTGCTGTGTTTGAATCTGGTACTCTAAAGCATAAAAAACCCTGTATTAAAACAGATTTTTTGGCCACTCTTGCTGAATTTTTTGACCACTTTCCCACCATTACAGATTGCATTGTTTCCTCAGTTTCAAACCTTTCAGAACATCAACTTTCAAAATTGCGACAATACTGCAAGATTTTGCTTTTGGATCACGAAACGCCAGTACCTTTCATAAATAAGTATAGCACACCCCAGACTTTGGGAATTGATCGTATTGCTTTGGTAAGCGCTGCAGCCTATCAATATGTAGCCAGAAATGTACTTATTATTGATGCCGGTACTTGTATTACCTATGATTTTTTGAGTGAAGACAACGAATATTTGGGCGGGGCTATTTCAGCGGGTATTTCACTACGATACAAATCGCTGCATACCTTTACTGATAAATTGCCGTTATTAGAAGCGAATATTCCTAAAGAATTTATTGGCAGTAGCACGGCAACGTCTATACATTCAGGTATTTTAAATGGTGTTTTGTACGAAATAGACGGCTTTATTGATGCTTATAAAGAAAATTATGAGAATTTAACAGTTATTTTAACAGGAGGTGATGCACATTTTTTGCGAGAAACCATAAAAAATGACATCTTTGCCAACTCAAATTTTTTATTGGAGGGCTTGAACCATATTTTAGAATATAACAAACATTGATGTTTAGACAAATAGTAGTCGGTTTATTTATACTTATTGCAGGTGTAGCAGTGGCTCAGGAAGGAACCACATCTCCTTATTCATACTATGGAATTGGAACCTTAAAATTTCGAGGAACTGCTGAAAATAGATCTATGGGAGGCTTAGGTGTTTTTTCAGATAGTATTCACATCAATCTCCAAAATCCCGCTTCATATGCAGGTTTACGATTGGTTAATTTTTCGGTTGGAGGAAGCCATAAGGCCCTAAAACAAAAAAACGAAACCGATAGCCAAAACACTTCCGCCACTACGCTTGATTATATAGCAATGGGAATCCCTATGGGAAAATTCGGAATGGGTTTCGGAATAATTCCTTATACATCTGTAGGTTATGATTTTAATTCAGAATTACCTGACGGGCTTACACAATATGAAGGTAATGGAGGTTTAAACAAGGCCTATCTTGCGCTTGGCTATCAGGTAACTCCGGAACTTAGTGTGGGTATTGACGCCAATTATAACTTCGGAAAAATAGAAAATACAGCTACCACCCAAAAAAGCGAACTTCAATATGGCACACGTATATTTAATAGGTCGGACGTGTTGGGTTTTAGTTTCAATCTTGGCGCCCTGTACAAAAGAATGGTAACGGAAAACTTGGAACTTACCGGCTCCGTAACTTTTACACCAGGCACAAACTTTACATCAGAAAATTATAGGCGAACTTCAACGGTGTCTATTATACCTGCTGGAATATTCACTGTTGATGAAAGGGAAATAACAGTTGCCGATACAGATTTCACCTTTCCATCTCAATTTACCATTGGCGCGGGTATAGGAATGCCGAAATATTGGGGAATTGGCGCGGAATATACAAACCAGAAAACGAGCAATTTTACAAATCGCGCCTTTACAATAGATAATGTAGTTTATGAAAATGCCTCAAAATTTCGATTGGGAGGGTACTATATACCGAATTATAATTCTTTTGGAAACTACTTTAAAAGAGTGGTTTATCGTGCTGGAGCAAGATTTGAACAGACCGGTTTAAACGTGAATGGACAGGACATAAATGAGTTTGGCATATCTTTTGGACTAGGATTGCCTGTAGGCCGATTATTCTCTAATATGAATGTAGGGATTGAAATTGGACGACGCGGAACCACCGACTTTGGACTGATTCAGGAAAACTTTTTTAATACCTTTTTAAGCTTCTCTTTAAATGACCGTTGGTTCGAAAAAAGATTATATGATTAATACCAATAATAAAATTACCATGAAAACAAAATTTATTCTATTATTTACAATTCTACTTTTTTCCTTTTCGGGGAAATCATTTGCCCAGGCACCAGACGACTGTACAATTACTCTTTCTTATTTTACCGAGCCCGCTAAAATAAAAAATTACGAAGCTGCACTTCCGCATTACGAGAAATTGATAAAGGAATGTCCAGATTACAATCTTGCCATTTACCAATATGGTGTAAAGATGTTTGAATATTTTATTGAAGAAAAAGGCGATAAAAGTAAAGTTGAAGACTTAATCCAAGCATACAGATTGAGATTACAAAACTTTCCGCAGCAAACCAAGGAAGGCGATGTACTTGCAACAATCGCGCAGATAAAATTTGACAATAATCTTGGTTCAAAAGCAGAACAATTCAAAGCCTTTGACGAAGCTTTCACAAAATATCCAGAAGACTTCACCAGTGGAAAGAGTTTATACACATACTTCTCTTTGGCTGTAGATTTGCACAATAGTGGAGAGAAAGACCTACAGGAAATTTTCAACCTATATGATGTAGTGATCAGCAAAATAGATTCTGAAAAAAATAGTCTTGCCTCAAAACTTACTCCTTTAATGGACAAGGAAGAAGGCGGTAATGCGCTTACCGATAAAGAAAAACGAGCGAAAGATGTTTATGAAAATAACTTAGGCGTTTATGCAACAGTTGAAGAAAGTGTGAACGGAAAATTAGGTCAATTGGCTGATTGCCCAAACCTTATTCCGCTTTATGAAAAAGATTTCGAAGCGAAAAAGAATGATATTGAATGGTTAAAATCTGCTAGTAACAGATTGGATGCCAAAGATTGTGAAAGTCCACTTTCAAATAAATTGGCAGTTCGCCTTCACGAATTGGAGCCAAGTTCTACTTCGGCATATTTATTAGGAAAACAAGCAGAAGCAGAAGGTAAAGCTTCAAAAGCTTTGGAATACTTTAACCAAGCCGCAGATCTTGAAAAGGACAATTCCAAAAAAGCAAGAATTTATTATAGTATAGCCGAAAACTACCGTAAAAAAGGAAGTTTTGGTACTGCCAGAAACTATTATAACAAAATGCTCGAGGCAAAACCATCTGCAGGGATTGCGTATTACAAAATTGGCGCAATGTATGCAGACAGTGCTAACAGCTGTGGCACCACTGTGTTCGAAAAAAGAGCGATGTACTGGTTAGCTGCCGATATGATGGACAAAGCCGCCCGTGTTGACGGTACGGTTGCCGGAAATGCAAAATCAGCCGCGAGCTCCTACAGAGCAAGAGCCCCACAAGCTAGCGACATCTTTTCTGAAGATATGGCCGGAAAAACCGTTACCTTTAACTGTTGGGTTGGTGGTAGCGTTAGGGTTCCTAACTTATAAGAATGTACACTTCAATAAATATGTTTAAAAGCGTGATGGTCCTGGTATTGACCATCACGCTTTTTGCATGTGAGAGCAATTACCAAAACGTAAAAAAAATGAGTCTGTCTGACGGCGCTCCAATAGCTGAAGGGAAAGACATAAATTTTAAGTACACAGATTCGGGGAAATTGGTCACAAATCTTTTGGCTCCCAAACTACTTGATTATTCAAACTTGGAATTTCCATTTAAAGAATTTCCCAATGGAATTGAAGTTCGTTTTTGGGATGAAAAAGGAAAAAAAAATACGGTAACTGCAGATTATGCCATACAGTTTGACCAAACGGGTTTGGTAGATTTACAAAATAATGTTGTGGTCATTACTGCAGATAGCGTTGTTCTAAAAGCCAATCAGCTTTATTGGGACCAAAAAAATAAATGGGTATTTACCGATCAGCCCTATCAAATAAAATTTAAAGACGGCTCATACAATGATGGCGCCGTGGGGTTTGACAGTAGTGAAGATTTTACTACCTTCCTATCCAGAAAGAATCAAGGAGTACAATTAGTAGATAAAAACCAAAAAGAAGATGTTAACTAAAGTTTACCGTTTTTTTGAATACGCTTACCTTATTATTGCCGCTTTTTTCGCCTATGAAGCGGTAAACAATTGGAATGAAGAACCCAATAGGGCTTATTTATTTATATTCTTCGTAGTTGTTGCTATATTTATGTTTTTCTTCAAAAGAAATTTTCGAAAAAAAATGGAAGAACAAAATAGAAAATAGTTTTTTTAGACAAAAAACTTAATTTTTAAAATAACCCATTACAGCCGATTTGGATTACAGTATTATTATCATTTTAACAATGCTTATACTCTCCGCCTTCTTTTCAGGAATGGAGATTGCCTATGTTTCTTCCAATAAAATTCATATTGAAATTGAAAAGAAACAGAACACATTTCTGGCAGGAATTTTAAAGAAAATAACCAAACGCCCTTCAAAATTTATTGCCACGATGCTTGTGGGCAACAATATTGCGCTCGTTATCTACGGCTTTTTTATGGGCGATCTTTTAATGGAGTTTATCCCCATAGCCGGGCTTACAGGTTTGTTTATACAGACCATAATTTCTACCATTATCATCTTGCTTACAGCAGAATTTCTGCCAAAAGTTTTTTTTCAGATTTATGCAAATAGCCTGGTCAAAATCTTTGCGGTTCCTGCATATTTCTTTTATTTCCTATTTTCTCTTATTTCTGAATTCATTATTTGGATTTCAGATTTGGTGCTCAAATTAATATTTAAATCGGAAGGCGATACCGTGCAACTCAGTTTCAGCAAATTGGAACTTGGGAATTACATTTCAGAACAAATGGAAATTGCCGAAACCAAGGAAGAAATGGATTCGGAAATTCAGATTTTCCAAAATGCCTTGGATTTTTCAGAAGTAAAATCGCGCGAAGCAATGATACCACGAACAGAAGTGGTAGCCGTTGAGATCAATACTACCCCAAAGGAACTGGCTAAAATTTTTACCGAAACAGGACTTTCCAAAATTTTGGTCTATAAAGAAAATATAGACGATATACTAGGCTACGTCCATTCCTTCGAACTTTTCAAAAAACCTGCAAGTATTAAAAAAGTCTTGATGCCGGTAGTTTTCGTGCCGGAAACAATGCTTGTAAAAGACGTATTGGGCATCCTTAGCAAGAAAAGAAAAAGTATTGCCGTAGTGATTGACGAATATGGCGGAACCAGTGGCATTATTACGGTAGAGGATATTATTGAAGAGCTTTTTGGTGATATTGAAGACGAACACGACAGCATTGCCCTTATAGAAGAAGAACTTGGCGAAGGCCATTATAAATTTTCCGCACGTTTGGAGGTAGATTATATTAACGAAACCTACAAACTTGATTTAGAAGAAAGTGAAAACTACGAAACTTTGGGAGGACTAATAGTAAACCACACAGAAGAAATTCCAGATCAAGGCGAAACCGTTGAAATTGAAGATTATATTTTTACAATTTTGGAAGTTTCAAGTACCAAAATTGAGCTCGTGGAAGTAAAAAACATTTCCGAAGGTTAGATTTTCAATTATTCCTCACTTTTTTTAATATACTTTTTTATTAATGGTAGGAAAATGGTATTTTCGCCCCCTAAATAATTAAAAACACAATTCTTTTAGAACCTTATTATTATTAGGAACTAGAAGAAAATCACAACCAAACCCTTCCGGTTCGCACAAGCGAAAGTGAAGCAATATAAATTACGAACATCAAATGGCAATCTTAAACAGTATTAGAAAACGTGGGATATTTCTTATCCTCATTATTGCATTGGCACTTTTCGCCTTTATTTTAAGTGATGTATTAACTAAAGGTGGCGGCGGAAAAGTTCAGGACACAATTGCAACCATTAATGGCACCGACATTTCCCGACAAAGTTTTATGGAAGAAGTAGAGGCCACCCAACGCAGCATGGGGCAAAATGCAAACACATCACAGGCCATGAATATGGTTTGGGACAGGGAATTGCGCCGTGTAATTTTGGAAGAGCAATATGAAAAAGTAGGCCTTTCCGTTGAAAAGGCGCAACTGGATAATGCCCTAAAAACTTCGTTGGCAAACAACCCAACTTTTCTAAATGAAGCAGGCCAGGTTGATGAAGGCAAAATTCAGGAATACATCGCTAGTATCAAGGCTTCATCTCCTGAGATGTACCAGCAATGGTTGAATTTTGAGCAAAATACTGCAAGCGCAGTACTTCAAAGCACTTATTTCAATATGATAAAAGGCGGTTTGCGTTCAACTGTCGCTGAAGGCGAACAAGAATACCATTTTCAGAATGACAACCTTAACTTCAATTATGTTATGATTCCTTACAGCAAGATTGCTGATGAGGATATCCAAATTTCAGATGAGGAAATAAAAAAATATGTATCCGCGCATCCAAATGATTATGAGGTTGAGGCACAGGCCGACATTCAATATGTATTCTTTTCTGAACAACCTTCGGAAAGTGATATTGAAGAGGCAAGAACTGAAACTGCCGCAATGTTGAATAATAAGGTTGAGTTTAACCAAGACACAAAAAGCAATGATACCATTGCGGGTTTTACAAACACAAAAGATTACGAAGAATTTGTAAATGCAAATTCAGACGTGCCATATTACGATCGTTGGTTGTTTAAAAACCAGTTACCACAAACGGTTGCCGATACTCTTATTAATTTGAACGAAGGTGCAATATATGGTCCTTATAAAGTAGATAATTCATTCTACCTTACAAAGGTTTTGGAAACTAAAAAAATGCCAGATTCTGCTGAATCCAAGCATATTTTAATACGTTACGCTGGAACCTTAAGAGCTCCAGAAACAATTACAAAAACAAAGGAAGAAGCCCAAAAATTAGCCGATAGCATTTTGGGTGTTGTAAAAAAAGACAAATCGAAATTTGCCGAACTAGCTACACAGTTCTCTGATGACAGTTCAAAAGACAACGGCGGTGATTTAGGAAATTCTACACCAGGAAGAATGGTACCGGCTTTTGATAAGTTTATATTCAACAACCCAACGGGAACCATAGGTTTAATTGAAACCGATTTTGGTTTTCACATTGTTGAAGTTGGAAAACAATCTGAATCTAAAAAAGCAATAAAACTTGCCACGGTAGTTAAAGAAATAGAAGCTTCAGATAAAACAATGAACGATGTGTTTTCAAATGCTTCAAAATTTGAATTGGCTTTAAAAGATGGCGATTTTACAGAATTGGCAAGAGCACAAAATTTGGAAGTTAAGCCTGTGAATAACCTTAATAAAATGGAAGCAAATATTCCAGGTATTGGCGCCAACCGACCTATAGTTAATTGGGCTTTTGAAGAAGACACAAACGTGGGAGATATAAAACGCTTTAGCGTTCCCGAAGGATACGTTATCGCACAGCTTACACGTAAAAATGAGAAAGGCTTAATGAGTGTTGAACAAGCTACGGCTACGGTAAAACCAATTCTTTTAAATGAGAAAAAGGCTAATAAAATACGTGAGTCAATAACTGCGAACACCCTTGAGGAAATTGCAAAAAACCAAAATGTGAGCGTTCAGACCGCAACAGGCGTTACCATGGCAAGCCCTATGGTTGGCACGACCAACGAACCTAAAGTTGTTGGTGCAGCTTTTGGAACAAAACCAGGCGAGACCACAAAATTGATTGATGGTAAAAATGGAGTTTATATGGTTAAGACCACTGCTTTCAAGCCAGCTCCCAAAATGGAATCATACGTGAATTACGCCAACCAGCTAAGCACTAAAGCTGCTCCTACTTCACAAAATGCAGCTTACAATGCATTAAAAAAGAAAGCCGATATTGAAGATAATCGCGCTACTTTTTATTAACAGTGAAAGCATACAAAATTAAAAAGGCCCTGTAGCAAAATTTGCTACAGGGCCTTTTTGTTGAAACTGATTGTAGAATACTTCAAAAAATCGAAAATATCCTTTATTTTTAATGGATTTTACGAGACGAGACAAAAATGGACAATAAAGAAATTTTAAAAGCACTTGAGGAAAAATACGGGAATTTGGGCGAAAACCCAGAAACCTATCTCAAAGGGCTATTACAAGCAAAACCCCTAACCTATTGGGACTATATACAAGTGGACACATTGCTTTCACTTCAAAAAACACGCACTGATTTTAAGGACGAGGAAATTTTCGTGATGTACCATCAAGTTACGGAACTTACACTCAAAATGATGATCCACGAAATAAAGCAACTTTCTGAAGGCGAAAACCTTTCTGAGGAAATTTGGCTGACAAAATTGGATCGTTTAAAAAGATACACCCGTATGCTCATTACTTCTTTTGATATTATGAAAGACGGCATGAGCTACGAAGATTATAACACGTTCCGCTCCACACTCACGCCTGCCAGTGGCTTTCAAAGTGCACAATTTCGTGTTTTGGAAATATATAGCACGCGTATTAAAAACCTAATTAACGAACAAGGAAGGGAACGATTACCGCTGAATCCTACAATGGATGATTATTTCAAACAGATTTATTGGAAAGACGCCGGCCTAAACCGAAAAACCGGCAAAATGACGCTTACCCTAAGACTTTTCATTGAAAAATATGAAAATGATTTTAAAGCCTTAGCCGAAGAGGTAAAAGGAAAAACAATGGAAGAGCGCTTTGCGCAAATGGAAAATCCTTCCGAAGAACTTAAAGAAAAATTGCAACAGTTTGATCACTTTTTCAATGTTGCCTGGCCCATGGTTCATTTAGACACAGCCCAGTATTTCTTAAACAGCAAAGGTGAAAACAAAACTGCAACAGGGGGTTCGGAATGGAAAAAATACTTGCACCCAAAATTTCAACAACGCAAGTTTTTTCCAGAATTATGGAGTGAGCAGCAAATTGCAGATTGGGGCGAATAGTAAATTTAGTTTTAAGATGATTAAATATATAGCCTTATTTATTCTATGTGTTGCTTCGTTTACTTCGCAATCGCAAATTTTAAACGCTGAATCGCTACGGAAAGTAACCGATACCTCTGGTTTTTCCGGTTCTGTGAGTCTTGGCTTTTCATTGAAACGTGATGTAAATGACTATTTCGCCTTTAGCAGCAGTACACACCTTCAGTACAAAATGAATAAAAATTTGGTTCTGTTGAAAAATGACATCGAATTAAAGAATATTGAGGGCAACAAATTTGAGAACGCCGGAATAACCCATCTTCGCTATAATTATAGATTTCATCCACGCATAGCCTGGGAGATTTTTGCGCAAGCACAGTACAACAAAGTTTCAAAAATAAATTTTAGAGGTCTTTTGGGGACGGGACCCCGTTTTAAATTGACTACTTCAGAGAGGTATAAATTCTATTTTGGCACCCACATAATGTACGAACAGGAGGAACTCAGTGATGGCATCACCCCTATTCAGCGTGATTTCAGAAGCACTTCCTATCTCTCCTTCAGCTTGTACCCTACAAAAACGGTAAGCTTTGTCAGTACTACTTATTACCAACCAAAGATTAAGGAGTTTGGTGATTATCGCGTATCCAACCAAAGTTCATTATTGATTGATTTATTCAAAAATTTTGCCTTTTCCACCTCCTATACATTTATTTATGACGAGACCCCTGCTGTGGGAATCCCAAACTCGCAGTATAATCTGGAAAGTGGTTTTGTTTACTCTTTCGACTAAACTGTTAAACTTTCGTAAGCATACCCTTTTTTGTTGGACTACTTGTCTATATTTACCTTAATCGAAAACCAGTTTTCCCAAAACTTCGTAATTATAAATAAACCCCTCCTTATGGCCTCACAAAATTATTATGACCCGGCAGATTTAAAAAAATTCGGAAATATTACGCAATGGAGCAAAGAGCTTGGCGAAAAATTTTTTGAATACTATGGAAAAGTCTTCGAGGAAGGTGCACTATCTGCCCGTGAAAAATCCCTCATCGCACTTGCAGTGGCGCATACCGAAATGTGCCCATATTGTATTGATGCCTATTCCCAGGATGGCCTACAACGCGGTATTACCAAAGAAGAAATGATGGAAGCCGTGCACGTTGGCGCAGCAATTAAAAGCGGTGCAAGTTTGGTTCACGGAGTGATGATGATGAACAAAGTGAACAAATTGGAAATGTAAGAAATCGGTTAATGAAGCTGTAAAAATTGATTAAACTTGAAAATTGAAAATTTTTCTATGTTAAAAGAGAAAAGGAATAAACAACAAACCCTTCACAAACGCCATAGTGAACTTGCAATGGCGAACAAACAACTTGAAAAACTCTCAAATGGTATTTTTGCCAATGGAGAACTTCCTACTTTTTCTGAAAAAATAAATGAAACAGATCAGTTTCCGTTACGGCCGAAAAAACTTGAAATTCTTCAGATAAACGTTGGCTATATGTGCAACCAAGTTTGTGAGCACTGCCACGTAGACGCCGGTCCGGACCGAAAGGAAATAATGACCCGCGAAACCATGCAGCAGTGTTTGGATGTAATTCGCAACACAGGCGCGCACACCTTGGATCTTACAGGCGGTGCTCCAGAAATGAATCCAGATTTTCGCTGGTTTGTTGATGAAGCGAGCAAAGCTGGCATACAAGATTTTATTGTGCGGAGCAATCTTACTATAATTCGAGCCAATAAAAAATATTACGATTTACCCGAATTTTTCAAAAAACACAATGTGCATGTTGTAAGCAGCATGCCCCACTGGACGCGTGGAAAAACTGACAAACAAAGAGGTGAAGGCGTTTTTGACCAATCCATAAAAGCACTGCAGGAATTGAACGCAGTGGGTTATGGAATGCCCGATAGCAACCTACGTCTGGATTTGGTTTACAATCCCAGCGGTGCATTTTTACCGGGCGATCAAGCCAGTATGGAAAAGGATTTCAAAAAAGCTCTGTTGGAAGATTTTGGGATACATTTTCATAGCCTATTCGCTATTACAAACCTTCCGATTTCAAGATTTTTGGATTATTTAATAGCTTCGGAAAACTATGAGGATTATATGTATTCCTTAGTGGAAGCCTATAATCCAGTAGCCGTTAAAAATGTGATGTGCCGCAACACCATTTCAATAAGTTGGGACGGCTACTTATACGATTGCGATTTCAACCAAATGCTCGAATTAAAGGTTGCAAGCAAGATCCAGCACATTTCAGAATATAACGAAGCCGTTTTAAATGATCGCAAAATTATTATTTCGCAGCATTGTTATGGCTGTACCGCCGGCGCCGGCAGCAGCTGTCAAGGTGCAGTTACAGAGTAACAAGTTAATTGCAATTTATTACTTCGACTAAAAAAAATCAATGAAAATATTTTTCACATTTTTGATTTGCTTGTTTTTCGTAAGCTCGTTGGCAGCTCAAAAGCCGCTCGATGAATTGTTGGAGAAAAACAACACGCACAGTGTTTCGTATATCTCTGTGGAAGAATTGCGAATGTTTCAAATGAATGATTCCGTAACAATTCTTGATGCACGCGAGCCAGAAGAATTTAATGTAAGCCATCTTGAATCTGCAATAAATATTGGTTTTAATGAATTCACTTTTGAAGCAAAACAACTTCAAAAACTGAATAAAAATATTCCCGTTGTGGTATATTGTTCGTTGGGAATACGATCCGAAAAAATTGGCGAAAAATTAAAAAAAGCGGGTTTTAAAGATGTAAAAAACTTGTATGGCGGTATCTTTGAATGGAAAAACAAAGGCTATCCGGTCATTGACACCAAGGGAAAAGAAACAGAAAATGTACACGCTTTTTCCAAACATTGGAGCCAATATTTACACGCTGGAAACCCTATATTCTGATTCTGAAAAATGGCTTTACTTACTTCAAAAAAAACTGACGGAGATAACGAATTGGCTTTCGATTTTCATTTTCCCACATCAAAAAAAGCTTTGATAATCTTTACTCGCAATCCGGAGCTTGGCAAAGTAAAAACGCGTTTGGCAAAATCAGTTGGCGACGAAAGTGCTTTGAAAATCTATAAATTCCTATTGAAGCACACGATAGAAATTACCGAAAATCTAAACGTTGACAAATTTGTTTACTATTCAGAAAACATTCATCGGGATGATATTTGGAATCCGGATATTTTCAGAAAAAAATTGCAAACGGGAAATGATTTGGGCGAAAAGATGAAAAACGCATTTTCAGAAATCTTCGAAATGGGCTATGAAAAAGTAATTATCATTGGCAGCGATATGTTTGATTTAGATCAAAAAGACTTGGCGAACGCCTTTGAAGCCTTGCAAACAAGCCCTTTCATAATTGGCCCCGCAACCGATGGTGGCTACTATTTATTGGGATTGAAGGAACTTAAACCTGAAATATTCCAAAATAAAAACTGGGGCACATCCACCGTTTTACAAGCAACGTTGGAAGATTTAAAAAATGAAAAATACGTTCTGCTGGAAGAACGAAATGATGTAGATTATTATGCAGACATAAAAAATATTGATGCGTTTCAGAATTTTTTACCACCTTATTTAGATAATAACTTTCTATAAATTATGAGCTCTAAAAAATATATAGAAGAAGCAGTAACCTATCTTCAACAAAGAGGGTTTGAAAAACCCGAAGTTGGAATTATACTAGGCACAGGTCTCGGAAAACTGATAGACAATGTAACAATTGAGGCTGAAGTAAGCTACAATCACATACCCAATTTCCCCACGGCAACCGTTGAATTTCACAAAGGAAAACTAATTTACGGTTCCCTTGAAGGAAAAAAAGTAGTCTTGATGCAGGGCCGTTTTCACGTGTATGAAGGCTATTCATTGCGCGATGTTACTTTTCCCGTTCGCGTAATGCATCTTTTGGGCATCAAACAATTATTGGTAAGCAATGCTTCCGGAGCGATAAACCTCAATTTCAAAAAAGGGGAAATTATGCTTGTTGATGACCACATAAATCTGCAAGGGGACTCGCCTCTCGCCTTTCGTGGTGTGGAAAAAATGGGAGAACGTTTTGTAGATATGAGCGCTCCGTACAATGCTGAAATGAACCAGAAAATGGAGCAAATTGCATCCGAAAATAATATAAAACTTCATAAAGGAGTGTATGCGAGCGTAGTTGGCCCACAACTGGAAACTCGTGCGGAATACCGATATCTTAAAATTATCGGGGCTGATGCTGTGGGAATGAGTACGGTACCAGAAATTATTGTTGCCAATCATTTGGGACTGCCCGTTTCGGCGGTTTCAATCCTTACTGATGAATGCGATCCCGACAATTTGGAACCTGTAAATATTGCAGAAATAATTGCAATGGCCGCCAAAGCGGAACCCGACATGATTACCTTGTTTACAAATTTGATCAAACAACTATAAATTCAGATTATGAATTATTTAGATACTACTAATGACGTTTATAAAAAAGCCGCACTTACGCCAGATGTTGGTCTTTGCTGCACTACAAACCCAATTTGGGAACTTCCCGGACTTAAAATTCCGAGGATTATGCAAGAGATGAACTACGGCTGTGGAAGCACCGTAAATGCACGAGACCTCACAAATAGCCCAAAAATACTTTATGTGGGTGTTGGTGGTGGTATGGAGTTGCTCCAGTTTTCCTACTTCAACAGAAACGAAAGCGGTGTTATCGGTGTAGATACGGTAGATGAAATGCTGGAAGCTTCGCGTAAAAATTTTAAGGAAGCTGAAAATTTAAACCCGTGGTTTAGAAGTGAGTTTGTCGATTTAAAAAAAGGCGATGCCCTAAATCTTCCCGTAGAAGATAACAGTATTGATGTTGCGGCACAGAACTGTCTTTTCAATATTTTTAAAGCAGAAGACCTTAAAAAAGCAATTGAAGAAATGTACCGCGTCTTAAAACCACACGGGCGTTTGGTTATGAGCGATCCCACCTGTGAGCAACAAATGAATGAAACACTTCGTGAAGATGCACGCCTGCGTGCACTTTGCTTAAGCGGCAGCCTTCCTATTGCTGAGTATGTGAAAGCATTGACTGATGTAGGTTTCGGAACTATTGAGATACGCGCCAGAAAACCATATAGAATTCTTGACCCAAAAAACTACCCAACGGAAGAACTAATCTATATTGAATCCATTGAGGTTGCAGCGATAAAAGACCCAATGCCAGTAGATGGGCCATGTATTTTTACCGGTAAAGCGGCCATTTATTTTGGTTCAGAAAATCATTTTGACGATAAGAAGGGGCATATTCTTCTTAAAAATCGACCGATTGCTGTATGCGATAAAACCGCTGGTGCATTGGCAAGTTTAGGTCGCGACGATATTTTTATAAGCGAATCTACCTTCCATTACGATGGTGGCGGATGCTGCTGAAATTGCTGTAATTGTTTCAACCATTTACCGTCTAATGATAAAATTATTCAGTGGAAAAATATATTGAAATACTCAAAAGTTCCTACAGTGGTTACTTCAATTATTTATGGAATGAAATTACCCATTTCCATTGGGAAAACTATTTTTATGGATTGATTCTGGTTTCTTTGTTGGTTTGGGTTTTGGAACTTTTTTTTCCATGGCGAAAAAACCAAAAAGTGTTTAGAAAAGATTTTGGATTGGACACCTTTTACATGTTCTTCAACTTTTTTCTCCTGAATTTAATCGTACTAATTTTTCTCTCAAATGCCACGGCAGAACTTTTCAACGATCTATTGGGAATGGTGGGATTGAAACTCATGGATTTTCAGCTATTAGATCTGGATGCGTTACCTTTTGGACTCGGCCTTCTGATTTTCTTTTTAATAACCGATTTTGTGCAGTGGAATACCCACCGCTTGCTGCACTACTCCCCTTTTCTTTGGAATTTTCACAAGCTCCACCACTCTGTTAAGGAAATGGGCTTTGCGGCGCACCTTCGTTATCACTGGATGGAACCGGTAGTTTACAAGTCGCTACTGTATGTTCCGCTTGCAATTATTGGCGGTTTTGATGTGGAATCGGTTGCTATCGTTCATTTTTCCGCGCTGGCAATTGGTCATTTAAACCACGCAAACCTGGGCTGGGATTATGGATTCTTAAAATATGTTTTCAACAACCCAAAAATGCATATATGGCATCACGCCAAAGTATTGCCAAAACACGCACAATATGGTGTTAATTTCGGTATAAGTCTTAGTGTGTGGGACTATCTTTTTAAAACCAACCATATTCCGCATAACGGCCGGGACATTGAGTTGGGGTTTGATGGCGATGAAAAATTTCCTTCAAATTTTATATCACAGGAAATGTATCCCATAAAAACCAGAAAACGGAATACTTCGTAATTATTTCAAAATAATAAAGATGAAAACCATATTTAACCTCGCGACCATACTTTTTGTCGCATTCTTTTTACAAAGTTGTAATCTTCTTTCCGCAGCGGGCATTGGCAGCCAAGGCCAACCCACCAAAGAAGTTCAGGCAAGTCTCACTTCAACCACCGCAAATTCTGCCCTAAATATAGACCATTCGCAATGGGACAAATTGCTGAAAAAACATGTGGACAGCGAAGGAATGGTTGATTATAAAGGTTTTAAAAATGATGAAGCCAAACTGAATGAATATCTTAAGATGCTTTCTGAAAAAAATCCGACAAATGATTGGAGTGTGCAGGAATTATTGGCCTATTACATCAATCTTTACAATGCCGCAACGGTGAAATTAATTGTGGAAAACTATCCTGTAAAAAGCATTAAGGACATTGATGGCGCGTGGACCAAAGGCCGTGTTGCCGTGGGTGATAAGATGCTATCATTGGGCGGAATTGAAAACGGAATTCTTAGAAAAATGAATGAACCGCGAATTCACTTTGCCATAAACTGTGCTTCCATTTCCTGCCCAAAACTTTTGGACGAAGCTTACACGGCAGCAAAAATCAATGAACAGTTAAACCGCGCCACAAAAGAGTTTATTAATAGTGACAAAAATGATATTTCAGCCAACAATCCAAAGGTTTCATCAATTTTTGATTGGTACCAAAAAGATTTTGTTATGAATGGCAAGAAGGATATAATTGGGTATATAAACCAGTATTCAAAAACGAAAATAAATTCCGGGGCAACGCTAAGCTATAAAACTTACGACTGGAATTTAAACGAGCAGTAAACTTTTTTCATTTTTTAAATTTACCGAATGCTTTCTGTAATCATTCCAGTTTTAAACGAAGCAACGACCATTAGAAGGCTTTTGCAGTTTCTCGAGCAAAATCTTTCCGGAGAACATAAAACGGAAATAATTGTTGTGGACGGCGGAAGTGACGATAATACAGTTAAAATCGTAAATACGCTGGATGATACATTCTCAAAATCTATAGATTTACGGATTATCACTTCTGAAAAAGGCCGCGCAAAACAAATGAACAAAGGAGCGAAAACAGCTTCGGGCGAAGTACTTTACTTTTTGCACGCAGATTCATTTCCTCCGAAATATTTCGATAAGTATATTATTTCCGAAGTACAAAAAGGAAACCCCGCAGGATGTTTCCGAATGAAATTTGATAGTTCCCATTGGTGGTTAAAATTAGCTGGCTGGTTTACGCAATTCAATTGGCGGGCCTGTCGCGGTGGCGATCAAAGCCAGTTTATAACAAAAGAGCTCTTTAATGAAATAGGCGGATTTGACGAAACCTATAGTATTTATGAAGACAATATTTTGATTAATGAACTTTACAAACGTAAAAAGTTTCTGGTAATTCAAGATTGCATTACAACTTCCGCAAGACTTTATAGACAAAAAGGCATCTGGAATGTACAATATCATTTTTGGGCTATTTACGTAAAACGCTGGTTGGGCGCAGATGCAGGTGAAATCTATACGTATTATTTAAATAACATTAAAGAAGCGGATTCATCTAAATGTCAACCAGCAGGATTGCCGGAATCAAAACTAGATTCTTAGCTTAATTTTCAATAGCCTTTGAAATATTGTATCTTTAAAAAATTGCATTCTAATCAGCAATACCAACTATAAAAAAGTGACTTTATGAACATTTTTGAAGCCATTAGAAAAGATCACGACATACAACGTGACCTCTGCCGTTTGGTAACCTCCACTTCCGGCGAATCCAAAGGCAGGAAGGAAATGTGGGAAAAACTGAAACATGAACTTCATATCCACGCAGATGCTGAAGAACGGACCTTTTATTCTCCTTTAATCCATAATGATATGATGCAGGAGCACGCCCGTCACGGGATTGCCGAGCATCACGAAATGGACGAATTAATAGAAAAAATTGATTCAACCGAAATGGACTCACCAGCTTGGTTAGTGTACGCAAAACAGCTTTGTGAAAAGGTTGAACACCACTTGGATGATGAAGAGCATAGTTTTTTTCAGCTTGCCGGAAAAGTATTTTCAGAGAAGGAAAAAATCACAATTGGCGAGGATTACCAAAAAGAAATGAAGAAACGACGCTAAAGGGAATCAGGCACAAACACTCCCCTATATCACTTATGGAACATGTGGTTATTATTGGAAACGGCATTGCGGGAGTTACCGCCGCACGACACATACGAAAACTTTCTAATAAGAAAATAACCATAATTTCCGCGGAAGCGGATTATTTTTTCTCCCGAACTGCCTTAATGTACGTATATATGGGCCATATGCGCTGGCGCGATATTGAACCGTACGAATCTTGGTTCTGGGAAAAAAACAATTTGACACTTCAAAAAGGATATGTTGAAAATGTAAATACCGATACCAAAACACTTCATTTCACTGAAGGCAACTCCCTGAAATATGATAAACTTATCATTGCCTCAGGCTCAACAACACATTTTTTCGACTGGGAAGGCCAGGATTTAATGGGCGTGCAAGGCTTGGTCACAAAACAGGATCTGGAAATTTTGGAAGTAAATGCACCCAACAATAAAGTTTGTCCACGGGCCGTGATAGTGGGCGGTGGATTAATTGGGGTGGAACTGGCCGAAATGCTCCGAACCCGCAATATTGAAGTTACAATGCTAGTACGCGAAGAGGCTTTTTGGGCAAATGTTCTCCCGAAACCAAACGCTGAAATGATTTCAAAACACATACTGTCACACGGGGTGGATTTGCGTTTTAATACAGCTCTTGATAAAATTATAGGAGATGAAAACGGAAAAGTAAAAGCCATTGTAACAACGAATGGGGAGGAAATTTCCTGTAATTTGGTAGGAATAGCCACAGGCGTAAAGCCGCAAATTTCATTTCTGAAGAATTCAAATATTGAAACCGACAAGGGCATTTTGGTAAATAGAATGTTGGAAACCAATATTGAAGGCGTTTATGCCATTGGCGATTGCGCACAACAGCGAGAACCCATAGGCAATCGCCCACCCATTGAAGCTGTTTGGTACACAGGAAGGATGATGGGCGAGACTGTGGCACAAACCATCTGCGGAAAAAAATTTGAGTATAATCCTGGAAATTGGTTTAACAGTGCCAAGTTTTTTGACATAGAATACCAAACATACGGCTGGGTATTTTCAGAAAAAAGAAAGAAGGATTATGAAGCCCATTTCCACTGGAAATGTAAAAGCGATTTGCGCTGTGTAACTATTTCCTATCACAGGAAATCAAAAGAATTTTTGGGAATAAACACTTTCGGAATCCGCATGAAACAAGAAGTTTTTGATAACTGGCTCAATGAAAATAGAAGCGTAGATTATGTAGTCCAAAACTTAATACAAGCCAATTTTGATCCAGAATTCTATAAAAAATATGAAAATGAAATTCAATCCGAATTTTTCAAACAACCTGTAAACGTCTAAGTTATGAGCACATTCCAACGTAATATGTCGCTAACGGGAGAACCGCCAAAAACAATAAACACCCAACAGAAAATTGCCTCTGCCCTTGGTTTAATAGGTCTAACGCTCCTTTTTTTGGCCCTATTGAACATTGCTTTTCCACATAAAATTTTATGGATTTCTATTTCAATAATTCTTATTTCTGGTGGCACAATATGGTTTTCCATTGCGGCTTATTTACATAAACCCGAAGGCATAAAAAACGACGGTGTCTATTTTAAATCCCTGTCGTCAAAAGGTTTTTGGGCATGGGTGCTCGGTATATTCCTCACGCTTTTTTATGTGGTGCTCTATTGGTTTCCAGAATATTTAGGATTTATGACTGAAGGCGAAAATACAGGAGTTATTTCACTTTTTGATCCCTTTAGCAATTTGCTGAATGGCGGCCCCGCCAGCCAATGGTTTGTTTACGGAACCTTATATACCATTGCAATATTGATATTCGGAATAAAATTCATTTTAAAATACCGCCATAATAAATACGAAAAATTACGTACCTATTCAGTGATGTTTTTTCAGCTGGGTTTTGCCTTTATAATCCCAGAACTCATGGCAGGGCTAAACTCTGAATCAACTACGCTTCCCTATTACGACCTAAAAAATATTTGGCCCCTTAATTATTACAATTTTGATCAATATCGTGTAGACCAGTTTATTTCTTCAGGTACTATTGGTATGGCATTATTGCTATTTGGTATCGCCTCCATTTTTATAATTACGCCCATACTTACCTACAAATACGGAAAGCGCTGGTACTGTAGCTGGGTGTGCGGTTGCGGTGGCCTTGCAGAAACTGCGGGCGATCCATTTCGGCATTTAAGCGATAAAAGGCTTATAGCATGGCAAGTGGAACGTTGGGTGGTCCACAGCGTGCTGGTTTTTGTAGTTTTAATGACAACCGCCTTGGTGCATAGTTATTTGGGCAATGACAGTTCAAAATATTGGTTGACAAAAGATGTATTTTTAGTTGCTGTTGCAGTATTGTTAACTGCGGTTTTCGCGTGGACATTTATTTTTAAAAGGGAAGAATTGCAAAAAGATGCACGTTTGGGCGCTATTGGTTATTTTGTTATTATCATATCATTGGTCGGGCTTCATTTTTTCTCGGGAATAGACTTATTTCTTTTTAATGCCGAAACCTTGCGAACTACCTATGCCTTTCTAATTGGCGCTGTTTTTAGCGGTGTAATTGGCGTGGGATTTTACCCAATTTTCGGAAGCCGTGTTTGGTGCCGTTTCGGTTGCCCTATGGCCGCCATTCTGGGTTTTCAGCAAAGGCTTTTTTCCCGTTTCAGAATTACCACAAACGGTGGCCAATGCATAAGTTGCGGCAATTGCTCTACCTACTGCGAAATGGGAATCGATGTGCGGGCCTATGCCCAAAAGGGCGAAAACATTGTACGTTCCAGCTGTGTGGGCTGCGGAATCTGTTCTGCGGTTTGCCCGCGTGGAGTTCTAAAACTTGAAAACGGTCCGCTGGAAAAAAGAATTGACTCCAACGAAATCCTCTTGGGAAATGACGTGGATTTGATGAACTATGTGAATGGAAATCAATAATTAATTGTAAGGTTTTCGCTTTTTACGAAAATTTGCCCAAAGGGAACAAAGTAAAGCCAGCAGCGTGAAGACAAGAGTCAATATTTCCACGAGTTGTGCGGCTGGTCGCCAACCTGAAAACGTTTCTACCAAAAAGGTTATGTAGCTATTCGGAAGATTGTTTTTACCCAAGTGATGCAAAATATCGTAGTGCCAATCAGTTAAAAAACAATACCCAAAACCTTTCCAAATGCCCAATACAATCCACGAAAAAAGGGTAACCGACAAAGTAAAAAGATGTAGCTTTCGTGTTCTTCTAAAAATCCAACCGAAAAGATTAAAAACAATGAGCACCGTATGAAAAACGATAAAAAACCAATTGCCGAGATGGAGCCAGAAATTTTCCAAGGTTATTTTTTATTTTTTGAATTCGTAAATAGTTACAATTTAAAGTTTATTTTCTGAAATTCGCAATTCATAAATTCCCCTAATCTTAATGCCCAAAAACATCAAAGTAATCATTCCCGCTTATAACGAAGAAGGCTCGATAGGAAAAGTAATTGCCGAGATTCCCACTTTCGTTTCAGAAGTTATTGTTGTCAATAATAATTCAACCGACAATACTTCTGAAGTTGCCAAAAAAGCTGGTGCCACCGTGGTATTTCAACCAAATTCAGGGTACGGAAATGCTTGTAAGAAGGGGATGGAATACATTTCAGAAGAAAAAACAAAACCCGATATCGTGGTTTTTCTCGATGGTGATTACAGCGATTATCCCGAGGAAATGGATAAAATTGTAGCCCCAATTATTGAGAATAATATTGATTTTGTAATTGGTGCCCGCGTTAAAAAATTGCGCGAAAAAGGCTCCATGACCTTTCCGCAGCGCTTTGGAAATGATTTGGCCACAACATTGATGAAACTTATCTTTAATTCAAAGTTTACAGATTTGGGGCCTTTTCGCGCCATTAAATATAACAAGTTGCTCGCGTTAAATATGGAAGACAAAACCTACGGATGGACGGTAGAAATGCAACTGAAAGTTTTGAGAAAAAAATTCTCTTACGCCGAAGTGCCCGTTAAATACAAAAACCGCATTGGCGTTTCAAAAGTTTCGGGCACGGTAAAAGGTGCTATCTTTGCAGGCATAAAAATTTTAAGCTGGATCTTTAAATACAGTTTCAAAAAATGATTCTAGAATCCCTAATCATTGCCATTTACTCTATTGCACTGCTCCTTATTTTTATATATGCATTGTCGCAATTAAATCTGTTATTCAATTATTTAAGGGCCCGAAAAGACCATAAAGTTTCCCCTGTTTTCAATTTTTCGAACGAAGAAGAGGTGCCATTGGTAACCATTCAACTGCCGGTTTATAATGAACTTTATGTTATGCAGCGACTGTTGGAAAATATTTCTGAAATAGATTATCCAAAGGAAAAGCTGGAAATACAAGTACTGGACGATAGTACCGATGAGTCTTTTGAAGAAACTGCACTTCACATCCAAAAACTTCAGAAAAATGGATTGGATATTCAACATATAACGCGTAAAAATCGTGAAGGCTTTAAGGCAGGCGCATTAAAGGAAGGACTAAAAACCGCAAAAGGTGAATATATTGCAATTTTTGACGCAGATTTTCTTCCGAAGAAAAGCTGGTTGAAAAACACCATTCCCTATTTTAAAGATTCTGCAATAGGCGTGGTACAAACCCGTTGGGGGCATTTAAATAGAGATTATTCCATTCTTACCCGTGTACAGGCTTTCGCGCTGGATGCGCACTTTACTTTGGAACAGGTGGGAAGAAATAGCAAAGGGCATTTTATAAATTTTAATGGAACGGCGGGCGTTTGGCGCAAGGAATGCATACTGGATGCAGGCAATTGGGAAGGCGATACCCTCACGGAAGATTTAGACCTCAGTTATCGCGCACAGCTTAAAAATTGGAAATTCAAATATTTGGAGGAGGTTGAAACTCCGGCGGAGCTTCCGGTGGTAATAAGTGCTGCGCGTTCGCAACAATTCAGATGGAACAAGGGCGGCGCAGAGAATTTTCAGAAAATGGCCTGGCGCGTTTTTAAAAACACAGATATTTCCCTTAAAACCAAATTGCACAGTTTTCTTCATTTACTGAACAGCACAATGTTTTTGAACATTTTGATCGTGGCAATTTTAAGTATCCCAATGCTTTACATAAAAAATGAATACGAGCATTTGAAAATGTATTTCTACGTAATGAGCTTTTTTGTAATAAGCACCATCATCTTTTTTATCTGTTATTGGTTTACTTACAAGGCTGTATACGGCGGCGGATTTAAACATTTTCTGAAATATTTTGCGATGTTTTTTACTTTCTTTTCGGTCGCTATGGGTTTTTCACTGCATAATTCCATTGCGGTTTTGGAAGGACATTTTGGGAAGAAAAGTGAATTTGTACGTACGCCAAAGTTCAACATTGGTAACTTAAAGGAAAGCTGGAAAGGCAATAAATACATTGCGAAAAATATTTCTCCAAATGTAATTATTGAAGGAATTTTGATGCTCTATTTTGCTTTCGGAATGTACAGCGCTTTTATAGTGGGCAATCAGGGTGGCGATTTTGGGCTATTTCCATTTCACCTCATGCTCTTTTTGGGATTTGGTTTTGTATTTTTTAAATCCCTGACTTCAAAAGCTTAATTCGAATTAAAAAAAAACACTTCTATTATTCAATATTTACATTTACGATTGTAGTTTTACGATTATATCCAATCTAAAATCGTAAATCATAAATCGTATATCAATATGTATCCACCTCCGCATCATCAATCCCACGATATAAAAAAAATGATTTCCGTAGTCAAGCATTTTCCTTTGGGAATGTTGGTTACAGCAAATGACAAAAAACCCTTTATCACCCACATTCCTTTTATTTATAATGAAAACTCAAATAAGTTGGTGGCACACCTAGACCGAAGCAATCCACAAATGGTAACATTAACAGAAAACGCCGAGATCACTGTAGTTTTTAAAGGACCCGACACCTATATCTCGCCCAGCGTATATACAACGCCACAATTACCTACCTGGAATTATATAATCGTACACATTACGGGAAAGCTCAAACTTATAAATGAGCCGGAGGCGGCGAAGCAGACAATTGTAGATATGACCCAAATATTGGAAGGCGAAGCCCAAAAATTCATTCTAAAAAAGCACGATCCACGAATGGAACGATTAATAGATTTTATTCAAGCTTTTGAGATTGAAATCACCAATTGGGAAGGAAAATTCAAACTGTCGCAGGATAAAAATGCGCAGGATTTTGAAAATGCGAAGGAGGAATTGATCAAAAAATCCAGAGAGGATATTTCGGGATTTATTGAAGATATTTACAAAAATACATAACAGACTTTTGTCTTTTATCTTTCAGCGAAGCGGTCTTTAGTCTATTTCAGATAACCCTTTACCTCCTCAAAATCCAACCCACCATAATTGCCACTGCTCATCAATAATAGACAAGTATTATCATAATCCTGTGAAAAGAGATAGGTTTTAAAATCGGCCGGATTTGTGAAAACCACCAAATCCTCCCGGTCAAAAGCTTCGTCAATCTGTTCGCCCTTTATTTCTTCGAGCTGTTTTATCATCACCGCGTGTGGCGAATAAAAAACTACAGCACTGTCCGCCGCATCCAGCGTTCCCTTATATTCCTTTAAAAATTCGGGATTTAGGCTACTGTAGGTGTGTAATTCCAGACAAGCAATTAGTTTCCTATCGGGATATTGATTTTTTACGGCTTGGGTAGTTGCCTTCACTTTGCTGGGCGAATGTGCGTAATCTTTATAGGCGACCGCTGTTTTTGTTTCGGCTATCTTTTCCAAACGTTTGCTGGCGCCTTTAAATGTGGCAATGGCCTCGTAAAAATCTTCTTCATCTACGCCCATTAATTGGCAAATCCATCGAGCGCCCTCAAGGTTATTCAAATTGTGTTTTCCGAAAATTTCAACAGGCATTGGTCCTTCTGGGGTTTCCAAAAGAGTGGTACCATACTCCACAGAATATTGCGGCGTTTGGTACGGATATTTTTTTATGGGATTTGTGGCTGCTTCAACTACGCGTTTTACCTCGGCATCTTCTTCGTTATAAATTATTGCGCCGCCATTTGTAATTTCCTTCAGAAAAATTTCAAACTGCTCCACATAGTTTTCATAGGTTGGAAAAACATTGATGTGGTCCCACGCTATTCCACTCAACAACGCAATGTTGGGTTTATAAAGATGGAATTTGGGCCGTCTATCAATTGGCGAAGAAAGGTATTCGTCGCCTTCAATGACCATAAAATCATTGCCATCGGTGATTTTTACCATGGTGTCAAAACCCTCCAATTGTGCACCCACCATATAATCCACATTTTTTCCGTGATAGTTCATTACGTGAAGAATCATTGAAGTTATGGTGGTTTTCCCGTGGGAGCCGCCAATGACTACACGGGTTTTATTTTTGGATTGTTCATAAAGAAATTCGGGATAACTATATATTTTAAGGCCCAGCTCTTTTGCTTTTAAAAGTTCGGGATTGTCTGCTTTGGCGTGCATTCCGAGGATAACCGCTTCAATTTCAGAAGAAATTTTTTCTGGAAACCAGCCTTCTTTTTCAGGCAGGAGTCCTTTATTTTTCAAACGCGTTTTGGAAGGTTCAAAAACTTCGTCATCGCTTCCCGTTACGTGTTCTCCTTTTTGATGTAATGCCAACGCCAAATTGTGCATCGCGCTGCCGCCAATAGCTATGAAGTGTATTCTCATATTCAGATTTAAAAGTTTTGAGTTTTAGATGTAAAGTTACAAAGTAAAAACATCCCACTTACCCCCTTCAAAAGGGGAATTTATTTTTTTGCTTAAAGTGCGAGAATTAAGGATTTTTCCTTTCGAGCTTCATCAAAATCACTGGCGTCTGCCAAAGCTTTGTTTATCCACGTAAGGGCAATTTCTTTTTTTCCGAGATTTTTATAAATCTGTGCCAAGCGATAATATGCCCAATTCTTGGGAACGCCGTCTTTTATGGAATAATTGGCCAAATATTGGCTAAGGCATTCAATACCATATTGAGGATCCAGATTATATTGCGCGGCTATTTTTCCTATTTGATAATTCAATTGGTTGCGTTTGTGCTTTTTCAGCGCTTCGGTAGTTGTGGCAATGGCTTGTTTTGGTTGATTGTTATTTTCATAAAGATTTGAAAGCTTTTCATAGGTATGTGGCGACCCGCCCACCTCAATTGCTTTTTTATAAAAATGCTCTGCATCTTTTGGTCTATCGGAATATTCGGCGATGTAACCTTTGGCAAGGTATCCGTCCACTTTTGAAATGGTTCCCAATTCATTTGCATAATCAATTGCCTTTTTCTCACTGCCACCAATAATACCGGGCAACTGAATGTAAAATTCCACCAAAGCCCAACGAGCCTCAATATGCTTGGAATCAAGCATTGATGCGCGTTCCAAATGGTGCTTTATATCGCCAATATAGGTAACGGCACGAATTCGGCTTATAGACATTGCCTTCATCCCCATTGCGCCACCGTACTTAAAATGATAATCGGCATTTGTTTTCTCATCTTTAACCAACTCTTTATAATAGTTTATGGCAGTTTCCCAATCCTTTCCGTAGGCGGCAATATCTCCCAAAAACTCACGGGTTTTTTTATTGCCCGGATTTTGTTTCAAATAGGTTTCAAAAATCGGTTTTGCCTTGCTGAATTTTTCTTGTTTAAAATATTCCTCCGCTAGTTGATAATTGGTTTGGGCAACCGCAAAAAAAGGAAGAAAGAAGAGTAGAAATGATAATTTTCTAAAGAGATTGATATACTTCAAATTTGAAAGGTAAAAGTTAAAAAACTGTCTACTGCCACTGAATACTGCCTACTTAGTTTTAGGTGGATATTTGGCCAAAATTTTCTGAATCACTGAATTATAATAGGCTTCTTTTTGCTGTGGTGTTGCGCGTTCCTTCATTTCACCTTCTGCCACGGCTTGCCAAACTAAATCGTCCATTTCAGCATCTATAAAATCTATCGTGAGTTGTTGGTTTACTACCCTTCCGCCAATGGGAATTCCGCCACTAACGCCTACGCCCACATTACCGCCGCCGCCGCCAACACCAATCCCAATAGTGTTTCGGGAATTTGACACACTTTCGCGAGCATAAAAGTTGATAAGGATTTGAGGGTTTTCACTTTTCACAAAACCGCGTTGCTGCAATAAACTGTCTGTTACTTGCATAATACGATTATCATCCAATTGGTTTAGCCCAGAATCTATTGTAGGGAAATAGTTATAGGTAGAATATTTTGAAAAATCAACTTGTTTGTCATAATCAACGGCCACAGTTGCGCCGCAAGAGACAAGAAATATGGAAAGTATTAAGATACAAGCAAGCTTCATTACGATTTTTCTTTATTTTTAAAAATACGTAAAAACGGATAGCTTATATTTTAAGAAAGGTTAAAGTTGAAAAAATTCCTTTTAAATAAATTCATTTCTTCTTATTGAATTTGGGACAATATATTTACTAGTTCTCAAGCGGTAGTTTAATTATAGTTTCCACACCGGAACCATCATTTTTATTTCTTAGTTCAAAAAAATAATTTGAGCCATATAGATTAGCCAAACGGTCATTGATATTTGCCAAACCCATTCCATGTTTTAGCAATACGGAATGTCCTGCAGTTACTGGCGCTCCATTGTTTTCAACCTTAATAATTAGCGTGCTTTCTTCGGAATAAATTTTTACGAATATTTTTAAATCAGTATGATTATAGTCGAAACCGTGTTTTATGGAGTTTTCTAGAAGCGGCTGTAACAATAGCGCAGGTACTTTTTTCAAAAGTAGGAATTGGTTTATGTCTTGTTCTATTTTCAAGTGCTCGGAAAACCTAACCTTTATTATGTTAAGATAGAATTCCAAAATGCGAAGTTCCTTTTCTAAAGGAATTTTATTGCTATCATTATCATATAAAATTTCCCTTAAAAAATCACTTAAATCTGCAATGGTGTCCTTTGCTTTAGCAGCATCAATATCCGTTAATACTGCAATGGAATTTAAAGTATTGAATAGGAAATGTGGTTGCAATTGTGACGAGAGCATTTTCATTCGGGTGTTGACCAATTGGGTTTCCAGTTTGCTCTGATTTTTTTCAGCTTTCTTTACCTCTTTCACATAATAGTAGGTGTAGATTATAAAAACCATGGCGAAGTAAATGAGAAAATTAAGATCTATTACATACATAAATCTGAAAATACTCCTTTCAAAATCGTATTCCGCAAATGTTTGTTTGCCAACTACGATATCGTATAAATCCACCACCATCCGAATTACGATTCCGATGAGTAAAGAAAATAAAATATGAATCGAAATAATTTTGGTCCAAGAATAATTTTTAAGAAGAAATCGCTTGGTACTTATGGCAATTATTGTCATAAAGCTTACCACAATGATATAATCAAAGAGCAGGTTATCAACTAAAAATTGCGGCCAGGAAAAGCGCCCCATTTTTTCAAAACCGAAGATTTGCATGTAGGCTGTTTTTGCAATAAACACCAAGTCGAATAACAAATAAAATCCGGCCAAAAGCAGCACTAGCTTTAGGTCTATATATTTCTTTTTTATCTGATGCATTCTTTTCATATTCCTACTTTTTCCAGAAAATCCTTTTTATAGGATTTGCTGATATGCAATAGTGAATTGTCTGCCATACGGGCATCAATTTCAGAAAATTCTGAATGGACAATTTCCTTAACGTGGTGCAGATTTACTATACTGGACCTGTGGATCCTCACGAACTTATTGCTATCTAAGGTTTCACAAAGATTGCTTAAGGATTCGCGAAGTACATATTTTTTGTTTTCTAAAAATATCTCGGCATAATAACCCGATGCCGTAATGTACATTATATCCACAGGATCAATCAACACGGTTTTATTGCCTTGCTTAACGGGCAATTTGGTGCGAGCCGCTGATTTTTTGGATTTCTTCTTATAAAGATTAAAAAGTTCAATGATACGTTTTTCAAAATTTTCATCCGCTTCTTTGGTTGAAATTTTACGCACCTTTTCAATGGTTCTAAAAAAACGTTCGTCTTTGAAGGGTTTCAACAGAAAATCAAAAGCATCTACATCAAATGCTTTTAAGGCGTAATTATCATAGGCAGTAACAAAAATAACAATGGGTTTGGGAGCCATGGTAACTTTTTGCAAAACCTCAAAACCGCTCATGTCAGTCATATTAATATCTAGAAATATAAGATCGGGACGCATTTTGTTAATTTCAGCAATAGCATTTTTTCCGTTGGAGCATTCTCCCAATATCTCTATATCCGGCATTTGGCGCAAGAGATACAAAACCCTTTTTCGGGCTAGCTCCTCATCATCTATAATTAACGCTTTCATCACGGAATATTTTTAATAGGTTTATTGCAAAGTAACATTGCTACGTAAAGATATTCAAAAACCATTTTCGTGGTTGTCATTAGTTTCAAAATTCCACAGTCTCAATCCACAAAAAGACCATCAGCACAATTATTTACCGACGGTCTTTTTCACTATTAACCAAGCAATACTATTTTTAATTAACCGCAACGCCAACACCATTTCTTCTAGCGTCAATCTTTAGGTTTTGTTTTTCCTTGCCATTTTCAAGGCGAAGGGAATAGGTAGCTTTGGCAAGTATTTCTCCATCGGTACGAGCAGAATATTTTGCTTGGGTCAGACTGTAACCCTTGTAATTACTGAACACGTCTTTTCTAATTTCACTGGGCAGAATAACATTGTCAAATTTTTGGCGGGTTTGCAATAGCTTACCGTTTTTATCAAAATCTGCTTCCAAAGAACCATTATTGCTTATAAAGGTTACAAGATAACTTTGGTAATTTTCGTTGGCGGTGTGGTTTATAAATCTTTGAATGTCAAAGTTTGCTTTCATAAACGCGATTGGGTTTCTCGCAAATTTTTGGCTTGCGGTTTCCTTTATTTTATAAATATAACTGTCGCCTTGCTGGGATACTTCAGCATTAAGGGGAGCATAAAATAGTCGGGTTTCATCAAGAACCGTAACTTCCTGCGCGCACATTACCGCAGCGGTCAAACTAAACGTGATAAAAATAATTAAGGTTTTCATAACTGATAATTTTTAAAGATTAATGACTTCATTTTCAAAATTGCAAACTACTGATCAGGCATTTTTACAACCACTAAATTAGAAGAAGAAATAGCTCGCCCTATTGAAATGATGCGAACGTCCAAATTTTGATATTAAGAGGAAATAAAAATGATGTGAAGCAAACTTAAGATACTGGAAAAATGAAAGTTACAATTCAGAAAAGTTAATTTCTCGAAATTTATAAATGAAAAATGGCGACTGTAATAAACAGTCGCCATACTATAAAATGTCTTTCCCTAAGTTATAAAGTGGAATGTAATAAAAATTAATTAAGCATCGCCCAAAGCTTATCCTTAAGCTCCGTCAAACCTTGTTGCGCTACTGAAGAAATAAATATATACGGTATCCCTTTAAACTGCTTGTCCAAAATCTTTTTCATTTCAGCTTTCAGCTCATCATCCAGCATATCGCTTTTGCTGATTGCCACCAAACGTTCTTTATCCAAAAGCTGTGGATTGTAACGCCGCAGTTCATCCACCAAAATATCGTACTGTTCCTTAATATCCTTCGCATCGGCGGGAACTAAAAACAGCAACGTAGAGTTTCTTTCAATATGTCTCAAAAACCGATGTCCAATTCCTTTTCCTTCTGCTGCACCTTCTATAATGCCAGGAATATCGGCCACCACAAAGGTTTTAAAATCGCGGTACTCCACGATTCCCAAATTAGGCTTTAGGGTTGTGAATTCATAATTGGCAATTTTCGGTTTTGCGGCGGTTATCACGGAAAGCAAGGTAGATTTCCCCGCATTCGGGAAGCCGACCAAACCTACATCGGCTAGTATTTTAAGTTCAAGAATAATATCAACCTCTTCGCCTTCCTCACCTGGTTGGGAATATCGCGGAGTTTGATTGGTAGCGGTTTTAAAATGGGCATTTCCCAAACCACCGCGACCGCCTTTAGCAACTATTCTTTCTTCGCCATCTTCAGTAAGCTCAAAAAGTATTTCCTCTGTTTCCTTATCGCGGATTACCGTTCCCAAAGGCACTTCAATATATACATCGGAACCATCGGCACCGGTACTTGTTTGTTTGCTGCCATGTTCGCCGTGTTCAGCCTTAAAATGTCTTTTGAATTTAAGATGGTAAAGCGTCCAAAGGTTTTTGTTCGCTTTTACAATTACGTGACCGCCACGCCCGCCGTCGCCTCCATCGGGTCCACCTTTGGGAATGTATTTTTCCCGCCGCATGTGTTTGCTGCCCTGCCCTCCCTTTCCGGAAGTTACATGCACCTTTACGTAATCTACAAAATTGCCTTCAGTCATTGTTTTGTTGTTGGTTGATGGTTGTTAGTTGTTGAAAATATGATGATTGTTTTACTCGCAACCATCAACTAACAACTGTCAACTAATTCTATCTATAACTTCACTCAAACGTTCCGTAATTTCCTCAATACTACCCACACCATCAATACCGTAATATTTATCTTGTTTTTGGTAATAGTTTTTTAGGATTGCAGTTTCGTTGTAATACACCTTTATACGGTTGCGGATTATGCTTTCATCGGCATCATCAGCCCTTCCGCTGGTTTTTCCGCGGTAAAGCAAACGCTCCACTAAAACCTCATCATCTACTTCCAATGCAACCATTGCGTCTATTTGGGTATCCTTATCATCCATTAAATGGCCCAATGCTTCAGCCTGTGCTTCCGTACGGGGGAAACCGTCAAATATGAATCCTTTGGCTTCTGGATTATTATCCAACTCGTTGCTGAGCATATCGATGGTTATTTCATCTGGCACCAACTGTCCTTTGTCAATATACGATTTGGCCAAATTGCCCAGTTCTGTTTTGTTTTTTATATTAAAACGAAATACATCTCCTGTAGAAATATGCACCAAATTATATTTATCTTTTAAAAAAGCTGCTTGCGTGCCTTTTCCGGCGCCGGGAGGACCAAATAAAATTATATTAATCATGAATGTGGTTTAAAATGTAAAAAACGAAGTTGCAAATTTACGAAATTATAATTGGGAAATCGTTAATTCGTGAATTGGTGAATTGGTGAATCTGTTAATTTGTGAATCTGTGAATTTGTTCACTCGGGATTTGTTAAGCGTGTAACTCGAGGCGTAAGGAATATATATTTCGTATATCGATTTTGCTTTTTTACACTACAACTCCAACTGCTTTGTAGAGAAAATTCACCAAAGCATTCCATAATTTTTCAAGCGTTACCATCAGAATTCCCTTTAAGGTATTTATAAAATTGAGTGCCATAGCCTCCAAACCATCCAGAAAAAACTCCCGTAAATCTTCGTCAATATCGCCGTTGGCAATACCTTTTTGAATAATAACGGTTTGTTTGGCGATAGCCTCCAATTGCCGCTCGCTAAACCCACGCACTGTGGAAATATCCTTCTCCAAAATACCGCTCGCAATATCTTTTATGCCTGCAATTATTGTTGTTACATCATTAGCCATAATCTTATCTTTTTAAGAAACTTTCATAGGTAATAGCCTGATCCAAAAAGATTTCAACCTGTCCTTTAAAAGCCTGTAAGGCCAAAGGTTTTATCCCGTTTTCCCGATCGGTATGTTTCATTTTCTTAAATGTTTCGGCAATCTTTTCAAAAGCAAATGCACTGGGATATTCACCCGAAATTGCGTTACTTCCCTTGGCCTGCAGTAACTCATTTATCTTTTCCAAAGCAACATTTTCAGGGACGGGCCGTGCTTTGGCCTGTAATTTCAGCGACTCAAAAGCGCCGATCAAAACGTTATATATAGGCTCGCGTACTCCAAAAGTTTCACTGCTCGTACCGCCAGCTACCTCTGCGAAAAACCGCATGGCCAGGTCGCTGCTTTCGGTAACCTTTTCAACGATGGCTTGGTCATAGGCAGGTGCCAAAGTAACCTCGCAACCTCCAAACAAGAAAAGTGCCAATAAGAAGTTTAAGGCAAGCAGTTTTTTATTTAAATACGGCAACGCTATCATTTTGTCAATGAGTAAGTTGACACTAAAATAAGGAATTAAAAGGAGATTTATACCATCCTAAGGAGAAACCCGTTGCTGCTGGGTAAAAGATATTACAATAAATTCCGCTGGTCTGGTTATGGCAACTCCTATATTCACAATAAGTTTCCCATTTAGAATATCATTGGCGGTCATTGTACTTCCCAACCCACAATTAACAAAAAAAGCATTACTTGGGGTAGCTCCAGCTAGCCCACCTTGCTTCCAAAAATTGTTCAAAAAGTTTTCGATCATTGCCCGTATTCGCACCCACGTATTGGCATCGTTGGGTTCAAAAACAAAACCTTCACAGGCATTTTTACAGGATTGCTCTATACATATCATTGTTCTTCTCACGTTTATATACCGCCATTCATTGTTATTGCTGTCCAACGTTCTAGCTCCCCATACCATTACACCAACTCCTGGAAAGGTTCTAATAGCATTTATGGATTTCCCGCTTATATCCACATTCAAACCTTCTTGTTCAGCTTGATCAATTTGTATTGGTAAGGAAGCCACTGCCCCCATTGAAACATTTGCGGGCGCTTTCCAAACACCTCTGCTATTATCAACCATTGTTATAACACCTGCCATCCCGCCACTGGCGGGCAATGTATTTGCAAGTTGCAACACAGCCGAAATAATATATTTATATAACGGACTTATAGCAAGTAGTGTACGATGGCTTTGGTTTACTGTTTGAGAGCTTTCAGAATTAAAAATAGATTTTAAGAATTCTAAGGTTCTTTCTTCAGGCGTAGTAAGTGAATTGAAAACAGTGACTAACTTTCGGAAATCGCCCCCAAATAAATTAGTGAAATTTAAATCCCGCTCACCCATTATGGTTGTGCACACAAAAGGATAATAAGCCGCACCAAAATTTAAACCCGTGGTTCCCGTATGGTTTCTAAATGCCTCAATATCCACAGTATTACCAAGCGGATTTTCACGATTTCCGCCTATAATATCAAAAATGCTTATCGCCGTCTGCATGTCGTTATTCTGTAAAAGCATTTGTTGCATCAGGGTTCCATTTTCAGCCAATGAAAGCAATGTAGCTTCAGGGCAGATATACATAGTGACCCTCTCCTCTTTCTTCAATTTTTCCAAACCTTTCAACAAATCTGTAAGCTGAACATTCGGGTTTACTAGCGGGTTTCCCAACGGCAATGCCGCACCCGAAGCTTTTCCATAACCGCCAACGGAAACTATATAGGCATCGCCACCGCCATTTTGATAAAACAATTTTACGCTGTTGTACAAATAATAAATAGTAGAAGCATCGGGCACTACGCTGTAGTAATCATTTCCTATTAAAAGAAAATCTCCAATACTTGGTTTGGAGTTTTGCTTAACCAAATAATACTGCGGACTATATTGCTGAACCGGCTCTGGACCATCAGGAAAACCAAAAATACCTTCAAACTCTATAAACGAAGTTATTCTTGTAGGCACAAAAGAACAATCATTGCCATCGTGCTCTGCTCTTGGCGTATACCCAATAAATGCAGGAATAGCAGTTTCAACCTGTGCTACTGAATTTGGAAAAGCGGAAACCTCTTCAATATAAACTCCAGGGGTCTTGTATGTCTTCTTGCTCATTTTTAGTTGGTATTTCTAGAATCGTCGTTTAAATAGCTGATTACTAAGATAACAAAAAGACCAACAGTGGCTATTATTAGCTTTATTTAGGATTTTCCAACCATTCCTTTTTACTTAGCGAGTAGAAATTATGAAGTGCGCCGTCGTAGGTAAATTCATTTCGTTTGATTAGCCCAATCTTTTTCAATATTGTATTCGAAGCTTTATGCTCCACATCTGCCATGCCACAGATTATATTGTAACCCAATTTGGCAAAGCCATGATTTAAGGAAGCCACGGCAGTTTCGGTAGCATAACCTTTTCCCCAGTAATTTTTTATGAAACGATATCCCAAATCGTAGAAGTTCTTTCTGCCTCCTATTTCATCTGTTATATACTTAAAGCCACTCCAGCCAATAAACTTGCCGCTTTCCTTTTCCACAACCGCCCATCTCCCTATTCCATTTTGAATATATTGCTTTTTTACAGTGTCAATGTATTTTTGGGCTTCTTCCAAAGAGGAAATTGGTTTGTTTCCCAAAAAAGTATGTACGTCTGCGTCAGAATCCATCGCGAACATGTCGTCCACGTCTTCATCCATCAAATCGCGCATTAGTAAGCGGTTTGTTTCGATGTGGATTTTCATTTTTTTGATTGATTTTTGTTGCTTTTGATTTGTTCTAGTATAACAAAGTTTAGAAGAATATCAACAAATAAAAATACAAAACCTATTTGCATTGAGTATTATAATACAAAAAAAGGCGAACCAAATAATAGGTTTGCCTTTTCAACTTTAAGTAGAGATAGCCTTCTTAGCTTAATTCTCCTTATCCAAATTCTTGGTCATGTTAAAACCAGCAAATAAGCCAATACCAGCCATAAGGAAAATAGTTCCCGGATACGCCACTTCTTCTTCTACACCCATATTATAGTGCAACAAAGAAGCGACAAATATTCCTAAACCTATTCCTATTAAAACAAGCGCCAAGTTCAAAATAAGGATTTTCCATATTGGTGCGGTTCGTATTTTTCCCTTTACAAAAATACTGGCATCCGCCCCTTTCTCTATAAGCGCCATACGCTCTTTGTTACGTGTGGAATAATGAAGGTAAAAGATTCCGAAGAAAGCTGCGATTAACAGCGGCATAATAATAAATTCTGCACCCATGATTGTTCGTTTTTAGATTGATTGATTTTTAATGCGTTCATAGCTTATGACGACACCTTTTTATTTTAGGTTACACTCTTTTGCAATTATTTTTTTGGTAGTGTTGTAGAATAATGTGGGATTTCATTTGAGCATTAAATTACATCCCCTAACTCCCTTCAAAGGGGAGGAGTAAAAGTCTCCCTTCGAAGGGAGATTTAGAGGGATGTTTTGACCATTTTTCAATTAAATATTTAAAAATCAATATTTCCCACATTATTCTATAACATCGTTTTTTTTTTGAAGCAACTGTAACCTTACTTCGGTTCCCGTCGTCTTATCATCAAATGACCACTGACCAAGAAACGCAAATCATCAATCAAATTATTGGGGGAGACACCCAAGCATTTGCTTTATTGGTGGATCGTTACAAGGATTTGGTATTTACATTGGCAATACGGATGTTGAAAAACAGGGAGGAGGCCGAAGAAGTTTCCCAAGACACATTTATAAAGGTTTACAAAGCCTTGTCAAAATTTAAGGGCGATTCTAAATTGTCAACGTGGGTTTATAAAGTTGCCTATAATACTTGTTTGGACAGAATAAAAAAGAACAAAAGGCGCCATGATGAAGTGGCCATAGATTCCTTTACGGAAAACCAACTTAAAACCCTGGACAATGCCTTGAATCTAATGGAAGAAAAAGAGCAGCAACAAACAATCCAAGACTGCTTACAGGAATTATCTGGTAAGGACAGTTTTTTGCTTACCTTATTTTATTTTGAAGAATTATCATTGGAAGAAATTTCAAAAACTGTAAATATGGAAGCTAACACGGTAAAAGTAAACATACACAGGGCCCGAAAAAGACTCGCGAGCATCCTTAAACAAAGAATGGACCCAGAAACAATACAACACTATGAAAGAGCAAGAAGCTAAAGAATTAGAAAAATTGGTAGCCAAAGCGATGAAAAAATCAGCTTTGGAAACACCTTCCTTCCAGTTTACCGATAAAGTAATGGCAGCTGTAAACGCACAACAACAAACCTCAACCATTAACTATACCCCACTCATTCCCAAGTATATTTGGTTCAGTATTGTAGCCCTAGTGGTTGGCATTACCGTATACTTATGGTACACATTGCAACCTGCGCCATTAGATTTCCAAATGCCGTCTTTCAATTTTATAAAAGAGGAGACGTTTTCACAGGAATTTAAAGCTTTTACGCCGTCGAAAATTACCAGTTATGCCGTGATGTTATTGGCATTGATGCTTTGTGTGCAAATACCTATGCTGAAGCAGTATGTCAATAATAGGAAAGCTTGAGGCGTGAAGCGTCAGGCGTGAGACATGAATCGTGAATCGTGAATCGTAAACAATTAGCAATTAGCAATTAGCAATTAGCAAATAAACAATAACCTATTCACCTATTCACCTATTCACTCAAAATAACAATTACGACTTACCCGTAGGCTTGATTAGAATTTCATTTACATTAACCTCATCTGGTTCGCTTACTGCATACACAACGGCTCTGGCAATTGCATTTGCATCAAGCATTGGTTCTTCGCCGCCGTAATCCTTATCCTCCAACAATTCCTTATCGGTAATGTCTTCCCGCAAATCCGTATCAACCGTGCCGGGTTCTATGGATGTTACCTTTATGTTGAATTCAGGCGAAAGTTCCATCCGCATCGCTCTGGAAAGTGCTATAATGGCCGCCTTGGAAGCTCCATAAACCGCACCGCCCTTATACAATTCCTTCCCATCAACCGAGGCAATGTTTACTATATGCCCGCCTTTGTTTTCCTTCATACTCGGCAACGCTCCATGGATAGTCCGCAAAATTCCCTTTACGTTCACCTCCATGGTATTGAGCCATTCTTCTAAGTGCAGGTTTTTAAGGTAGGATAAGGGCATCACCCCGGCCACATTCACCAATATATCCACCGTGTCGTATTTCTTTAAGATTTTGTCAAACCCCTTCGCCACGCTTTCGTTGCTGGAAACATCCATTTCAACTACCAAAGATGGATTTTTTAATTCATTTTGAAGGGATTCCAAAGCGTCAACACTCCTGGCGGCCAAAGCTAGCTTACATCCTTTTTCATCCAAGTGTCTGGCTATGGCACTTCCTATTCCACCACTTGCTCCTGTAACTACAGCAATTTTGTTCCTTAATTCCATATTTTGTTTTTCTTCTTAAATAACAAAATATAGAACAAAATGGCTGTTAAGGAATTTAGAAAGTTTTGAATGAAATCGGGTTTTTACCTTTTACTTTTTGAGACATATGATATATAATTATCTAATCTTTATAGATTCGCTAACCTTTTCATAAACCTCACCAGTAGATAGTTCCACAATTACCCTCACTTTGTAGTTTTCGTTTAGGGTCGGCTTTTTATCCACTAGCAGTTTAATACCCTCAAACTGTATGTTTATAGTATCGTTCACTAAATAATTTTCTAAATATTCATCTACATCAGAATAAAAACCTTTTACAAGAATTAAGTCGTTCAGGGTATCATTTGCACGATGGGTTTCATCAAAATCGTTTAGGGTAATTACAGTTAAATTGGAAAGCTTTTCATTTTTTGAACCGCTCTCCCCATCAAAAACACAAGAACAAGCATAGGCACTTTGAATAAATGAAAAGTTTGGCCATTTTGATCGTGCTTCGCTTATATAATCTACACTGTACTCCACACTCAAACCTGAATAATCAATATAATCCACAACTTCATTTTCACTCATCAAAGCAACAGAATTCTCCCCCGTTTTTTTATAGCTATGCAATTCCATCCCTTTTATATCGAAATACCTCCCGGTTATGGGCCCACAATTGCAATCATCACCATTGCCGGGGCTGCACATCTGTAACGGAAGCCCAACAACTAAGGCAATAATCAATACTCTTGTTTTTAAACTCTTTTTGCAGATTATCATAATAAAGATTTTAATTCCCCTTAACCACAGGCTTTTCAACAAACGGCTTAATACCAAACTCCGGATATATTTCACTCGGGAAGTAAATAACCCCGCCCCGGGAAACCATTGAAATCTTTTTGATAGCTTTTATATCTTTTGTTGGGTCATTGGGAATAAGAAAGAAATCGGCAAGCATTCCCGCTTCAATAGCACCCCTATCCTTTTGCCCAAGATATTGGGCCATATCATAACTGCCCAATTTCAATAATTCAGCTGGTGTGTATCCCAATTGTTGGTAAAGTTCCAATTCCCGATGCAACGTTAACGCCCCACCCAAATCGGTTCCCGGCACAATCAAAATACCGCGCTCCTTCATAAGTTTTAAGGCTTCCACAATTTTATCATACGCATCTCGATATGCTTTATCTTCGGTATCATTGGCAATGCTTGCCATCGCCATTTTTGCATCGCGCTGTTCGCTAGCTGGCATATTTTCTATATAATCCAAAGTCCCAGCTTGAGTTTCCCCATTACGCGAAAGCAATAGCAACTCGTGAATTGCCAAGGTCGGGTCCATCGCTACTTTATTTTTTACCATTAAATCCAGGGTTTTTTGAACTGGCGCACTGCTTAAATCCAATTCTGGCAAACGCTGTAACGCCGTCAATCGCAATAAGGTTCGGGTGTCTTCGCCTGGCTCCAAAACCCATCCCAACATCGTTTGATTAATGTGGGTCATTTCATCAAAACCTGCCATTAGCATATCATCCGCATTGGAAAAAGCAGGCACGTGGCCCATAACGGTCAAATTCAAATCGTGCGCTTTTTTAACGATTGCAGGAGCCCACGCCCCGGTCATACTATTGTATAATTTCACCCCGTGAAAACCCATATCGGCATAGGTTTGAACTGCGGCAAGCGCTTCTTCTTCGCTCGTTACAAGAATTCCATTATTACTATTAAACGGACTTTTCCCTTCAATAAAACCCAATCGGGTGATGCGTGGCCCAGCAAGAACCCCTGATTCTATTTTGTGGATAAGACTGTCCAACACCTCATTATTGTTACCCATATCGCGAACCGAAGTAACCCCGGCGGCAACATTCAAAAGCGCTGAATTCGCGCCCATATGTCCGTGCATATCGTAAAGTCCTGCCACCAAAGTTCCGCCAGCGCCATCTATTTCAACTTCGTTTTCGCCAGCAGCCACATCAGTGGCATCAATGCTTGCTATCTTATCGCCGCTTATCAATACCGAAGCTAAATCAGTCAGCGCCAAAGTTTTTGGATCGAATATTTTCACATTCCTGATACGGATATTCTTGTTGTATTTATGTGCAAATTTCTTCTGCAAATCCTCATAACGCTGTGCCGAATATTTTTCCGCAAGCAGGCGCATTGCCTTTTCCTCTTTTTCAAAACCAGAACGAATGATGATAACCCTCGGCGTGATTAGCGCAAAAAACTGTTTCTTTTCATCCAAAACAAAATAAGAAGGGTTAAGATCCAATCCAGATAAGGCATAGCTTTTCAAATTCACTGGGCCAGCATCCGAGGTTGCCCTAATAGCCTCCAACTCCGCAAGCTGTAACCGTCCGGAGGGCAATGCTTCAACACTCGTCTCTTTTGAAATTAGCAGCACGCGAGCCTGCATAAGCAATGAATACGGGCTGCCGGATTGATTTACATAAAAGGAAGGGCTCTCCATTTTTGCAGAACCTTCTCCCGTGGCGTCCGTCCAAGTTGCTTGCTGCCCGTCGAATTTATAACTTTCTTGTATGTCGTTGCCAAAAGTAGTATTGCCGGCAATATCCCATTTCACGGGGAAACCTTCGTTATTGAGCACAATGGTTTCCTTAATCGTTGGGCCTCTGCCATTATCTTTATAGTCGTAATCAGTTACAACCGTATCACCAGAACGGCTAACGTTTAAATGCCCAACCTTTACCCCTGCGATAATTACTGAATATGTTTCTTCCGCAGGTAAATCGGCTTGTGAGGAAGTTTGCTCACTTGGCGATTTACAGCTTTGGGTTACTAGAAGCAACACTGTAATTAAAAGATAATATGGTTTAAAGTTTTGAAGTATTGGTAATCCTTTAGCGAAGAACATAGTGTAAGAGGTTTTGGTTGGTTGTAAAACCCACAAATCATTAAAAGCTTTAGGGATGCGCTTTTTGACTTCCGGCAATACCAAATATAATTTTTAATTTTTAATAGACAATAGCCTAAGGGCTAAGAGCTAACGGCTACGCACTCTGATTAGCTCTTGCTGGCTAACAATTTCTTTATTCCTTTTCCATTTGTGAACCTATAAAAGGTATTCTAGGCGCTAAAAAATATCCCGTCAAACTTGCGAACAAGATTGGGATGAAATGGCCAAATCCCGTTAGAGTAGCCAGTAGAATTGTTGTACTCATTGGGGTTCGGGTTACGCAGGAATTAATCGCAGCCATACAACTTACAATTGCCAAAGTGAGATTAATAGATGGAAATATTTGATGGATTATTAACCCCAAGGTTGCCCCTACAAAAAAAAGTGGGATAATGAATCCACCTCTCCAACCGGATGTAACGGTTATTGAAATGGCGATTACCTTAAAGACCAAAATTGCAAATAACAAAGTCAATGGGAAATTTCCTAAAAGCAGTTCGTTAATTTCGTGATGTCCAAAGTATCGGGTTATTGGAAAATAAAATGCAATGATACCAAGTAAAACTCCACCAATTAAAGTTTTGATATAGATAGGGAGTGGTTTTTTTTCAAAAATTGATTTGAAAAATTTAGTGCAAAAAATAAAAGCCCATCCCAAGGCCGCTCCCATAATTGCAAAAAGAACGGCATACCCGAAATCAAAAATTCCTGAATATTCATAGGCAGATAAATCCCATATTGGGCCAAGTCCTAAATGAATGATTAGGGCAAATACCAAATAACTAAAGCTACTTGCCACAAACGCGGGGATTATGGCTTTGTAATATTCTACGGCGTGTTTATGGTGAAGTATTTCCAAAGAAAATAAACTACCGCCCAAAGGCGCCCCAAATAAAGCAGTAAACCCTGAAGCCATTCCTGCAATACTTAAGGACCTTAATTCTTCGCCCTTAAGCCGAAACAGTTTTCCGATCCAAGTTCCGGTGGAACCGGTTACTTGCACCAATGGAGCTTCCGGCCCCAAACTGCCACCTGAAGCAACACATAATAGGGATGAAAGCACCATTGAAGGATTGTTTTTGGGGTCAAGTTTCCCTTTATTAAACCGAATGTTGTTTACAATCAAATGTATTTCTCCCGGGTCTCCGATAAAGTGGATTATCAAACCTGCCAAAAGTCCAGCAATTGCCATAACGGGAATCACTTGCCACCCACTAAAAAAAGCAAGTTGATGGGTTAGAAATTCGAGTCCAATCCAATAAACGCCTGCTATTATTCCACCCAGCAATCCAATTAACGCCCATAACAGAAAAGTCCGACTAAAAACGAAAGGGTTAAATCGGACAGGTTGGTCCAAAATATTTAGGTATGTTACTAATTTTCTTCTTCGTTTTAACTTCACTGCTTTGTTACACTGATTTATATGGCTTACTAAGATTAAATGTAGGAACTGTGGCAGATGTTACACATATACCGTTTACTTAAGCACAAAGATAACCAAATGGAAAAACTTTCGGGAAGTCACTTAGCCGCTATAGCTTAACTTTCAACTCTGCCATAGACAGCGATCGTAGTTTCATCAAAAATCAATAATCCGCCAGGAATCACGATAACAAATGATGCATCCATTTATTGCACCTTTTCAAATCGGTGGTGCATCAATCGGGAATATTGTAAACTGAAACCATCTACTTCGTCCTTCTCGTTTTTGGTGAAAATCATACGAACAAAAGTGCTGTAACCACCATTTTTTTGTTCTATCAGAAAACGCTCTTCGCTTGTGGGTTCCATATAGGTATTGGGAACTGTGGGACGTTTTAAAATCAGCTGCCCTTTCTCATTCATCACTATACTGAAATAGTAATCAAGATGGGGACTGTAATATTTTCCGATAAACTGCTGCAGATAATCTTTGGTAAAATTGACCTTACTTTCTTCCCGTATAAATATTTTTGACTTGTTTCTTCCTTCCTGCCAAATTTTTAACTTCATAACAGAATCTGGCTCTCCTTCTATAAATTGCATCATAGTATCATCGTCTAAATCCTTAAAATAACCATTGCCAAAAGAGGTTATTGGAAAACCTTCCGCAGCCAATTTTGCATAAAAATTAAGCTTGTCCCCTTCCAATTTTAAATCGTAAAATTCAATACTGGGAATATGACTATTATAGCCCACATCTTGTGCAAAATATCGGCCTGTATATTTAACCATATCTTCTTTATTCAACAATACTTGCCCTTGGGGGAAGTACCTTCTTTCCTGGGCGTCCTGTTCAGGAGGGAATAGGCTATGGGCCAAATGTACGATTGGGGAATAAAAATTTAAACCATTGCCAAGTCCAATAACACTTATTTGTTTAGCGGGTATGCGTATTAGATAATAACTTTCCTCCACCCCGCCGTGGTAGATAATTTCGGTCCCGTTGATAGTCCCAAAAACATGCCCAAACGTATAATGGCGCTCCGATTGCAGAACGGGTATGGGCCGTGTATTTTTATACAATCGGGAAAATCCCTTTGATATGGCGGAAGATGTATCATTAATGGCCATTGCCCATTTTTGCAAATCATCAGCGGTAGTTACTATTCTATAGTTTCCACCGGGAGAATGCTTTATAAATCTGGCTTTTCGAAAAGTTTTATAACCATAATAATTCTCCGCAAACCCGGGAATAAGTGCCTCAATATCATCATTCATAAAGGTAGATGACATGCCTAAAGGCGTAAACACTTTTTCATTTAGATAATCTATTAGGCTCTTTTCTGCCGCCATTTCCATTATCAATCGAAGTAGTGCAAAATCAGTATTATTATACATATACCCCTTGCCCGGTTCCACCTGTGGTTGCGGCTGATTATACAATAAGCTTAAAACCTGCTCTTCCTCTATATTGCTCCTCATATCGGCCGTCATCAATAGTAATAGCGACCATTCATCGTTAAAGCCGCTACTGTGATTTATAAGATCCCGTATTGTAACATCCTTACTCCATTCCGGTAACTTCGGAAAATAGTTTCTTACCTTATCATCAAAACTCAGCAAGCCATCAGTTTCCATCAAGACAAGCCCAATACTCATAAATTCTCTCCCCATGGAGTAAAGGAGTCGCACGGGAGATTTATGTGTAAATGGAATGGAATGTTCCAGATTGGCCATTCCGTACTTTTTTTTTGTTATCGGCCTTCCATCTTTCAACACCGTTACTGCAATTCCCGGAGAACTGGGGTGATCAAAAGTTTGGAAAATAGCGGTAGTTGATTGCCCAAGCTGAACCGTGTCAATTGATTGCGCAATTGTAGCTAAAACAACAAAATTACAAATGATGGTTAAAATTAAATGCTTCATTTTAGTTGCTCAATTGGTGTATGTATTCCCAAAATATAACCCTGGTTTTTTATGGAACCTGATTTCTAGTTGTATAGATTCTATCCACAGCCAAGAAAGAAAACACAAGGCCTACAAATAATATAAAAGATCGTACCCAATTCATAGCGCTCCATTCTGAAGACAATCTTTTAAGGGTTTCTATATCGGGAGTGGGAGTGGCAAACATAACATCGGTTCTGGGGTGAAAATAAGTAAAGGCCAATATATCGCCAGTAATGTAACACAGCAAAGCAACCCCCAGAAACATCCGAACCTTTTTGGATGTTTTCCAAAATAAAATTAAGGATACCAATGCCAAAAGTTGTGAAGCCGGCGAGAAAATTTTGAAAAAATCGCCCGGGTTTGTATGCTTGAAAAATTCCCTTCCCGCTATTACAGAATTGGGAATATCGCTTTCCGTAGCAACTGCAATAACCATAGTAGTAAAAACATTTGCGAACAAAACACCACTTGCAACCGCAACTGAAATAAGGATAATTATTTTTTTCATTGGTCAATAGTATTAGAAGTTACATTTATGACTTTTTGATTTGGGAAAGGTTGGAGTTATGGTAATTGTTCTGTCTGGCACATAGGGTAAGAAGTTTTGGTCAGTTAAACCCACCTATCGCTGAAACCTCTAAGAATGAGTTTTTTAGATGGCGGTTATACCAAATATAGATTATAATTTTAGAATGGCAATTTTTGTTTGAAGAGGCACGAGCGGGACGCTCGCGCTAGCGGGGCACAGGGAAAAAACAAAATGAGCACCATTAACATTATCAGGAATAAATTAGTTGCCCGAATGTTTGCGGTCGTAAAGAGACAAACCCCATATGTGGATGTGCTTAAATTTGCAGCTTAAAACATTATTGAAAATTAATCAAACTTTTACTTGTTTTAATCATAGAATACGGGGGAAAAATCTGAACTAAATTGCACTTTGAATACCAATAGAAAAAATTGCCATTTAAAAAATAATTTTCTATAAAGTATTTTGTTCTTTTGGAGTAATTTTAATTTCTTCAATTTTATTGTAGATATCTTTAAAATCTACAGGTTTCATCAAAATTGGTATTTTGGGCAATCCTCTTTCTTCTATATTTTCTTCAATTTTACTATTGGCAGTTAATATAAGTATTTTGGGATGATCCTCAATTTTTAAAATTTCCTCTATTAAATCAAAACCATCCAAATCACTATTTGTAGATAAAGAAATATCAATGATTACTAAGTCATAATCAAGAATTTGATGTATGCTTCCAAATTCGTTTGAAGAGTTAAATTGTGAATATTCCAATCTGTCATTATAAAAAATTCTGTTTGCAACATTAAACTGTCTCTGCACTTGATAATACTGATTTTCAAATATTGCTATTTTCATCTTTTTCATAATTTATTTCCAAATTAAAACCAAACTTATTTTTCTCCAAGAACATACTACTTTCAAATCCTATTGCTTCAGAATATGTTCTTAAGTGAACAAATCCGTGGGTTTTACGTTTCGAAATTTCCAATCTATTCTTTTTATTGTAGTACTCTATTATTTTTTCTAACTCAGCCCTTTGATTCTTCCCCTTAAACTCTCTCAAATTATAAAATATTATTTTAATTCCGTTAAAATTAATGTTAAACTCAAGTTCTTCCCCTCCAACGCTATATTTAGTAATATTTGAAAAGATATTTATAAGAATTAAATCTAAAATTTCGTAATTAATGTTTATCTCCGTATTCAAAATTGAAACAACATTATCGCCCGTAACAATAACTTCTTTATCGAAAAATCTATTTTCCCATTTTGCTCTAATATGTGTATAAAGTTCAAAACTTTTAATACATTGGAAAACATCAGCTTCGAATGGATTTTTTGATTTAGCAAGAATAAAATTAGATCTATCAATAATATTTTGAATTTCCAATTTCGCAGCTTTTCTTTGTAATCTAAAATTTTCTATAACGAATTTTTTATCCTCATATTTAGTGGTAATATCGATTTGCTCAGAGAGTGATAAAGCATCTTTGATTGGCGAGAGACTTCCTTTTACAAAATGCATAACCTCATTAGCTTTTAAAACATAATCTAATTTATTGGATACATTTACAAGACTTTTGTATCTATTCTCATCTATTTGTATCTGAATATCAAATAATCTAGTTAAATGTTTGAACGCTGGTGTTAATATAAAATCATTTATAATAAAATTTCTTATAACCGCAAATGGGCTTTTACTAGGGTAGTTTCTTTTATAAATAACTAAAAATGAATAGCTTCTTTTTTTTGTTTTAAGCTTAAAATATTGGGTATTATCGAATGTCTTTTTATATATCCTGAATTTATAATTTTGAGCTTCATTCTCTTTATTTAATTCATTTATTAATTCTTGCTCATTTTCAAATCCATAATCGATAATCATTTCACTTCCATTCACTAATAATAACTTTTGATTTCTTTTAAATATAAAACACACTATATATAGAATATTTAGTTTCTTTAATACTCCAAACTGATTTAATTGGGTTATTAAATCTTTATATACTTTTATTGTATTTATTTTATCAAAACCTAATCCATAAAGACCATCAATAATTTCAAATAATTTTTCATTTAATTTTTTAATTTTGTCTCTAAACCGCAAGAAATAATCTATAGAAAAAATTACAAGTAATGGTACAATTAAATAAAATTTAAAGGAATTATTATAATTAGAAAATTTATCAAAATTGATTATTAATAAGAGAATAAGTAAGGCCAAAAAATATCCCCAGTAGTTATTTTTTTTACCAGAGTTATTTTGAGAATTTATTAAAGGAATCAGCAAACAAAAATAATTTACTGACGATTCTAAATTTTTTTCAAATAATATAAAAAAAATAAAAATAAAATCATTCAGAGTACGCAGTGCAGAATAACCATTTTTCTTTAATAAAAAGAATAACAATAAATAAATAATTGAAGCACTAATATAAAATTGGATATTAAAATAATTATCGCTACAAATAGATATAAGATAAAAGCTATATAAAAGCAAAATTAATCTAAAAAAATACGACCATTTTTTTCTTAAAAAAAAATCTATTTTCGAAAACATTATTGAAAAATTTTAAAGTACTCTATTATTTTTTTCCAGAAATAATTGATAATTATTGAAAGGAATAATACTTTCAGAAAGCCAAGTAAAATTACTCCCAATATATTTTTTGCTTTCAATTCCATTCTATAATCTAAATCTAAAATAATACTCAATAAATTTGATATCATATTGATTATTTCAGTTTTAGAAAAATCTATAAATTTTATATCAATAATATACATCCATTGATAAGGAGCAGGTTGTATTATTATGATTAGCATTAAGAGGATTATTAAAATTGATGCGAATAAGGCCCATATACTTGAGGAACTTAGTAACGCTATATATAAAAAAAAATTCTTAAAATTCATTTTTTGTTTATAATGCTTCATTCTAGAGGCATCAATATATTTGTCACAATCATTAGATTTAAGCACATAAGATTTTCTTCTTAATTCTCTTCGAAACATTTCCAAAATTAGACATCTTTCAAGTGTATTGAGTTTTGATGTTTTACTGTAAATCATGGGGATATCGATATTGTCATATCCAATTTCTTTCTGATTAGCAGCATTTATATAGTGTTTAATTAATCTTTTGAAATCCACATAAATGGAATCAAGACCCTTATATTTAATTAAAAATTTAAATTCGATAATTTGATTTAAGCAGTGCACAATCTCCTCATGTGGAACAGGTCGTATCATTAATAAGGTTTTATAGTTTTCCTTTTCTTCGACTAATTGTTCTTTAAGATATTCTACTTGTTCTATACTAATCATTAGATATTTATTAATGTTTCATAAACAGGAAAAATGATTTCTTATAACTAAATATGGATCGACATAACTATACATAATTTTCAACTATACATTAAATAAAAACTCGGTCTGCAATTTCTTTCTACGCTTTTATAAAGAGTGGCGAACTATTATACAGCCTTCTAACTTCAGTAATTGAAATTAAATTGAGTAAATCTTAATTTTATAGTTGCCATTATCTTTAATTATTTTCATTGGAAGTTATATAAATCAATTTAAAAATTATGTCGCAATTTAATTTCAGGCATTTAGTCATATGTTCTTCCTTACAATATTCTGCCAATTTTCTTTTGCGATTATGTTCAATAATTTGTTTTTTAATTTGCTCACAGCATGTGCTTATAGCCTATATAATTTTTATTCCCATTATATGAGCATCGATATTTTTAATAAAATGTAATATAAATCAAAAAATCACGAATTACGGAAAACCGTAACAGTGACCATTTTAACTGGGGAGAATACCAAATATAACTTTTAATTTTTAATAAGCAAATAAGCTGTAAGCTTTAGGCCGTAAGCTTTAAGCTAAGGGCTTTTTAATACTACATTTGAAAACCAATAACTTATTAGTGGAAAACAAAGAAAAGAACCCTTGGCCCACCAAGGCTGCGATGGAGCAGGTTTATGAAAAGAAACTTTGGGGCTGCAACCAAACTGATTTCTATTCAGGGGAGGGATCGCACCGTGCAGAAATTGTAAATCCATATATAACCGAAGTGACGGCATTTTTAACTTTGTTCAAAAATAAGCTAACGGTATGCGATTTAGGCTGTGGCGATTTTAATGTTGGCAAAGAGCTGGTTCCACACACCCAACAATATATTGCCGTTGATATAGTGCCAAGCCTCATAGCCCGCAATAAAGAAAAATTTAAAGCACCCAATTTAGAATTCCACTGTATGGATCTCGCAACAGCAGATTTACCCTCAGCAGAGTGTGCGATTGTACGGCAAGTGCTCCAACATCTATCCAATGCCGAAGTACAAAACATAGTGAGCAAGCTAACCAATTATAAATATATAATTCTAACCGAACACATCCCCAAAGGAGAATTTGTGCCCAACAAGGATATTATTTCCGGACAAGGGAATAGATTGAAAAAACAAAGTGGCGTAAACCTATTGGCTCCCCCCTTTAATTTTAAGGTGAATGAAGCAAGACAATTATCTGCAGTTGTTTTGAAGGATGGGAAAGGGGTTATTGTGACTACCTTGTTCAAGCTTTAGGCTTTAGTCATTAGGCATTAGGCATTAGGCAAAACAAAATAACAAATAACCAATAGCCAATAGCCAAAAATAATTTCCCCTTTTCGCTTTTCGCTAATTCCTAAGATCAAACCTTCAAGACTCCCCGAAAACCGCGAGCCGCATAGTAAGACTGCGCCCCATTGTGATACACAAAAACTGTATCATAACGGAAATCGCCAAAAATGGCACCACCTAATTTTCTGATTTCTACAGGGGTTTTTAACCAACTGGAGGTTTTGGCGTCAAAGGTTCCCAATTTTTGTAGGTTGCGGTATTCGGTTTCGGTTAAGAGTTCGATGCCCATTTCATCAGCCATATCGATTGCAGTATTATCTGGTCGGTGCTCTTTTCTGGATTCCCAGCCCGCGCGGTCGTAACAGCAACTTCTTCTTCCTTTGGGGCTTTCCTCGCTGCAATCGTAAAAAAGATATTCGCCCGTTTTGGGGTCCTGCCCCACCACATCGGGCTCGCCGCCGGTTTCTTCCATGGCATCTAGCGACCAAAGCTTTTCGGAATTCGCATTCAGCTTTGCTTCTACGTCCTGCCAAGAAATCTCTTTGTGACGTTGGGTGTTTTTGTCAAAACGAGTATACAATACTTTTAAAAGTGCTTCTTTCTGTACAGAAGATAATGATTTAGTTGCTTGTGCCATAACCTATATTGAGATGAAGAATAAATCAAATTTAAGGTATAATGGAAAATTAAAAAAAAGTGGGAAGTGAATATCGAAAAATCAAACAATCCAACAATACAACAAACCAATAACTTAAAGGAGTGTACTACGGGTCTTGCTAGACCTACGTTTCACGATTCACATCTCACAATTTAGAAATGCCAATATTAAAAAACTTCCCGCTAATGGTTCCCGTGCCATCAAGGATATATTTAATTTCCACAACATCATTTGCCTGCAGCAATACGGGGGAATTACCGCTGGTTCCCCAATAATCTGAAGCAGAAAGATTCACGTTTCCGCTAGTTAAATAAGAGGCCAAGGCACTATTTACATAAAGAAGTACTTTATATTTTCGTGGGCCCGAAGGAAGATTAGTGGTAGACATTCCCGCTGTAATGAGGTAAAGTCCGTCCCGCAGTATTTTTATCTTTCCGTTTATTGGGCTTGAATCCGTGCCGGCCACTTCGTAATATCCCAGAGAATTTTGAAGCACATGATTGCTGTTCAGTGGAATTTGCAGGGGTTGAGAGGTTAGGGTAAGTGTTTCGTTCTCCTTATTTAGAATGATTGACGGAGTATCGTTATAGGAATATGCCACCCATTGGCCCTCAATACGTATATACCAGTTTTGGTCAGAAGTATTGAAAGCGACCGCCCCGTCCAAAACAGTGGTAATTGCCCTCATCTCTGCACTGGTCATACGTGGCATTACCAACGCTCCTTTATTACTATCAATTTGTAGCGCACTTCCTGCTGCAAGCTGTGTGGTGTTTATACCAACCCCTTGCTGGGCAAGCATTGGTATCATTGCCAGTAGAAAGAGAAATAAAATTATATTTTTTGAATAAGAATTCATAACAACTTAAATTTTTACGATTCCTATTTTGAAGAAACGCGCATCCAAAGGCACTCCTCCGTTGTTCATCACATATTGAAGGCTTATGGTTTGATTTGCCTCAAAAGGAAGCATCATTACCCCACTGGTTCCAAATTCATCATCGCTCTGCATTACCACGTTTCCGCGTACCAAATATCCAATCAGGGTGCTGCCCCTGTAAACTCCAATAATGTATTTGTGGCTTCCGGCAGGCAACATATTAACCGAAAACCCCGCAGTAATCATATAATTTCCTTTCTTTTTAATTTGAATGGTACCATTTCCGGTTACGGTAAAAAAGTTTGGCTCATTCGAAAGCACTTCATTTTGTGTAAGTGGAAATTTGTAGTACGTATTGGTTCCAGTCTGCACGAGATTATTGTCATCGTTCTCGCCCCAATCCTTGCTCATCACAATAGAAGGAAGATCTGGGCGGGTAATATTATTCCAAGTACCCGAAGAAAACAAGAACAAAGCCGAAAACGTATTGTTGTAAACAATGGAGCCTTCAAGCGGACTTTGGATGGCGTTCATCTCTGCATTAGTTACGCGAGGCGGCACAAGAGCACCAGTGGTACTGTCTATTTGCAATGCGCTTCCGGGAGCAGGATTGGTTGTACCAATACCAACTTGGGCTGTTGCGGACGATAAGACGAACAGGAAAATTAAAAACAGGCCAATAGGACCATTTTCAGGCAGATAGTAGGTGATTTTTTTCATTTGGGGTGAAATAAAATTCGTGGCAAAAATAAAATTTATTTTAGATTTTGTAGCATTCGTAGGAAAAATCATTGCTTTTCATCGAAAACTTTATGATTTATTTGGAAAATGATAAGAATAGTATTAGAAAAATCGTTTATTGACATTTATAACCTATAAAGTACATTCTAATTTTCCATAATTTCTATAAATAATTAAACAACTCTTCTATAAACAATTAAACAACCCAACATTAAACAATTTACATCCTTCCAAATTCCTCCATTGCCTACATCCCGTTTTATTATCTTTGCATTCAAATTAAGCTAAAAGCTAAAAGCTAAAAGCCAAAAGCTAAAAGCCAAAAGCTAAAAACTATAACCGACAACCCACAACAGACAACAGACAACTGCTATGAATTACTTCTCCACCAACTTCACCCTCGGCATTCTTGGCGGTGGGCAGTTGGGCAAAATGATGCTTTACGAAACCCGCAAATGGGACATCCGCACCAGCGTGCTCGACCCAAGTGCGGAAGCCCCATGCCGTATTGCCACCGATAATTTTCAGCAAGGCGATTTAATGGATTTTGAAACGGTCTATAAATTCGGAAAAAAGGTAGATGTACTTACTTTTGAAATTGAGGGCGTAAACGTTGAAGCCCTAGAGAAGCTGGAAAGCGAAGGAATAAAAATTTACCCCAGCGCCGCTACTTTACGCAATATTCAGGATAAAGGCGTACAAAAGAACTTTTATAAAAAACATCAAATTCCCACTTCACCTTTTACTGTTTTTGAAAGCAAGGATAGTCTAAACCAAGCCATTTTTAAAAAGGAACTATCATTTCCTTTTGTTTGGAAAAGCTGTACCGGAGGGTATGATGGCAAAGGCGTAAGCATCATTCGTTCCGCAGAGGATGTTATTCCCCTTTCCGAAGGTGCCTGTATTGCGGAAAAATTGATTCCCTTTAAAAATGAACTGGCGGTAATTGTAGCCCGTAACCCTTCCGGGGAAGTGAAAACCTATCCCGTGGTAGAGATGGAATTCCACCCCGAAGCCAACCAAGTAGAATATGTAATCTGCCCAGCGAGGATAGAAGAATCCGTCGCCCAAAAAGCAAGAGCCGTGGCCACCAAAGTTTCGGAGGCATTTAAGCATGTAGGTCTTTTGGCTGTAGAAATGTTCCAAACGGAAGACGATGAAATATTGGTAAACGAAGTAGCCCCCCGCCCCCACAACAGCGGTCACTACAGCATTGAAGCCAGTTATACCAATCAGTTTGAGCAGCAAATAAGAGCCATATTAGATTTACCTTTGGGAAACACCGATAGCAAAGTTGGCGGAATTATGGTTAATTTAGTAGGCGCAGAAGGCCATACGGGCCCAGTTGTGTATAAAAATATAGATAATATATTGGCGATGGAAGGCGTAACGCCACACATTTACGGCAAAAAGGAAACCCGCCCTTTTAGAAAAATGGGTCATGTTACTATAGTGAACAAAGACCTCAACAAGGCGCGAAAAATCGCTGAGGAGGTTAAGAAAACTATTGAGGTTATAAGTAAATAGAGTTTTGTATATTTCGTAAAAGTTTTATTATGACACTGTTAGAAAAGAAGAAAAATCTAAAAAAAGCTATTGAATCATTGAGTGACGAACAATTAGATGAAGCTCTTTATTTAATCGAAAAAGTTAAAAGTCAAGATGAAATACGGAAAGAATATGTAAAGGACTTACTTCGGAAAGAGAAAAATCTTTTTGATAGGCTGGCTCAATGATTTCCTTACAACTAGCCAAGGAATTAAATAAAATGATTGCCGAGGCTTCTGGCGGATTGTCAGGAATCAGAGATGAAGGCAGCTTATTATCAGCACTTAATCGTCCTTTCCAAACCTTTGATGATAAAGATCTTTATCCCTCCGCCATAGAAAAATCAGCAGCAATTGTTGAAAGTATCATAATAAACCATCCATTCATTGATGGAAACAAAAAAATGGGCTACGCTTTTATGAAACTATTATTAACAGAGGGTGGATATGAGATTGAAGCCTCAGAAGACAAAATTTATTCATTTATAATTTCAATATCTGAAGGAAAATGAATTCACAATCAATAGTCGCTTGGATAAAAAATAATACTTATTAATAAGTTCAATTTTTCCCCCAACCGTTAAATCCTGAAACTTGAAAACTTGAAACTTAAAACACATGTCAAAAATTGCAATAATTATGGGAAGCACCAGTGACCTGCCAGTAATGCAGGAAGCGGTAGATATTTTAAAGGAATTTAACATTGAGGTGGAAGTGGATATCGTTTCCGCACACCGAACGCCAGAAAAACTTTTTGATTACGGCAAAAACGCCCACACTCGTGGAATTTCAGTTATAATTGCGGGAGCAGGCGGCGCAGCCCACCTTCCCGGGATGATTGCTTCGCTTTCGCCATTGCCCGTGATTGGTGTTCCCATAAAATCCAGCAACTCCATTGATGGTTGGGACAGCGTGCTCTCCATTCTCCAAATGCCAGGCGGCGTTCCCGTTGCCACGGTCGCGCTGAATGGTGCAAAAAATGCAGGTATTTTGGCTGCCCAGATTATTGGATCTTCTAACAAAACCGTTTTAGACAAGATAGTTGCCTACAAGGAAGAACTAAAAAAGAAGGTTGAGGAAGGAGCGAAAAACTTAAAAACATAATTTTTTTAATATACCATGAAATCAATTGCAACTATCGGCTTATTGATTCTTTCAAATATTTTTATGACGCTTGCCTGGTATGGACATCTCAAATTTTCTGAATTAAAAGGATTTCAAAAATTAGGATTGGTCGCTATTATATTTATAAGCTGGGGCATTGCCCTCTTTGAGTATTTTTTTCAGGTTCCAGCCAACCGAATTGGTTTCAAAGAAAATGGCGGTCCTTTTTCACTTGTTCAGTTAAAAGTACTACAAGAAGTAATAACACTCATAGTTTTCACCATTTTTACATTAATAGCATTTAAAAATGAAACGCTAAAATGGAACCATTTGGTTGGTTTCATTTTTCTTGTACTTGCGGTATATTTCATTTTCAAAAAATAAAATTCATGAATAACCCACTCTTAAATACTTACAATACAGCACCTTTTTCCAAACTAGAAAACAAACATTTTCTTCCCGCTATAAGCAAATTGATTGAAGAAACGAAGGCGGAGATTGATGCCATTACCTCAAATACCGAAGCGCCTACTTTCAAAAATACAGTGGAAGCTTTGGAAAATACAGGCGAAAAGCTGGATAGGGCAACAAGTATTTTCTTCAATCTCAACAGCGCTGAAACCAATGACGAAATCCAAAAACTTGCCCAGGAAATTTCCCCTTTGCTTACAGAATTCAGTAACGACATGTTATTGAATGAAAAATTGTTTGAAAGACTGAAAACAGTTTACGACCAAAAATCCTCCTTAAATCTTTCCGAAGAACAGCAAATGCTGCTCGATAAAAAGTACAAAGCCTTTTCCAGAAATGGCGCCAATCTTTCCGAAGAAAAAAAGAAAGAACTGCGCAAAATAGACACTGAACTTTCAAAATTGAGTCTCTCTTTTGGTGAAAACGTTTTGGCGGAAACCAATAAATTCGAACTTCACATTACAAATGAAAAAGATCTTTCCGGCTTGCCTGAAGGAGTGATCGAAGCCGCTGCCCAAACCGCCGAGGAAAAAGGAAAAGAAGGCTGGGTTTTCACATTGGATTACCCCAGCTATGTTCCGTTTCTCACTTATGCCGATAACCGCGAACTTCGCAAAAAGATGGCAATTGCCTTTGGTGCCAAAGGGTTTCACAATGACGAACTTGACAATCAAAAAAATGTTTTGCTGATTGCAACGCTTCGCCATAAAAGAGCAAGTTTATTGGGCTACGAAAGTCACGCGCACTTTGTACTGGAAGAGCGCATGGCTGAAACGCCCGAAAAAGTAAAATCATTTTTGCACGAACTTTTAGCAAAGGCAAAACCAGCAGCCCAAAAAGAATTTGATGAACTGACAGCTTTTGCAAAGGAATTGGATGGCATCGACCATTTGGAAAAATGGGACGGCGCGTATTATTCCGAAAAACTGAAACAGAAACTTTTCAATCTCGATGACGAAAAACTGAAGCCTTATTTTGAACTGAAAAATGTAATCAACGGCGTTTTTACTGTGGCGCAAAAACTATACGGTCTCCATTTTGAGGAAGTGCAAAACATAGATAAATATCACCCAGACGTAAAAACATACGAGGTAAAGGATGACGAAGGAGAATTGGCCGCTATTTTTTATGCCGATTTCCATCCGCGGGCAGGAAAGCGAAATGGTGCTTGGATGACTTCGTATAAACCGCAGCAAATAAAAGGCGACACCAACTACAGGCCACACATTTCAATTGTTTGCAATTTTACAAAGCCAACTGCCAGCAAACCTTCACTTCTTACTTTTAATGAAGTGACCACGCTTTTTCACGAATTTGGCCACGCGCTTCACGGAATGCTCGCAAACACGCACTACCCTAGCCTTTCCGGGACAAGTGTTTATTGGGATTTTGTGGAATTGCCAAGCCAGATTTTGGAGAACTGGTGCTATGAAAAGGAAACTTTGGAACTATTCGCCAAACATTATAAAACCGAAGAACTCATTCCGATGGAATATGTTGAAAAAATAAAGGATTCAGCAACCTTTTTGGAAGGAATGGCAACGCTACGCCAATTAAGCTTTGGAATGCTGGATATGGCTTGGCACGGAAGCGATCCAACAAATGTAAAAGACGTAAAATCATTTGAAATTGCTGCTTTTGAAGACACCCAATTGTACCCGGATGTAAAGGAAAACTGTATGAGTACTTCGTTTTCACATATTTTTCAAGGTGGATATTCTGCGGGTTATTACAGTTATAAATGGGCTGAGGTTTTGGATGCGGATGCCTTCGCACTTTTTAAACAGGAAGGAATTTTCAATAAAAAAATAGCCGATAAATTTAAAGGTTTCGTGCTCTCACAAGGCGGCACGCTGGACCCAATGGCGCTTTATATAAAATTCCGCGGACAAGAGCCAGATCCGGAAGCACTCTTGAAACGGGCGGGATTACTAAAATAAAGGTTTGCGCTATTGAAGCTAGTATTTACAAAGTTTAACTTTTCAGCATAAAATATTCCAAACTAAATGGTTGGCATTTCCGTATATGTTATAAAAACTTCCCTATTTTTGAAATAGGCTTTAAACTATTGCTGTGGAAATTCTGAATCCTGAAAAATGGGTCGACAAATATGCCGATTATCTTTACAATTATACTATTGTAAGGGTAAACGACCACATTGTTGCACAGGATCTTATTTCAGAAACATTTTTGGCAGGCTTGAAATCGAAAAATAACTTTAAGGGAGAAGCTTCGGAACGCACCTGGCTTATTTCAATTTTAAAGCGAAAAATAATCGATTATTACCGTAAAATAAATTCAAATAAAGGAAAGGCAGAGGTTCATATTTCGTATCGCGATGAAGAGGCCGAAGGAGATTGGCTGGAGGAAAATGCCGCAGATCCTTTTGACCGGACGGCCGAGGACAGAATGGAAAACAGGGAACTGGGCCTTGCCATTTTGGAGTGCTTGGACAAACTTCCGGAAAAACAGGCGACAATTTTCAAAATGAAAACTGTTGAAAATTTTGACACCGAAGCCATCTGTAAAGAATACGATATTACGCCGTCTAACCTTTGGGTAATAATCCATCGGGCACGAAAATCAATGGTTGAATGTTTGGAAAAAAATTGGTTTAATTAACAGATATGAAGTTTTTTATAAAATGTGATGATGCCGCACACGTATGCGACAAAACCCAATACAAAGAAGCTGGTCTTTTTGATAAATTAATGCTAAAAATACATTTGTTGATGTGCAAATTGTGCCGAGGCTACGCAAAACGCAACTCCAAACTTACCGATACCATAAAATCGGCAAACCTTCAAACGCTCCACCCCGAAGAAAAGCAGCGCATAAAAACACGCCTACGGCAAGAAGAAAAAAATCTTTTATAATTTAGATTTTCTCAAACAACACAAAGAGAAGAACCCATAAAATTGGCAAACCTTCTACCCAAAACGATGAAAAGTAGCGACTCTGCTCGGGTTTTGAAATCACCAGAAACCATCCTAAAACCACACAGAAAATTAAGAGGCTTATAATGTAAGCAACTTCAAAATCGTGTTTAAAAAATTCGCATCCCAAACAAATCAATAGCATTCCCAATCCCAAAAGCTTGGTGTTTCTTATACCAATTTGTTGTGGTAATGTTTTAAGATTTAGCCCATCATACGGTACATCGCGTATTTCAAATGGCAAAATAAGGGCAATAACTATTAAAATACGCTGAAAAAATGTGAGCAAAACATCTCCTGTAATGCCCACATCTGATGCTGCAAAAGGCAATATAACGCTAACACCGGCCCATACAAAAGCAACTACAAAAATTTTAATCCCAGATAAATGCCGTAAGCTTTTACTGCGTACAAAAGGAACCGCATAAAAAAAAGTTGTAAGGCCAAAACCTGCGGCAAACAATAAGACATCTATAGGTAATTGAAAAGCAATGAAGCCAAGCATCAAAAAACAGACCCCCGAAAAAACCTGAATGCTCCTTAAGGAATTGGTCAAACTGCGGTGGTGCAGACCGGCAACTTTTGCATATTTCACAAAATTATAGCCCGTTAAAGCCCCTAAAAACACAAAGCCCCACATCTGCCACGGAATGGTCAAACCAAACTCCAAAACTGTAATTGCCAACAGTGCCGAGACCGCCAGAGCAACGTGAATGCTACTGTTAATATAAAAAGCAAAAACACTCTTGGGAAACTTCATACTACCAAATGTAACCAAAGTGTTTATAACCTTCTTATTTAGTTGAAAAATTATAGTTTTCAAACCTTTAAAAAGAAGCTATTTCACGTTTAATATTGTAATTTTGCCACCTAAATTTCAAACGCAAATTAATGAATACAGATTCTTTTGCTTTAAGGCATATCGGTCCCCGGGAAAACGATCTTCCCGAAATGCTTAAAACCATTGGTGTAAGCTCAATAGATCAACTTATATATGAAACCGTTCCAGACGATATTTTGCTGAAAAAAGCACTGGATCTGGACACGGCGATGAGTGAGCAGGAATACCTGGAACACATCACCGAGCTTTCCACTAAAAACAAACTTTTTAAAACATATATTGGTCTTGGCTACCACCAATCCATAATTCCACCAGTAATTCAAAGGAATATTCTTGAGAATCCGGGTTGGTACACGGCCTACACGCCCTATCAAGCAGAGATTGCCCAAGGAAGACTTGAAGCTCTGCTAAACTTCCAAACGGTAGTTAGCGATTTAACAGGAATGGAGCTGGCAAACGCCTCCCTTTTGGATGAATCTACTGCAGCGGCAGAAGCAATGGCGCTACTTTTCAACGTGCGCGAAAAGGAAAAAAAACAAAACAATGCTTCAAAGTTTTTTGTTTCTGAAGAAATACTTCCGCAAACCCTTTCATTGCTGCAAACCCGTTCGGAGCCTTTGGGAATAGAATTGGTTGTGGGCAATCACGAAGAATTTGATTTTTCTGAAGAATTTTTTGGAGTAATCCTTCAATATCCAAGCAAGACGGGCAAGGTTTTCAATTATAAGGAATTCATTGAAAAGGCAAACAATACCCAGATAAAAGTTGCCGTTGCGGCTGATATTTTAAGTCTTGTAATGTTGGAATCTCCCGGTCATTTTGGGGTTGACGTGGTTGTGGGAACAACCCAGCGGTTTGGAATTCCATTAGGATATGGCGGACCCCACGCGGCCTTTTTTGCCACAAAGGAAGAATATAAAAGAAGTATTCCCGGAAGAATTATTGGGGTAACGAAAGATACTGACGGCAATAGAGCACTACGAATGGCTTTACAAACCCGCGAACAGCACATAAAACGTGACAAGGCCACCTCAAATATTTGTACCGCACAGGTTCTTTTGGCCGTTATGGCGGGAATGTACGCGGTTTATCATGGTCCCGAGGGATTGAAATACATCGCAAAAAAGGTTCATAATGGCGCGGCAACACTTGCAAATGCTTTGGAAAAATTAGGTTTTGAACAAATAAACGAAACTTATTTTGACACTATCGCCATAAAGACCGATGCTACAAAAATTAAATTTTTAGCCGAAGCAAAAGAAGTGAACTTTTATTATCCAGATGACGAAACAGTTTCGATTTCCATCAATGAAACCACTACCGTAAAGGATTTAAATAAAATTGTTTCCATCTTTTCCGAAGCCATCAAAAAAGATTTCCAAAAAATTTCTGAATTGGAAACCGGCAATAAAATACCGCAGGAAGTTGCCCGTAAAACAGAATTTCTTCAGCAGGAAGTTTTCAATAAATACCACAGTGAAACAGATTTGATGCGTTACATAAAAAAATTGGAACGCAAGGATCTCTCGCTTACACACTCCATGATTTCTTTGGGTTCATGTACAATGAAGCTGAACGCCGCTGCAGAAATGCTTCCGTTGAGCGACCCTATGTGGAGCAATATGCATCCTTTCGTGCCAGTTGAACAAGCCGAAGGCTATCAAATTATTCTGAAAAAACTAGAAAGACAACTTACCGAAATTACCGGTTTTGCAGGAACTTCACTTCAACCAAACAGTGGTGCACAAGGGGAATATGCAGGTTTGATGGTTATTCGTGCCTATCACGAATCGCGTGGTGAAAAGCACAGAAATATTTGTTTGATACCTTCTTCCGCCCACGGAACCAATCCTGCAAGTGCCGTTATGGCCGGAATGCAGGTGGTGGTAACAAAATCTACCGAGGAAGGAAATATAGATGTGGACGATCTTCGCGAAAAGGCAATAAAACACAAGGACAATCTATCTTGTTTGATGGTTACTTATCCTTCAACACACGGGGTTTATGAATCTGCCATACGTGAAATAACTAGAATTATCCATGAAAACGGCGGGCAGGTATATATGGACGGCGCAAACATGAACGCCCAGGTGGGATTGACTAATCCGGGTGCTATTGGTGCAGACGTTTGCCATTTGAACCTTCACAAAACATTCGCCATTCCCCACGGTGGTGGTGGCCCTGGCGTTGGCCCTATATGTGTTGCAGAACAGCTGGTTCCTTTTCTACCATCAAATCCTGTGATAAAAACAGGAGGCGATAAAGCAATTACAGCAATATCCGCGGCACCATATGGCAGCTCTTTGGTTTGCCTAATTAGCTATGCGTATATTTGTATGCTTGGCGTAAATGGCCTTAAAAAAGCTACCCAACACGCAATTTTAAACGCGAATTATATAAAAGAAAGGCTAAATGGCCATTACGAAGTTCTTTACGCTGGCGAAAGAGGCCGCGCAGCCCACGAAATGATTGTGGATTGTCGCCCATTCAAAGCAAAAGGAATTGAAGTAACAGATATCGCAAAACGCTTAATGGACTATGGCTTCCACGCGCCAACCGTTTCCTTCCCAATTGCTGGAACGTTAATGATTGAACCTACGGAAAGCGAAAGCAAAATGGCATTGGATCAATTTTGTGATGCGATGATTTCAATAAGAAAGGAAATTGAAGTTACTGAAAAAGAAAACCCAAACAATGTTTTGAAAAATTCTCCGCACACCCTTGAGATGCTTACAAAAGATGATTGGAGTTTTCCTTATAGCAGACAGCAAGCGGCATTTCCTTTGGAATATGTTTCAGAAAATAAATTTTGGCCCTCTATACGCAGAGTAGATGAAGCTTATGGCGACAGAAACTTAATCTGCACCTGTAACCCAATAGAGGCATATATGGAAGCATAAAAAAGTAAATAGTCGCAGTATTCAGTAGGCAAATTTTATAAAAAATATTTTACTGAACCTTGTGACGGAACACTGAACATTTTTTTTTCCGTATTTTTATTAAAAATTATTCAATTTATGAATGTTAAGATAACAGGCATAGGGAGTTATATTCCAAGTGAGGTTGCCAAGAACGAACATTTTGGCAATCATCATTTTTACAATGAGGATGGTACTCGCTTCGGCAATGAAAACACCGTGATTATTGAAAAATTTAAGGCTATTACTGGCATTCACGAAAGACGCTATATTCCGAAATCCTTATCCACATCAGACATTGCTTCATTTGCTGCAGAAAATGCCATAAAAAACGCAGGTATTGATAAAGAAACCTTGGATTATATAATTGTTGCGCATAATTATGGCGATGTGAGACACGATTCTGTGCAGAGTGATACCGTACCTAGCATTGCAACACGCGTAAAGCACAACCTTAAAATAAAAAATCCAAATTGTGTTGGTTATGATGTGCTTTTTGGCTGTCCTGGTTGGGTAGAGGGCATGATACAAGCCTATGCTTTTATAAAAGCAGGAATTGCCAAAAAATGTTTGGTTATAGGCGCAGAAGCTCTTTCGCGCGTTGTGGATCCGCATGACCGCGATTCTATGATTTACAGTGATGGTGCGGGAGCAGCGGTAGTTGAAATAAGTGGAGAAGACGGGGGAATCCTTTCCCATTTCAGTGCTACTTATGCTTTTGAGGAAGCACATTTTATCTTTTTTGGCGAAAGCAACAATTTGGAAAAGAAAGACAACCGCCGTTACATAAAAATGTACGGTAGAAAAATTTATGAATTCGCCCTAAACAATGTTCCCGACGCCATGAAAACCTGCTTGGACAAAAGCGGCTTTGGCATTGATGACGTTAAAAAAATATTCATCCATCAAGCAAATGAAAAAATGGACGAGGCTATCGTAAACCGTTTTTATAAACTTTACGATAAAGCTACACCCGAAAAAATTATGCCCATGAGCATCAATAAATTGGGCAACAGTAGTGTAGCAACAGTACCAACCCTTTACGATTTGGTATTGAATGGCGAACTTAAAGGACATTCCATCCAAAAAGGAGATGTAGTCATTTTTGCGAGCGTTGGTGCCGGAATGAATATTAACGCCATAGTTTATAAAGTGTAATGTACGAAGGTAAATTCCCGAAGAAAAGATACAAACACACACTTCGTTTTCTAAATGATGTTATTTCCAAAGAAGAAAAAATACTCGATTTAGGCGTTACAAATCCTTTTTCTGAAATTCTTACAAAAGAAGGTTTTCATGTTACAAATACCAAAGGCGAAGATTTAGACCTCAACACCGATATTGTAAAAACCGAAGAATTTGATGTTGTTACTGCTTTTGAAATCTTTGAGCATTTGGTTTCTCCCTTCAATGTTTTAAAAGATATTAAAGCAAAAAAATTGATATCATCCGTGCCGTTACAATTGTGGTTTGCATCGGCTTACAAAAGTGAAACGGACAGCTGGGACCGCCACTACCACGAATTTGAGGATTGGCAATTTGATTGGCTGCTGGAAAAAGCTGGCTGGCGAATTGTAAAGCGTGAAAAATTTACCAATCCAGTAAAAAAAATTGGCATACGCCCTATTCTTCGTAGAATCACGCCAAGATATTATTTGGTTTATGCAGTTCGTGAATAATGGATTTTTTCATCGTAATACCTGCTCATAACGAAGAAGCATTTATAGGCAGGATGCTTCAATCCTTGGTTGAACAGACGGTTCCTCCAAAAAAAATTGTAGTGGTGAATGATGCCTCAACAGATGGCACTTCAAAAATCATTCAAAATTTTTCAGAAAAATATCCTTTTATTAAATATATCGATATAACCTCTGGTACCGATCACCAACCAGGTTCCAAAGTGATTCAAGCATTTCAAAAAGGCTTAACCACGCTTGATAATGATTATGATATAATTTGCAAGTTTGACGCAGATTTAATTTTTCCGAACGATTATTTACAAAAAGTTGCCGAACACTTTCAAAAGGAATCAAAAAATGGAATTGTGGGCGGCTTTTGCACTATCGAAAAAAATGGTAGATGGACGGTGGAAAACCTCACCAATAAAGACCATATTCGAGGAGCGCTTAAAGCCTACCGCAAAGAATGTTTTGAGGAAATAGGAGGGCTACGACCGGCCATGGGCTGGGACACCGTTGACGAGCTACTTGCCCAATACCATGGCTGGAAAATAAAGACCGATACATCGCTGCATGTAAAACATTTAAAACCAACCGGAAAAGTTTATTCAAAAACAGCAAAGTACAAACAGGGCGAGGCTTTCTACAAAATGCGCTATGGTTTTTGGCTCACGCTTATTGCTTCTGCGAAACTAGCTTTCAAGAAAAACAGTTTTCAGTTTTTTGTCGATTGTATGAAAGGATTTCTAAAAGGAAAAAAGAATAAAATGGAACTTATTGTCTCTGAAAAAGAGGGTAATTTTATCAGAAATCTTCGTTGGACGAAAATTCGTGAAAAATTAGTGAAGCGTTAATTCTAAATTTCAAAACCTTTCCTTAACAGCTTAGCGTTTTATAATTCCTACTTTTGCAAATAAAAATTCAATGACAGTTAAATTTCCCCAATTAATAATTTTTTCGGTATTTGTTCTATTTTTAAACTCCTGCGTTTCCGTTCAGGTAAAGGATAATACCGTTTCCCATAGCACTACAGAAATACCAAAACCAAAAAACATCATTCTTCTCATTGGTGATGGAATGGGCCTAAGCCAGGTTTCCGCAGCTATTTATTACAAAGATGGGAAACCAAACTTTGAACGCTTCAACACAATCGGTTTGAGCAAAACTTCCTCAGTTAGCGATTTTATTACAGATTCGGCAGCAGGCGCAACGGTATTTTCTACAGGGGTTAAAACCTATAATGGTGCTATTGGGGTGGACAAAGACACAATAGCAGTACCCACCATTGTAGAACAATTATCAAAAAGAGGATTGTCAACGGGCATTATCGCTACATCCTCAATTCAGCACGCTACACCGGCCAGTTTTTATGCGCACGTAAAAAGTAGAAGAATGTACGAGAAAATTACAGAATTTGCGCCAAATTCCGGTGTGAACTTTTTTGCGGGTGGCGGCCTAAAATTTTTCAACAAAAGAAAGGATGAAAAAGATTTATTGGCAGAAATGAAAGCCAAAGGCTATGAGGTTAGTACGGACCAACTTCCTACAACCCCAAGTGATAAAAACCAACTAATTCTACTGGCCGAGGACGGAATGCCGAAGATGAGCGAGGGCCGAGGCAATTTTCTGCCAAATGCAACAAAACTTGCTTTGGAAAAACTTTCAAAAAACGAAAAAGGATTTTTCCTTTTGGTTGAAGGAAGCCAAATAGATTGGGGTGGCCACAATAACGATGCAGATTATTTAATACAGGAATTATTGGATTTTGATAACACCCTGGGCGTTGCCCTGGATTTTGCCAAACAAAACGGCGAAACACTCGTAATTGTGACCGCAGACCATGAAACTGGCGGCTTTACACTTTCTTCCGAGGAAAGTGATTATAATAAAATAAAATCTACTTTTTCTACTACCGGTCATTCGGGCACGATGGTCCCTGTTTTTTCTGAGGGCCCTGGAGCCTCATTATTTAATGGTATTTTTGAAAGCATTGATATTTACCAAAAAATGATGGCGCTTTTTGATAAATAAAAGCTAAAAAATGCTTTTTCAAATAACAGTGACCTAATTTTAGTATTTTAGCCATAGCTAGCTATTTTATGAAGTATTTACAAGATATCGGTTCCTATTTTTTAATGCTCAAAAGAGTTTTTGGCAGTTTTACCAAAACATCGGTTTTGCGGCATCTCATCTTGAAAGAAATTGACGACCTTATTATAAGTTCGCTAGGTATAGTTGCCTTTATATCCTTTTTTGTCGGTGGTGTTGTGGCAATACAAACGGCTTTGAATATGAACAATCCCTTGATTCCAAAAAGCTTGATAGGTTTTGCAACGCGTCAATCTGTGGTGTTGGAATTTGCACCTACGTTCATATCAATAATCATGGCTGGAAAGGTAGGTTCGTTTATCACTTCCAGCATTGGTTCTATGCGCGTTACGGAACAGATTGATGCCTTGGAGGTAATGGGAATAAACTCTCTTAACTATTTGGTTTTTCCAAAAATAGTTGCTTTAATGTTTTATCCTTTTGTCATCGTTTTTTCTATGTTTCTGGGTGTTACGGGCGGCTGGGTAGCAGGAGTTTATGGAGGTTTCGCCAGTTCTTCAGCTTTTGTGGCGGGGCTGCAGGAAGACTTTATACCTTACCACCTTTTTTATGCCTTTTTCAAAACATTCGTTTTTTCCTTTATTCTTGCAACTGTCCCATCATGGCAAGGATATTATATGAAGGGAGGCGCTTTGGAAGTGGGGAAGGCAAGCACTAACTCATTTGTGTGGACCAGCGTTTTGATAATTGCCGCAAACTATATTATAACACAACTCCTTTTAAGCTCATGATAAAAGTAGAAGACGTACATAAAAGTTTTGGCGACGAGGAAATCCTTAAAGGAATTACCACAGAGTTTGACAAGGGCAAAACAAACCTTATTATTGGTCAAAGTGGTAGCGGTAAAACCGTTTTACTGAAATGCCTATTAGGTCTTTTTAAACCTGAAAAGGGAAGAATATATTATGGCGACAAAGCCATCCAGGATATGGATGATGAAGAGCAACGACAGCTTCGGGAAGAAATAGGAATGCTTTTTCAGGGGGGCGCCCTATTCGACTCTATGAATATTGAAGAGAACGTAATGTTTCCGCTTCGGATGTTCACCAAACAAAAAAAAGCCGACATGCTCGGAAGGGTGAATGAAGTATTGAAACGTGTGAACCTAGAAAACGTGAATAAAAAATTTCCTGCTGAAATCTCCGGCGGAATGCAGAAAAGGGTTTCCATTGCACGGGCAATCGTGAACAAACCGAAATTTCTTTTTTGTGATGAACCAAACTCTGGCCTCGATCCAAAGACAGCCACTTTAATTGATACGCTTATTCAGGAAATTACCCACGAGTACGATATTACTACCGTTGTTGTAACCCACGATATGAATTCAGTGATGGAAATTGGTGAAAAAGTAGTTCTGCTAAAACACGGCAAACTCGTGTGGCAGGGCACTAATCAAGAAATCTTCAAAACCGATAATGAAGATGTAACCAATTTTGTTTATTCTTCCGATCTCTTCAAGAAAATACGGGAAGTACAACTAAAAGAAGGATAATTTTTTCTTCGCATTCTTCTAATAATCAAATATTTTAAGTTACTTTTAATACCCTAAATTATTTTTATTATGAGAAAAAAACTACTCTTTTTAAGTACATTTTTAATAGGTGCCTCACTAATGGCCCAAGTAACATTTACCAATCAAAGCGGATTAATTGGCAACTACCCCGACAATTCAGAAATTGCCGTAGACATGAATGGCGATTACCTTGACGATTATGTGAGGGTATCTTCAAATGGCATAGGGATAGATTATCAACTTCCCGATCACACTTTCAACTCAGTTTTAATTCCCATTACCATACAAAATGTTCCGGACTGGAGCGTCGCTGCCGGTGATATTGACGGCAATGGCTTCAATGATCTTTTATTGGGAAATGGCTCCAGAGTTTCCTTCTTATTTGCAAATGAAGATGGAACATCCTATACGGAAATGCCCAAACCTGATTATATCTTTTCGCAAAGATCTACCCTTGCCGATATTAACAATGACGGTCTTTTGGATGCGTTCATTTGTCACGATATAGACTTAAGCCACCCATACCGTAACGCTGGGGGGCAGAATATGATTTTGGATCAAACATTAATTGAAACTCTTGACAGACCGGGAAATTACGCCGCCATCTGGGTAGATTATGACAACGACGGCGATATAGATATGTATTTAACCAAATGTCGTGGCGGTGCACAACCTGGCGACGAGAATAGAGATAATGCCATGTACACAAACAATGGCGATGGCACATTCACTGAAAATGGCCTTGAAATTGGCATGCGCGACAACGCACAATCATGGTCAACCGTATTTGAAGATTTTGATAATGATGGTGATTTTGATGCTTTTATAGTAAATCACGATTTTCAAAACCGATTGATGGAAAATGATGGCACAGGAATATTTACCGATATTATTGAAACCTCGGGCATTGACCCAACGGATCTTGGAGCGTGGGAAAATCAATCCGGTGATTTCAATAATGATGGCTTCGTGGATATTTTTTCTGAAATGTCCAAAGAACTTTATATAAATAATGGAGATATGACTTTTACCGGTCAGGACTTAAATTTTGATGAAGGTGGAATTGGCGATTTTAACAATGATGGCTTTTTGGATGTTGTTAATGACGGAAACCTTTATATAAATGATGGCAACAATAACAATTGGGTAAAAGTTGGATTGGAAGGTGTGGAAAGCAACAAAAACGGCATTGGGGCCAAAGTAAAAATTGTTGGAGATTGGGGCACTCAAATGCGCGAAGTTCGTTCGGGACAAGGCTTCAGCCATATGAATTCCTTATTGGCACATTTTGGAATTGGCACAAGCACCAACATAGAAACGTTGATTGTTGAATGGCCCTCAGGTACTGTAGATGTATTTCAAAATCCAGATATTAATGAAACACATATTATTGTGGAAGGAAGCGGTACACTTGCCGTTAGCGATTATCAAATAGAAGGGGTGAAATTATATCCGAATCCTACTTCCACCATGCTAAACTTTTCATTGAAAGGCCTTGAAAACACACCCGTTCAGGTTATTGACATCAATGGAAAAATTGTAATGAGCACAAAGGTTTCCAATGAAGGTTCCATAAATGTAGCTTCTTTAAAAAGCGGAGTTTATGTTGCAATGCTGCAAGTAGAAAAGAAAACCACGAGCTATAAGTTTATCAAAAACTAACACTCTTTTTAAATAAGAAAAATCCACGAAAGGCAACATGCTTATTCGTGGATTTTTTTATTTCCTAAAGTGAATTTTCCCGTTTGGTATTTACGGATATTCAGACACCTGCAGCGTATCTAGCTTCAGTTTAAATTTAAGCCAGGATTCAATTTTTTTCAAATCTGCTCTTCGTTCCTTGGATGAAACATTATTTTTCCACCGAATATTGATCACAGGCAGCGTATCGGTAGCTTTAAAATTGGTGGTTATTTTGTTTGAGTAGCTGAAAGTTTCAATACTTTCATAATTTATTTTTATTTCCTCACTCAATTCCTTAAAAGGAACATTTTGAATTTTCATCAAAGCAAGCTCATTTTCCAAAAACCGAATCTGCTCATCTTTGCCTTGAATAATTTGTTCATTTTTTACATATAAATCTTCAAGAATCCCAGCTTTAATTTCACCTGAAAGTTTTGCGGCCATTTCGCCGCTTTGGTCGGCTCCTTGATAAATACGCAAACGTGCTTCCTCTAATTTTTCGGTTTCCGCAAGCTGTTTCAGCCAATCGTTGATTTTATTTTGTGGCACAGGACGGCCAATTAGGTATACGTCAATATTTTTGGATTTATAGTCCTGCGTAAATTTCACAACTTCGGCACCTTCGTATTGAATAATATTCTTTACAAAATCCTTTGTTTTATTTTCAAAAACCTGTTGATCCAAAAGTTTAACAAAAAGCCAAACACTTGGTACCATTACGGCAATGGCAATTAAGGAAGCAATTTGGGCGGTTCTCTTTCTACGCTTACTATTCGCATAGCGCACCAATGGAAACTGCAATAATTTTGAAACTATAAAGGTGGCAAGCGCAATAAAAACGGCGTTAATTGAAAACAGGTATAAAGCACCTCCGGCGTATGAAGCATTTCCAATTGCCAACCCGTAACCCACGGTACACAATGGTGGCATTAAAGCTGTGGCAATAGCAACCCCAAAAATAACACTCGCAATGGTACCACTTTTGGTTTTTGCGACAATCAATCCCAAACCGCCAAAAATAGCTATCAATACATCGAGAATGGTGGGATAGGTACGCGCTATAAGTTCGGGAGTTTCTTCGGTTAATGGAGAAAGTTTAAAATATAGAAATGCCGTCAATACGCTCAAAAAAACCATTACGCCTAAATTAATCAATGAGCGTTTTAAAGTGTCCACATCGTTAATAGCTACGGAAAGACCTATTCCTACAATTGGCCCCATTAATGGTGAAATAAGCATCGCACCTATAACTACTGCAGTGCTGCTCACATTGAGTCCAATGGAAGCAACAAATATTGAAAATATAAGAATCCACGCAGTATGGCCCTTAAAGGAAATATCCTTTTTTACAGCCTCAATAGTTGCGTCGCGGTCAGATTCTGACCGAATATCAAAAAGTTCACTTAGAAATTTTTTAATACTCTGCCAAGTATTGAGCTTTACGGTATCAAATTCCTCATCATTTGGGGTAATCTTGATGTCGTCGTTGTTTTGTGATGTACTCATTATAAATATTTTTTACCAAATTGAGCCGAAATATCTTTTAAAAGGGCTTTAATTTCCTGTTCTTTTTTCTTGGGAAAAAGTAAAAGAACATCTTCATTATCAACTACAATATAATCGTTGATACCGTCCAAAACCACCAGTTTCGCTTTATCGGTAAAAATCATATTATTTTCTGAATTATTTAGAAATACTTCTGCATTTACAACAGCGTTTTGTGATTCAGTCTTTTTTAGTTTATCGTAAAGCGCCCCCCAGGTTCCCAAATCGTTCCAATCAAACGTAGCCTTTTTCACAAAAACATTGTCAGCTTTTTCAAGGATGCCATAATCTATGGAAATATTTTCAGCTTCGGAATAATTCTTTTCAATAAAACTTTTTTCCTCGGAAGTGTTTAATACTGCAATTCCCTTTGAAAATAGAGCATTCATTTCTGGCAATTTTTTCTCAAAGGAAGCTACAATGCTATTCACGCTCCAAATGAAAATACCTGCATTCCAAAAAAAATTCCCAGCGGTAAGAAACTGTTTTGCGGTTTCGTAACTGGGCTTTT
>Ga0209344_10000358_pt1 | contig 85012 bp, 71 predicted proteins | sample Cruoilmetagenom6_FD_187293 | JGI IMG/M metagenome (GOLD analysis project Ga0209344, IMG submission 187293) | Oil polluted marine microbial communities from Coal Oil Point, Santa Barbara, California, USA - Santa Barbara Oil Seep Sample 6 (SPAdes)... | ecosystem: Environmental > Aquatic > Marine... | reverse complement strand
ACCTAAAAGATGCACTTCAACAGGCTCAGCGGACTTAGTACCTGCGACCCTCAAATTAATCAAATTCGTCGCACCGGGCTCCGACCCAGTATTCAATTAATCAAATTCGTCGTACCGGGCTCCGACCCAGTATTCAATTAATCAAATTCGTCGCACCGGGCTCCGAACCAGTATTCAATTAATCAAATTCGTCGTACTGGGCTCCGACCCAGTATTCAATTAATCAAATTCGTCGTACCGGGCTCCGACCCAGTATTCAATTAATCAAATTCGTCGCACCGGGCTCCGACCCAGTATTCAATTAATAATATTCGTCGTACCGGGCACCGACCCAGTATTCAATTAATCAAATTCGTCGTACCGGGCTCCGACACAATATTCAATTAATAAAACTCGTCGTACCGGGCTCCGACCCGGTATCCAGTGTCTTTTAAGCTGTGTTTCAGTTATGAAGCCTTTCTACAGGCTGAAGTTCCTGAACTGGTTACAGGCTTCAACTAGATCGCCTACTGTTGGTTGGTGGTACGACCGAATTGGGGATATTATTTTAACTCAGTCCTCACCTCAATCTTATTGTGCAAAGTCCTATGTACTGGGCATTTGTCCGCAATGACCAATAATTTACTTTTTTGCGCTTCAGTCAAGTCACCGACAAATTCGATGGTTCGGTGGATGACATCTATTTTAGGGTGTTGTTCATCGCAAGCCTGGCAGTCCTCGCCATGTTCGCGGTCATGGGACAGGTTGACGATGACATTGTCCATCGGTAGTTTTTTTAAGTTAGCATACATTCTTAAGGTCATCACAGTACAAGCACCGAGGCCAGCCAATAAATGCTGATAGGGATCCGGTCCGGCGTCACTGCCACCGACTTTAACAGGCTCATCTGCAATCCATTGGTGTGATGGGGTTTGGACATCGCATTTAAATTTATGGTCTATTTCAGCGACTCTGACTTGGCCAGCGAGGACTGCTGTACGCTCCAGTTTTACGGGTTCATTTGAATCGAGGTATTTTTCTGACCAAGCAGCAATTAAATGGGCTGCATAGGCTGCATCTTTTTTGTTAGTCAACAGGTGACTGGCATGATCCAGACTGATGAAACTTTTCGGGTGTTTTGCAGCGACATAAATGTTTTCTGCTTCATTAATAGAAACAATGTCGTCTACGGGTGAATGCATGACCAATAAAGCTTTTTTTAAATGGCGGATGTGGCTGATATCATGCTGGTTTAAATCGTCAATAAATTGTTTTTTGATTTTAAATGATCTACCACCCAAGTTGACCTCAGCTTCGCCTTGTTGATTGATGGCTTCTAAATCACATTTCAGTATGTTTTTTATGTGTGAAGCATCAGCGGGTGCGGCAATGGTCACCACTGCTTTGGCATCTGGAATTTGTGCGGCGGCTTTCAATACGGCTGCGCCACCTAATGAGTGTCCAATCAAAATGCTGGGTGCTTGGAAATTGGATTTAAGAAATTCGGCTGCAGCAACCAAATCTTCAATATTTGAGCTGAAATTGGTGTTGGCAAAGTCACCATCTGAATTTCCCAAACCAGTGAAATCAAACCTAAATACAGCAAAGCCCATGTCGACCAAGGCCTTACTGATATGTGATGCAGCGACAAAATTTTTACCACATGTAAAACAATGAGCAAACAACACCAGTGCTTTGCTGTTCTCATTACGTCGTTCCAATAAGCCAGCCAAACTGCCTTGGCTTCCAGGGAAGTTAAGTTTCTGTGTTTGCATTTTTTACAACCTATGTTGGTGGGGGATGAGTCATCATGACCGTTCCCATTGAAAAATTCTTACATAATCTCATCTAACTGGTTTTAGTTGAACTAAAATGTCATTTTATGAGTTGAGAATAACATGATTCAACAAGAAAGCCTGAATGTTTATGGCGAAGTTTTGGAAAGTTGTTGTGATGATCCTGTGACAGGTTTTTTTCGTGATGGCTGTTGCAATACCTCAGATGATGACGTGGGTATTCACACCGTCTGTGTGGAAATAACTGCTGCGTTTTTAACGTTTTCTGAGAAAATGGGTAATGATTTGACAACACCACATCCCGAATTTGATTTTCCTGGTTTGAAAGCAGGAGATCGGTGGTGTTTGTGTGCCATGCGTTGGTTAGAAGCTCATGAAGCGGGTTTTGCTCCCAGGGTACATGTCAGAAGCACTCATATTCGAACGCTTGAAGTGCTAGATATTCAATTGTTAAAAGCATATGCAGTTGATTTGCAATAGCAAAGCATTTCTGTTTATACATTCCTGTGTTTAATTCGCCTCATCATGGGTTGCCAGCTGATAATAAATAAAGCAGTCCATATACCAGTGAATGCCACTTTGTGGCCAAAGGTAAAGTTTTCATCATATAACAGCACAGCAATCAGAAAACTGATGGTTGGGGCAATGTATTGCAAAAAACCAATCACTGTCAAAGTCAAGCGTTTAGCGGCATAGTTAAAACCAATCAAGGGTAAGATGGTAATTAAGCCAGAAAAAACCAGCAATACTGTGGTACTGTTGTTTGTAAATTCAGTTGATTTGCTGGTAGATAGCAGCATCAAATACAATAAAGCAGGTATGATTAATAAAGTGGTTTCCCAAAATAAACCAATCAAAGGTCTTACATTTAACTGTTTTCTGACCAACCCATAAAGGCCAAAGGTGATGGCCAAAGCCAGTGCAATCCAAGGTGGTTCGCCGATAAAAATACCCAAATAAATAGTTGCAGAGGCAGCAATGAGTAAGGCCACAGTTTGAACCCTGTTTAAGCGTTCGTGTAAAAACAACAAGCCCAAAAATATGTTGACCAAAGGATTGATAAAATAGCCCAATGAAGTGGCAAGGATTTGACCATCATTAACCGCCCAAACAAAAATCAACCAGTTGCTGATTATTAAAGAGCCACTGATAAACAAAATCATCAGTTGTTTGATGGGTATCTTTAAGGTGTTTATTAATTGGCCTCGTTCTCTGATTGCTAAAAACAACAATAAAAACATAGTGGCCCAAATCAGTCGGTGAGCGATGATATCAATGGCTGGAACGTGCTGAAGTAGTTTGAAATAAATCGGAGCAAAACCCCAAAATACAAAACAAAACATACCAGCACCCAAGCCTTTATTGTGTTCAGTCATTGGCATCGGAGTATTGTAGGTGTTTTCTGTTAATGCAGGTCTATTATTTAATTTTTATTACAAGAAAGTATTGTTGAGCATTTATCAATAATCAGCCTATGTTTTAAAGTCAAGGGTTTTGATTAAAGGAGCCAGCTGGCGTTCGTATTGGCGCCACAAGTCAACTGAATCAGTATACAACTTTTGTCGCACTTGACTGGCGCTGGCTGTTGCTGTGGGTTGGCGATTTTTGTGAAAGTCCAAGCATTGTTGTTGCCAGGGTAAATTTAAAAAAGCCATGATGTCTTTGGCTTGGTTTTCTAAATCATTGACCAGGTCTTCATAGAATACAGTTTTGACCGCGTCGCCACCAATTGTTTGCCAATGGTTAAGCAATTGGTTGTGTTGTTTGTAGTAGCGAGCCATTTCTTCAAGATCATAAGAATAGGGGTACGAGTCATTGCTGAACAGTTGTTTGTAAACCGCATAACAAACAGCAATTGGGTGTCTTTGCATGACAATGATTTTGGCATGAGGTAAAGCTTTTAAAATCATGCCAACATAATAACTGTTTTGAGGGAATTTATCGGTGAATCTTGGGCTGTCGCCTGTTCTGGTTCTTGATGTCTGTAAATATGACTGTCCCAAGCGGGTGAAGTCCAATTGTTTGGATGCTGTGACCATTTGTGTCCGGTTTAACTGTGGATTAAGGTTCAGCTGCTGTAAGCCTTGTATCATGCATTGATTAAACTGTTTCAGTTCACCAGCTGCCTTCACATCATCATGACTGGTAATGATGCGGTCAAGCAATGTGGTGCCAGAACGGGGTAAACCAACAATAAAGATAGGTTCTTTGGTGTCGTTTTGTGTTGATTTTTGTTGGATGAAATTCATGTCAAATTCAATTTCAATTTGACGCATAAAATCTATGTCTGATTGTACGTTGTATTGAAAACTTTGACGGAATACACCGGCACCTTTCTGTCGAGCGATGAAGCTGTCTTCAAATTGATGACAGTCCTCTAATTCCTTAGCCAAGGCATAATATATTTTTGCTTTTTCAGTGGCTGATGAGTAATTTAATTGGCAAGCGTTACGTAAGGTGTCTATGTGGTTTTTTGTTTGTGATTGTTTTTTTAAATGGCTTCTAAAGAATTGTCCATCGGCATTGTTGGGATCCTTGTCTAGGGCAAGGTTGCTGAGTTTTTCAGCTTGATCAATGTCGCCCAAGTTTTGAAGGACTGTGGCTTGTTTTAATAACCAAGCTGCTTGATTGGGTTGTCTGTGGCTCAAATGTTGAAAGAGTTGCAAAGCGGCATCAAAGTCTTCATTGATTTCTAATATGCGGGCTAATTGCTCACTCATTCTGTCATCTGGTAAGGTTTTGGTGGCCAGTTTTTGTGCCAGCTGAAGTGCCTTGTCAGGACGATTCAGTCGGTCAAACATCATCATTTCCTGAAAGGCAAAAGTGATGTTTTCTGGTTCCAACTGTCGAGCCATTTTAACGGCTTTTACGGCATCGTCGATGCGGTTATTTTGGAACAGTAAAAAAGCCTTGCTGAACCAGGCGTCAGCAAAATCTGGATATTTTTCAGTGAGTTGCTTAGCTAAAGCCAAAGCTTGAGGAAGCATTCTTTGGCTAGCCAGTTGATTGACTTTAGCCAGTTGTTGCTGTGGTGTTATTGTTGTGGTCATTGATTAAACTGTGGATGTTATGTTTGTATGCTTGATTGTACTTGAGAGGGTGAGGCTAATTCAACACAGTAGTTTTAATATAAATGTAGCTTGTGTGTTGAGGCATATATTTGGAATGTTTATAATGCTTGTATTTAATGAAAGGTGGTGATGTGGGTAACATTTTATGGATTGCGTCATATCCGAAGTCTGGGAACACGTGGATAAGGACGTTTTTACACAACTATTTAGAAAATAAAAGTCAGCCTATTGACATTAACACGATTCATGAAAAGTCTGTTGATGAGGTGAAGGCGTATAGATACCAACCTTTTTTAAGCAACAATCAAACAACAATGGATCTGACGTTAGAAGAAGTTTGTGCTATCAGGCCTTTGGTGCAAGCTCAAATGGCAGCGGAAGCACCTGCTACCTTATTTGTTAAGACGCATAATTTTCAAGGTGAATACAAAGGATACCCATTACATAATTGGCAGGTATCATCAGGAGCCATTTATGTTGTTAGAAACCCGCTTGATGTGGCCGTGTCACTCAAACACTATTTTGACTACAGCTATGATGAGGCCATTGCATATATGGCTGCAAACATGGCAGGTACGCCCAATGAGAAAGAAAATGTGCCTCAACTGATTTCATCATGGAGCCAACATGTGGCCAGTTGGACGCAAGAAGGTGGTCAAAATATGTTGGTTTTAAGGTATGAAGATTTGTTGGCTCATCCACAACGTAGTTTTCGTAAAATAGAATCCTTACTCGGATTGAGAAAAGACGTTAAAAGGCTTGCCAAAGCCATCAGGTTTTCATCATTTAAACAATTAAAGCAGCAAGAACAACGGGCGGGCTTTGCTGAAAAACATGAAAATGCTGGGCTGTTTTTTCGTAAAGGAAATGTAGAACAATGGCGCCAAGAATTAACAGATGCTCAAATAAAACAGATTATTTCAGATCATCGAGAACAAATGCAAAGGTTTAAATACCTTCCTAAGGACTATAGTTAAAAAATACTGTTTAAATGCAAAATTTTTGGGTGATGAAAAGAGTGTTTTATCAACAGCATTTTGTATGAGCTTAAAAATTGGTTTGTGGCTGGTTTTGTATTTAAATTGTGTTACGCAGAGATATTCTGTGTGTATATAAATAATAAGTAAGTATATGGATTGACTGTTTATACTTCACCTTGAAATTTGGCCATGTGTTTTGTGGTTAGCATGACTGGCAATATCAATTATTTTGTATATTTAAGACATATTTATGCCTAATTGTTAAGGTTATTTTTAATTAAAAATAAATATATTTATATGAATATGATTTCATCAAGGATTGATAATAAAGTGTTTTTCATCAGGTGATAGGTTCAGAGGTTTAAATATCAGTAAATTTATTGACTTGGTAATTGTTAAGAAAATGTGAAAAAAACTAAATTGTGACTTTTTTTTAACAAATGAAAGTGTTAGTATGTGCCGGATAGGGAATCTATATAGATGCAATTTTTTGAGTTAACTCATGGATAACAATTTGGAGAACATATAAATGAAAATGAAACGTAATCCTATTACAAATGCTGTACAAAAAGCATTGTTTACAGGTTTTGTCGCTTCTTCTGCTTTTGGTACTGTCGCTATGGCGCAGGAAGATGAAAGTGTAGAAGAGCAAGGTAAAATTACTGTAACTGGTTCACGTATTAAACGTTCTGACGTTGAAGGCGCAGTGCCAGTAACGATCATTACACGTGAACAAATCGAGTTGAGCGGTGAAAGCTCAGCTGCTGATTTTATTCGTAACCTTACTTTTAACAGTAGTGGTTCATTCCGTCCTCAATCAGGTTCGTCGGCTCAAGGTACTTCTTCAGTCAGCTTACGTGGTTTAGGTTCTTCTAGAACTTTGGTTTTGGTTGACGGACGTCGTTTACCTAAATCACCTTCAACTGGTGGTGACCAAGATTTGAACACCATTCCAGCTGGTGCCATTGAAAGAATTGAAGTTCTTTCAGACGGTGCTTCTGCTGTTTACGGTTCAGATGCAATTGGTGGTGTAATCAACGTTATTTTACGTAGTGATTATGAAGGCGTTGAAATCATGGTTGGTGGCTATGAGCCAAACATCCCAGCTAATGGTGGTGACGGTGAAGAAGGTTCAATCGTATTTGGTGCAGCCACAGATCGTTCAAGATTATTAGCGGGTGTTTCTTGGAACTCTAGAGAGATTGTATTTGCTCGTGATTTCCCATGGTATACAAAAGGTGTGTCAACTTACGGAAATAACTTCGAAAGTTGGAACACTAACCCTAACAATCTAAATGATGATGGCGAACCACAGTATGATATTTCTCGCCAAGCCATTCCTGGTGCATGTAATTTCCCAGGTACAGCTTTCTATACACTTCAATTAGCTAATGGTAATGATTTCTGTAGTTTTGACTATGCATCTGTATCAGCTGATGAAGCGTCTACAGACAACCAATCATTCTATGCTAAAGGTAGTTATGACATAAATGATAACTGGCAAGTATGGACCAATATTCAAGTTACAGAAACTGAATCATTTGGTCGTTATGCGCCTGTACCTGATTATGCATATGTCAGCCCAGACAGCCCAAATAATATCACCAATCCTAATTCACCTTACTACGACCCTAACTTTGTTGGCAGTGATGGTTCAATTGGTGTAGCGCCACAAGGTATTGCTGTATTCCACAGATTTGATGCTTTAGGTAATCGTGACAGCACTGTTACAAATACTTTGAGAAACTTCCAAATTGGTACAACTGGTATGATTGGTGGTGCTGAGGTAGAATTTGGTATTACTCGTGCTAACAACAGAACTTCTGATATTGGTCGTAACTATTTGTTACGTTCAGCTGCTCGTGAAGCTATTGAAGATGGTTCTTACAACATCTTTAGCCCATACACCAATTCAGCTGATGTTTTGAATGGCATGAAAGTAGTTATTTCACGTATCAGTAAATATGACCAAGATGAAATGTTTGGATCGGTTGCTTTTGATTTGTTTGATTTAGCAAACGGACCAGTTTCTATGTTTGTTGGTGCTGAAACTCGTTCAATTAAATATGCTGATTTGTATGATTCATTATCTGAAGCAGGCCAAATTGGTGGTTCAGCAGGTAACACTGCTCGAGGTGAACGTGATGTAGATTCTATTTACTTTGAGTCATTGGTTCCATTGGCGGAAAACCTTGAAATGTCATTGGCAGGTAGATACGATGATTACTCAGATTATGGTAGTGATTTTTCACCAAAAGTTTCATTCCGTTACCAGCCTTTAGATAACTTAACTTTAAGAGCTTCTTATGGTGAAGGTTTTAGAGCGCCTACACTTGATATTTTATTAGCTGAAGAAGCATTCTCTGCATCTTCTGTAAATGATGAAGCAAGTTGTGTTGCTGTTGGTGCAGCTCCTGATTGTGATTTACAAGTAGATTCATACTCAAAAGGTAATTCTGATTTACAGTCTGAAACATCTAAACAGTTCTCTGTTGGTGTTGCTTATGAGCCTTTAGATTGGGTTAACTTTACTTTAGATTATTATGATATTGAAATTAATAATCGTATCCATTTGTTTGGTCCACAAGAGTTGATTAATTTAGAAATCAGTGGTGTTCCTCTTCCAGAGGGTTTCACAATTTCTAGAACTCCAGGCAGTGGTCGTATTACAAACATCGATTACGGTTATAAAAATGAAGGTGTTGTAAATAACTCTGGATTGGATTTAAATGTACGTTTTAACTACGACTTATTTGGTGGTAGAATCACTAATAACGTGCAAATTTCACATATCCTTAATTATGACACTTCAACATCATTAGGTAGAGATGTATCTTTAGATCCAGGTGTACCTGATACAAGAATGGTAATCAGTAACTTGTATTCATATGGCGATTGGTCATTTGCTTACAACCTGAACCTAATTGGCGAACAATATGACGAAGTTTCTACTGACTATGTTACTAACGTAACTACCAGAGAAGGTCATGTTCCAACTTGGGTTACACATGATGTTCAATTGAATTACCATGCTCCATGGAATGGTAAATTCACACTGGGTGCTAAAAATGTTGGTGACAAATACCCACCAATCGGTTTAGGTTCACTTGGTGGTCGTGACTATGACTTCTATCTGTATGATGGTTTTGGTCGCACTACATATTTCAGATATACTCAAACTTTCTAATACAAAGTTTCTTATTTGAAATTAAAAGGGCGCACTTTGTGTGCCCTTTTTTATTGTCTAAAGAATAAAGTTATATTTAGACAAGTAAATTGTCTTAGAGGGTGTTCAAAATAATTGCCGGTTAAGATAAATTAATGCAATGTGCAGTTTAGTTAATTTAAAATCTTATGATGTTATATTTTGACAGAACAGTTATTGCTCTATTAGGATAGTGACGTTTGGTAATATAAACTGCACGGTGAGTGAAATATTGATTCATGTTATATTAGCCAATTATTGATTGGTATTCAATATTGCAATTCATATGAAGGTATAAAAAGTTCATTGCTTTTTATTGAAGGTCAATTTGTAATTCAGATCAAGTTATATTAATGCCGATTTAGTTGGTTGTCAGGATATCGTTCTTTGGCATTTTAAGAAGTTATGAAATTATTATTGGAAAGTATTGAGTGCAAAAATTTCAACAAGAAATTGACCTTTTATTAAGCCAAAGAAAATATTCATTGGCAATTAAAAAAGTCAAGTCAAAACAGAGAAAACATCTATTGAATGCAGAGTTAACGCGGTTGGAAGGCATCGTATATTTACACCAGAACAAACTGATTTTGGCTGAAAAATCATTGATTAAAGCGAATAAAATCGACCCTAAAAATGATGTTGTTATGAATAATATAGCATATATTAAACAACAAAAGACTGAATATGAGTTTGCAAAACAATGGTTAAAAAAATCAATTGCAATTAATCCATTTTCAATCGATGCTTATCACCAGTTAGGTATTTTAAATAGCTTACAACATGACTATGAAGAGGCAGAAAGGTGTTACAGACAAGTTTTAAAAATATCACCGGGACATAATGATTGTTTAATAAATTTAGCTGTGCTGTTAAAAAACAAAGGAGAGGTGGATTCAGCAATTAAATACCTTCATGAGTCATTGAATATCAATCCATTTCAGCCTCAAATATATTGGGTTTTAGCTAATTTGAAAGTATACCATTTTACTCAAACTGAAAAAGAAATGGTGAACATGATGTTATCTCAAGACATCAGCCAAAAAGACAGAGAATCGCTCCTGTTTACGCAAGCAAAAATACTTGAAGATGAAGGTGAATATAAAGAAAGTTTTCAAACATTAAAAAAAGCAAATACAATTAAATACCATTCATTTAAACGTAAACCAATAGATTGGTATGCCAAATTACAAGAAATCAAATCGGTTTTTACAAATGAATACGTTGCCAGAAACCAAAATACTCATGTTGAAAAATACACGCCAGTATTGATTGCGGGAATGCCCAGATCAGGGTCAACGTTATTAGAACAGATATTAGCCAGCCACAGTGAAGTAACGGGCGCATCAGAACTCAAGTACTTACATCAATTAGTAACTAAACATTCAAGTGAATATCCGTATTGTTTTCGACAATACAACAGTCAGGATTATCACTTGTTGGCTGAAAAATATTTGAGTTTAACAAAACGTTGGTATCAGTCTACTAATTATTATACTGATAAGATGCCAAGAAATATCAATTATGCAGGTGTTTTATTATTGGCATTTCCTAACAGCCGTCTTATTCACACTCAACGCAATGAAATGGATGTTTGTTTAAGTGTGTATAAACAATATTTTGAAAGTGGTTGTGAGTACAGTTATGACATGACTGAACTTGTCAGTTATTACAAGTTTCAAGATCAGTTGGCACGGCATTGGAAATCACTGTTTCCAGATCGAGTTATGTCTGTTAAATATGAAAATGTGGTTTCGGACATTGAAAATGAAATCCGTCATGTGCTCAATTTTCTTAATTTAGACTTTGATAAAAACTGTTTAAATTTTCATCAAACTAAACGTGATATTAAGACGGCCAGTGCAGGACAGGTTACCCAAAAAATATATAAAAGTGCGACGCAGTATTATTTAAAATATGGGAATGCTTTGGAAGAAATTTCTGAATTACTGAAACAGCCATTTGAGCCATTAAATCAATGAAAAAAGAACCCTTACAACATTGGAGTAATTATTGGAGCAGTGGTGTACAAACATCACTACCACAGGATTTTCAAAACAATTATGATGGTGAAATATATACATTTTGGAGTGATGTAGTCAGTACATTGTCAGACGGTGCTCGTGTGTTAGATTTATGCACAGGTAATGGGGCGGTGGCTTTGTTGCTGGCAGAAGCTGCTATTAAACAAAATAAACGTTTAAATATAACAGCAGTTGATTTGAGTCAGATTAATATTCAAGCCATAAATGCCAATCATCCAAAGAATGTGTTATCAATGATTGAATTCATTAGTGACTGCCCTATTGAGTCAATCAATAAAAAAATAAATAAAGCTCAGGACTTAATAGTAAGCCAATATGGTTTGGAGTACAGTCACATACCAAAAACAGCAAAAGCAGTGGCTAAAGTGATTAATAAAGGTGGACGATTGGTATTCATTGCTCATGGTAAATACAGTGCTATTTTTGATTACATGACAACTGAAGATGAAATATACGATTGGTTAGAAAAGATTGGTATCCTGAGTTTATTCACAAAATTGGCGACTCAAGGTATGACCAGAGAAGAGTTTCAACTAAAGACTCAAAAAATCACAAGCACACATCAGCCCAAACAACAATTTCATCAACATCCTTTGTTTCAAAGTTGGTTGAACTTAATCAGAAAATTTCAACCATTAACAGGTTTGCAATTATTACAACAAAAGGCATCGCTGAATCACTTTCTACAACAACATCAATATGCAAGGCAACGTGCTAAAGACATGTTAAATGTATCTGAAAAAGTTAAAAAGAAAAATTGGCTTGACCCAATAGCTGATGAAGGTTTTGAACTGCTTGATCAGGGGCAGATTAAATACAAAAATCAACATTTAGCAGGTGATTGGTTTAAATATAAGCTCAATAATTAAATCCAGTTGTTTATTATTTAGGAGTTGGTGGAAAGCTCAAAACCACTGTCTAAAACCATGTCTGGTTGATAGAATTAGTCAACTGTTAACAAACAGTGTATTTATTAATGCCCAACAAAAATCGCAAAGAAACTTATGGTGGTTATTTGTTATTTAATCAAGCGACTGATTAATCGTTGATTGATGACTCGTTGTTTAGCGGTACTCATTCGATTGGCTTTAACAATTGACTTTAAACTTTTCAGTGCTTCCTCAAAATCATCATTAACAACCAAGAAATCAGCTTTATGATAATGTTTTAACTCAGCAATGGCCTTGGTCATGCGGTTATCAATAACTTCAACTGAATCCTGGCCACGCAGTTCTAAACGATCACGTAAGGCTTCAATGCTGGGAGGTAAAATAAAAATACTAATGGCTTGTGGAAATCTGGACTTAATTTGTTCAGCACCTTGCCAGTCAATTTCTAAAACCACATCATGACCTTCATCTAGCATCTTTTGTACGGCATCTTGGGAGGTGCCATAGTAATTATTGAAGACATTGGCTGATTCCATAAAGACACCAGCCAATTCCATTTGTTTGAATTTGTTTTCAGAAATAAAGTGGTAGTTGTAACCGTCGATTTCCTTTGGTCTGGGCTTTCTGGTGGTGTGAGAAATTGAAAGCTTTAAATGGTTTGTGTCGCGAACCAGTGCATTGACTAATGATGTTTTGCCCGTGCCAGATGGTGCTGAAACGATGTATAAAGTGCCGGTTAATTCATTTTTACTCATGATCATTCAATATTTTGTATTTGTTCACGCATTTGTTCGATAGCCACTTTTAAATCAATACTGGCATTGGATGTTTTGATGCTGGCGGATTTAGAGCCTATGGTATTTGATTCACGGTTTAATTCTTGTATCAGAAAATCTAAGCGCCTGCCAACAGGTTCTTCTAAGTTAAGTACACGGTGGTATTCTTTAACATGTGCATCTAACCTATCGAGTTCTTCAGTGATGTCTATTTTTTGTAACTGCATGGCAATTTCTTGCTCAAACCTTTCAGGGTTAACATCAATATCAAGGTCAGCTAGTTTTTGTCTCAGCTTAAGATTTAAATGTTCATTGATTTCAGGTACATAAGATCTGATGTCTTGGGTCAGTTGTTCAATGAATTCAACTTTATCAAGTAGTACTTGTTTCATCTCTTCACCTTCGCGATGACGTGATTCAATTAATTGATGAATGCTGGTTTCAACCAGTTCAACCGCAATTTGATTCAATGCGGATGTATCGGCCGGCTTTTGTACAATAACATCAGGCCAGTTTAACAGTTGACTGACACCCATGTTGTTGTTAACAAGGTGTTGATTTTCAATGTCTGTTGCGCAGTTTAATATTTGTTTTAAAAGCGCATGATTGACATTAAGTTCATTGAGGCTGACTTCGTCATTGGGATAGAAACGTATGAAGACAGTGATTTTACCTCTTGAAATATGCTTGTTAAACAGGCGTCTAAAAATATGCTCACTGCCTCTTAAAAATTCAGGGCATTTGATGGTCAAATCTAAAAAACGTTGATTGACAGAGCGTATCTCACAAGTCAATCTTCCCAAGTTGTTTTCTACTTCATGAGAAGCAAATGCTGTCATTGATTGCATGTTCGGGCTTAATAATAAAATAAGGTGACTATTATAAGGTATTGAAAGAGAAAGGTTGGTAGAAGTTATGACTAATAGTCTAATGAAAAATTATACAAAAATGTGTATAGTGGGATAAAAAAACAGGTGGATAATGAATAAATTTGTATTGGTTGTCATGTTGGTTATATTTTCATGTGCGGCAACTGCTAAAAAAGAAAATGATATATATGAAGGCATTAAATTAAGAAGTATTGGACCGGCTTTGATGTCGGGAAGAATTTCTGATGTGGTGATAGATCCTGACAATGAGAATACCTGGTATGTCGGGGTGGCTTCTGGTGGGGTATGGAAAACAGTTAATTCGGGTACCACATGGCAAGCAATTTTTGATAAACAAAGTGTATATTCTATAGGTAGTGTGACATTAGATCCTCAGAACAGCCAGCGAATTTGGGTAGGTACAGGAGAAAATGTTGGTGGACGTCACATGAGCTTTGGAGATGGTATTTATTTAAGTGAAGATGGCGGAGAGCATTGGAAACATAAGGGGCTTGAAGCCTCTGAACACATTTCAACGGTTGTTATTCACCCCAATGACAGCCAGACTTTGTGGGTCGCTGCTCAAGGTCCTTTGTGGTCAAAAGGAGGTCAACGTGGTTTATATAAAACTACAGATGGTGGCGAGACTTGGAATAAGGTCTTAGGTGATGACGAATGGACAGGGGTCACAGATGTGGTAATGGACCCAAGGAATCCAGAAAGGTTATATGCTGCGACGTGGCAAAGACATCGAACAGTTGCAGCTTACATGGGGGGCGGTCCCAAGACGGCAATTTATAAATCAGAAGATGGTGGTGATAACTGGGAGCAGTTGACCCAGGGTTTACCTAAAGGTAACATGGGGAAAATTGGTTTGGCCATTTCACCACAAAAACCAGATGAGTTATATGCGGCTATTGAGCTGGAGAGAAGAACCGGTGGAATCTATAAATCATTCAATCAAGGGGCATCCTGGATAAAACAGTCAGATGCTGTATCTGGAGGAACTGGCCCACATTATTACCAAGAGTTATACGCATCGCCACATCATTATGATCGTTTGTATTTAATGAATAACTACATGATAATTTCAGATGATGGCGGCAAAACATACCGCAATATGAATGAAAACAATAAACATGTTGATAACCATGCCATTGCTTTTAAACAAAATGATGCTGATTATGTTTTGGTAGGCACTGACGGTGGTTTGTATGAAAGTTTTGACTTAACTAAAACATGGCGTTTTGTTGCGAATTTACCAGTGACACAGATTTATAAACTGGCTTTAGATAATACAAAGCCTTTTTACCATATCTATGGTGGAACACAAGACAACAATACCCAAGGTGGCCCTTCCAGAACAGATAACGTACAAGGAATCAGAAATTCGGATTGGTATGTGGTGTTGTTTGCAGACGGTCATCAACCAGCAACTGATCCCAGTAATAATGACATTGTATATGCAGAATGGCAGCAGGGAAACCTGGTGCGCGTGGATAAAACCACGGGTGAAATTGTTCACATTCAGCCTCAACCAGATGCCGGTGAAGAGACTGAACGCTTTAATTGGGATGCACCTATATTGGTCAGTCCGCACCAAGCACAACGCTTGTATTTCGCTTCACAAAGGGTGTGGCGTTCTGAAGATCGAGGTGACAGTTGGGTGGCAATATCCGGAGATTTAACCAAGAATAAAGAACGCATTGAACAACCTATTATGGGACAAAAGCAAAGTTGGGACATGCCATGGGACTTATTGGCAATGAGTAATTACAGTACCATAACTTCACTGGCAGAATCTCCTTTACAAGCTGGGTTGATTTATGCTGGAACCGATGATGGTTTAATACAAGTGACAGAAAATGGTGGTGATGAATGGCATGCCGTTAAAGTCGGTTCATTACCAGGGGTGCCCGCAACGGCATTTGTTAATGACATCAAGGCAGATTTATTTGATAAAGACACTGTTTATGTGGCACTTGATAATCATAAATATGGTGACTATAAGCCCTATTTGTTAAAAAGTAAAAACAAAGGTAAGACTTGGTCAAAATTGAGTCAAGGCATTCCAGATAAGCATGTAGTCTGGCGTGTTGTGCAAGACCATATAGATCCTTTGTTGATGTTTGTTGGAACTGAATTCGGCTTGTTTGTAACCCAGAATGGAGGTGAACAGTGGATCAGGCTTAAAGGTGGGATGCCCACCATATCAGTCAGAGACTTGGCTATACAAAAGCGTGAAAATGACTTGGTATTAGCTACCTTTGGCAGAGGATTTTATGTTTTGGATGATTTCAGTCGATTGCGTAATTTGGCTGTTACTGAATCCCTCAATGATCAACTGTTTCCAGTGAAAAAAGCTTGGTGGTATATGCCCAGAATGGTTTTGGGTTCCAATGAAAAGGCGACTCAGGGCGATTCATTTTTTTCTGCCAAAAACCCGCCGTTTGGAGCTGTGTTTAATTATTATCTGAAAGATGACTTACAAACTAAAAAACAGCAAAGACAAGCCAAAGAAAAAGAAATGCTCAAGGCAGGAGATGAAATAGGATTTCCAGGATGGAATGTGGTTGAAGCCGAGCGTCTGGAAGATGCCCCTTCTGTTTGGCTAACAGTAAGAAATGAAGAAGGACAAGTTGTTCGCAGGGTGGCTGGAACAGGTAAAAAAGGATTCAATCAAGTTTCTTGGGACTTGCGATACCCCGCCTTTGGTATTGTGGGTGAAGGCAGTGGATTTTTTTCAGATGAGCCAGAAGGTATGATGGTTGCACCAGGTGAGTACAGTGTAACATTAAGTAAAGAAATAGCTGGTGTGGTTAAGCAGATTTCTGTGCCACAGTCATTTGTTGTGGAACCACTCAGACATGGCGTACTTCAAGGAGCTGAACCTCAAGAAGTGGTTGCTTTTTGGCGCCAACTTTCAGCCACTCAAGATGCTGCTGCAGTGACTGCTAAAAAATTATCTGATGCAATTAAAAGGACGGATCAATTGAAAAAGGCCATGAAAAACAGTTTAGCTGAACATGGCACTCTTGATATTGCCTTGAATCAAATAATTAATGATTTGCATCTAATTGATAGGCAGATGAATGGATTTCGTACTAAACAGCAAGTGGGTGAAAAAACGCATGTAACCATTTGGTCCAGATTGTCTGCAGCCAGTATAGGTACCCTGTTGTCAACATATGGTCCTACGGCGACTCATAAAAGAAGTTTAGCCATTGCAAATGAAGACTATGCGGTATTGAAAAAACAAGTTGATGCAGTGGTTGACAAGCGATTGCCGGCTTTTGAACAGGATTTACAGGCAATTGGTGCACCTGTGGTGTTTTGACTAACCTTTAAAGTAAACATAAAGAATCAATCTTTAAATATGGATTGATTCTTTATTGCTTAATTAATCTGTTGTTGCCATGTGGTATTTTTTGTTTTGAATCGATGCAACTCTTGGTTGGGTACTTCGATTGAAACCAATTCAATACAGTTGTTTTTTATTGTGTTGAATAGATTGATGTCCGCTAGATTTCGTTCACTCACAAAATTAAGTTCTATGTCTGAAAGTTCTTCTTTATGTAAAAATTTATCAGATACATTTTGTTTTTGATAATAAATGTCTTTTAGTTTGAGACGGTTCTTCAAGAGCAACAAACCTTCATCAAACAAGCAGGTGGTTAGAACCAGAGAGAAACAGTTAGTTAATGTGTCGAGAGCTTCTTGGAATAAAAGGGAATCACTGGCCTGGCCTTGGTGTAAATAGCCACTAAAACGTCTGCACTGACCATTACTGAGTTCCGGGCTGGGGTCAGCGTTTAAGAATTCTATAAAATTATTTTTTACCGTATGTTGATGCATTGGATGGTCGGTTTTTCCTTTGACATAATTGTAATAAGAAATGACCCGATCTACCGGTTCTCTTAATTGAGTAAAATGAAACAATGACTGTTCGGACAGAAGTTGGTAAACCAGTCCGTGTAAGGGGTGGTGCCCACAAATAAATTTTGGCAGGTATTTTTTAGCTTGAATGATTGCGGGCAGTCGATTCAAATCAGGTGCATTGATATGAAGTGTTTCAGATACCTTGAAATTTTTAGCAACAATTTGTTCTAAACTGGTACCAGCAGTTTTGGGTACATGAGAAAATAAACACAGCTCTGATGATTTTTGATAGGCCCCTTTATTCAGGTGTTTAATGATGTGTTGTTTGTTGATGGTGTAATTTGTTAAATCATCTACGGAAAACCACTGACGTTGCATGTTTTGTTATCATTCATCTGTGTTTAAGGCCATAAAGTGTAACACAATACGGTGGTTTGGCTTATATTTTGAGTGAATGGTGACAATATCTGTCAATGCCCTTTATTCCACTGATTAAATTTTCTATAAAACATGTAATTTAGTGTTTTTAAGTGGAATAGATGAAAAAATGAGAACTGAGTTCTTGTTTAACCTGTGGATTTCCAATAATCTAAGCCCATGGATGAAATATTAATAACTTATTTTTTTGAGGTAAATTGAAATGAAAAGAAATCAACAAGGTTTTACATTAATTGAATTAATGATCGTAATCGCCATTATTGCGATTTTAATGGCTTACGCTTTGCCAGCATACCGTGACTACACCATTCGTACTAAATTAGGCGAAGGCAATGCCATGGCTGCATCTGTTAAAATGGCTGTTAATGAGTCTTACATCAGAAACGGCGTATTGACTGGTTTAAGTTCTGGTAGTAACGGTATTCCTGCTGCTCCTGCACTTGGTAACTGTGTGAACAGCATGACCACTGCTGACGGTGTAATCACTGTTGCATTCGATTGTGCAGCTGGTTCAGAAGGACAAGCCGATGCAGTTGTTGATGCTGCTACTATCGTTTGGACTCCTGTAGAACAAGCGACTGGTAATACTTTACAGTGGACTTGTGCTGCTAGTGGTGTAACACCTGGTCAAGATCCTTGCTAATTTAACTTAGTAAGTAAGATTAAAAGGCACCCAATTGGGTGCCTTTTTTTTGTAACGCATTAAGTTTGAATACCAAGAAAACACTTATATCCTTACCGAGATAAATATCCATTATATTACTAATAATTTTTGTCAGTTTTAAAAATAGACAGCTGCTGAGAGAACGGTTTTGTTGTGTTTGCTTAGCTGGTGAGCAAATAAAGCGTAATTCAATTTACAGTTTTGAGTGGTTTCCGCAACAATACAATAACTGGATGTTATTAAGGTGGTTTGATGTTAAAAAATAAACAAAGTCATGGGTTTACACTTATAGAGCTGATGATAGTGATAGCCATCATCGCCATACTAGTGGCTTATGCTTTGCCTGCTTATAGAGATTACTCTGTCAGAACAAAAATTTCTGAAGGGTCAGCAATGGCAGCGGCCTATAAAGCCGCGATTAATCAGGCGTATGTACGCAATGGAACATTGAGTGGGCTTAATAATGGCGTTGGCGGTATCCCTTTGGCGCCAACCACTGGCAGTTGTGTCAGTAATATTGCAGTCGTCGATGGTGTCATCACGGTCGATTTTAATTGCGCGACAGGCTCTGAAGGCGCAGCTGACCCGTTTGTTGATGTGGCTCAACTGGTTTGGACACCATCTGAATCAGTTACAACCACCTTAAATTGGGCGTGTTCTGCTACCACTGTCAGGGCTGATCAAAACCCATGTTAAACCTGTTGACTGATCTTTGAGTCAAGTTTGGTTGTTGGTAAAAGCTGCATTGATGCCTAGGTACTAAGCATTGATCCTGTATTTCTTGAGCAGATGTTCTGGCAAGTAGGTTATTTAGGATTGCCTTTAAGTAACACGATAAATCATGCTTCAAGTCACGCCCTTGGAATCAGTCTGCTGGGTTTGTAAACACCTTTACAAAGCCTTGGCCAGCTGGATTCACAGCGGCTACATAAAATTCAGCGCCATAAATTAACATCACAAATTTCATTTGTTCTGCAACATAGCCGTCTGATGTCAGTATTTCATTGAGTTGTTCGATGCTTTTTCCAGAGATGGCTTCTGCCCGTTCTGCACTCAAATAAGCACTGGCTGGGGACAGGTTTTGCGCGGTGAGGTTGTCCAGTTCTGCACTGACGGAGGGGAACTGTCCTGGCGTAGCTAGTTTGTGGTTGATGTGGTTCAATTCATTGAATGCCAAGGCTTCAATTGAATCCAGTTGTACCAACAAGGAGTGGTGCTTTTTAAAGTTTATTGGCTCGATTTTTCCAATGAAAGGTTTTTTGAAAAGTCCCAACTGTTGTTGTACTTCAGGCTTCAATGCTGATTTATCAAAGGATTTATTGGCCAATATCTCAAATGAGTTGTCACGGAAAATAACCATGCTGGGCTTGCCCAGGTTGATAGAATACAGGCCGTATGATAAAGCACAAAGCTGTAACAACACGATGAAACTTAAATCAAATTTTAGGCTGGGTTTATTTTTTCGGTAAACCAAAAACGTCAGAATTGGTCCCAAAACCACATCAACTAAAATCATCAGTTTAATTGGTTCAATAACCCCTGACACTTGGATGTATATTTGGTCATACCACACAAAATAGATAAATAACAATGCCAAAGAAATCACTAAAACACTGAACATAAAATGCATGCCGGCGGCTTTTAATTTAGTCATATCAACTCCTTTATATTGGGTTTTTTACAAGGCTGGACCCCAGCCTGAACTGTTATTAGTCAGAGCCAGTTATTGTATAAAAAAAATCAATTAATGCAAAACCAATTCTATTATAAGGCCAGCCATTTTGTAGTAAGGTTTTGCGACACACCTGCATCAAGCCAATCTCCGAATTGGTACCATTACCAAAAAACTGCTGTATCATGGTGATGCAGTAATCGCTAAGTGTTGTGTCAATGACATTGAACTGATTGAAGCTTGGATATGGTTGGGTTGAATGTTTTGGCCGACATAGTCATTAGCTGGTTGTGCTGTAAAAATGCTGTTGTTTAAAGCGTAGGCTGTTTTACTGTGATTTTGTGGCTGAATTCAATCTTAATATCAGTGTGAAGAAAAATGTATTATATTAAGCAATAAACTTTCAGCACATGTTCTGCAGTGTGGCTTGGGTTATAATCTTTTAATTCAATAAAGCAAGAATTGAAATCATGGAAAACCGATACGCCAGTCAATCGAAACAACACCGAGCCAAGTGGTGGCTGTATGCCCTGTTGGTCTTTTTAGTCATTCAAATTTTGCTGGCCATGTACTATGATCAGGAGCCGGATTTATTTGATGTCAAGGTGAATACGGAAAAGTATGCGAAGGAATATCACTGGCGTGATGTGACTGGCGTGGCATCAGGCGCCGCTTTTTTAGAAATTACCGATGTTTTATTGAATAAGCCAGGTGGTTATATGTCAAATGATGTGCTGCCACCGTTTGTGCTGATGGACAATATGCCCAAATGGGAGTTTGGAGTGGTGATTCAAGTGAGGGATTTTGTGCGGGTGGTGCGAAATGACATCAGTCGTTCTCAAAGCCAGTCTGAAGAAGATGCGGATTTAGCTGATTCGGATCCAAAATTTCACAATGATCACGATAAATGGATGTGGCCTGCTACCGAAGGAAAGTTCGAATCAGGCCGTGAGTATTTTTTAAAATACATGAATCGATTGGCAGGGTCTGAACAACCACCTGCCGAGTTTTATGCCCGTACAGACAATCTGGTCACGTGGTTGAATTTGGTAGAAAAACGATTGGGTAGTTTATCTAAACGATTAAGCGCCAGTGTTGGAGAGGAGCGAATAAATACCAACAGTGGTGGTGATTCTACTGCTGAATCGGCCACTTATCAGCCCAGTGAGTTACGGGTGAAGACGCCTTGGTTGGAAATTGATGATAATTTTTATGAAGCCAGAGGTTCTACCTGGGCGTTGATACACTTGCTGAAAGCCACTGAAGTGGATTTCAAAGCTGTTTTAGAAAAGAAAAATGCTTTGGTTTCATTGCGCCAAATTATTCGAGAACTGGAAGCAACACAAGACAGTGTTTGGACGCCGATGATTTTAAACGGTTCTGGTTTTGGTTTTTTTGCCAACCATTCTTTGGTGATGGCATCGTATATTTCAAGAGCCAATGCAGGTGTGATTGATTTGCGTCAGTTGTTGGAAGATGGTTAGTTAGCCATGCAAAAGTCCATCCTGGCCTTTTTCAGAATCGCTCAATAAACATTTAAACGTAAAAGCGTGGTTTTACTGATGTTTATTGACCTTACTTGAGCTTTTTGGCTCAAGGCGGTACTTTCATGTGCCACACAGTCGATCAGAAAAACACGCTCAGCTTATGGCTTTCTGCTTGATTAATTTTGAATATACAACTGAATTTCTTTTAGAGTCAGTTTCTTATGTGTTTTTCAGGTTTGACTAATTACCTTCCAGTCGTTGAGATTGAATCATTAACCCATTGAGTTTGATGGCGAGTTGTTTTATTTCATCTGATGATTGGTTATCAAAGCTGAATTCGTTTAAGTGATATTTATTGGGGTCCAATCCTTTAAAAAGCGGATTGTTCCGAATGTCTTTTTCCGTTAATTTGATTGGGTTGGAGTTTGGTTCAGCCCTAACTTCAATCAATGAATGCTTGTTTGTAAGTACCCAGCCACTGATTTGCGCTGCTGAATTTTCGATATAAGTGATAGGGGGTAGTTGGCATGCACCATGCCCGGTTTCAAAAAAGTAGAAAGATTTGATGCCTTCAGCATAGTCCAAAGTATCGATTAACTTGATGCCGTTCAATGTGTCGCAGGCTTGAAGATAAAATGGGAGGGTTTGTTCAAGCTTCAGCGCATTGTGTTCAACCACCAGTAATTTTTTGTTTGTGGTTTTCTCTTGCGTGTATTGCATGATGTCTAATTGAACCTGTCTGCCATGTTTAATGTTTAAAGGGTGTGACAAGGCAGTTAACTGTCCCGATTCAGGCAGATAAAATTTCAGTTCTGCTAAGGTCATGAAATTGTCTGCTACCACTAAATGAGTTGCATATTTAATACTTAAATCTTTTGTTTTTAAGGCCAATTCTTGCCAGCCCCGACTGTTTTCTGTTAGCTGTTGATTGTATGTGGAAACTGGGGTGTTGGGTTGTAACCAATAAATGAATGTCATCAATGTCAGCAAGCTGCATAACGCACCTGTATATGCAGCCCATTGCTGTAATCTTTTGAACTGTTCAGTGTTAACTGAGGCAATGATTAACAACAGCACATAAGAAAATAAGGTCCAGTGAATATTAAAGCGTAAATTGTCTGAAAAAAATCCCACAACAGCGTATGTCAGCCAATGAAAAAGAGCCAGGTACACCAGTGAAGCAATGATTTGATTGTTTCTTTGTTTACTGAAAACGGTGGCTGCGGACAGTGTGAACACCAAAGGAGTGGTCACCAATACTTGGACCACGAAAAAAGTAAAGTGTGAAGACTGAAACTGCCAGGGGTGCCTGTCACTCAGCTGAAATGCCAACATGGGAAAATTGTGTTGAACGTTAAACCATACAATGGGTAAAAACCCCAATGCCGCTACTGGCAAGGTAATCAGTAACAAACGTTTGACAAGGGTTTGATGATGGCGAAATTGCCAGATGAAGCTGACAGCGGCTATGAATACAATCAGCCAAAAACGAAGATGGACATTGATACCAAGTGCCAAAGTCAGTCCCAGAGCAAAGAACCACTTGTTTTTCATTTGCTGAATAGCCAAAAGCCAAAATAATACGGCAAGAAGTGCAAAAAACACCACCCAGATATCAGGAATGGCTAATATGCCAGCCAAAGCCAATAAAGGTAAGGCCAATGTCAAAAGACCCGTTTTCCAAGAGGGGTGAGATTCTGGTTTGATGGTGTGCGCAATAAGCATGCTGAGCCATGGAAGACTCAAGGCTGCAAGAAGACTTGGTAACCTGATAAAGAAGGGGTGTCTTGGAAAAAAGAACTCGCTCAGGGCAATCATCCATTGGGTCCAAGCAGGTAACTCGGTGTAAGACCAGGCCAAATGTTGGCTTTCTAGCCAATAGAATGCTTCATCGCCAAAAAGTTGGTGATTAAAAATTGAGTACAGCTGTAGCAATGCATAAAAAGTAAAAATACTTAAGTACGTCCATTTTTGCTGTTGTTTGCTTAGCATTGAGGTACTTTTAATTTTTTACCTGCGTTAATTAAATACCGAGGGGCTTTTAATTTGTTAAGTTGAGCAATTTCTTTGCGGCTTGAGCATTTAAATTTTCGACTGATAGAGCTTAATGAATCACCTTGTTTGATGGTATACCATGTGAAAACAGGGCGGTCTGGAAAGTCAGCATCATGAATTTTCTTAGCTAAGGCCATTAACTCAGTGTCTTGACAGTTGGACTCATAAACGGCTTTTAATTCATTTGGGATAACCACCACAGCATTTTGTTTGATGATGCGTTTGGCTTTAATACTTGAATTCAAATTACGAAGTACCCTGTACCAACCGATTTCGTTGTTATATTGACCAAAGCAAACTGCTAATTCGCTTAAAGAGGTGTCATTTCTGGCTCGGATTAATGCCGTGCTACCATCAAAAGGTTTTAAAGTTACATTGAAAGAATCAGGAGATTCAAAAATCAGCATGGCGGATAAAACAATGGCTATGTAATCTTGTGTTTCACTGGGTAAGTCATAAAAGAATTGATTGTTCCATATCGATTGGTTCTGGTGTTTTTTATTCAGTCTTTTGAAACGATTTTCACCGGCATTGTATGCGGCCAATATTTTTGCGTAATCATCACCATAAAGTTGGCGTTGTTCAAGAATGTAGTCAGCAGCACCTTTGGAGGCGGATTCTGGGTGAAAACGGGCGTCGTAATCACCAATGGTGCCTTTAACGCCAAATCGGTCAGCGGTTGCAGGCATCAGTTGAAACAAACCACTGGCACCTGCTGATGACATAGAATGAACCCTGCCACCAGATTCTTGGGCAATGATTGCAAGTAATAATGACTCTGATATGTTTTTAGATTCAAAGGGAGGATAAATCTTTGCTTTTAAGAATTGGTAGTTGTTCCAAGTTTCTACTAATTTGGGTCGTTTCCAGGTAAGCCATTCATTTAAAGCGGCTTGAACTCTGGGGTTTTCTAAAAGAGGTTGGTTCAGGTTGTTATTATGAGGTATGGGGTGACTTGATTCGGTGGACTTGTCCGTTTCTTCAGGTAATGATGCTGCCAACTCAGCTTCAATTCTGGTCTGTTCTGCAAGTTCTGAAAAATAACTGTTTAGTTTTTCTATGCATTCAGTATTTTTCTGACATTTTTCGATGCCTGCAATCAGTACGTCAAGCTCAAGCGCACTTTCCTGGGCGCTGTTGGGCTTGGTGAGTTCTGTTTTTTGACAGGCGGGGAAGAAGATAACAGCAAAAATGATAAAAATAAGTCGCATATAATAATTGGCAGTCTTTGTGAGTATTGTGTATTATCAGTATTTTAATGCGACCATCAACCATTCAATCATGAAATTGTTTAATTACATCAAATCTTTATTGAGTATAAATTCTGTACAACGTGTACTTGATGCCGATGAAGAAAAGGAGTTAAATCATGCTATTGTGGAGTTGATGCTTGAGATGGTAAAGGCGGATTTTGTGGAATTACATGCAGAAAAAAAAGCTTTGTCATATTACCTTTCAAAAACACTGGGGCTGCAAAAAAATAAAGCGGATCAATACATTGAAGATGCGGAGTTGCGTATTAACTTTTCTATTTCGCTTGAATCTCAGACCAATGTCATTAATAATTACTTGAATAAAGAACAAAAAGTTGAACTGATGAATCACTTATGGCGGTTGGCCATTGCTGACAACCAAGTTCATTTATTAGAAGAAAACTTATTTTATAAAGCGGGTCAGTTGTTGGGCATTAAAAAAAACCAATTGGACGAAATTTGTCAACTAACTGAAACCTGAATTAATTGATTCTGCCAATGAGGACAATATGGATTTAACACACTTTCTTAAAACCATGCGTGAAAACAATGGTTCTGACATGTACTTGAGTACAGGAGCGCCAATCAGTATCAAAGCAGAAGGTGTGCTGCAGTCAATGAGCTCCACGGGTTTGCCACCTGGTATCGTAGAAAAAATTGCGTACTCGGTAATGGATAAAAGACAAATTAAAATATTTGAAGAAACCATGGAGTGCAATCTGGCTGTTTCAATCAAAGGTGTTGGTCGTTACAGGGTCAATGTATTCAGACAACGAGGTGAGGTGTCAATGGTGATTAGAACCATTAAAAACACCATTCCAAAATTGGATGAATTACATATGCCAGCACATTTGTATGATCTGATAATGGAAAAACGTGGTTTGATTTTGGTTGTGGGCGCAACTGGATCGGGTAAGTCAACCACCATGGCTTCAATGATTGACTATAGAAATTCCATTTCTACGGGTCATATTTTGACTGTAGAGGACCCCATTGAATATGTACATAAGCACAAAAAATCAGTGGTTAATCAGCGAGAAATTGGTATAGATACACTGGGATATGCACCTGCATTAAAGAATGCATTGAGAGAAGCGCCAGATTTGATTCTTATTGGTGAAATTAATGATTCTGAAACCATGGAAGCGGCCATATCATTTGCTGAAACAGGTCATTTGTGTATGGCAACATTACATGCCAACAATTCCGACCAAGCGATGGAACGTGTATTAAATTTTTTCCCTAATGACATGCACAACAATATTTTGATGAATTTGGCATTAAATCTAAAGGCTGTTATTTCTCAACGCTTGGTGGTTGATGTTAATGGTAAACGTCGCCCAGCTTGTGAAGTTTTAATGAATACACCACAAATCAGAGAAATGATTCGCCGTGGAAAAATCAGTGAATTAAAAATGGCGATGGAAAAATCTCTTGAAGATGGTATGCAAACATTTGATCAGGCTTTATATGACATGTATAAAGAAGGAATTATTACACTGGAAGAAGCATTGGGTAATGCAGATTCGTCACAAGGACTCGAAGTACGTATCAATTTGAGTAGTGAAGATGATTCAGGAACGGATGATTATTTTTAGGTCTGTATGACAACTCCAAACAGCCGTCATGCTTTGAGCTTCAGTTGTTTGTGAATCTATTTGGACCTGAGTGATGGTAAAAAAACATTGAGGTTATAAGAATTATGCATGGACTCAATTTTATGGTGTTTTTATGAACAAAATGCAATTGTTGTATCGAGCGGCATTGGCATTGTTGTCTATTGTCGTTACCTTGTGTCTTTATGTGTCACATTTGATCTATTTTTCGCAAAGAGAATATTTCACTGTCTACTTTTCTGAACTGGTTTTGCGTCCCCTGTTGTATGCTGCATTGGCTGGATTGTTGGTTTGGCTGATTCTAGCAATAATTCCCCGGGCTGTCTTGAAGCGTGTTTCTGCTGTTTTATTGATGCTGGCATTGTTGTGTTGGTTGCAATCTGATGTTTTTTCTGTGAGCTATGGCTTACTTGATGGATCAATTTTAGATTTTGCTAGATTAGACCAAAGGGGGTATTGGGAGATTTTTGTTTTGGCAGGCGCGTTGATTATGGCGTTACTGTTCAGTCAATTCGTTAATAAGCACATGACTTTAGTGATTGGGTTAATTATGTTGGGTCAGCTTGTATTAACAGGTGTGAACGTTTTTAATGAGCCTCGTGATAAGCCAGCATTGGCTGAGTTAGATGAAGAGTTTTTTAATTACTCAACAGATAAAAATATCATCATCATCATATTGGATACTTTTGGTAGTGAATTTTTTCAAGACATACTGTTACAAAGTCCTGACTTTAAAAAAGAATACCCTGGTTTTGTTAGCTATACTGATGCGATAAGCAATTATCCTGCCACAAAAGGAAGCTTGCCGTCATTGTTAACAGGTCAGATGATTCCTAAAGATATAAAAATCTCTGAATATATTAAGAATGTGGTTGGTGAAAAAGGGTTGCCAGCTATTTTTGATGATAAAGGCTACGAAGTCAGTGTTATTTCTTCATACACATGGTTCAGGAATTTTTTTCCTGAAAGGTATATGTCTGAGCCACCTTTGGATCCTGATGATTTGAAACAATTCAACAGCGCACTGCTTTTTGACTATTCTCTGTTTAGGTTGACTCCGCATTTCTTGAAACATTGGGTGTATGATGATGGGAACTGGTTGTTATCAAGTTTGGTATCAACTTACACACATGTGCCGAACACCGCTCCAGAACAGGCCAACATGTTTTTAGAAATGATGACTGATAAAGCGGTAAAGTCTGACAAAACAAATCGATTTAAGCTCATTCATGTAAAAACGCCTCATCCAAAATTTGTTTTCAATCAAGACTGTGAAAAGATTGAAACATTGCGAGGAGTGTCGCAGGGATTTTACATGGAACAACAATCTCGTTGTGCACTTAAAAAGTTAAATGAACTTTTGCAAAAATACAAAGATATGGGCATTTATGATGATTCCTTGATAGTCGTGGCTTCAGATCATGGGGCCAGAGTGTTTGATGACAGGTCGTTTACTGGGTTTCCTTCTTATTTTGAATTGAACAGTGCTGGCCCTATGTTTATGATAAAAGGAATTGGCCAAAAAGCCCCCTTCAGACAAGTGAATCAACCATTTTCTTTAATTAAATTATTTGATGCTTTAGTGGATTCATCTTTACACCATTCAAGTTATGATGATTTAATTGATAAACAGCGGTTGTTTTATGCTTTTAAGAATGGTTTCAAAGGTGCTTCGGGAATGATGCAAGATGCGCCGTTGTATTCAGTTGGTGCCAATTACCAAAATCTTGAAAGTTGGGAGCTTAAAGAGTTGGTAGTAAATAATTGTATTGGTATATCGATGCCGCTTGAAATGACATTTAAGTCAAATGCCAGAGAACAATATTGTGGGCTTTTTGGATTTGGGCTGGCAGAAGCCAATGGAGCGGGTGCTTGGACAGAAAGTGTTGATGCTCGTATTGTATTCAATTTAGATCATTCGAAAATTGAATATGACAATTTGTATCGACTAGAAATAACATTAGAACCCAAGTTATATTCAAAAAGAAAGGAGTTTGAGATGTCAATTAAACTCAATGATAAAGAGATTTCGAGCACTGTGATTAAAGAGCCAGAAGTTCAAACGCTTGTATTTGATGTGCCAGCTGAATATTTTAAAACTTCAGGTAGTCAGGAATTAAAATTCCTCATGCCTGGCTTAAAATCGGAACATCAGATGGATTTAGGTTCTGATACGAAAATTATTGGTGTTTTGATGAAATCAATTGTTATGGGTGTTGCTCATAAAGACAGTTGATGAGAGCAACGATTAATTTAATTTATATGGAAGACATTTGTGGGCTAAAACTATACAATACATTTTGGCATTTTTCAGAATACTAAACTATGAATATGAAATTACTATTACAAATTGTCATTCTTTTAATATTTACCCCCATGACAGCATGGGCATATATTGACCCAGGTTCTGGCAGCGCCATCATGTCAGCCGTTATTGGTTTTTTTGTGGCCATTGGTTTGGTTATTAAAACCTTTTGGTACAAAATTAAATCTTTTTTTACTGGTAAAAGTCCAGAAGAAGATAAAGATTCAGATTAATTAATAGGGCACTGCTTTGAAAACCATGGATGTTTTTTTTCTTGGCGCTGGAGAGTCTTATTCTGGTTCAGTTCCATCGGCTCTAAAGGCCATATCGAAAAATCGCAAAGCTTTGGATTGGCAACTTCAGAGTCTTGAGCGCGCTGATGTTGCTCGAATAAACTTCATTGGCGGTTTTCATGTTCAAGAAGTGGTTGATCAATACCCTCAGCTTAAATATACAATTGCGCCAGACTGGCGTAATTGCAATGTCATCCATACACTTTTACAAGCGCCTTTTAGGGCCGCTCATGATGCTTTGGTGTTGTATTCTGATACATTATTTAGACCCAAGACTATTCAGCAGTTTTCGACAATACAAGCCGATGTAGTCGTGGCTGTAGACAGTCATTGGTTGACGCGTTTTGAACAACGCTCAGATGTGGATATTTCTACTTCAGAAGTGTTGAAGTTATCAGAGTATATAGCCAACCCTGAAGTTGATGAAGTTGAATTTACAGGTTTGATGAAGCTGTCATCTGAAGTAATTGAATACATTAAACAAGTTGACCCCAGTCACATAACCAACCTGGTTGATTTAATTAAATATTTTAGTGACTCGGGTTTACAAGTTGAATTTTACGATGTGCTTGGTGATTGGACTGAATTTAACTCAGATTTGGACATCGCACATTTTATTCTTGGAACCAAATCTGAGACTTTGTACCGTTTGTATCCATTGGTAAAAGAATCTGTAATTGGTGAGCAAGTGACTTTTACCGTTCAGCAATGGCGAGATGATCAGGCCAGTCAATTACTTAAGATTCAACAAAGATTTAAAGAACAACCCTTGGTCATCAGGAGCAGTTCTTTTGCAGAAGATTGTTGGGATGAGTCGCATGCTGGTGGTTTTGAAAGTGTGTTGAATGTTGATTCTCAAGATCAGATGGCAGTATGTAAGGCTGTTGAGAATGTCATTTCTTCATATCAGGGTTCTGCTTCGTTGTCACAAGATCAGGTGTTGGTTCAAAAGTGTTTGTCTCAGGTTAAAATGTCAGGAGTGGTATTCACCCGTTCTTTGGAAACAGGTGCGCCGTATTATCGTATTAATTTTGATGATCACACACAATCGACTGAATCAGTGACTTCTGGTAAAGGATCGCAGTTGCGTACAGTCATAATCAATAAAGAACACAGTGATAAAGTTAAGCACCTGTCTGCTGATTTAACACAATTACTAAAGGGTGTTATAGAGATAGAGTTGTTGTTAGGCTATGACAAACTAGATATTGAATTTGCAATTGACGCTAACAATCAGTTGCATATTTTCCAAGTTCGACCGATTGCTGTCAGTCACCAACAAAACGGCGTGGATGACAGCGATGTGAAATTAGCCTTGGATGATTGTGTCAGTGCTTTTAAGGCAGAACAAACCAAAGGCCCAAACAGAGTTGGAGATGTTGCATATTTCGGTGTGATGCCAGATTGGAATCCTGCAGAGATAATCGGTGTGAAGCCTAAACCATTGGCATACAGTTTGTATCGATACTTAATAGTTGATGATATTTGGGCTATACAGCGGGCTGAATTTGGCTACCGAGATGTCAGCCAATACCCATTGATTCGGACATTTGCAGGTCAACCATATGTGAATATCCGCAACAGTTTAAATTCATTTATACCTGACAGTGTCTCAAATGAAGCGGCTGAACGAATTTGTAATGCATATCTGTCTATTTTAAAAGACAACCCGCATTTTCACGATAAAATCGAATTTGATGTGGCATTTACGGTTTTGACACCAGAGTTTGATGAAGAAGCTGGACGCAGGTTTAAGGGCTATGGTGTTCGCGATACTGATGTGGAGGAGCTTAAAAAAGGACTGAGGGTGGTCACGCAGCAAGCATTCACTCGGTTGGCAAATGATATCGAAAGCTTAACTCAATTGACCGAAAGCAGGCGTCAAATCCTTGATACGGATTTGTCAGCTGTGAGCAAAGCCATGCTGTTATTAAGTGAATGCAAAAAAAACGGTACTCTGGCTTTTTCGCATGCTGCCCGAGCAGGTTTTGTGGCAATGACATTTTTAAACAGTTTGGTCAAAATAAAAGTTTTGGATCAAAGTGACAAAGAAGCTTTTTTGTCTTCATTTAATACAGTTGCTGGTGATTTTGAAAGAGATGCATCTGCTGTTGCAGGTGGTCAAATGTCAAAACAGGTTTATATTGAAACATATGGTCACCTGAGACCAGGAACTTATGACATCACAGCCAAAGCATATTGGGAAAAACCGGAACAATATTTGTTTTCTAAACTATCAAGTCACAGTGTCTATGATACTGGAAAATCTGAGTTTTGTTTGTCTGAAAAAAAAATACAGTCCATTGATACTGTATTAAAAGACATGGATTTTGTAATAACAGCCAGTGAATTACTTGATTATTGTAAAAAAGCCACTCAAGCCAGAGAGTTTGTTAAATTCGAATTTTCAAGAAATCTCAGTAAAGCCATAGATATGCTGGTCGAATTTGGTGCCATGAATAAGATTAAAAGAAAACAGATGGCTTACTTGAGTTTGGCTGATTTAAGAGAATATGAGTTGGGACTGAATAACATAACTGATCTTAAAAAAATCATAAAATCCAAAAAGAAAAAATTTGCTTTAACTAAAATGATTGAGCTACCTCAGCTGATTCTTTCAGAGAATGATTTTTATGGTTTTGAACGCAATGCTTCAGAACCTAATTATGTGACCAGTAAATCAATTGAGTCAGGATGTGTTTGTTTAAGTGATGAACCGGAAAATATAGCCGGAAAGATAGTTTTTATTGAACAAGCAGATCCTGGTTATGATTGGGTGTTTGCCTATGACCTGGCTGGATTGATTACCAAGTATGGTGGAGCCAATTCTCACATGGCGATACGTTCTGCTGAGTTGAACTTACCTGCTGCCATTGGTGTTGGTGATAAGTTATATGATGAATTAATATCATCATCAATTATCAGGCTTAATTGTGGTTTGAAACAAATCATTAGGATTAAGTAGTGAAAAGAATTGGTTTAACACAAAGGGTTGAAGTGATTGCAAATTACCAAGAGCGTCGCGATTGTTTGGATCAAAACTGGGTGCATATATTATTACAACTAGGGTATGTGCCGATTCCCTTGCCTAATGTTCAAGAACAAAATAACATCAAACCTTATGTAAATGCATTGTCTTTAGATGGCGTGATATTAACAGGGGGTAATGACCTGAGTTGGACTGGAAGTTCTCGTGCTGCGATTGAACGTGATCAATTTGAAGCGACTTTGATTGATTATTGCATGGATAAAAAGATTTCAATTCTGGGTGTTTGTCGAGGTATGCAAATGCTGAATGTGCATTTGGGAGGAACATTGGTTCAAGTCAAGCAACATGTAACTGCATCTCATAAAGTTACTTTTTTAGATGGCAGCGTGGCTGATGTTAATTCGTATCATGACTGGGGTATCACTGACGATATATTGTCAAATGAACTGATAGCGCTGGGGCATTCTGATGATGGGTTGGTTGAGTATTGTAAACACAAATCATTACCCATTACTGCTATGATGTGGCACCCAGAAAGAACCAATTCAGATTCTGCTACAGGCAAGAACATCATCAAAGAGACATTTTTATGACAAAAGCAATTATATTAGCCGCTGGCCAAGGTACAAGACTGCGACCCATAACCAATGATAAACCTAAATGTTTAACGCCTTTGAATGGCAAAAGCTTGTTAGCCAGACAAACTGAAGTTCTAAAAGAAGCTGGAATTAACGACATACAGGTTATCGGTGGTTACCGTATGGATCAAATACAAAACTTGGGTTATTCCTGTATTGAAAATCCTGATTATGCAAGCACCAATATGGTCACTACATTATTTTGTGCAAGAGGTGTAATGAATGATTCAGAGGATTTACTGATTGGTTACGGTGACATTATTTATCAACGAAATAATTTGGAAGCATTGTTAAATACAGAGGCTGAAATTGCATTAATGATTGATAAAGATTGGCGTCAATTATGGGAACTCAGGCTTGATAATCCTCTTGAAGATGCAGAAACACTTAAGTTATCTGAAACTGGTTCAGTGCTGGAACTGGGTAAAAAACCTAAAAGCTATGCAGATATTGAGGGTCAATACACAGGCTTGATAAAAATTCGTAAGGACAAAGTGAACGAGTTTATTCAATTTTATGATGATTTGAATCAAGAGAATTTTTATGACGGTCAAGACTTTTTCAATATGTACATGACTTCCTTTTTACAACAGTTGATTGATGCAAATTGGGAAGTTAAGGCGGCTGTTGTCAGTAATGGTTGGTTAGAAATTGACTCAGTATCGGACTTAGAAACATATCAGGAATTAGAAGATAAAGGCCAGTTGAAGCCTTATTGTGATTTAGGTGATTAATTTGAAATTTATTCGCTACTTCAAGGACGTTTTGAGATTCAATCAATTGTCCAAAAACGACAACAAAATATGTGTGTATTGTGAGGGTAAAAATTATTGGCCACACCTGAAACCAATTGTTGAGCACTTGTTAAAACGTACTGATATGCAGGTGAACTATGTTTCATCAAGTGAAGATGATCCTGGTTTACGATTTGATCATCCCAAGCTACAGGGTTATGTAATTGGTGCAGGCTTCATTAGGAACTATTTTTTTGATAATTTAAGTAGTGACGTGGTAATCATGACCATGCCTGATTTGGACCAATATCAGGTAAAAAAATCGGCACGGGTTAAACGCTTTGTATATATACATCATTCACTGGTCAGTCACCAAATGGTGTACAGGCCGAAAGCTTTTGATGCTTTTGATGTCATCATGTGTGCTGGCCCTCATCACAACACAGAAATTCAACAAATGATCAAATCATGGCACATGCCTCCTAAAACAATGATTAATCATGGTTACGGTAGATTGGATTCTATCATTAGTAACAGCAAAGAAAAGCCTCACAATGTAGTTAAAAAAATATTGGTAGCTCCCAGTTGGGGATCACATGGTACTTTGGAAATGATGGGTGAACGATTAATCGATGAGTTGATGAAGTTAAACCTTCATGTGATTTTAAGGCCACATCCACAAACGGTAAAATTTGCTAAAGGAATGATTGATACAATTGTGAAAAAATACCAAAACCATGAGCGATTCAGCTATGAACAAGGTGTATCATCTGAGGCATCTTTGCATCAATCGGATTTGATGATTTCTGATTGGTCTGGAGCGGCATTGGATTATGCATTTGGGTTGTTAAAACCTGTTCTCTTTATTGATGTACCTAAAAAAGTTCAAAACGAACAATATGAGTCGCTTGGCTTGGTGCCGTTTGAAGTGTCGATTAGGGAACAAATTGGTGTGGTTCAAGATGTTGATTTAATGGGATTAGAGCAGAAAATCATGCAGTTATTGAATGATGAAACAGATTGGGCTAGTGCGTTGTTACGTTTACGCGACCAACATGTATATAACGTAAGTAACAGCGGTCAAATAGCTGCTGATGCTATATTGGAGTTGCTGTGAATATAAAAGCTATTGTATTGTTTATTGGTTTAATTTTTATGGTTTCGACTCAAGCCAAAGATATCAGAGTGCTTAAAAATATTTCCGGAACTGAAACCATTGAAACCCCTGAGTTCTTGGTCAGTCATACACAACCATTTTATGGTTTGGCATTTATTTATAATTCAGTGCAACCCATTTACCTTGTTAACAATGAGGTGAAATTTGTAGACCCAGAAGGACAGTTTAAAGTTCCTGACGCTGCCAGTCATTTTGGCTGGAAGTCTCGGTATCAACTGGCATTGGTAGAAAATCAAGAAGGTTTGAATGCTGCATATAAGATTAATCAGTTGACGCTGAGTGCGGCTGGGTTAACACCGTTGAATACTTTTGTCGGTTATACCAATGAATTTAATCAATTTAAAACATTGAAATATTCACATCTGTGGGGGTGGTTAAGACAGGTTTGTTTGGGTTTAGAATGGTTGTTGTCCAACATCAATCTTTGGTTAGGGAATTGGGGCTGGTCAATCGTTGTTTTGTCATTGGTGATGAAGTTGCTGTTGATGCCTGTGAGCCTGCTGACATTAAGGTTTCAGCGAATGGTCAGTAAGAATCAAACTTTATTAGCACCAAGGTTACAGGAAATTAAACAAAAATACAGCGGTGAAAAAGCGCACAATGAGATGATGAAAGCGCATAAAGATCTCGGAATTACGCCATTTTATGCACTTAAGCCGTTGTTTTCAAACCTCATACAAATACCAATTTTGGTGGCCATATTCAATGTGCTAGGAGAAATGAACCAATTGGAAGGTCAGTCTTTTTTATGGATTCACGATTTGTCATTGCCTGATACGTTATTCCATCTTGGATTTGCAGTGCCATTATTTGGATCAGGATTTAATTTATTACCATTTTTGATGACTGCCATTACATTATTTTCAACTGTACTTTATAAGAATGAGCTGGCTCCAAAATCTGAAACAAAAAAACAGAAAATTAATTTGTATTTAATGTCATTTGCCTTTTTTGTACTGTTTTATCCATTTCCAGCAGCTATGGTTCTCTATTGGGCAATGGCCAATATTTGGCAATTCATTCAGCAAAAACTTTTGGGTAATTAAATCATGGAAATGAACTTAGACCTTGCTGTAAAAAAAGCACAGCTCAAATTTGATTCTGAGAATGTTCAAGTCAATACTCAAGTGATTGATGTTACTGGACAATTGATTGGCATGCTAAAGTGTGATGATTGGTCAAATGAGCAGGTGAATTTTTTACAAGGGTGGTTAAAAAAAATTGATGTTGCCAGTAAGCACTACATCCAGTATCAACTGGACTGGAAACTATACCAACCAAAAACAACATTGCCTAATCACTATTATGATTTAACTTTAGTGATTGCATTGCTGTATTTAAGGAAAATAACTACTGAATCAAAGGCAACAGGTTTGGTATTAAAATGTTGTAACGTCATTTATAAATTGTTAGATTGTGTGACTTCTGAGGTTGAATTAAGTCCAGTTGCTGTTGATGCACATTTACAGAGTCTATTAAATACAATTCAGACCGTTGGCAAAGATGCTTCTGAATTAGCAACTGAAAACATTTCAGGTGGAGCCGTTTTACCTGTTACCGTTTTATTTTGGGAGGGTCCAATTGCCAGGGCTTATTTAGAAACCATCAAGTCGATGGGCTTGAAGGTTAATAAAATCATCAAAATGGTGTCTAACTTGGATTTGGTAACTAAAAAACCAGTAGGTAAGTGGTTGCCACAATCAATGAGAAATAATTATGCGGCAAACAAACAATTTAAACAAATATTTTATTGGCCACATCTGTACCAGTCTAAATATGGTGAAACCATTAAAAAGATTCAAAACCGAGTCAGTTTGAGTTATGGGTTTGATAACAACACACTTCTTTCAGCCACACAAAATAAGGATTTGATGCAATACACGGAAAAGCTAGATACCTTATCAATCAGTGGACTAAAAGACAGTAAGTTGTTTGAAAAAATATCTCAAGAACAGGATAATTTGTTTCTGTTTACAGGTGGTGGCATCGTCCCCAATGAGCTGTTATCAATTGAACAAAAAAAACTAATACATGTTCACCCGGGGTATTTACCTGAAATTAGGGGGGCGGACTGTGTACTTTGGTCTCAATTGCTGACACAAAGATTGTCAGCTTCTGCCTTTTTTCTTGCTCCTGGAATTGATGTTGGTGATGTGATATTTCCGTGTTGGTTACCAGAATTAAGACTGAATCTTTCTGAGCAGGTAGAAAATAAAGTAAAATACCGCATGATTTATGGTTTCCTTGATCCTTGGGTCAGGTCATTTACTCTCAAACAAACCATAATATCTACCAATGGCTTGACCGAAATGACATCGAAAGCCCAAACAGAGTCTGATGGCATGACTTACCATTTTATGCATGAAAAAATCAAACAACAGGCATTCAAAAAATTTGGCTGGTAAAAATAGATACAGAAAATTTCATGAATAAATCAAGTAAAGATATGGTGTTTTTTAAAGACGTTATTGCTGGCTATAAAAGGAGTCGGCTGTGGAAAAAACTGGCTGTTTTAGAACTGAAATCCAGGTACCAAGGTGCGGTCATTGGTTCTTTCTGGATTGTACTGGCATTGGCTCTTAAAGTCTTTATGCTTTCATTGGTATATTCAATGGTGTTGGACGCTGTTTTTGAAGATTATGTTATGTTTTTGGCACTGGGTTTGTTAACTTGGAACTTTATATCGGCCATTATCATTACCAGTGGGACTGTGTTTAAAAAGTCTGCTAACTTTTTACAACAAATGGATTTACCATTATCGATTTTTGTGTATCAAAATGTTTATCGAGAAGTGCTCTCATTAATCATGTACCAACTGTTTGCTATCCCATTGGTCATTATATTAAAAGGATGGGGTGTAATAAGCTGGATTTGGCTTTGGGCATTGCTGGGCTATTTGATTATTATATTAAATGCCTTTTTTGTTTGTATGTGGTTAGGTTGGCTGTCAGCAAGATTCAGAGACTTTCAATCTTTGTTGGGTAGTTTGGTGATGATTGTATTTTTAGTCACACCAATTTTGTGGCCTCCACCTCCTGAGTTTGCTGGTAGTTTGTACTTTCAATTAAACCCTTTTTATCATTTGTTAGAATTGATAAGGGCGCCCATATTGCATAATCAAGTTCCGGTACTCTCTTGGTATGTCAGTTGTGGTGTGTTGCTATTTAATGTGATGGTTTGTGTGATATTCTACCGTACCATCAGACATAGGTTGGTATTGTGGTTGTAGACATGACTCATATTTCAGTTGATAACGTTACATTCTCGTATAAATATTTTCCATCAATCAGTGGTGGGTTGCTAAAAAGTAATGCGGGATTAAGGAGCCAAACTGCATTAACCCAATTCAGTATCGACATTAACCATGGAGATCGTGTTGCTTTACTTGGTACCAACGGTTCAGGGAAGTCAACCTTGTTAAAATTAATTGCTGGAATATATAAACCCGAAGTTGGAGAAATCAGAACCAAAGGGACCGTTTATACTTTTTTAGGGCGTAATGTTGGGGTGATGCCACAGCTTTCTGGTTATGATAATCTGGTCGTCAGGGGGCTTTTACTGGATTTGCCTGATGATGTAATTGGTGAGAAAATTGATAAAATCATTGAATTCTCAGAGTTGGCTGATGACATTCATAGACCGGTATCTACATATTCTATGGGGATGAGGGCGCGGCTGACTTTTGGTATGTTAATGTTTATTGAAGCCGATATCTTACTTATTGATGAAGGCCTGGGTGCAGGCGACCAATTTTTTCTTCAGAAAGCCAGAAAATTTGTTAACAGCCTATTGGATAATTCAAAGATATTGATTTTCGCTAATCATTCTAACCAATTATTAAGCCAGTTTTGTAACAAGGCTTTACTCATTGATAAAGGAAACCTAATTTCATATGGTGCATTTGACAAAGTGCTTAACCAATACAATCATATCAAAGATCAAGTTAAAAAAAATGTTTGATTTGAATGTGTCAAAATATGAGTTTCACTATATAAAACAATCGATTGGATGCAATAATGAACCTCTGGATCAGGAAAATATTGAATAAGTTGATTGCGCCACGTTCTGAGCAGGCCAATCAAACTAAGTTACAAATTAAATTCATGCCTTATAAAGAGGCTTACTTTTTTACCCATGTTCCTAAAACTGGTGGAACGAGTTTTATTGTCTTTTTGGATCGATTTTTTCCTGCTAAAGTTATATTTCCACACCAGTTATGGAATGAAATAGGTGATTTTAAACAGCTTGATAAACAGGAATATAATTTAGTAAGAGGGCATTTCGGTGGTTGTACTGCAGACATATTTACAGACAAGGCCATCAGAAACCTGACTATTTTACGTGATCCAGTTAAGTTGGCATACTCAACATATGAGTATGTACGCAGAGAAAACAATACGGCTTTGCATGAACTTGTTTTAGCAGAAGACATGTCTTTTGAAACATTTTTAACACATCCGAAAACCAAACATCTTGTGACCAATAGAATGGTTCATAATCTTGTTTTTGGACATGGTTATGATGTATCAGTTAAGGACATGTCTGTAAGTGATGCAACATTTGCTGAATTCCGAAAAAAGATGAATCGGGGACAAGTAAAATTAAATAATGAAGACAGGCTAAAGATAGCGATTGAATTTTTACAACAGTCTTTGTGGTTTGGTATCCTTGAGCAATACGATGATGCTGTCAGGTTGTTGTGTTATAAAATGTCTTGGCCACCGCAAGGGGTATCTCAAAGATTAAATGTTAATAAAGTGAAACCTGTTATTACTGATAAAGCCAGAGAAATTGCTTTATCAATCAACAAAATGGACTCAGAACTTTATCAACTTGCTTTGAAAACATTCAAGCGTGAGTTTGCACAAATGAAAGCTTCATTAGGAGCGAGTGATGACACAGAAGCAGAACAACTTGATAAACTGATAGATTTGTCTTATCAGCGGACATATGTTTCCAAATACAATTACAAGTTGACAGATTATGTGCGATACGATTGTGCGGAAATATTATTGGGTGGCCAGTGGCACAGAAGAGAATGGAATGCATTGGATAAATCGTATTTCAGGTGGTCAGGTCCAAGTCAAACATCGTATCTTGATTTTTGGGTTATATCTGCTGATTATTTGATAGAGGTTAAAATTACCAATGCCATAAGTACAGAATTTATTGACCATATAAAAGTAGATATCAATGGTCATTTGAAGCAGGTTGTGCATAAAGGTCATGGTAAATCCAGGGTCTTGCAAATACAATGTAAAGCCACGGATGTAATGCCTCATGGTTTATTAAGAATTAATTTTCATAGCCAAGATTTACAACCACATAAAACACACTTTAATTCTGATGACAATCGTGTGGTTGGATTTGCTCTGGGTTCAGTCGAAATTAAAAAAAACAAATAGATGTCAACGTTTAGCCGCCCAACCCAAACAGTTGATTCAATTAATGCACTTGAAAGTGTTTTGTATTTTTCACATATTCCCAAAACAGGTGGCACCAGTTTTACAGCCATATTAGATCGTTTTTTTGATGTCAAAGATATCTTTCAACCTCAACTATGGTGGGAGGTAGGTGATGTTGAAGCCGTTAAAAAAAGAACGTATAAATGTATCAGAGGGCATTTTGGAATAGGTGCTCAAATATTGAGTAATCACCAACTAAAAACTTTAACCGTATTAAGAGACCCTGTAAGAATGGCTTACTCGACCTATCAATATGTGAAACGTGAGTCCAATACAGCTGTACACAATTACGTCATTGAAAATCAGCTGACTTTTGAAGATTTTTTACAGGACAACAGAACCAGAAATTTAGCTAAAAATCGTTTGGTTAAATCACTTTCATTTGGTTTGGGGTTTGTGGCTATACAAAAAGATTTGGTGATGACACCAGAAACTTATAAGCTGTATAGAAAGCAATTGAATCAAGAAATCAAGGAAATGACTTCGGCTCAAAAGCTCGAATTTGTAAAAAACTACATAGATTCTTGTTTCTGGGTAGGCATATTGGAAGATTTTGAAAGGTCATTGATGTTATTAAGTTACCAAATGTCATGGCCCGTAATTGGAAGCACAGAAAAATTAAACAGCCACCCGAATAAGCCTGAAATATCTGAACAGGCAGTGGCTTTGGTAAAACAAATCAACAGCCTTGATTATGAGTTGTATGAATACGCAAAGGCTTCTTTTCAGGGTAAATTCAAGACACTTCTTGAAGAAAACAATATTAATGAAAATGATAAGAAATTCAGAGAACTGGTTGATAAAAAATACCAAAAAAACCAATTTGAACACAATCAAACATCAATGCCTGAGCATATCATATATGATTTTTCTAAGCCTTTGTTTGGACAAAATTGGCATAACAGAGAATGGATTGAAGCTGAATCTGTTTATTTTAGGTGGACAGGTCCTGAAGTAGCAACTAGCATAGACTTCTGGTTAAAACCGCAAGATTATGCGGTTAGTTTGTCGTTTGCTAATCTTTCGGATTATGAATTATTAAACAACTTAGAAATACGTGTGAATGATTCTGTTGTAGACTGGAACGTTAAGAACGATGGTAGAATGGGCGTTATTTACTTTTTGTGCAAAGCATCCTATTGTCAACAGAATGGTTTGCTAAGAATACAAATGATAACTGGAAATTTACCCACACATGATTCTGTGTTTAACAGTCATGATGGTCGTAAAGTTGGATTTGCTATGAAATCGATCACAATTCAAAAGCAGGAGCATGTTGATTCATGAAGAAAACAAACATATTGGTAGATGGCTTTAATTTAGGGCTGCTAAAAGGTTCAGGAATAAAAACCTATGGTATGACCTTATTAGAGGCATATTCTACGATGGGATATGACGTGGGTGTGTTGTTGGATAATAATTACATCACAGGAAAGGTTTCATTGTTAGATGAAGTCAATCTATTTGACCAAGAAGAAATTAAGCCCAAATCGTATTTCAATTATCGATGGTTTAATGCTTTGAAAGCTTTGTCTTATTTGCTCAGAAAACGCAAAGGTCATCTAATTGTGCCAAGTGTAACTGAACCCAATCCTGAGAATTATTTGTCTCATGTGGTTGGAGAACAATATCAGTACATAGAAAACATTGCAGATGTGTTTCATAGTGCAAACAGGTTATTTGCATTAACCAATAAGGTAACTACAATTAAGGTAAAAAAACAACCTGATATTTTTCACCTGACCACACCTTGGCCTATTCAAATTAAAGGTGCTAAGACAGTCATTACCATTCATGACTTGATTCCATTGAAAGTACCCTTTACCACTTTGGATGTCAAAAATCATTTTTATGAGTTGTTTAAATGGGCCACTCAAACTGCCGATTTAATTTTATCTGTTTCAGAACATACCAAGCAGGACATCATGGAAATTTATGATGTGCCAGAAGAAAAAATTAAAGTAACCTACCAATCTTATAAAGGCAGAGAGATAGTCAGTAATGAAAAAGATGCCAAGGTGTATTTGAAATCTAAAAAGTTAGAGAAAGATAAATACATTTTGTTTGTTGGAAACATTGAACCTAAGAAGAATATCAAACAATTAATCAGGGCGTTTGCATACATCAAAAAAGGCTATAAGTTAGCTATAGTTGGACACAGGGCGTGGATGTCGGATTCTCAATTGGTTGGATTAAGCAGTTACTTAAAGAAAAAAGAATATGTGATGTTAGATTATGTCACAGATGAAGAATTGGCTATGCTTTATTCTAATGCTTTTTGTATGGTGTTCCCTTCGTTGTATGAGGGGTTTGGTTTGCCTGTTTTAGAAGCCATGCAAAACAATTGTCCAGTGATTTGTTCAAACCGATCTTCACTGCCCGAAGTGGGTGGTGATGCTGTTTTGTATGTGGATCCATATAAGTATTCTGATATCAGAAATCAATTACAAAAGTTAATTACTAACCCACAATTGCGTTTAGATATGATTGAAAAAGGAAAAAAACGCGTGCAATTTTTCAGTCACGAAAACTACGTCAAACGATTGAATGAAGCCTATGAAGGCCTTATATAAGTTTGGGAACAAACTGAAATCTTGTTGGTTGAAATTATGTGCCACTCATTCGTCAAGACCTGTTCACTACTTTGTTCATATCCCAAAAACTGCAGGCACCAGTTTCATTGTGTTATTGGATCGCTACTTTCCTGTTAACAGTATTTATCCACAACAGTTATGGCGTGAGGCCAAACACATTGATTTGGTAGAAAATCAACAGTATGATTTATTTAGAGGACATTTTGGTGGCGGTGGTGCTGAAGTTCTGACCAACAGATCGATTGAATATTTAACCATTCTTAGGTCCCCGATATCGTTGGCTGTATCGACTTACCAATTTGTTCTGCGCGAAACCAATACCAAGGTCCACCAAATAGTTAAAGACAATGAAATGAGTTTTCAGTCTTTTTTAACTCATCCAGATACAGCACCCTTGGTCCAAAATAGAATGGTCAGAAACATATCGTTTGATTTCAAACATGACCCTGCTGCACAAGAAGTTTTTTTATCAGCGGATACCATAGATTACTTAAAGTCAGTAGTGAATACTGGAGCCAAAGAATTGACAGATGAACAACGGTTAATAAGAGCCAAAAGCTTCATAAAAAAAAGTAAATGGTTTGCATTGGTTGAACGTTTTGATGAGTCCTTGCAATTGTTATGTTTTGTCATGAACTGGCCTCCCATTGGGCCCACTCAAAAACTCAATGCCCATGGTAATCAATTACAACTGTCCGATAAAGAAAAAGCCTTACTATTACAGGTTAACCAACAGGATGAGGCTTTGTATGCATTTGCTTCAGATGTGTTTGAGCAACGTTACAATCACATGAATACTGTCTTGCAGCAATTCAGAACCAGTGCTGAGCAAACAACAGATGATTTACTTGATTTGAACTACCAAGAACATCGCTCAAAGCAGAACCATGAAGGCAATCAATTTCGCTATACATTTGACCAAGCATTGTTCGGGACACAATGGCATCGGCGTGAATTGATGCAACCTGAAAAGGAGTATTTTAGGTGGACAGGCCCAGCAGCTGAAGCCGCCATTGATTTTTGGTTGATACAGAGAGACTATGAAATCACCATTCGTATCATCAATGCCACTTCTTTAGAGCTGCTAGATAATGTGATTATCACGGCAAATGGTCAGAAACTACAATGGCACACTCAAGATGAGGGGCATGTGAGGATATTAAACATGCAATGTCCTGCCCAATTGATAGCGGCAAATGGTTTATTAAGGCTGTCATTTAAGTGCAATGTAATGCGGAGTCATCAACAAGTTTTTGGTTCGGATGATGAAAGACTTGTAGGTCTGGCAATGCATTGGATACAATTCGATTATGCCAAATAACATACAAGCCATATTTATCAGCGGAAGATTTCGTTCGGGTAGCTCGTTTTTATGGCAATTATTTGATGATATGGAGGGGTTTTGTGCATGGTATGAACCATTACATCCTCAATTATTAAGTAGTATCCAGCATGTGGAACCGAAGAAAGATCATGTGGGGATACGTGATTATTGGACTGCCTACAGGAAACACCCACAATTTGATTCTCATTATCAAACTGAATTTTCAACAAATCAACTCTATATGGAGGCCACCGATGATTACCCTGAGTTGGAACGTTATATCAGAAGCTTGATTCAGTTATCTGCTCCAGACATACCCGTATTGCAATTTAATCGTGTTGATTTAAGACTGGCTTGGTTACATGATAGGTTTCCTGAGGCAAAAATCATTCATATTGAGCGTAATCCAATGCAACTGTATCACTCTCAACGAAAGCACATTCCTGAAATCAGTCAACATGATGCCAATTATTGGGATGCATATGAGTTGTTACCCTGGTGTTATGCTTTGTCCAATACTTTTCCATTTTTATTAAATGAGACTCAGCCACATGCTTTTTACCGGTTTTATATATTGCATCAACTGTCATCAATAATTGGCAATGTGTTTTCAGATGTTTCAATTAATCTAGATCAACATGTGTTTGAAAGCGAGTTTTTTGTAACTGCACTCAATAAAGTCATTCCTTTGACCCAAACGCAACAAAGTCTTATCAAATCAAAGATTCAAGTTCCTGAGTTCCCATTGTTTGATGAAACCTTAACTGACTCTTTAGCTGAATTAATGACTGAAGTTGACCTGTTGTTAAATGCGTCTGGTTTGGCTGAACATTTGGCTCAATGGCCGTTGAAAGAAATTAAATCTAAGTATTCAGAATTTTGGTCAAATATGGCCCATCATAAGTCATGTGATTATTCCCAGTTATTGTCACAAATGAATGTGTTACAAACCGAGATGACACGAATCTTGGCGGAAAACAATCGACTTAAACAAAGACTTCAAGAACAACTAGAAAAGCCAATTGGTGCAGAGCCAATCAATCTAAATCAAACCAATGAATAAAGCCAAAAGAACAGAAATATTTACACGCTGGCGTGCCATTAACCCTAAACCAACAACGGAGTTAGAATTTAATAGCCCATTTGAGCTTTTAGTGGCAGTGGCTCTTTCAGCACAATCCACTGATGTTGGCGTAAATAAAGCCACACGCAGACTGTTTCCAATAGCCAATACGCCGGAAGCGATTTTGGCATTAGGCGAAGATGGACTGAAAGCATACATCAAAACCATTGGGCTATATAACTCCAAAGCCAAGCACATCATTCAAACCTGCCAAATCCTGATTGAAAAGTTTAATTCAATTGTGCCTGATAACAGAAAAGACTTAGAGTCGTTGCCCGGTGTTGGACGCAAAACCGCCAATGTGATTTTAAATACTGCATTTGGACAGCCAACCATGGCAGTTGATACCCATATTTTCAGGGTCGCAAACCGCACTAAAATTGCACCGGGTAAAAATGTACTGGAAGTAGAGAAACGATTGCTCAGAGTTATTCCAAAAGAATTTTTAGTAGATGCCCATCATTGGATGATTTTGCATGGCCGTTATGTGTGTAAAGCCAGAAAGCCCTTGTGTCACGAATGTGTGATTGTGGATTTGTGTGAGTATACTCAAAAGCAGATTTAACGGTTGATATTGTGTATCGGGGCTATGATCTCTAGATTAAATAAGGACATTATTGTAAAATATATTCGTAAATTATAATGCAGGAGGAGACTAGATGAAATACGCTATTTTTTTAATGGTTTTAACAGTCACTTCTGCAAATGCTGACAATGAACTGACAGTAGATGCAGTAATTAACCATTTTGATCACCAGATGTCTAATCAATTAGAAAGAATTCATCAAAATCCATTGATTAAATCAAAAGCAGATTTAGAGCATTATTCAAAGTCAGAATATCCAGAATTTCCATTAAATAAACTAAAAGGAAAAAATAGAAAATTATTCATTGAAAGCCTGACTTTTAATGAAAAAGGATTGACTGGATTTAATATCCAAATTTTACAGCATCTAGAAAAAAATCAGGTGTATCAAATATTGAAGTTATTTGGTATTGGTACATTTACGGACAATGTTTTTGGAAGCGACCTTTCTGAGAAAGGATATGGTGGAGACGATACAGGCACAGTAGAAGGGGATTTTTTAAAAGGATACTATTGTGCTTTTAGAGCAAGTTGTTCAGAGCATCCTCAATCAGCTTGTACGAAAAAATGTTAAAAAATTTATACATAGGTTTAATTCATGACCGGAGATAAGAAATGGTAGTAAAAATTATTGTTTATTTTATTTTTCTTTTAATGCCTGAAGTTGATATGAGTGATGAAATCAAGCAACACAGAGATCTTCCAAGTCAGGAGTTTCAAGTTGCTTTGAGGGAATTGTTCGCTAAGCAAAATTATCATCAATTTGGTCAAGAATGTGAAAAATTAAATAATGAATCTTTAGTCAAGACAGTAAATGACTTGTATTTGCTGTCTTTTTATTCACACGATGATGACATATCAGATTTTTATCATAAATGTTTTTTAAGTATTGAGAATCCTGAAAAATCAATGGTAACTGATGCATTTAATATTGCCATTAATAAGCGTGATATTTATACAGCAAAAAAACTTAAAATGAAATATCAACAATACCAATTACCAAACCCGCCTGACATTATACAAAAGGAAATTGATGATAAGAAAAAGAAGGTTTTATCTATCAATAAGGAAAAACATAATGTCTTTTTTCAAGATGAGTTTGAATTTAGTGATGGTGCAGAAATAGTGGTGTTTTTTGATCCCAAATGCCATTTCAGTAATAATTTGATGAAGTCCGTGGAATCAAATCAGTATTTTAAGAAAAATTTTTCTAATTATTCAACTTGGATACAAGTTCCAAATGCATCATTGAGTTATGATTCTTTACTGGCATGGAAGTTAAAGCACCCATCTTTTAAAGTGGTTAGTGCAGCCAATAGGACAGATTTTAAAGCTTTTGATTTAAGGGCAATTCCGGTTATATACTTTATGGAAGATGGAAAAGTAATGAAAGAAATTAGGGGGTGGCCACAGGAAGGTAGAGGTGAAGAATTAGAACAAGCTATTAAGAAAACTTTCAAAGAAAATTAATGATTTTTCCGTTTGGTTTTTGCAAAAGATTTAGAAATCAGGTTTCTTTGTAAACCAAATCTCAAAAGCCAAAGCGGCTTGGCCATAGAGCATACCCAGACCGTCATAGGCTTGTTTAGCGCTCAGCTCTTTGGCAGCTTTTAGAAAAGGCTCAGCGGCTTTGCCATAGCTTAAGTCATAAGCCACAGTTTCACTGTCAATCCAATCATGGTGTAGTTCTGGGGATAGACCATGGTGCCCCATGGAGGTCGCATGGATGATTAAGTTGTAGTTTTTTGCGGTTAAGTTTTTAATGCCAATGGCTGTACATCGTTCGAACTGTCTTTCAAGTTTTTTGGCTTTTTCATTGTCACGGTTTTTGATGTCAATATGTGCAACGTTTTGTGCCAATAAGCTGGGAATGATGCCTTGGGTGGCGCCACCAGCGCCGATAATTAAAACTTCAGCCCCTTTTAGCTTGATGTCCTTGCTTTGTAAATCAAGCACCAGACCATCTCCATCGGTGTTATCGCCCCACAATTCACTGCCTCGCCAATATACCGTGTTGACCGCTTGTGCCAAATGCGCCCTTTCGGTGTAATGGTCTAACAAGGGCATGATGTTTTGCTTGTGAGGTACGGTGATGTTGCAGCCGTGGGCGGATTGAATCCAGTTTTTGAATTTTTCTGGCAGTTCAGCAGCGGTGGCATCAATCAGTTGGTAATCCACTTCAATACCAAATCGTTGGGCAAATTCAGTATGAATTTTTGGTGATTGGCTGTGAGCGACTGGATGACCAAACAAACCCAGTTTGTATTTTTTTATTGGTTCAGCCATTCAATGACACGGTCAGCATAGTAAGTCAAAATGGCATCGGTACCTGCCCGTTTGAAACACAACAAGGCTTCTAGAACGGCTTTTTGCTCTTCTAAAAAGCCATTGTCAATGGCGCTTTGTAACATGGCATATTCACCAGATACTTGATAGGCACAAATCGGCACGTTGAAATGGTCTTTGGCGGTTCTGATGATGTCAAGATATGGCATACCTGGTTTAATCATCACCATGTCAGCACCTTCATCAATGTCCATACCTATTTCATCAATCGCTTCCAAAGCATTGGCTGGATTCATTTGATAACTGGCTTTAGAGCTTTTGCCTAAATTGGCCGCCGAGCCCACAGCATCTCTGAATGGTCCATAGAAAACTGAAGCATACTTGGCTGAATAGGCGAGGATTCCGGTGTTGGGATATTTTTTATGTTCTAATGCTTCACGAATAGCGCCTATGCGCCCATCCATCATGTCTGATGGTGCAACAACATCTGCACCGGCTTTGGCGTGTGACAGTGCTTGCATCACCAAAGCTTTAATGGTGACGTCATTGATGATGTATCCTTGTTCGTTGATGATGCCATCTTGTCCATGTGAGGTGTAAGGATCTAATGCCACATCAGTGATGACCAATAATTCTGGCAAGGCTGATTTAATGGTTTTGATGGTTTTTTGTACCAAACCTTCGGGATTCCAAGCTTCGGCTGCATCATCTGATTTCAGTTTTACATCAATTACTGGAAATATGGCAATTGCATTCAAGCCCTTGTCGTGTAAGGGAATCAGCTTGTCCAGTAATAAATCTACGCTCATGCGATGTACACCTGGCATGGATGTAATTTCTTCTGTGCGATTAAATCCATCCAGTACAAAGACAGGTAAAATGAGGTCGTTTACAGTGAGGGTGTTTTCTTGTGAGAGGTTACGAATGGCTTGCGAAGAACGCAACCTTCTTTTTCTTGTAGTTGGGTATTGCATGCTTGAATCTATAACATAAGAGATGAATAGGTGATAGTTTAGTTAAAATAAGCTAAAATTTCATCCCATTACTCATAAACTATTTAAAAATAAACATGGCCATAGTCATTAAAACAGCTGAAGAAATTGAAAAAATGCGCGCAGCCGGTAAGGATGCCGCAGAAGTATTGGATTTAATCGGCGAATACGTAAAACCAGGTGTGTCCACTTTGGAGCTGGATGAAATTTGTCACCACCACATTGTTGATGTTCAAAAGTGCATCCCTGCGCCATTAAACTACCGTGGTTTTCCGAAATCTATTTGTACCTCTGTTAATCAAGTTATTTGTCATGGCATACCTGATGAGAAAAAGATTCTCAAAGAAGGTGACATAATTAACATCGATGTCACCGTGATTAAAGACGGTTGGCACGGTGATACTTCTCGAATGTATTTTGTTGGCGAGCCAAAGCCAAGAGCGAAACGTTTGGTTGAAGTGACTTATGAAGCGATGAAAAAAGGCATTCAAATGGTTAAACCAGGTGTTCGTTTAGGTGACATTGGTGCGGCTATTCAGGCTTTGGCATACAAAAACCGCTTTTCAGTGGTTTATGAATATTGTGGACATGGTATTGGTCAGACATTTCATGAAGATCCTCAAGTGCTTCACTATGGTCGACCTGGGACGGGTGTGATTTTGGAAAAAGGCATGACATTCACCATCGAACCAATGATTAATTTGGGTAAAAGACACAGTAAACTACTGGCAGATGGTTGGACTGTTGTGACTAAAGACCGTTCTTTATCAGCTCAGTTTGAACATACCATTGCAGTCACAGATGATGGCTATGATGTATTAACTGAATCTCCTAACTACCCTTTGTAAAGTATGGCGCTTTTGGCACCACCAGATCATGCCGATGATTATTTTGATCTGATTCAGTTGAGTGCCATTCAAGGACAGTCCATTGGGGCATATAAAAATTTACTGCAACAATCTGATGAAAAGCTTAACCAGGCTTTTTATCAATGGCATAACATTTCAAGGTTGGTGAGAACACGGGCATGGATTGTTGAACAGCTGATTTTAGAAATGTGGCGTCGCAATCAATTAGATCAACATCGATTGTCTTTGGTTGCAGTGGGTGGATTTGGCCGAGGTGATTTGCAACCACACTCTGATGTTGATTTGTTGATACTTTACCACCAAGAATTACCAGAGGAGGCCATCAGTACATTCATTCAAAACTTATGGGATATGGGATTGGATGTAGGTCAGGCAGTACGTACTGTTGAGGAATCTGTTCTACAAGCCACCAAAGACATCACTGTGGCGACTAATTTGATGGAAAGTCGCTTTATGCAGGGTGAACATCAGTTGTTCAATGACATGTATGAACGCACCAATGACCGACACATTTGGTCTGGACGTGATTTTTTTCAGGCCAAATACCAAGAGCAGCACAACAGGCATGAAAAATGTGGTGGTACAGCTTATAACTTGGAACCCAATATTAAGGAAGGTCAAGGTGGATTGCGTGACATTCAGATGGTTACTTGGGTGGCACAACGTCATTACCATGTGCAAAGTATGCATGGCTTGGTTGATGTGGGTTTTTTACACCCGGAAGAATACATACAGTTACAGAAAGGCATGCGTAAATTATGGAAAATTCGCTATGCATTACATCTCTTGGCTAAACGCAAAGAAGATCGTTTGTTATTTGAATACCAAAAGGATTTAGCAAAAATATTCTCTTATGTCGATGATGAAGAATCATTAGCTGTAGAAAAATTCATGCAAAGCTACTACCGCAATGCCATGCAATTGGAACAGCTAAACATGAGGTTGTTGCAGTTGTTTCAAGAAGACATCATTCAAAGTCACGAGGACAAACAGGTTACTGAATTAACTGATGAGTTTATCATCATTAATCATTATCTGGATGTGACTGATGCACAGGTTTTTATTAAACGTCCTGCAGCCTTGTTGGCAGTGTTTCATCACTATCAGCAAAACCCTCAAATCCATGGTATCCGTGCAAATACTTTACGACACATCAGTCAAAGTTTATATCTTATTGATGATGAGTTCAGGGCGGATAAAGACATCAAAAACATGTTTCTTGATATATTTAAACACAGGAATTTAGTGTTTAGTCAGCTAAAGTTAATGAATGCTTTGGGTGTTTTGGGTGCATATTTGCCTGTTTTTGCCCGAATAGTTGGTAGAATGCAGTACGATTTATTTCATATGTATACGGTTGATCAGCACACCTTGTTTGTTGTGCGCAACATACGTAAGATTTTTCTTACAGGTAAGCAACATCCACATGCGCATGAAGTTTCAAAATCAATAAAAGCGCCATATGTTTTAAATTTAGCCGGTTTTTTTCATGACATCGCCAAAGGGCGAGGTGGTGATCATGCAGAGTTAGGTTCGCTAGATGCAATTGATTTTTCGGCTGATTTCAATTTGCCGCAAAATGATACTGACTTACTTGCTTGGTTAGTTAAAAACCATTTAATTATGTCAGTCGTGGCTCAAAAGCAAGACATCAGCGACCCCAAAGTCATTGCTCAATTTGCGCAATTGGTAGGTAATCAATCTTACCTGAATCACCTCTATATTTTAACCATAGCTGATATCAGTGGTACTGACCCCAAATTATGGAACTCTTATAAAGACAGTTTGTTAGAAGAGCTATACCAAAGAACCAGTCAGCACTTAGCGGCTGAAAATGAGGATTTGGTACAAACAACCAAAGCAGAAGCAATGGTGTTAATGGATAAAAAGCACCACCAAGAAGTCACTGATTTGTGGCAATACATACCAGATCGTTTTTTCGATTATTCAACGGCTGAACAAATAGCCCAAGTCAGCCAAACCATTGCAAAAAATAACAACCAAGCCACTGTTTGTATAACTGATTTACACCATGATGGATTTGAAATAATGCTGTATGGTCCTGATCAAACAGGTTTGTTTCATTATGTTGTTGAAGTATTTGCGGACTTTGATATAGGGGTCGCAAATGCGCGTATTTATACTGGTTCTAATGGTTTTGTATTGGATTACTTTCATTGTCTAGGGGCCTATGACAATAATAAGTTGGATAATTTATCAGCAGCACTTTTACATGTGTTACAAAGACATAAGCACTTAGTAAGAAATCGTGAACTGGTCGTTAGTCGCCGTGAAAAGTTATTTATTGAACCACCTAAATTAAGTTTTTCTGTGGGACGAAGTAACCATGAAACTCGTTTTGAAATCAAGTGTTCTGATTATTCTGGCTTACTGGTAAACATCACACAAATTTTTCTTAATCTGAATATCGACATTCATGCTGCAACAGTTGGTACTTTTGGACACCGCGCTGAAGATGTATTTTGGCTGTCACATAATAATCAGGCATTAAGCTCTGAGACTCAACAACAAATCAAAGTTGAATTTTTGGCGTTGTTGAATGATGCGTAAATAAGAAAAAATCGAGCCAAGAGCAAACTTCAATGTGTTGAGTTTTATTAGGTGTTTAGTCATTGCATTGCAGTCAGGACCGCTTGTATCAGCTGCATCACTCCTGTAAACTCAAGGCTGTTTACACCAATGCATCCACATGCTAATTAACATACAAATTCTCAGAGGGCTGGCGGCTCTTTGGGTTTTTTTTCATCACAGTTTGGCTCATTTTAAGGCCATGGGATTGAGCTTTTTACCTTTTGAATGGCTGGCCAGCTTAGGTTATGCTGGAGTTGATGTGTTTTTTGTAATCAGTGGCTTAGTGATGGCAAAAACCACAGAGAATTTAAAGCCAGGTCTGGCATCTGGGACTTTGTTTATATCTAAGCGGTTTTTAAGGATATTTTTTGGTTACTGGCCTGTATTAATCATTTCATGCCTATTAATTTGGTATTTTGATGCAGGCTATTTTGACACTAAAAATGCCTTTAAATCTGTATTGTTGATAGGCATCAAAGCAGAGGAGTTGTTGGTACCACCCTCTTGGTCTCTGGCATTCGAATTGTATTTTTATTTAATTATTGGTTTTGTTTTGATTTTCAAAATAAAACAAATATCACATGTTTTCTTGATATTGAGTTTGTTAATAGTGATTAAAATCAATGTGATTGATTTTGGTGTTAATGAGTTAATTGATGTGTTTTTTTCTCACATGATTTTTGAATTTATAATGGGTTATTATCTGTGGAAGTTCAGGGCATTTATCTGTCAGAAAAAATTCATAGTGCTTTTGTTATTAATCTCTGTTTTAACACTGTATTTAGCTGTGAAGTATTACTTGGTTGCAACAGTCTGGAGGCCCTTGGTTTTTGGTGTTTTTTCTGTTTCAATTTTGGCTATGGCAATGATAAAGGAAGGTCAAATTAATCAAATTATTGTCAAGCTTTTAAAACCCATAGGTGATTCATCTTATACCTTATATTTGCTACACTTTGTTATGTTGTTTATGTTTTTTAGTAGCGGTTTCAGGACATGGATGACAGATAATGGTTTTGCAGTAGTGGCATTCTTAATGTTGATTTTATTGACTGTAATTATCAGTTATGTGTTTTATTTGTTCGTTGAAAAACCTTTGTATAATAGTTTGCGTTGGAAAATTATAACCCAGCAAAAATAACTGTGAAATACATGAAATTAGCAGAGTGTATCAGTTCCTGAATATAAAAATTGATGAGCAGAATGGATTAAAATTTGTTTCAAGTATGTTATTTATGTGATTTATTTCACTGATTTGAATCAATGTGCGTAATTTTTTCCCAGGTTTTAAGTTTTAATTGTTTATTGGCGTTATTGTACAGCGTGAATGAAAAACAATTAACATTTTGGGGAGAGACCAATGAAACATATATTCTTCATCGTCAGTTTATTCTTGACTTTACAGGTTGCGGCAGCAGGGGGAGGCTCTTTTCAAGAAATTGAGCGGAAAGCATTAAAAGAATTGTTGCTTGAAAACAGAATCACTCAACTGAATTACAATCAAAAAATAGCAAGACTCAATTATCAACAGCAGCAACTTGCTGTAGCAGCTTCAAGAGGAGCCGTTGAACAATATGCTGGTCCCGGTGGTACTGCTTCAATTGAAGGAGTGGTTGAGGTTGATAATGTGGGTGCAGAAAGTGTAAGTATATATTTACTTGATATCAATACAAGACAGCAGATTGCATTGTCCACATCAGATCAGTTTGGTGCGTTTTCTTTTACAGGTTTAGCAGCAGGAAGTTATTATGTAATAGCCAGTGATTCATTGGATGATTATATCAATGTCATGTGGTCGAATGTGGGTTCGGTTCAATGTCAAAACTGTCAGCCCAATTCAAGTAATACCATCGACTTGATGGATTCTGAGGTATTTGGTCCCATTAATATAGATTTAGAGATTGGTGGTTCTATTATGGGCTCAGTAGCTGAGGGCTCTTCATTGCTCGAAGGGGTTGATGTTTTAATGTATGAAGTAGGCTCTTATAGTTACTATAATTATACAGAAACAGACATAAATGGAAGTTACGTCATTAAGGGAATACCAGCAGGAAATTATTATTTAATGATACAAGATCCTTATGATGTCTATATTGATGCCATTTGGTCAAGCACAGGAACGGAACCCTGTTCATATTGTGAACCAGATGTTAACAATACATTGGTCTTGAATGATCAAGAAAACAGAAACGGTGTCGATTTTAATTTACAAATAGGGGCTACCATCAGTGGCCAACTGATTGATCAAGACACTGCTGTACCGGTGGAAACACTTGCTTTACAAATATATGATCCGTCAGATGTAAGCTTTAACTGGTATGCGGCTACTGATTTTGATGGATCAGGTAATTACACCGTATCTGGTGTGCCAGCAGGAGACTATCGGTTGTACTTAGAGCCGTCATCAGAATTGAATGTGCATATACCAGAACTTTACAATGACATACAGTGTAATGCATGTGACATATTGGCATATGATGGTTCAGGCCAGCTCATCAGTTTAACTAATGAGATGACAACTTCCAATATCGATTTTCATGTCGAAGAGGGTTCGAGTATTTCAGGTTTTTTAGTTAATAACAACAACATTTTAGAAACGGTCAAACAGAATGCGCTAATCATGGTGTTCAATGAATCTAATCGATTATTGGCCTATCATTATTTTTTCGGAACCAATAATGATCCTTTAGCTACGGGTGCTTATACTGTTGGTGGTTTGTTACCGGGAACATATTTTGTACAAGGTGGTGACAATGGCCAAGAGTTTTACCAACGAGAATTATTTGAGAATATTGCTTGTCCTTGGAGCGGATGTGACAGAGGCAGTGGAGGAGACCCAGTGGTTTTGGGGGTAAAAGAAGCCAGATTGGGCGTTAACTTTTTATTGAATTATGGTGGCAAAATATCAGGTACAGTCACAGACCAAAGCACCGGTTTACCAATACCGGAAATTGATCAGCAATTTGTACAATTTTATGACAGCTCTGGTGAAGTGGCCGGTGGTGCATATGTCCAAACAGATGGCACTTATGTATCAGCGAGGGCTTTACCTCCTGGTTTATATTCAGTTCGAACAGGGTCTATGTTTAACGGTGAATTGATGTCGCCATATGTGATGGAGAAATTTGCTCCGGGTGGTAATTTAGACTGCCCTGGTGTGACATGCGACTTAAGTGCTGGTAATGTGAATGTGGTGGCTTATGATCCCAATGACCCCACTCCTGAAGTTTCAGCAACAGTTACTGGTATTGATTTTGTTTTGTCTCCTGCTTTTAGTTTTTCAGGTACCATTACAGAATTAGGCTCAACAAACCCAATTAGCGATGTGCATGTTTTGGTTTATGATGACAACGCGCAATTTGCTGCCTGGTCAACCACAGATGCATCTGGAGATTTTACTGTTGCAGGCTTGCCTGCTGGTACCTATTATGCCATTACTAATAATGGTTCAAACTTACCATTCATGGGGCTCAATCAAGTGGCATCAGGTGGTTGGATAGATATTTTATTTGATGGCAGGCCCTGTCCTGGTTCAGCTTGTGATGTCACCATGGGTGACCCAATTGTTTTGGGTGCGGCACCTGTTCCTGAGGGTGATGGAAAAGAAACCATCAGTGGCGGTCCTGTGTTTAATTTTAATTTGGATGCAGGTGGCACCATTTCTGGACAAATAAGAAATGCTGACAACCAAGTTCCTGCCAGTGGGGTAGCAGTTAATGTATACAACAGTGTTGGTGAATTTTATGGCAGCTACCAGTCAGACAGCAACGGCTATTACATGACAGTTGGGTTTCCAGTAGGTACGTATTATTTAACCACTTCAAACAATGGCGCCTTGTTAGACATCAAATATGGTGGTGCTTATTGTTCAGATGAAAACTGTCAGCCATTGGATGCTGAACCTCTGGTAATCTCAAGTAATCAAGATGTCATCAGTGCTGATTTTGACTTGCCACCTGATTATATATTTAGGTCTGGATTGGAGTAGTTTGCGATTCAATAAAAAGTCATTTAAAAAAGGCCGTTGCATACGGCCTTTTTTGTTGCAATCAAGACTTATAAAAGTTTGTGACTTAAAAATTTATCAATGATTTGTTTGGACAATTTCTGAATATTTTGGGGGGCTAATCATGCTGTGTTTTGGCAGGGATTGGAGATGGCGGATTTTAAAATTCATTGATATAATGTAGCGATGAAAAACAAGCCTCCCAAACAAGCTGAGTTGCCTTTTAAACCAACTGAATTTCAGTTGGACTTATTGGTGGGTAAATCTGCTGTGTCTGAAGAAAAGTTACAGTTTTTTGCTTCAAAAAAGTGCCAGGTTAAATCAAAACAAGCGTCTGCTGAGCTCGCTGAAAAGACCAAAACTTCAATAAATAAACGTTAAAAATGTTTTGCTATAAAAAAACCTGACTGATGAGAGTCAGGCTTTTTCTGTCAAAGGCAACTGTTTAAAATGAGTAACCAAATTCATCTAAAAACATTTTTCGAAAATCTTTTTTAGAAACATAGTGGTTCTGTGTGCCTGCAGTGGCAATTTTTATGCTGCCTAATAAAGAAGCAATGCGACCAGTGGTTTGGAAGTCAAGGCCATTAATTAATCCATAAAGCAAGCCTGCTCGATAGGCGTCACCACAACCAGTGGGGTCAATAACTTTTTCAGCTTTAACTACTGGTATATGGTACATGGTTCCATCGCAATAGATTTCAGAACCTTTTTCACCACGAGTAACAATCAGCGCGTCTAAATGTGATGCAATTTCTTTGGCATCCATTCCTGTGCGGGAGTGAACCAATTCGTATTCATAATCATTCACTGCCATCCAAGTGGCTTGTTCAATGAATTGTTTTAAATCATCTCCATCAAATAAGGGCATGGCTTGACCTGGATCGAAAATAAAAGGAATACCATGATCTGAGAACTCGATGGCGTGTTGAATCATGCCATCACGGCCATCAGGTCCAACAATACCAATGCTTATGTCTTCATAATCTTTGACATGGTTTTCATGTGAAAAATTCATGGCTCCAGGGTGAAAAGCGGTGATTTGATTGTTTTTCATGTCAGTGGTGATATAAGCCTGTGGGGTGAAATGACCCTCTTTGGTTTTGACTGCTTCTAATGAAATGCCTAAACTCTGTAATCGCTGTCCATAAACATCAAAGTCACTGCCCACAACGCCCATAGGAACGGGTGTTCCGCCAATCATTTTAAGGTTATAAGCGATGTTACCAGCCACACCTCCAAAAACCCTACTTAATGTGGGAACCATAAATGAGATATTCAGCTTATGTATTTGGTCTGGCAATATATGATTGGCAAATTCGTCTTCAAATATCATGATGTTGTCAAAGGCCAGTGACCCACAGATTAATGCTCTACTCATTATTTAATTTATCCTCTAAAATTTGTTTGGTTTGAACAGGGTTGGCCTGTCCTTTGGTTTGTTTCATCACTTGACCAATGAAATAGTTGAACATCTTATCATTACCATTGCGATAACTGGCAACTTGGTCTGGATTGGCATTAATGACTTGTTCAATTAAATCAGATAATGCAGATGCATCTGATATTTGCCCCAATCCTTGTTCTTTGATAATTTGTTCAGCGGTTTGACCCGTTGACCACATATCATCTAATACTTGTTTGGCGACTTTTCTTGATACCATTCCATTTTCAATGGTATCAAGTAAGGCGGCATAAGCGCTGGCTGTGACGTTGCTGTCACTTATGGAAACGCTTTGGGTGTTTAATAAAGCGCTGAACTCGCCCAATAAAAATTTAGCATTTAAGTCTGCTGTGGCTTTGGATTGTTGCAAGCTGAGTTCAAAAAAGTGTGACATGGCTAAGTCGTTTGCAATGATTTCAGCATCATCTGCTTTAAGACCCAATTGGTCGATATAGCGTTCGATTTTAGCTTCTGGAAACTCAGGAAGTCGTTTTCTTTGCGCTTCAATCATTGTTGAGCTGATTTGAATGGGGAGCTGGTCTGGATCTGGGAAATACCGATAATCATTTGCATTTTCTTTGCTACGCATTGAACGAGTTTGGTCTTTTTCAGCATCATACAAACGTGTTTCTTGGGTGATTTTTCCACCCGATTCCAGTATTTTTATTTGGCGTTTGGCTTCATAATTAATGGCTTTTTCGATAAATCTGAAAGAGTTTAGATTCTTTATTTCTGCTCTTGTTCCAAGTGTTTTCTGTCCAAGTGGCCTGACTGAAACATTGGCATCGCATCGAAATGAACCTTCTTGCAAATTGCCATCACAAATTCCTAAATGAGTTACACGAGTGTATATGGCTCGCATATAGGCGACGGCCTCTTTGGCGCTGGACATTTGTGGTTCTGAAACCACTTCAATTAAGGCAGTGCCCGCACGATTTAGATCAATCGCTGAATATTGATCGTATTTATCGTGGATGGACTTTCCGGCATCTTCTTCCAGGTGAGCGCGGGTTATTTCAATCGTTTTGCTACCTGATTCTGTTTCAATGGTAATGCGGCCTTTCCCGACAATGGGGTCATCCATCTGACTGATTTGATAGCCCTTGGGTAAGTCAGGATAAAAGTAGTTTTTTCTGGCGAAAACAGTTACTGGTGGAATTTCTGCATCCACTGAAAGCCCAAAACGAATGGCGTATTCCAGGGCTTTTTGGTTGATGACGGGGAGTGTGCCGGGTAAGCCGGCATCTAAGAAACTAACTTGACTGTTTGGAGAGGCGCCATAACTGGCTTTCATGCCAGAAAACAATTTGCTTTCAATGTCTAAACGAACGTGAATTTCTAGGCCCAGAACCATTTCCCATTGAGTTTTTGTGCTCATAAGAAAGCCTCCGGCATCTGTAAATGATGTTGGGTTTGTTGTTGGTACTTGTCGGCTACTGAAAGGATGCGCTGCTCATCAAAATAGCGACCAATTAACTGTAGTCCAACTGGGAGATTTTCGCTGAAACCAATTGGCATAGACAAGCAAGGCAAGCCGGCCAATGAGGCTGGAATGGTATATTTGTCAGCTTGGTACATGTTCACGCCTTCAATTTTTTCTCCATGTTTAAAAGGCAGTTCGGGCGATACTGGGCAGGCCAAAATGTCTACTTCGGAAAATGCTTTGCTAAAGTCTTCACTGATTAAACGTCTTATTTTTTGTGCCTTGATGTAATATGCATCGTAATAACCAGAAGAGAGTGCCCAAGTTCCAATCATGATGCGTTTTTTTACTTCTTCACCAAAACCTTCAGTTCTGCTGGTTCGATATAAATATTCTAAATCTTTGGCATTTTCAGCTTGGTGACCAAATCGAACACCATCAAATCGTGACAGATTAGATGAGCATTCTGCAGGTGCCAATACATAATAAGCTGATACTGCCAACTCAGCATAAGGCAGTTCAATATCGATGATTTCTGCACCGTTGTCTTTAAAATGATTGATGGCTTCAAGTGTTTTAAGTTTAATGCCTTCATCTTGTAATTCATCTATCCAGGTGCTGACAACTCCAACTTTAAGTCCTGTAAGATCAGGTGAGTTGGGTTTTTTCCATTGCCATTGTGGTTGTTTCGATGATGTGGAATCCAAAGTGTCATGACCAGTCATCGCTGATAAAACCAAGCCACAATCATCAGCGGCAGGAGCCATAACGCCACCTTGATCTAAGGATGAGGCAAAAGCAACCATTCCATACCTTGAAACACGGCCATAACTGGGTTTAATGCCCGTGATACCACAAAAAGCAGCGGGTTGTCTGATTGATCCACCTGTGTCAGTTCCGGTGGCTACAGGGCTCATGCGGGCAGCCACGGCAGCAGCTGAACCACCAGAGGAGCCACCAGGAACACGATTCAGGTCCCAAGGGTTGTTCACTGCACCAAAAGCCGAATGTTCGTTAGATGAACCCATGGCAAACTCATCCATATTGGCCTTGCCCAATGTAATCATGCCAGAGTCATTCAATTTTTTTACTGCAGTTGCATCATAAGGAGGGATGAAGTTGGCTAACATTTTTGATGCACAAGTTGTTTTTAAGTTGTTGGTACAAAACAAATCTTTGTGTAGTACTGGGATGCCTGCCAAAAGCTGGTTGCCATTGAGTTGTTTTTCAGCTTGTAAGATTTGATCTGCATTAAACTCTTCATTGAGGGTTATGATGGCATTGGTGCTTTGGTTGTGTGCGCGACACCGATCATGGTAAACACCACATAGTTCTTGTATGCTGATTTGCTTTGATGCCAACAAAGATGACATTTCACGGATGCTTAAGTTAATCATTCAATCACCTTAGGGACCAAATAGTGGTCTTCATCAGCATGTGCTGATAAAGACAATAAAGCTTGTTTATGGGAACAATCACTGACTTCATCTTGACGTGGTGTTTGCCATGCATCATTGGGATGTGCCATGGGTTTAACCTCATCTGTGTTGGCGTCGTTGATGTGCTCAATCATGTTCATGACTTGATTCAGTGATTGGTTGATTTGACTGACTTGTTGCTCAGGAATGTTTAACTGGGCCAAGGCAGCAATTTCTTCTAATTCTTTACGATTAATTGACATTTAGATAGCTGGATTCATATATAATTCGCAGGTTGGTCCGCAACAAAGCAGAGCCGCGGGCTATTATGCCATTTTTTACCAATCAGATGTAACTACAATTATCACATGTTTAAAAAATTCAGAAGCCTTTTTTCAAATGACTTATCTATCGACTTAGGAACCGCCAACACACTCATATACATGCGAGACCATGGTATCGTGCTCAATGAGCCGTCAGTAGTGGCCGTTCGTATGGACCAAAACAGGGGGGGGCACATGAACATTGCTTCTGTGGGTGCGGATGCGAAAATGATGCTGGGAAGAACACCTGGTAACATAAAAACCATCAGACCACTTAAAGATGGTGTGATTGCCGACTTTGACATGACATCTGCTATGTTGCAGCATTTTATAAGAAAAGTTCATTCTAATAGATGGCTTAAACCCTCCTGTCGAGTTTTGATTTGTGTGCCATGTGGTTCCACACAGGTTGAACGTCGAGCTATTGAAGAATCTGCTTCTGGAGCAGGCGCTGCGGAAGTGTTTTTAATTGAAGAACCTATGGCGGCTGCGATTGGTGCGGGTATTCCTATACATGAAGCACGAGGCAGTATGGTTTTGGATATTGGTGGTGGTACTTCTGAGGTGGCAGTGTTGTCATTAAACGGAATCGTTTATTCTGCTTCTGTCAAAATTGGTGGAGATAAGTTTGATGATTCAATTATTTCATATGTGCGCCGAAGTTATGGCACTTTAATTGGTGAATCAACAGCTGAAAGAATCAAGCATGAAATTGGTTGTGCCTATCCTGCAGCAGAAGAAATTTCACTGGAAGTGTCTGGACGTAATCTAGCAGAAGGTGTGCCGCGTAAATTCACCATGACAAACAATGAAGCTTTAGAAGCTTTACATGAACCGCTTTCTGGTATTGTAGCAGCAGTTAAAACGGCTTTAGAACAAACGCCTCCGGAATTATGTGCTGATGTGGCGGAGCAAGGTATCGTACTAACGGGCGGTGGTGCCTTATTAAAAGATTTAGATAAATTGCTGATGGAAGAAACTGGCTTGCCAGTGTTTGTTGCTGAAGATCCATTGACGTGTGTGGCACGTGGTGGTGGAAAAGCTTTAGAAATCATTGACCAAGAAGGCAGTGACTTTTTTGCTCCCTTTAGATAACTGTCATTTAAAGATACCATGTCTCGTTGATGGAATCACTTACTAGCAATCGAAAAATAACAAGGTCGCCATTATTTAAGTTTTTAATATTGGAATTTATCTGTATGAGTTTAATGATTGCGGATAAAAACCATCAATTGGCACAACCCATCAGAAACACCCTTTCTATAGCAGTTATACCCTTGATAAAAGTTGTTGAGTGGCCACAAGAGTTGTGGCAAATCACACAGGTCGCTTTGTCTAGACAAGCGCAACTGATAGAAGAGAATACACATCTAAAAGAACAGCTGATTGATGCGCAGCTTAAAGTGCAACAAAATGTTTCATTGGTGGCAGAAAATGACAGGCTGAGAAACATGTTAAGTGCATCAGCCAACAGTCCATTAACAACCAGTGTGGCATTTGTTTCAAACATCAATCAATTTAAAAAACGCCAGCACATCATGATTGATCAAGGTGAGTTTCAAGGTGTTTTTACAGGTCAGGCTGTATTGAATTTACAAGGAGTGATTGGCCAAGTTGATGTGTTGGGAGAAAGTTTTGCGCATGTGATATTAATCACCGACAGTTCACATGCATTGCCTGTTGAAATTCTCAGAACAGGGATGCGAACACTGGCTTATGGTAATGAAAACAACCTTATATTGACTGAGGTGCCAACCAGTGCAGACATTCAAGAGGGTGATGTGGTGGTAACTTCCGGGTTTGGTAATCGCTTTCCAAGAGGCTTAAAAGTAGCGCACATTGTTGAAACTGCTGTCAGCCCAGATCGGACATTTCAGACTGCAACAGCAGAGCCCTACGCTCAAATGGACCGTCTGACAGAGGTCTTTTTGGTTTGGCCTACTGAAAAAGGAAGTTATCAATGACTAAGACATCAGGAACTTCGCGCTTTATGCATTTGAGCTTATTAATTGCTTTGTTGCTTACGTTGATTCCATGGCCGTTAGCTGTATCAATGATTCAGCCTCATTGGCTGGCGTTATTGGTTGCGTATTGGTCGTTAAATGTTACCAACAGTCGAGTGATGTATGTGGCATTTATTTATGGCTTGATGCTGGATATTTTAATGGGCAGCTTATTGGGTAAGCATGGCATGTCATTGGTGGCATTGTCTTTTTTAGTGACAAAATCAGCCAAACAATTGCGTATGACTTCAATGGGGCAATTGTTGGTGATGGTGTTGGTATTACTTTTTAATGACATCATCATCAGGGCCGTGATAGATTGGTTGAGTTATGGGTATAAACCCAAGTCCAGTGATTTACTTCCATTGTTATCAGCGGCTTTAATATGGCCTTGGTTGAAATACCTTTTAGACAGGCTTCAGGTTGCTAATAGAACAGCCAGTTAACCATGCGCCAACTACTCAAACATCCTTTTCACGAGCGCCGATTATTTACTGAACGCATAGTGGTTTCAGTTATCATAGTTGTGGTGATTTTTGCTTTGTTGTTGAGTCGCTATTTTTATTTACAAGTTGTTAAACATCCTTACTATCTAAAACAAGCCGAACAAAATCGCATTAAATACAGCCGTATTAACCCAACACGTGGACTGATATATGATCGCAATGGAGTGTTGTTGGCAGAAAACATCACAGCATATAAGCTTCTGGTTACTCAGGAACTGGTGAAAAACTTGGATAGCAGTTTGAGTGAATTAAAAGAAATCATTACATTGGGTGAAGAGGAAACCAGCACCCTTAAGGAAAAATTAGTTTACAACCCAATTTTCAAACCTTTGGTTGTTAAAGAAAAATTATCTGAAAAGGAGGTGGCTGAATTTGCGGTGCAAAAACATCAATTTGAAGGTTTCGAAGTGGCGCCGTACCTAATCCGAAAATATATTTATCCTATGGAGTTGTCTCATTTAATTGGTTATGTTGGCAAAATCAGTCCAGAAGAGTTTTCACAACAAGATAAAAGCTTGTACTCTGCAGGTGATTATTTTGGGAAAACTGGTTTGGAGAAGTACCATGAAATATCTTTACATGGTATTCCTGGCCAATTGATTACTGAGATTAATGCCCAAGGCAAACAACTTTCTCAAGAAATAAAAGACCCTCCGGTCAATGGTAAAAACCTCAATTTAACCATTGATATTAAATTACAACAGGCTAGTTATCAAGCCTTTGGTGAAGAAACAGGTTCCGCCATCGCTGTTCATATTGAGACTGGAGAAATATTGGCGATGGTTTCAAAGCCAGGCTATGACACCAACCAGTTTATTAATGGTATTTCACATGAAAATTTTAAACTATTGGCAGAATCTACAGACAAGCCTTTGTTCGATCGCAGTTTAAAAGGAGGCTATGAACCTGGGTCTACCATCAAACCCTATATTGCTTTGGCGGGCCTGTACCATAAAATCATTTCAGAAGATTTTACCTTGTTTTCAAATGGTTACTTTCAGTTGCCCAATCAAGAAAGAAAATACCATGATTGGAAACAAGGTGGCCATGGTAAAATTAATGTGGTTGATGCCTTGGCTGAATCAGTTAATGTTTTTTTTTATGATTTGGCTTATAAACTGGGTATAGATAAAATACATGATTTTCTCAAGCCATTCACCTTTGGTCAAATAACAGGTATTGATACTGCTGGAGAAAAAAAAGGTATTTTACCTTCTCGTTCTTGGAAACAAGCCAATAGAGACATGATTTGGTTTCCAGGGGAGACTGTGATTACAGGTATAGGACAGGGTTATTTTGTTATCACGCCAGTGCAGATGGCACAAGCACTTTCTATATTGGCTGCCAAAGGTCGTGTGGCGCCTATACACCTTGTGGAACAGGAACAAACTGTCAGTCAAATACCTATGGACATCAGTGAGAAAGATTGGAATACTGTACACAAGGGCATGACTCATGTTATTAATGCCCCTAATGGAACCGCCAAATCCATTAAGTCAGATGAATACCTGATAGCTGGTAAAAGTGGTACATCTCAAGTCTATGGAAAGAGTGAAGAAGACATTTATAAAAAAATAGAAGAACTTCCTAAACGCTTAAGAAACCATGCCTTGTTCATTGCTTTTGCACCTGCAGACCAACCTGAAATAGCTGTTGTTGTGGTGGCAGAGCATGGTGCGAGTGGTACCAAAGCAGCGGCACCAATTGCCAAAAAAATCATAGATTATTACATGCACACTAAAAATGAATAAACGTTTTTTTACATACATGCCTGATCCATTGCTCATGTTCTTGTTGCTGCTGTTACTGGTTTATGGATTGGTGATTTTATACAGTGCTGGTGGTGTTGTGTTGGTTGAAAAACAAGCGGTTAGAATTGTTTTGGGACTTTTGACGCTCTATGTGATTACTCAAATCAGACCAGAAAGGTTTGAACAGTTTACCCCGCTGATATTCTTTGGAACAGTGGTCTTGTTGATTGCAGTTTTGGTTGTGGGGAGCAAAGCGAAAGGCGCTCAACGTTGGTTGGATTTAGGGATAACAATCCAGCCATCAGAATTATGCAAAATCACATTGCCTATGATGGTGGCATGGGTATTTAGACACGCCAGCCTGCCACCGAGTTGGAAACACATTATCATCGCTTTTGTTACAATTGGAATTTGTACGGCTCTGATATATATGCAACCTGATTTAGGCACCGCTATTTTGATTGCAACCAGTGGTTTGTTTGTGGTTTTTTTAGCGGGTATTTCATGGCGTTTCATAGGTGGTGTCACTTTGATTGGTTTATTGGTTTCTCCAATTGTTTGGCATTTTATGCATGATTACCAAAAACAGCGAGTGTTGATGTTTTTAAATCCGGAGTCTGATCCTTTGAACTATGGTTGGAACATCATACAGTCAAAAATAGCCATAGGTTCTGGTGGCTTTTGGGGTAAAGGTTGGACAGAGGGGTCACAAACCCAATTGGATTTTTTGCCAGAGCATTCAACCGATTTTATCATGTCTGTTTTGTCTGAAGAATTTGGTTTTATAGGTGTCTTATTGCTGTTTATTTTGTACCTATGTATTATCTTGCGTTGTTTGTTTATCGCTCAACAGGCAAAAAACACGTACAATCGATTGTTAAGTGGGGCACTTATCTTGATATTTTTTGTCTACATTGTTATCAATGCAGGCATGATTTCGGGAGTTTTACCTGTGGTAGGCGTGCCATTACCATTGGTCAGTTACGGCGGTACATCGGTGCTTACATTATTGGCGTCCTTTGGTATCATTACATCCATTCACTCACATAAAAAGTTGATTCAACAATGAAAAAAATGACCTTACTTATTATGCTGCTATTGACCACAGGGTCATTTGCGGCTGTTAACCTTAATGATGTTGAGGCATTCATTAAGACCACATCGACAGAATTAAAATTGGATCCTCAATGGGTCAGAAAAATAATGGCTCAAGCCAATCATCAACAAAGCATCATAGATGCAATGAACAAACCTGCTGAAAAAACCCTCAAGTGGTATGAATACCGAAAAATATTTCTGACTGATAAAAGAACTTCAGAAGGCGTTGATTTTTGGAATCAACATCAAGATGTACTCCAATCAGTGTCTCAAGAGTCGGGTGTTCCTGTTGAGATTATTGTTGCTATTATTGGGGTTGAGACATTTTATGGTCGTATTAAGGGTAACTATAAAGTTTTGGATGCGCTTTATACTTTGGCATTTGATTACCCCAAAAGATCCACGTTTTTTACTTCAGAATTAAAACATTTTTTACAACTGGCCAATGAACACCATATTGATCCCCTGGAAGCCAAAGGTTCTTATGCAGGCGCCATGGGTTTTGGGCAATTCATGCCCTCAAGTTATCGTGCATATGCAGTTGATTATGAGGCTGATGAGGTGATTGACTTGATTAATAATCCGCATGATGCGATTGCCAGTGTGGCCAACTATTTAAACAAACATCATTGGCAGAAAGGTGGCAAGATATTGGTTGAATCTGAAAAACCAAATGTAGCTGTAAAATACAATCAACTAAAGCCACACATGGAAGCCATAGAAACCAAAGAACCTTATACCTTACTTGAATTGGATTTAAGTGAAGATAAAAAACAATATTGGCAAGGCTTTCAAAACTTTTATGTCATTTCGCGGTATAACCATTCACATATGTATGTCACCGCTGTATATCAGTTGTCTGAAGCCATCAAAGCAAAAAAAGTTGAGGGCATTCAATGAAGAAATGGGCTGTCATCATTTTAATTATGTTGTTGATAAGTGCTTGTGGACGTAAAGACAACTACAAAGATATTGACATTGATAAAATCAAGCCTTGGGTGCCCAAGTCTGAACCATTGAGTCAATATGGAAACCACAGCCCTTATCGTGTACATGGAAGGGTTTATAAAGTCAATAATAACCCCACAGGCCACACAGAAAAAGGCAAGGCATCTTGGTATGGTAAAAAATTTCATGGAAAACCCACGTCTAACCAAGAAATATTTGACATGTATAAACTCACAGCAGCACACAAAACATTGCCATTACCCAGCTATGTGGAAGTAACCAACTTAAAAAACAATAAAAAAGTGGTTGTAAGAGTTAATGACCGTGGTCCATTTGTTGGTGATCGAATTATTGATTTATCCTATGCAGCAGCCAAGGCTTTGGATTATATTGATGATGGGATTGCTGACGTGCATATTCGAGTGGTAAATTCTCCCAAAGATTTGGTGGAAAATCCTATTAAACAGGGCCTCACTTACTTACAGTTGGGTGCTTACTCAGATAAGAATACTGCTTATAACTTAGCAAAAAAAGTCAGTGATTTACTTGGAATTGAAACATTTGTCACCATATTAGCCACTCAGGCAGGTACGCTTCATCGAGTCAGAATTGGCCCGATTAACTCCGAGCAAAAAGTAAATAATTTAATGACTAAAATCACTGACAGCGGTATCCACGATGCCAAAATCATTACAGAGTGACCTTCATGATGAAAAAACAAACTTCACACATTCTATCTTTTATCCTGTTGATATTTATACAATCAGCTTCGGCACAATTAGATGCCACTCCAGAACCTCCAAAAGTTAATGCCAGCAGTTATATATTAACTGACTTTCACAGTGGATATGTGTTAGCTGCTGAAAATCCGCACTTACAAGTAGAGCCTGCCAGTATCACCAAGATGATGACTGCTTATGTGGTGTTTTCTGAAATTAAATCAGGTCAATTGTCATTGACAGATCAAATCACTGTCAGTGAAAAAGCCTGGCGTACAGGTGGCTCTAAAATGTTTATTGAGGTTGATAAACAAGTTTCAGTTGAAGATTTAATCAGAGGAATGATTATTCAGTCAGGTAATGATGCCTGTGTCGCTTTGGCTGAACATATTGCGGGTAGCGAAGATGTATTTGCTAGTTTGATGAATCAACATGCTGAAAAATTAGGCATGCGTGATTCAACATTTAAAAATGCCACTGGGCTTCCTGAAGAAGGTCATCTGGTGTCGGCATTTGATGTGGCAATACTGGGTAAGGCCTTAATCACTGAATTTCCTGATTTGTACCATTTCTATTCAGAAAAGGAATTTACCTTCAACAAGATTAAACAACACAACCGCAATACTTTATTGTACCGAGACCCGACAGTTGATGGTTTTAAAACAGGTCACACAGAAGCAGCTGGCTATTGTCTTGCGACTTCTGCTATGCGCAATGGTATGCGTTTGATTAATGTTGTGATGGGTACTGATTCAGAAAAAGCCCGCGCAGATGAGTCACAAAAGCTGCTGAATTATGGTTTCCGGTTCTTTGAGACCCACAAGTTATATCAAGCAGGTGATGAACGCATCCGATCTGAAATTTGGAAGGGACAAAAAGAAGACATTTCCATTGGTTTAATGGATGACTTATTTATAACCATTCCGAAAGGTACATATGATCAGTTGGAAGCCAATGTGGATTTACCAAAACTGTTAACCGCTCCGATTCCACAAGGCACAAAGCTGGGCAATTTGAATATCATGTTGAATGGTGAAATGGTTGAGCAAAAAGCGCTGGTCGCTTTGGAAAATGCTGAACAATCTGGCTGGTGGTCACGAAGTATGGACAGCATTGGTTTGTGGTTTAAGTCATTCGGAGATGATTAATGTCTGATGGTATTAAAGAACCGAAAGGTTTTAAGTTCCCCTGTGAATATCCGATTAAGGCGATGGGGCCGAATACCCGTGAGTTTGTTGTTAAAATTACAGAAGTGATTAAGCAACATGCACCAGAGGTTTCAAAAAATTCAGTAAACAGTAAAACCAGTTCAACAGGAAAATACCAGTCAGTTACGGTATTGGTTTATGCGCACTCCAAAGATCATTTAATTAACATCTATCAAGAAATTCGTCAGATAGAAGAAGTGGTATGGACACTGTAAATCAAAAGCTCATTATAAAAGATTTGGGGCGACAGAATTATCAGCCTGTGTGGCATGAGATGCAACACTTTACCGATCAACGTGACAAGCAAACCATTGATGAGTTGTGGCTGGTAGAGCATCCGCCAGTTTTTACTCAAGGTTTGGCTGGTAAAGCGGAACATGTTTTGGCAGCTGGTGATATTCCTGTTATACAAGTTGACCGAGGCGGACAAGTTACATACCATGGGCCAGGACAAATTGTTGCCTATCCGATGATTGATTTAAGACGACATGGTATAGGTGTTAAGTCACTGGTTCATGGTATAGAGCAAGCCATTATAGATACCATTGCATTGTATGGTGTGCAAGCTGCTCGGAAAGAAAATGCACCGGGTGTTTATATTAATGGCGCAAAAATTGCATCATTGGGACTGCGTATTCGTAAGGGGTGTTCCTTTCATGGTTTGGCTTTTAATATTGACATGGATTTAGAACCCTTTCAAAGAATCAATCCCTGTGGCTTTTCTGGTTTGGAAGTCATACAATTAGCCGATATTGCCAAAGAAGTAAAAATCGCGACAGTAAAGCAACACCTCGTTAAAGCTTTCTGCCAACAGTTGAGCTTTACAGCCAACCAACAACACGCAGCCTAACTGCAACTTAAGACATCATGACTGACAAAATACCTTTAAATATACAAGCCACTAAAAAAATTGCTGGTGCCAAAGAAGTAGGTGCCAACAAAACCAATCGCAACCGTGCTGGATTTGACCCCAATGCACCACGATTAAGAAAACCTGATTGGATCAGGGTTCGTATTCCTACAGGAAATGCTGTACAGAAGTTAAAAAGTAAATTACGCAGTAATTCTTTGGTGACGGTATGTGAAGAAGCATCATGTCCCAATATCCACGAGTGTTTTGGCAATGGCACAGCAACTTTTATGATACTTGGAGAGGTTTGTACAAGGCGCTGTTCTTTTTGTGATGTTGCACATGGTAGGCCTTTACCACCAGATACCAAAGAAGCTGAAAATCTAGCGCAGACGATTGCTGATATGGGTTTAAGCTATGTGGTGATTACTTCTGTTGATAGAGATGATTTAAAAGATGGTGGTGCGCAGCATTTTGTTGATTGTATTTCGGCAGTGAGAGCGAAAAACCCAAACATTAAAATTGAAATTCTTACACCGGATTTTCGTGGCAAAGGACGCATGGAGAAAGCATTAGAAATTTTGGCACAAAGTCCACCTGATGTTTTTAACCATAATTTAGAAACGGCATATGCACTGTATAAAAACGTCAGGCCGGGTGCTGATTATCAGTGGTCACTTGATTTGTTGAAAAATTTCAAAGCCCAACATCCTGATATTCCGACCAAATCTGGGATTATGGTGGGGCTTGGAGAAACGTTTGAACAGGTTCAAGAAACATTGAGACATTTGGCTGATCACGATGTGGAAATGATTACCATAGGGCAATACTTACAACCGACTCAAGGTCATCACCCTGTATTGAACTATTGGACTCCTGATGAATTTAAGGCCATAGAAGATTATGGCTATGAACTGGGATTCAAACACATTGCTGCAGGTCCTCTGGTTCGTAGTTCATACCATGCTGATGTGCAAGCACATCAAGCAGGTATTTAGTTACCCATGTTATGGCGTCAGACTTCTGAGTAGGTCATTGTGATGTACCTGCCCGTGGTATTTGAAGCTTTGATTCACAAATAAAGACATGCACCAACAGGTTCCGTGTCTCTGTCGGCCGTATGCAAAAATTTAAACAACCATGTGTATCATCGGATAACAAAATACGTAAATGTCATTTTAATTTACCGAAGATGTGGTTTGAAGTTTAAACTTCTTGCTCAATTTTCATTTTTTTGAAACAATAGAGTTAGTTTAAAAAAATTATATGTCATCATGATTGATCGAGATGGATTCAGACCCAATGTGGGTATCATCTTGCTCGATAATGAAGGTCAAGTGTTTTGGGCCAAGCGAACCAGAGGAAATGGTTGGCAGTTTCCACAAGGCGGAATAAATAAGAATGAATCCGCAGAAGAGGCCATGTTCAGGGAATTATACGAAGAGGTGGGATTAAAACCTCACCATGTGGATGTGTTGGGTTCTACGCCGGGTTGGTTAAAATACCAACTACCCAAGAAATTTCATAAACGCGATTCCGACCCCTCATTTATCGGGCAAAAACAAGTGTATTACTTGTTAAAGCTATTAGAAGATGAGTCCAAAGTGGACTTTAATAAGACCAGTTCACCCGAGTTCGAAGCGTATCGATGGGTTAATTTTTGGTATCCGGCAGAAAATGTCATTCATTTTAAGAAAGGCGTTTATAAACGCGCTTTAAGGCATTTGGAATTCTTGACTAAACAAGCATGAGCATTGCGGTCATTATTACCGACCGCAATACGGATGCGCTTTGTCAGCATTTACGTCAGGTATTGCCTGAAGTACAGATTCAGCAATGGCCAGAATTGCCAAATCCTGAGGCAGTTAAGTTGGCAGTGCTTTGGAAGCATCCTGTTGGTATCACGCAATCATTTTCTCAGTTAAAATCTGTGTTGTCGATGGGGGCCGGTATGGATCACATTGAATCAGATGACAGTATTGGAAATGACTTGTTAACTGGTCGCATTGTGACACCGGCTTTACAACAGAATATGGCACAGTACGTATTACTGTATATTTTGCTTAATCATCGTCACCATCAGACTTATTTGTACCAACAGCAACAGCATATTTGGAAAGTTCTGGAAAATGATGTGTTGCCAACCATAGGCTTTTTGGGCTTGGGTAAGTTGGGTTGTTATGTCGCTGATCAATGTAAGGCTTTGGGTTTTGCGACAGTGGCCTGGACGCAAACGCAAAATCACCCCGTTCATGAATGTTTTCATGGTGAATCCGGTTTGAAGCAGGTGTGTGAACGCAGTGACTTTTTGGTGGTTTTGTTGCCTTTGAATTCTGACACTAAACAAATTATTAATCGGAAAATTCTGGGCTGGTGCCACCCTGGTTGTACTTTGATTCATGTCGGCAGAGGTCATCATGTGCATGAACAGGATTTATTGGCTGCTCTGAACTCTGGTGAAATCAAACAAGCTGTGTTGGATGTTTTTAATGAAGAGCCTTTGCCACCTGAGCACCCATTCTGGTCACACCCAAAAATCACCATTACACCACACAGTTCATCCCGTTCTGATGTGAAGCAAACTGCGGAACAGATTACACTTTATTATAAAAATATCGCTTAATTGTTGAGGTGGGGATTAAATGGTCCTATTATCAAGAAATGATTCGATTTAAATTTTATGTGGCTTTGGTGTTAAGTTTATGGACTTTAAACAGTCAGGCAAATCTTGATTTTAATACAGTGTGTTTACAGCCGAATTTAAATGTTCCTGTTTTGGAGTGCAATGCCCTTATCAATTTGTATAACATCACAGATGGTGATAATTGGGTTAATAACAATAACTGGGGCGCGGCTGATGTAGGCAGTTGGTATGGTGTTGATACAGTTGGTCCATTGGGCGCTCAAAATGTTTGGTTTCTTGACTTGGCGAGTAATGGTTTAGAGGGTATTGTCCCGAGTAATTTAAAAGACCTGACAGAACTACGCCATTTACGGCTGGATGGTAATGTTTTGTATGATTCAATTCCATCAACGTTTGGTGAATTAGCAAACTTAACGGTGCTGACCATGGGTAATAACCTGCTGGTAGGTGATGTGCCGGAGAGTATCAGCCAACTTTCAAATCTACAAGTCCTGCAACTTCAAAACAACCAGCTCAGTGGTACCATCATGTCCAAAGTGGTGGGGCTATCAAACTTGGAAAGTCTATGGATTGATAACAATGCGTTCGTTGAGTCGCTGCCTACTGACATCAATCAAATGTCTTCATTGGAATATTTTTCTGCATTTAATGTGGGTTTTGTTGGTTCTATACCTCAGCGCATCACTGACTTGACTCAACTCGAGTATTTATTTCTGGGGGATAATGAGATGACAGGTAAGCTTCCTGTTTGTATGGGAAACATGTCTGCGCTGAGACAAATTGATTTGAGCCGCAATCAACTTTCTGGCCGATTACCGGTTTCTCTGGGGGCTTTGACTGGGTTTGAATTCATTGGCTTGAGCCACAATCAGTTGTCAGGCTTGATTCCTGATTTATGGGGTGATATGACTTTGTTGCAAGCGGTCTATTTGAACAGCAACCGTTTAACAGGTTTGGTTCCTTTGGGTTTTGGTGACATGAGTTTAATGAATGAGTTCTACCTCAATAACAATGATTTCAGCAGCCCAGTGATTCCACCTGCCATCGATAACTGGTATCAGCAGATTCCGCATGCAGAGATTATTCCTCAGGGTTACAGTGATGAAGTGTTTTATGCCGATTTTGATGGGACTTGTGGATTTTAATGGCTTGTTTGGACAGGCAGTTGCTTAAGTAACTTTTCTATTGGTTGTTCAGGTGTCCATCGATTGCTGTAATTTTTCCAAATAATTTGGCCGCTGCCTTTGTGAAGCAAGAATGCACTGGCGTGTCGTGTAGCCGTGGCATCCAGATGTACGTGGGCATAGTCTGCCTGGCTGGCGATGGCACCTGACAGCAAAAAAGTACCCATTTGTTTGATGATTCCGGGAGCCGACAGGTCTATGTGTATATAGAGGATGGCGCTGTCATCAGGGATTTTCATTGACTCAAGCTGGTAGCCCAGTTGCATGCCACGATGGGACAGCTCATCACTGTCATGATGTCGTCTTGGGGCGATGTATTTCACCAGAATGCCAAGTATCTCCTGATGCTGAGGAATTTGTTCTTCTGTGATGTTTGCTTTGGCAAGAATAAATGGTGGGTGTAACAACTCGTTTTGTAGCTGGTCCTGAATGTAATGTTCAACCCTAAAATCTGTTTTGAATAACAAGCCACTGCTGAGCAGGTATGAATCTACTTGTGGATAGCCGGCGTTGCTCAGTTGTTCGTTGATTTTATGCAGCAATTGATTCAATACCTTTTGGTGGTAATAGCTGTCAAAATCCCAATATTTACCCAAATCATCTCTGAGGTTTATGAAATCAATCACTACCATCATGTGATTGATTGGGTGTGTTTCGATTTTGGGGTATTGGTATAAATAGCTGTATTTAGGCTGGCAAGCTGCCAGCCCAAATAGAATAAACAATAATGTCTTAATACTTTTCATTTTTATGAATTTTGCCACCTTTCATGACAAAATTGACTTGTTTTAACTGATTGATGTCCTCAATCGGTGAACTGTTGGTGGCGATGATGTCAGCTTGTTTGCCGACTTCAAGTGTGCCCAACTGGTCACTCATGCCAATTAAGTCGGCTGCATTGATTGTGGCACTGACCAAGACTTCAGCGTTTGGCATGCCGGCTTCACTCATTAAAACGGCTTCATCTGCATTGGTGCCATGCTTCGATATGGCGCTGTCTGTTCCAAAAGCAATTTTCACTCCGGCTTTGTAAGCTTTTGAGAAATTTCCTTGCATATCGGTGCCTACTTTAATGGCTTTGGCAGCAACAGGCGGTGGCAATATATCGGTTTCCTCAGCCATTTTTTTCACGGTCGCGCCAGCTAATAATGTGGGAACTAAATAAGCACCAGTTTTTTTGAATAACTTGATGGCTTTGGGACCTGTATATGTACCATGCTCAATACTGTCTACGCCAGCTTCCAGAGCAGCGATGATGCCGTCTTCTTGGTGAGCATGAGAAGCCACCTTTTTACCCATGCGTTTGGCAGCCAGAACCACTTCCTTTAATTCATCCATTTCCATTTGTTGGCCTGTGCCTGTTGCGCGGTCGGTCATTACACCTCCTGTTGATGTTATTTTGACCAAATCCGCACCATATTTAATGGCATCACGAGTGGCTCGACGACAATCATAAGGGCCGTCACAAATGGAACGGTCGGTATAAAATTCCATTAAATCTGGTTTCATCCCACTGACGTCAGCATGGCCACCTGTGATACCGACACCACCTGCGGCAATGACACGAGGACCATCAATCCAACCTTTTTCTATGGCATCACGATAAGCATACATGTATTGTGAGTTTGAACCGACATCACGGACAGTGGTAAACCCAGCCAACAATGTTTTCATGCCATAGTGTACTGTGCGCATGCCCATCAACTGGTCCGACATTTTTAAAGTTTCCCGATCATTATTTGGTCCCAGTTCACCCTGTAAATGCACATGCATATCCATTAAACCGGGCATCACAAATGAATCCCTAAGCTGGATGAGTTTCATGCCTTCGCTGTTTTTAAATTCAACATAGCCATTTTCAATTTTTGTAATCACACCGTTCTCAATAAATAAGGTCTGTTTTTCTAATGGAGCCTTTCCAGGAACAGTTAACAATTGACCTGCATAGATTACTGTGGTTTCAGCTTGGGAGCAAAAAGAAGATAATAATAAAATGATGAGATATATTGGATGGTATATTTTCATAGATTGTGTTTGCCTCTTGAAATCATTAATCTTAGCAGATTCAAGTTATTAGGCGTTGAAAAACTATCATGTCAGTGCATTATGCTATGATATTGCTTGCTTAAATTAATCTAAATATCAATGAATTCAATGCTGAATGTTGGTTTGATACAGATGGCACCCGTTTGGTTAAATCGTGCAAAAACAACAACTAAAATTATAGATTATATTCATCAAGCCGGTGCAAAGGGTTGCCAATTGGTGGCCTTAGGTGAAGCGTTATTACCTGGATACCCATTTTGGATTGAGCTTACTGGGGGAGCGCGGTTTAATGCATCAGACCAAAAACAATTTCATGCTCACTATTGTCAACAAGCCGTTCAAATTGAAAGGGGAGATTTAGATGGAATTTGTGCCGCGTTAAAAAAACATAAAATGGCCTGTTATTTAGGTATAGTTGAAAGACCGATAGACCGTGGCGGGCACAGTTTGTATTGTGCAATCGTTTATATTAATGAACAAGGAGTCATTCAATCAGTACACAGAAAACTTCAGCCAACTTATGAGGAACGATTAACCTGGTCACCTGGTGATGGTCATGGACTGGTAACTCATTCTTTGGGGGCTTTTACAGTGGGTGGCTTGAATTGTTGGGAGAACTGGATGCCTTTAGCTCGAACTGCACTGTATGCTCAAGGTGAAGATTTACATGTGGCAAATTGGCCTGGTAGTGTGCGTAATACACATGACATCACGCCAATGATGGCTAAAGAAGGTCGTTCTTATGTTATGTCCGTAGGTGCTTTAATGCGACCCCAAGACTTCCCTGAAAGCACGCCTCATTTAAAAGCTATATTAAAAAATTGTCCAAGCGATTATTTAACTGATGGGGGATCGTGTTTGTGTGCGCCAGATGGCACATTTTTGATTGAGCCACAAGTGGGAGAAGAGGGCATTTATACGGCAGAGATCGAACATCAAAAAGTTTATGAAGAGCGCCAAAATTTTGATTCCGTTGGCCATTATTCACGACCCGATGTGTTGCAATTAACTGTCAACCAATCACGTTTAAGTAACATCAAATTGAAGTGACCACGCCATCATATAGGCATGATCTGACGCCATGATTATTTTACCTTCAGAAAGAAAATCTATATCCTAACACGGCACCAATATTACCATCTAAACTTTTAACTTCTGCGGTAATGGCTTGTTTTTCAGAAAAATTGAACAGTCCTTTGACACCCAATTCCAGAAAGCCATCACCGATTTCATCAATCTGAGTGTAGCCTGCCAGTGTAATCAATTCAAATCGATTGTTGAAAGCGGTTCTGGTTCCAAATTCAGCAGCATAATTAAAGCTGTCATAAAAACTGTATTAAATGCTTGTTGTTATATTGTCTTTTCGTTTGTCTCTCACATTTGATTCATCAACTCATCATCGATATGTTCTATATAAATTAAGTTTTCTTGTTATGTTTATATGGGCTATTTTATCTATTCATGCTTTGTCATTTACTCAACTGTTACAGTACGTATTCAGATTGTTTCAGAATGTTTTCAAGATTTTCAGACTTTAGAATTGCTTAATGGGCTTAATTATTAAAGCGAGGAAAATGAAATGAAACAATTTAATACAATGTATATTTGGTGGATTGTAGTTGTAATGGGATTTTCAGCACAAAGTCATGCGTTTGTAACTGTTGGCCAAGGTGTTGATTGCGACTATGACAATTTGGAGGAAGCCTATTTATCAGCAGATCCATTTGTTCGGGTAACGTCAGAATCTGCATTTGATGATGTCTTTACCATCACCAAGGCTAAATGGTTTACCGGTGGTTATGACACTTGCGCTGATGCTGAAAATGGAGTTATTGGCAACAACAAAACAAAGTGGCGGCGATTAAATGGTGGTACTGTTGTTGATATTGATGCCAATCAAGCCGCTCAATCAATCGTTGTGATTGATCAGTTTGAAATTTTTGGCGGTGAAAATTTAACCGTTGGTGAAGTCGGTGGGATTAAAGTTTCGGGTAAAAGTTCTCTGCTGCTCAGCAATTCAGAAGTTTATGACAATGTCGGTATAGATGGTGGCGGTCTGCAGGTGTCAGGCAGTGATGCTGTCGTGATATTGACTGATGTTAATATTCGTAACAACATTGCCAATGTATACGGTGGTGGTATTTTTTGTACAGATCAGGCTACGGTTTCAATTTTGGGTGACTCTTCAATCAATAATAACTCTGCTGACTTAGCTGGTGGAGGTATTTATGCGACAGAGCAATGTGATGTCACCAGCAACAGTGGCGATACCCTGGCAGCACTACAATCAACAACTGGTATCAGGAGTAATGAGGCTGATTTTGGTGGGGGGGTTTACTTATCAGATGGTGCAACCATGCAATTAGAAGGTAATGATGAACATCCAGCATCAGTAATTTTTAACATCGCTGATGGCGATGGTGGTGGTATTTACCTTGAGGGACAAGGAACGAAGTTAACAGGGGTGAATGCTCGTATTGATTTGAATGTAGCACAAGAATACGGTGCTGGATTTGCGGTATATGATTTTGCGGTGGTTAAATTGAGCAGACTAAACACCCCTTGTTGGGATGATGTGAGCTGTTCAAGTCTGTCACACAATATTTTAATGGCAGCTGATGGTAAAGGTGGTGCCGCAGACATCTATGATGCAGCAGTGGCCAATATTTCGCAAACATATATAAGCAATAACAAGGCCAATTTAGCTGCTTTATTTAATGTCGATTCAGCCTCATACTTGCGTCTGGAAGGTAACCTGATTGTTGATAACAGACATTGGAATGATGACACTGATACAACTTTAATGAGAATGGTTGGCGAAGCTGCTGGTCTGGATTTTTTCTACAACACCTTAGCAGATAATACGTCTAATTCAGTGGTGTTTCTTGACAGTGATTCACAACACTGGTTAAGCATTCATAACTCCATCATTCAACATCAGACTACCTTAGACCAGAATCAAAACACCAATAATTTGATTGAAGTCGATTGTGTTTTTCTGTCTGAGGAAAATTCACTGACTGGTAACATAGGTGCTGTTTTGTTAAGTGATCCCGGCCTGGTGGGTAATGGTGATTATTCATTGAGCTCAAATTCAGATGCCATTGACTTGTGTGATGAGCAAACATTTGTAGGTTCAAGTTATAACGACATCATGGGGAATGCTCGAGGTTTTGATGACCCACAGGTGAATAATTTCCTCGGTCCATATGATGCAGGTGCATTTGAATATAACAATGATGTGATTTTCACCAATGGCTTTGAGTAACTGGTTTTGGTTGGTTTGGTTTTCGTTTTTGTTAAGCAGTACTGATTCCAGTGATGTGCAGCTGATTTCGGTTGGTAGTGACTTTAATTGTCATTACCAACCTGAGCAGTTATACGACGCCATGCAAAAACATGAAAAATTATACTTAAGTAATGATTTTGTTATCCAGTCACTTAAAGTAAAAAATGCACAGACCCATTTAGTTGGTGGTTATGATGATTGCACAGATATCAACAACGGTATATTGAGTGAACAAAGAAGCATCATATCAGGTAACCAAGAGTCAGTTGCGGTAGCAATCAATGCCCAGTCTAATCAATCTGTTACTTTGGAAAATTTTGAAATCAGAGGTGGTCATTCCAAAGAAGCAGGTGGTATAGCTGTGATTAATGCCCAGTCATTAACGGTTATCAACAGTTGGATTTATCAAAATATATCTTTGGGTTCAGGTGGTGGTATTCATTTGATGGGCGATGTGATTGAATTTAATCTTCTGAATTCAAAAATATTTCACAATCATTCAATGATTGATGGTGGTGGTATTGCTGTCAGTGGTAACAGTAATCTGATTAATCTGATAGATTCAGAAGTGTTTGCCAATAAGGCCGTTCATGCCGGAGGTGGTATCAACTGTTTCAATAACAATCACATCACCCTTTCATCTACAAAAAAAACTGTAAACGCTGTAATCAGTAAAAATAAGGCGTCTATAGGTGATAATCTCTATTATGCGTTAACTTGTCAGTTTTTCATGGGTAAAGATGTCTTGAAAATTTAACCCAATGATTCATTTTTTTGTGCAATCAATTGAGAAACCTGGGTCTTGATTTGTTCCAGTAGGTTTGAGTCTATCTGGTTGTTTTGTGCCAATGCTGTGATATAGCTTTCTGTTTCGGCGATTTGTTGTTGTAATTGGTTTCTGGCAATGATTTCACTGTTTGAAAGTGTTGATAATTTAAAGCGCAACCAAATCAGATGTTCAACTGGCCAATCAATTCGTGAGTTTTCTGCAACCAAGCTGGACCATTTTTGGCTCAGTTCGTTGTTCTCCAATGCGGTAAAGCTGATTGCTAAAGCCAAATGAGCCAATTGGGCTTCTCTTGGACTTTTCCTTTTTTCAGCAAGCACTTGATTAGCCAATTCGATGGATTTTAAGTGGTTGGCGGTTTGTGCATAGGAGACGGCGAGAAAAGACATGGTCAAAGGCTTTTTATAATTAAAATTTTTCTTGGTAGCGGTTTCCCAGGCGCTGGCTAATTCAGTTTGTGCCCCTTGCCAATCATTCTGGTAAGCCAGCAGCATGCCTTGGTATAAGTCAATGATGGCAGAGCCTCCTTTGATGTTAAGACTCTTGGCATAAGCATCCGTAAGACTTAATATTTCATTGGTGACTTGATATTGGTGGGTTTCAAGCAACAGGTAATTCAAGCCCATCAACTTAGGGCTCAGGTTTTTGTGACTTTCAGTTTGGAGCTGGTACTTCAAAGCCTGTTCAATCATTTTAAATGCCTTGCTGGTGTCACCATTTTGTAAAGCCAGTTGACTTAAAAAGCTATAGGAATTGGCAATATTTTGTCCATTGTCCAAGGTTAGGTTGATGGCCAACCCCTGTTCTGCCAATTCAGTGGCTTTCTCAGTGTTGTTAATGATTAAATAAGTTGCTGCCAAGTTGTTGATGGCTATCATTTCACCGGTTTTGTCTTCAACGGCTTTGGCTCTTTCGATAGCGGTTTCATATGTCTTGATAGAAGCATCCATTTTTCCTGATTTTTTTTCCAAATAGGCCAATTCAAGGTATGCATCAATTTCAGCACTGTGATTACCAACAGCTTTAAATAGATCAGTGGCGGTTTTGATGTGATTCAATTGTTTTTCTGGGTTATCAATATAATCATAAAGACGTGCCAATAATAAATGTGCATCTCCCATCCCATCCTGGTCGTTTTGTAATTGGTAGTAATCCAGCGATTGATTCAAAGACACCAGGCTTTCATCTATCAATTGCAGGTTTTGTTCAGCTTGGCCTTTTTGGTGATACAGAAAGGCCAAATCAGCGGTGGAATAAGTGGTTTGTGGATTGGCCAACAAGTTGTTGATGTTATCAAGTCCATCTTGCCAATTGTTTTTTGAAAGCTTGATGATTGAGGTTTTCTGCTCTTTTTTGAGTTTATCGAATGGCTGCTGTTGATTAAACCAAAAATACAATGATACAGCAGTGATCAAAACCACAGAAATGATGCCATAAAGCATGGGTCGGTTATTCTTTTTTGTATCCTTATTAACAGTAGAAGCTGGAGTTTGGTTATCAGACTTGTCTTCAGTCACCTGTTCAACTGCATATTTCAAACGATAACCTTTACCATAGACATTTTCGATGGTGTCTTCAGGTAATCCTATCTCAATAAATAATGAGCGGAGAATTTGAACTTGTTTAAAGATTGAAGCATCACTTACTATCACGCCCATCCAAACAGATTCCAACAGGTGGTCTTTGCTTATGATGGCATTCTCTGAATTTAAAAACAAAGCCATGGCAAGTTCGGTTTTGTCGTTTATGGATATGTTTTTATCAGAGCACTCTATATGACCTTCTGATAGGCTGATAATGGTTTGATTGATTTGATATTGCATGATTTAATTTTAACCTTACAGAACAAAAATGAGTATCCATTTATTTTATATGTAATCGAGCTTTTATTTTATGTAAAGTTTGGGTCAAATGAAGCAAAGATTGTTGTTTGTGTTGTTGCTTACTGTATCTCATATTGACATATGTTTGCACAAAATGAGTCATTAGCGTCTTGATTTCCGGGTGCTGTTGAGTCACCTGTTGAGCAAAATATTCAATGCCTTTAGTGTGTTGGTTGTACAGAGCCGGTTGGTGTTTAAAGAGCTTTGTAAGTTGAATGTAAACCCTTTGTAGTGAATGATATCTTTTACGGCTCATCCACCACAAAGACAACATGATAAGTGAGGCTGTTATGATTAAGATACTGATCATAAGAAGGGCCAATGTTTTTCCATCCCGGTGATCAATGCCAATGGCTTTGAATAAAGCTTGTTGTTTGCTGACGTTGAAATCTCTGACCCATTGGTTCCACTGGTAGCGGTATTTATCCATTGATTCTTTAAAATTGATAAGCCACTGGTAGTCAATTATGCTGCGTTTTTCATTGATAATTTGTCTTGCTCCACTTTCAACGCGTTCTGGAGCTACCATTGATGTTGGATCTACTCTTAACCAATAAGACTTTTCATTGTCTTGTTCAATATAAACTTCTGACCAAGCATGCGCATCTGATTGCTTAACCAACAGGTAGTTGCCATTGTTTACACCACCTTGGTAGCCAGTAACTACACGTGCAGGAATGCCTGCCATGCGCATCATAATCGTAAAAGTAGAGGCGTAGTGTTCACAAAAACCACGTTTAGACTCGAAAAGAAATTCATCGATAATTTCACCCTCTAAAGGTGGAGGCGTATATGAATAATAAAATTCTTGTTGGTTAAAGTATTCCAGTGTACGTCTTACAATTTGTAAGGGGTTATTGGATTGCTCTTTCCAATTTTGCATCATTCTTAATGTTTTGAGGTTTTGGTTTTCAGGAAATGCCAGCAACAACTGTTTGTCATTATTTGAAATGTTTTGATGAAAACGATCTAACAACAATGATTTAAGTTCATAATGTTTAAGTTGGTTAATCTTTGAGGGTGCATATAAAATTGAGTCTGGCAACAAAAAAACATGAGTAGGTGGTGCAACAATGTAGTCTAGACCAAACATGTAATTTTGCCCGGTACTTTCTAATTCTATTTGGTATTCAATGACATCCTCAATAGGGTATTGACGTATGTTTTGACGTAAATTGTTGTGTTTTTTGCGGCTCCAGGTGGATCCATCAAAGTTCCATAGCACAGGGCCACGCCAATAAAGTTGGTTTTTGGGTGGTATGGTTTTGTTTTTAAATGTCACACGAAATGCGGGTGAGTCATCCATAAAAAGTTCAATGATAGAGCCGGGACTCATGGTATCTGAAATACCTGTTTTCCCTTCTCCAAAGATATCGGGAGAACCCCAAATTGGTGAACCCAATCGAGGAAAAACCAAGAAAAACAGTACTGCAAATGGAATAGCAAGTGCCAAAGATGAGGCGGTAGATTTGAGTTGGCTGCGTTCAAACCAATGTGTGGACTTTTCAAAATTGAGAATTGACAGCGCGTGAGTAGTGACAAACACAGCGGACAATAAATAAAACAACAACAGCAGGTCTTGAGAATACAAAAAACGAGTCATGGTAACAAAATAACAGAGCATTACCACCAGTAAAGCATCTCGCATGGCATATGTTTCAAGAAGTTTCAGTACCGTCATGGTGATTAAAATACTGACACTGATTTCTCTGGATAAGCCCAGTCCTTGACTGTACACAATCAACAGCAATGCCATGACAGCAAATAACATCAATATCAGGTTGTATGTTTTTTTGATGTGGTGCATCTGAGCATAAAACCGATAAGTCACTACCAACACAGTCATGGGGGCAAACCAAACTGGCAAGCGATAAACCTGAGGTAACACCGCCAAAAGTACAGCAAAAGTGATCCAAAACAATTGTTTGGTGCTTATTTGTGAGCGTATGCGTGCTATGCCCCACCTCCTGAATTAAATTCTGCCAAAGCTTTTAAACAATGGTGTTTGTGCTTATCTCCGTTTGACATTCCGGAGTTGAAACCAGGTAAAATCACTTGATATTCAAACTGTTGTTGTTCAGCTGCCAAAACCCATGCGGTTATACGTGATATCTTGAATTCATTGTGCCCAGATTGCATTTGACTGTAATCAAATAACAAGTGTTTACCTTGAGTTTGATGAAATTCTTTTACCCAAGTTTGGTGACTTTGTGCGGATTTTTTCCAAGCAATGTCTCTGATTGGGTCACCTTGTCGATATGTTCTGATGCCGCTGAGTTCCTCACCTTTTGTGAGGGTGTTTTTTTCTCCTTCTTGGCCACCATGCATTGGAAAATCGGGACAAGGAGATTCGGGTTTAGGATAAACAAGCACGGTAGCATGGGGGGTGCAGTAGACCCAAACTGTAAATAAACCTACGGGGTACCTGGTTAATAACTTGATCCTGTCAACCGCTTGCCAGCCTCTTTTTTTACTGACCATTATCAACTTTAATTGACCCACTTGGTTGGTGATGTTACAAGTGTCATGACTGAGCTTGTTCTCAGTTTGTATTTGCCATTTGATGTCATCAGAGCCAACTTGTATTTGAAGATGAATGTTGTTACCCAAGAATGTCGGTTCTGCATTGATTTGTTCAAGACGTAAATTTTTAAGGTTGAAAAAACATTGGTATAACAAAACTTGAGCCAATCCAAACAGCAGGAACACCAACATTAAGCTCATGTTGTTATTAAAATTCAAGCCCGCTAACATCATTAAGAACCAAATCACAGCAAAGAATAAGCCTGGTTTGCTGGGCAGCACATAAATTCTTCGCCAGTCAAAAATCAATGGTAGCGTTTCAC
>Ga0209344_10000357_pt1 | contig 85103 bp, 82 predicted proteins | sample Cruoilmetagenom6_FD_187293 | JGI IMG/M metagenome (GOLD analysis project Ga0209344, IMG submission 187293) | Oil polluted marine microbial communities from Coal Oil Point, Santa Barbara, California, USA - Santa Barbara Oil Seep Sample 6 (SPAdes)... | ecosystem: Environmental > Aquatic > Marine... | reverse complement strand
CGCTGGTGAGCTGCTTATATTTCTTCATCTGTGCTCCTTTTACTTGGTCGTTTAAGTGGCTCCGATATTAACGCAGCTCGCCACCTAAATTCGCTTACAAAAGTTGCACTTCAGAGTTGAATCCGCCTGTGTTATTTGTCACGCGAATTTATGGAAAGCTTGAGTTAAATAGAGATAGGCTTGTTCTGCACTAAACGGGGCTTTGAAAGTGCGGGGTTTGTCGCGAAATAACCTTTGATACCACTGAGAATGGCGCGTGCCATTTTTTTCTGGTAGCCCTTGTCATTCAGGCGACGCTCTTCGCTGGGATTGCTGATGAAAGCAGTTTCAATCAATATCGAAGGAATATCCGGTGACTTCAGCACGGCGAAACCAGCTTGCTGAACAGAGCTGCCATGCAGTTTATTGATGTTGCCCACCTCTCCCAGCACATGCTGGGCTAGCTTCATGCTGTCGCTGATGGTGGCTGTTTGCGAAAGATCAAGCAATGTACGCGCGAGATCGGGGTCTTTTGCTGCGAGATTCACGCCGCCAATTAGATCAGCCTCGTTTTCTTTTTTTGCTAGCCAGCGCGCGCTGGCACTGGTGGCACCATGTTTGGACAGGGCGAATACTGAGGAGCCGCGTACATGGGGTTTAGTGAAAGCGTCGGCATGGATAGAGATAAGCAAGTCGGCGTGCACTTGGCGCGCTTTCTGTACACGGCCATTCAGTGAAATGAAATAATCGCCGTCGCGAATTAATACGCCAGTCATATCCGTGGTTTCATCCATCAGCTCCTTCAGTTTGCGTGCTATCGCCAGCGTGACGGTTTTTTCGTATGTGTCACGGTATCCTATCGCGCCCGAGTCCTCGCCGCCATGTCCGGCGTCGATAGCAATGATGAGCTTACGGGCTTTCACCTCAGGTTGGCGATGCGATGTGGTTTCGATTGATTCAGATTGTTGACTTAATTGACTTACGGTAGCTGGGGCAGATCCCAGCGTGCGAATTACTGACTGCTCCTGCAAAAGTGTCATCATCGGATCAATGGGCATGGCGGGGTAGAGATCAAGTACCATGCGATGGCTGTATTTTGCCACTGGTGTAAGGTTGAATAATTGCGGCTTAACTTGAGATTTAAGGTCGAACACCAAGCGCGCTATGCCGGGTTTGAAGCGGGCCACGCGTATACTCTTTATGTAAGGGTCTTCGCTGTGAACTTTATTGGTGAGCTCATTTAGCAGACCATTTATTTCGACATCTTTCAGATCAATTACCAGTCGATCAGGGTTACTAAGGGTAAATTGTTCATAGCGGATCGGTTTGGCTGATTCCAGCGTTACGCGAGTGTATTCAGGTGCTGGCCAAACCCGGGCAGCACTGATGGTGATAGCTGCCTGCGCGTGGGGGAGCCACAGCAAAAGGCAAAATACTACTAACTTTGCAGCACTTCTAAACATTTTCTACCCGTCTGTGAGATTGCACGAACTTCAATATTGCGACCATTACTCATTGTTTCAGTAGATAAGATTTTGAGTGTAATTTCCACATCTGCCTGAGGCAGAAGGTCTTGCGCTTTTTCTGGCCACTCCACTAGGCATACATTCCGCCCGTCGAACTCATCGCGGAATCCAGCGTCATTCCATTCATCTGCGTCGTGAAAGCGGTAGAGATCAAAGTGGCACAAGTGTAACCCACCCGCTTGATATAACTCAAGTAAAGTATAAGTCGGGCTTTTTACCCGTCCAATATAGCCCATCGCATGCAGCAATGCACGAACCAAAGTGGTTTTACCGGTACCTAAGTCGCCGTGCAGATAAATAACCATACCAGGCTTTATTCCCAGTGCGAGTCGGGCCGCAAAAGAAACAGTAGCGACTTCATCGACCAGTGGCAGGCTTATTCGGCTATTATTCTGAATATGCAAATCGAGACACCTCAAATTGTAGATTACACCGCACTGGCCACCAATATAAAAGAATGGGGCAGGGCGCTTGGTTTTCAGGCCGTAGGTATCACTGATATCAATCTTCATGATGCCGAGGAGCGCTTGCTGGAATGGCTCGCGCGAGGATTCCATGGCAAGATGGATTATATGGCAAAACATGGTGTTAAACGCAGCCGTCCGGCGGAATTAATCCCGGGTACACTGCGCGTCATCTCTGTACGTATGGACTACTGTCCGCCCAGTGTGAAAGATACTTGGGAAGTGCTGGAGGATGGCAGCCGCGCTTTCATTTCACGCTATGCCTTGGGACGCGACTACCACAAAGTTTTGCGCAACCGCTTGGAAAAACTAGCTGAAAAAATTCGCACTGAGGTGGGCGGTTTCAGCTATCGCGTATTCACCGACAGCGCGCCAGTCATGGAAGTAGAATTGGCATATAAAGCTCGGCTGGGCTGGCGTGGTAAACACACTTTGCTGTTGTCGCGCGACCATGGTTCGTGGTTTTTTCTGGGCGAGCTCTACACCGATCTGCCGCTTCCCATTGATGAACCCGAATCGGATCATTGCGGCACCTGCATGGCGTGTATTCAAGTATGTCCGACGCAGGCTATCATTGCGCCCTATAAGCTGGATGCACGGCGCTGCATTTCCTATCTGACAATCGAACTTAAAAGTAGTATTCCGGTAGCGTTACGCCCACTTATCGGCAATCGCATTTACGGCTGCGACGATTGTCAAATGGTGTGTCCATGGAACCGTTTTTCGCACAAAAGCCTCGAACCGGATTTCGCTGCAAGACATGGATTGGATGATGTTGCATTAACCGAATTATTTGGATGGAACGAGGAAACGTTCAAGCAGAAATTTTCTGGCAGTGCTGTTTACCGCATCGGCCATGAGCAATGGTTGCGCAACATCGCTGTGGCGCTAGGTAATGCGCCCAACAGCGTTGAAGTGCTGGCCGCGCTGCAAGCTCGTGTTCAAGATGCGTCTCCGTTAGTGCGCGAACATGTGGCGTGGGCACTTGAACGGCAAGGAAAGCGACCATTTGTTAACTCAAATAATTCATTAGAAATAGTTACGTCTCATACATATCCAGCCGATCCAGCCTTGGATTAATAGCGGATCAAGCCCATAAACCCTCGAACCATTGAAATTGCGGGCAAGACAAAGCACATACCCCCACGAGATATTCTGTAAGGTGTGATCTTTATTGTTGCTAACAATAAAATTAATCAACGGGGGGCCGCATGACGGCTAGCAAGGAAACGAAGAAAATCAAGTCCAAATCAAAATATCCGGCAATTTCGGGCAGCCCCGTTGCTTCGGTAAAAGACGTCCCGAATGCTTTTTTTCCGATTGTCGGCATGGGTGCATCCGCTGGCGGTCTGGAAGCCTTCGAGCAGTTCTTCCGCAGTATGCCGCCCGACAGTGGCATGGACTTCGTGCTGGTGTCACATCTTGACCCAAACCACTCCAGCATACTCAACGAAATCTTGCAGCGCACCACATCCATGCCGGTGATCGAGGTACAAGACCAGATGGTCGTGGCACCCAACACAACGTCTATGTCATTCCGCCCAACCGCGACATGAGCATCCTGCACGGCGTGCTGCAACTGAGCATACCGGAAGCAACCGCGCGGACTACGCATGCCGATTGACGCTTTCCTGCGTTCCTTGGCCGATTATCAGGGGGAAAATACCGTTGAAATCATCCTGTCCAGCACCGCCACCGACGGCACGCTGGGTCTGCGCGCTATCCTCGGCAACGGCGGCGTCTCCTTGGTGCAGGAACCGACTACGGCAAAATATGATGAAATGCCAGTCAGTGCCATTCAGGCTGGCTATGCCACCCATGTCCTGCCGGTGGAAGAAATGCCGCAAATACTGCTGGCCGGCGCGCAAACCTTACACACTTTGTCCGTCCGCGAGGAAATGCCACCCATTTCGGCGGCAGTGAGCGATACGAATCGCATTCTGATGCTGTTGCGTTTTGGCATCGGCCACGACTTTTCGCACTACAAAAAGAGCACGATCGGTTGCCGCATCGAGCGGCGCATGTCGCAGCACAACATCAAGAATACGGAAACCTATGCCCGCTATCTTAAGGAGAATCCTGCTGAAGTGAAATTGCTGTTCAAGGAATTGCTGATCAATGTCACCAATTTTTTCCGTGATGCCGATGCCTTCATTACATTGAAACGCGATATCCTGCCGTTGTTGTTCGAAGGCAAGTCGAAAGATTACGTATTGCGCATCTGGGTGGCGGGCTGCGCCACAGGTGAGGAGGCCTACTCCATTGCCATACTGCTGCGCGAGTTTATGGAGGAGGCCCGGCAAGAATTAAAAGTTCAGATTTACAGCGCTGACCTTTGCGATGAGGTCATCGACGTGGCACGCGCCGGCGTCTATCCGCTCAATATCGCGCAGGATATTGAGCCGGAGCGGCTGCGCCGCTTCTTCGTCAAGGAAGACGTGGGTTACCGTATACGTAAGGACATCCGCGGGATGGTGGTATTCGCCTTCCAGAACGTTATTAAGGATCCGCCCTTCACCAAGCTCGACCTGCTCAGTTACCGCAATGCCATGATCTACTTGGAGGCGGAACTGCAAAATCGCCTCATTCCGGCTTTTCATTATGCCCTCAAGCCGGGTGGTGTGCTTTTCCTTTCACACTCGGAGAGCATCGGCAACCACACTGAGCTGTTCACACCACTTAACCGTAAGTGGAAATTTTTCCGTGCCACCGCTTCCACTGACTCCACCGTCATCTCCACCCTCGCAATAGTATCCGGTGGGTTGTTATGGACCCATGATCCCAACGTGCAGGCGATTGCTAAAATGAACAAAAATATCAAGGCAATAGACTATGCCGAACTGACAAAGCGCGCACTGCTTCAGTCTTTCGCGCCTGTTGCAGTAGTGACCAATCTGAACGGAAATATTGTTTACGTGCATGGCGACACCGGCAAATACTTGCGCCCGGCACCCGGACAGGCAACGCTCAATGTGGTGGGCATGGCGCGTGATGACCTGAAACTGGAATTGCGCGCCATTTTGAATGGTGCCGGCCAAGGTGAGTTGGTTGTGAGCAGAGAAATGTCGGTCAAGTGCGACGGCGATTTCCACGCCCTAAGAATCAGCTTGCACCCGATGGTCGCCCCGAATGCCAACAGAGGATTGCTGCTTATATGCTTCCATGATGTTGCGCGTCCGGCATCACGCAAACCAAGGCGCAGCAAAAGTGACGTATCAGGGCATGGCGAACTGCGGCGCGTCGAAGAGTTGGAGCACGAGCTCGCTTATACCAAGGAGAGCCTGCAAGCCACCATTGAGGCGCAACAGACCTCCAACGAAGAATTGAAATCCACCAATGAAGAGCTCCAATCCACCAATGAAGAACTGGAAACATCCAAAGAGGAATTACAATCCGTTAATGAAGAACTGATTACCGTTAATGCCGAATTGCAATCCAAAATCGAGCAGCTCTTCGGGGTACAGAACGACATGAAAAACTTGATCGATAATATCAACGACGGCACCATCTTTCTCGATAAGCACTTTAAGATAAAGCGTTTCACTCGTGAAGCAGCGAAAATCTACCGTCTGGTTGCAACGGACTTGGGTCGGTCATTGTTCGACATCAAGTCGAACATTCCAGACGAAAATCTGATTGCTGAAGCCAAAGCCGTGTTGGATTCCCTGAAACCGCAGGAGCATGATGTGTATACCGATGGCGGTATGTGGTACTCGGTGCGTATCAAGCCCTACCGGACACTAGAGAACCTAATCGATGGCGTGGTGCTGACTTTCACCGACATTAGCAAGCGCATCGCTGCCGAGGCGGCGGAAAAGTCAGCGTTGAAGCTGGCCGAAAGTATTGTTGATACGGTGCGCGAGCCGCTAATCGTATTGGATGAAAAACTGAAAGTCATATCCGCCAGCCGCTCGTTCTATCGCGACTTCCAAACTACAACAGAAGCAACCGTAGGTCGCCTGATCTTCAGCTTAGGAAACAAACAGTGGATACCCCGAAATTGCACGAACTACTGGAAAAATTCCTGTCACACAACCAGAGTTTTGAAGGCTATGAGGTTGAGCATGACTTCCCCGTCATTGGCCATCGCCGTATGCTGCTCAACGCCCGCCGCATTGTCGACAGTGCCGGCGGTACCAAGATGATCCTGCTGGCGATGGAAGCTAGTTTATAAGTGCATCCCGTGCTTATCCGGTTAGCGCCCACCCATACGGGTGTAGTGCGTTAAGAGTATGGAGCTTATGTGAAAGTTTGGCGCTCCGAGCGCTTATTGCTTAGGAGGCCCAGTTATGCGTGTTGTTAAGCCAATTCAGTTGAGTCCCGACGATGATAGTCGCTTGCGAATTCTTTCCAAGCGCAAACATGTTGAAGCAGCATTCAACTTCGCAGTCGCATTGCGCCGTTGGCCGTCGGGTTGCAGCGCGCTGGCGAGCGCGCTTTCTCATCGCTGGCGTGATTACCTACAAAAAAGCGGACACTGAAATTAGAAGCCTAACCTTACGAACTCTATTGCCGTGAAGCAGTCGCTGCGTTACATGCAGCACGCCGCACTTTGCAATTTATAGATTTTAATCAAAATGAAATCTTGTTGATCGAGAATTAAGGTTGCACCGATGACAACTTTAATTCCATAGCTCATAGGGACAGCACAAATGTCACCAACTTCTCGATATCTTCATCCGATACCCGAGGAGAGTTTGGGGGCATTGGAATTCCACCGGTTACCTTCGTCCAGTTGCCCTTGCCGCCTGTCTTCACCTTTGCAATCAGACGCGCCTTGGCTTCAGGATCCCCCTTGTAGCGTTTGCTTACGTCGCGCCATGCGGGACCAACTAGCTTGGCTTCGATCTTGTGACAGGCTAGGCAGCCATTTTGTTTAGCTAACATCAGTCCCGCCTCATGATTCAGTGCTTCACCCGCAACGCCGTCATTTACCGCATGTGGCTTTTCGATCTTAGCCGGAGAGGAGGGTTTTGTGGCAGCAGATTCTGGCACTGCCTTTTCCGTCATTTTTTTCTTTGTGGGTGTGAGCACTGGTTGCTCGGTAATGATTGGAGAGTTTTGTTTTAAGTCAGGTGCTTTCTTTTGGCTAACCAACTCTTCCTTTATGCTGTCATTTGTCTTCGGTAGATCGCCTGTTTTTTCAGGCGGCGTTGGCGTAACGACCGTCGACGCTGGTAATGTCATTTCCGATTCAGTTTCAGATTCCGATACCTTGTCCTCCGTGGGGGAGGCCATTGGCGGATCGGTGATGACGGGTGTGTTGTTCTCAATTAAAGGAGGTGATGTTGGGGCAACAGTGGGTTCTTTTTCACTTTTGTCTCCACACGCGGATAACATCAATACAGTAATGGCAATAACAAATTTTGACTGTTTCATATTCACCTCATTTTGTTGATGCATTCATTCCATGTCTTTGTGAGCGCGTTCAATAGCAATTATCAGGTGGCAAGTTGAACGCTGTGACAAGGTTACCGTTTTGAGTATATGCACAATTGATATGGATTAGCAATAGTTTCTGCCAATTGCTACATCCTTGTAATATTTAGTTGGCACTATACTTATCGATACGGCCAAGTATTGTTATGAATGCCCACTTCCCCTAACGGTATCAAAGTGCCAAAGCAATGGTGGTACGAACTATCACTAACCAGAGAAGATGCATCTGTCATGAAAATTGTGACCATTGGCACCGATTTGGCAATGGCGGTTTTGTTGTTTACGGTGCGAATGAACGCGGTATGTGGTCTAGCGCAAACAATTGAAACGTACAAGATTAAGCCACTTCCAATATGAAGGTCACCTCTAACAATCCAATTTTGCGAGCAGCCGCTTTGCGGATTGCCTGCTTACCCCGTTTCGTCACAATACTGCGTTACTCGAAAAAAATTTATCGCTTATATATCAATCATATGCTGCGCGCGACTTTTTAGTCGCGCCTTGTCTTGCATAGATAATTGAATTTTTAGTGGCGCCCTGAAAAAAGTCTGAAATTAATTTTATGGGTTGGTCATTATGCAAGGCATAGTGATCAACATGGAAGAAACAAAGCTACGAACCTTGGTGCAGATAAAGGCTTTTTTTGAATGGGACATCGGAGGTGATATTTCGGGTTCCAAAAGAGGAGCGTAACCAGTTCATCGGGCGCGTCCTCAAGCAGTTTGGCTACGCCCCGCACGGGCGGGGTGATAAGGTCGTACTACTGCACTATATCGAGCGCATGGCTGGGCTGTCACGCTCGCAAGTGCCCGAATGGTATAGCTATGCCGCAAGGATGGGAAGTTATCGAAATAGCCCGGCGCGCACAAGAACGGGTCGACCGTGGCCTCGTTACTCATTCGAGCGCCATTGGCGTGGGCAATCAGCCGCATCGCTCTATATTTTCTTGCGGGCGCACCCATTCTACGGTCTTGCCAAAAAGTGATATGCCGACGTAACCTCGAACTTTGAGCGTGCCGTCGTTCTCCAGGCTGATGGTGCCCTTGAAGTCGCGACCATCGCTCGGATTGTAGATTTTGCCAGCGCTCCATGTGTTGTCATTCACACGCCGAAAGCCGTTCAGAATAGTCAATCCGCACAATGGACGGTCGCGCAGCGCAATGTCGGGATTATTCGGGTCTTGCTTGGGGTGGCCGCTGGCCGACAGTAGCTTCTTCATCCAGTAGATACGGCCGCAAAGCAGGCCATTGCAATCCTCGATCCAGACGGCCACCTTGCGCTTATTGCTCTCGACCCACGGACCGCGAATATCATCGCTGGTGATAAGCCCCGTCGAGCCGACGGCGGGCGACGCCAGCACGAATGTCAGCAGCAGCGATGCTAGCGACCGAGTCAGCGAGCGAAAAACGTCTCGCTCAGAGCTGGCGTTCTGGGTCAACGCCGCGTGTGCTCGCGATTCCATGCAGCCAGGTTCTTCAGCGGTTGTTTGACGTAGGTGCTGGCTTGGATCAAGCGCACGATCAGGTGATTAACTAGCGTGCCGACACGGTCCATCGGCCGGTCGATGTCGAGGAACAACACGGCGCGGGTCTCATCGGTGTCGTTGCGCACCTCATGCTCGTAGGTATCGTCAAATAGCACCACTTCGCCTTCTTTCCAATTCAGGATCTGGTCGTCCACTCTAATCCAGACGTTCTGCCAATCTTTGGGTACCTTCAGCCCTAGATGCGCACGCACCACCGCGCGTGTAGGGCCCTTGTGTGGCTCGATGTGATAGCGTGGTGCCAGGATCGAGAACATGGCAGTTCGCATACCCGGCAGCGCATCGAGCACAGCGGCCGTGCGCGGACACAGTGCACAGTTGTCGTCCACGCGCCGACCATAGATATAAAAAGCAAAAGTCTTCCAGTTGTTGCCCTTGGATATGCGCTTTTGGTCTGGAGATAGCTGATGAAAAGTAGGAATATCCTCAGGGTGTTCAAGCAAGGCGTCGAGCTCGGCGCGGATCTCGCGCCATGCGCCTTCGACTTGCGCTACCCAAGCAAACTCGGTGTTGGCAATCACTGGCGTCGTGCTAACCAGTGAATGGCGCGCTTGAAAGCGACCCAGCCAGCGCAGCAGATGCTTGCCGCATTTGACAACCAGGCGACGCCACCAAGGCGCTGTGTCAGGAGTCGTAGCGGCGGTCGTATTCATTGAAATTCCCGATAAAAATGGGGTGATGACCTTGTTTTCTCTCCGTAAATTGACCGTGGATCAAGGCGAGTCCATGATTGAGCGCGATCTACTGTTGACATTGAAGGCTGAAAAATATCCGCTTGATTGTCCTGCTGGAGCATGTAGCCTGAATTATGCATAAAAATGGAAAATTACAAAGTAACTATTTGATAAAGCACGTTGTCAAAAAAATTGTGTAAAAAATAACTGTGCGAACTCGCACTGCTGCCAATTCTACCCCAGAACAACTCCGATTTCCTGTTGCTGCACGATCCTCGCCGACTTCACGGACGGGGAGATATACTCTGCGCCCAGACACATGACTACATTATCCGCCGTATCGCCGTATTGGTCTGGTTAGTCGCCTGGTCAAAGTCATTATTGATTTCCGACACCCCAGCCCCATCAAATACACTCTGTGTGATTTACTGATGTAGCGCACCTTTATAATCACTGAAAACTGACAACCCCCCCATTCCTGCAACGGAAAACAAAATTATTGAGGGTGGTCAAAATTTAGGCAAGCTTTTTTAAAAAACAGGTGTTTTCTGTCAAGCATTATATAATCGCCCGTCGTCAGATTAGCCGATTAGTCGGCCAAGGCCGATATCCTTGGGATATTTATGGAAAAGTCCTTTACTTTTGATATGTACATGGAGAGCTCGCAAGTATCATTTTTGCCAGTCGCCCCAAGTTTCCAATGACCGTGAACCCCACCCCGAGCGAGGCTGCACCGCTGCGTATCATTCCGGTTTCTGGAAAGGCGGATTTAGACCAGTTCATCCGCATTCCCAATATTATTCTTGGATCCGACCCGGCTTGGATCCCGCCGCTGCTGATTGAACGGCGCATGCATCTCTCAACCAAGAGTAATCCGTATTTCCTGCACGCTCGATGGCAGGCGTGGATTGCCTGGCGCGGCGAGCAGCCAGTGGGACGGATTAGCGCGCAGATTGATGCGTTGCATCTGGAGCAGCATGGCGACGCAACCGGCTTCTTCGGTATGCTGGATGCCGAGGATCAGGAAGAAACCTTCGCGGCACTGCTCAGGGCTGCAGAACAATGGTTGCGCGATCAAGGCATGCGTCGCGTGCGCGGGCCTTTCAACCTCTCGATCAATGAGGAAATGGGGTTGTTGGTCGACGGTTTCGACACGCCTCCGACATTCATGATGGGACATGCCCTGCCTTATTATGGAGGGCACATCGAACAATGTGGATACCACAAAGCAAAAGATACGCTGGCTTACATAATCGCTCCTGATTTTGAGGCGCCTGCCATTATGCGGCGGCTGGTCGCCGCGTCCGCGCACCGTGTGCGGGTGCGCCCGCTTGATCGAAAACGCTTCGATGACGAAGTCTCCCTGTTGCGTGAAATATTCAACGAAGCCTGGGCGGAAAACTGGGGTTTCGTGCCCATCACCGCCGCCGAGTTCCACGATGTTGGCCAGAACCTTCGCTTTCTCATCGCCTCGGAATTGATACAGATTGCCGAAGTCGATGGCGAGGCCGCCGCATTCATCGTAGCACTTCCCAACGTCAATGAGGCGATCCAAGGGCTTGGCGGCAGGCTGTTCCCGACCGGCTGGCTAAAGCTCCTGTGGCGCCTCAAAGTGCGCTTCCCTAGCACTGCCCGTGTGCCGTTGATGGGCGTCAGGCGAAAATTTCAGCGCACCCGTCTCGGGCCTGGACTAGCATTTCTCGTCATTGACGCGGTGCGGGCGCAGTTGCACAGCCGCGGTGCCAAGCAGATCGAGCTGTCCTGGATACTGGAAGACAACGCGGGCATGCGCAACATCATCGAGTCAATCGGCGGTCACGCCTATAAACGCTACCGTGTTTACGAGCGGCAACTCGGCAAGTGATGAACCGCAGGTGGAACGTCATTGTGCTTGCCGCTATGGTTTTTAGCGGGCACTGAGTTTACTCAACGCAAACTCAAGGGGACATTTCTATTTGGGAGAAAGGGGATATTACTACTTTGCGCTGACACTAGCTCTTCTGGAATGCCGCAGTTCCTGTTATATTGTCGCAATTTACAATCATTTTCCTCCAGACTTTAGTGTGTCCAAGGGCCTGAAAAATTAGACTTCCAATTTATGCCTACCAACAACCCCGTGACAACAAACGCTGACCCCATCAGTCCGTTTTCAAGCACGCCTCTCTCAAGATTAGGGCATCGGTGGTCGAAGCGCTGGATCGTGATCATCTCGATTTTCAGTCTGGCAGTGGGGGGGGGCGCAATCTGGTATGCCAGTTCCCATCGGGGCGACTCCGCGACGACGGTCAATCATCGAGGAGCTGAAAAACCGGGCGGCAGCAGTAATTCCTTGCTTCCCGCGACGCCTGTCGTCGTCGCTCCCGTGCGCCATGGCAACCTCGACATCTACCTGTTCGCGATTGGCACCGTCACGCCGCTCAATGTTGTCGTGGTCCGCCCGCGCGTGGATGGCCAGATCATTAGTATTGCATTCAAGGAGGGACAACTGGTCAAGAAGGGCGATCTGTTGGCCCAAATCGACCCTCGCCCATTCAAGATGCAGCTCACACTCGCCACTGGGCAATTGGCGGGCGATCAAGCATTGCTCGATAATGCGCGCACCGATCTCAAACGCTATCTCGCGCTGCTTGCGCTGGATTCGATTTCCGACCAATTGGTCGATACGCAGAAGTCACAGGTGCGCCAATACACGGCCGCAGTGCAAGCCAGTCAGGGTAGAGTCAACAATGCAAAGATGCAGCTCGCGAATGCCCAGGTCATTGCGCCTATCACCGGACGGGTGGGTCTGCGCCGGATAAGCCCGGGCAATATCGTGCACACATCAGATGCCGATGGTCTCGTGGTGATCACGCAGTTGCAACCCGTTGGGGTCGTGTTCGCAATTCCGGAAGATGACTTGCCGCAAGTGATCAAGCGGCTGCGTACCGGTGATCACATCCCGGTTGATGCCTACGACCGTGCCCAGAAAGTAAAGCTGGGTACGGGCCGATTGTTGGCCGCGGACAACCAGATAGACACCACAACCGGCACCATCAAACTCAAAGCAGAGTTCCCCAATACGGACGACACGCTATTTGCCAACCAGTTCGTCAACGTGAGAATGCCCGTTGAAGTGCGTCGAAACGCGACGCTGGTGCCGACAGCTGCTATTCAACACGGCTCGGCTGGTACGTTCGTTTATGTCGTCAAGAATGACCACACAGTCGACGTGATTCCAGTGAAAACCGGGCCCACGCAAGGTGAAGTTACCGTGATCGACAGTGGTGTGTCTACAGGCGCAATGGTCGTGATTGATGGCGCGGATAGGCTCCGCGCAGGAGTGAAGGTTGAGATTGTCGCGCACAATTCACGCGCCAACAGTGGTGTCTGAGCACCTGAGTCGCTGCGTAGCTTGGCCATGAACTTTTCGCGTCTGTTCATTCTCCGTCCAGTGGCGACCTCGTTGCTGATGGTGGCTATCTTGCTCGTTGGCCTGTTTGCCTATCGGGCGTTGCCACTGTCGGCGCTGCCCAAGTTTGATTACCCGACTATTCAGGTGGTGACCCTGTACCCGGGCGCGAGTCCGGAGGTGGTTACCTCGACCATCACAGCACCACTTGAACGGCAGTTCAGCCGGATGGCGGGCCTGAACCAGATATCCTCGACAAGCTCGGGCGGGGCCTCGATCATCACGCTGCGGTTCAGTCTTGACCTGGCGCTTGATGTCGCCGAGCAAGACGTGCAGGCAGCCATTAATGCAGCCGTCAATTTGTTACCGCCGGATCTGCCCCAGTTGCCGATTTACAACAAGATCAACCCCGCCGATACGCCAATCATGACGCTGGCATTGACTTCGCCCACGTTGCCACTGCCAGAAATCCGGCGTCTGGTTGATACCCGGCTTGCGGCCAGTATTTCGCAGTTGTCCGGCGTCGGACTCGTCAGCATCAGCGGCGGACAGCGACCGGCCATCCGTATTCAGGCTAATCCAAAAATTCTCGCCGCTTACCAGCTTTCGCTCGAGGACATGCGCATCGCGATCAGCGATGCCAACTCAAACCAGGCCAAGGGCAGTTTTGACGGACCCACGCAGTCATCCACCATTGACGTCAACGACCAGCTCAAATCAGTCGACGAATTCAAGTCCATGATCATCGCCTATCGTAATGGCGCCGCTGTGCGATTGGCTGATGTGGCAGAAGTCTTTAATGGGGCCGAAAACGAGCGTCTCGCTGCCTGGGCCAACGAATCGGCGGCGGTGATCGTCAATATCCAGCGTCAACCCGGCACCAACGTCATCGAAGTAGTTGATCGCATCAAGCAGTTGTTGCCGCGACTGAAGGCATCGCTACCCATCGCGGTTGATGTCGTGATTTTGACCGACCGCACCGAAACCATTCGTGCATCAGTACGTGATGTTCAGTTCGAGCTTCTACTCGCGGTAGTGCTTGTGGTGATAGTCATTTTTCTGTTTCTGCGCAATGTGGTTGCGACCCTGATTCCTGCCGTAGTGGTTCCGCTGTCTCTCATTGGTACCTTCGCCTTGATGCACTTGGTCGGCTTCTCGATCAACAACCTCACCCTGATGGCTCTCATCGTCGCCACCGGTTTCGTGGTGGACGCTGCAATTGTAATGATCGAGAACATCGTGCGCTACATCGAGGCTGGCGATCCGCCGCTAAAAGCTGCAATCAAAGGCGCGCGCCAAATCGGTTTCACCATTATTTCGTTGACGCTGTCGCTGGTTGCAGTGTTGATTCCGTTATTGTTCATGGGCGATGTGGCGGGTCGCCTGTTCCGGGAATTCGCGATCACCGTGTCGGTGGCCATCCTGATCTCGGCCGTGGTGTCGTTGACGCTGACCCCAATGATGTGCGGACGGCTGCTGCGCCATACCCCCGCGCAGCAGCATGGACGCCTGTTTCATGCCAGCGGTGCCTGGTTTGATCGCGTCATTGCCCGTTATGGTCGCATGCTGCAGTGGGTGCTCAACCGCCAAGGCCTGACCCTGCTGGTCGCGCTGGCCACGCTGGTGCTTACGGTACTCTTGTACATCTTCATTCCCAAAGGGTTTTTCCCGATCCAGGATACTGCGGCAATTCAGGGCATTTCGCAGGCGCCGGCAAACATCTCTTTTACCGCCATGGCCGAGCGCCAGCAGGCACTCGGCCGCATAATTCTGCGCGACCCAGCGGTTCAAAGTCTGTCATCGTTCATTGGTGTGGACGGCAGCAATCCGACGCTCAACAGCGGTCGTTTCCTTATCAACCTCAAACCTTTGTCGCAGCGCGACGATGGTGTCAGCGACGTGATGCGACGATTGCAGGTCGCGCTCGTCCAGGTTGATGGGATCAAACTGTATATGCAGCCAGTACAGGATCTCACCATCGAAGACCAGGTAAGCCGCACCCAGTATCAGTTTTTGTTGGTGGATGCCGACGACAGTGTGCTGCGCAAATGGGTGCCGCGACTAGTCGAGCGACTGCGTAGCGAACCACTGCTGGCCGACGTGATCAGCGACCAACAGGAAGGCGGATTACAGGCGCACGTCGAGATTGACCGCGCCCTCGCAGATAGTTTTGGCATAACGCCAACTGCGGTGGATAACGCGCTATATAATGCGTTCGGCCAGCGCCAGGTAGCCACCCTGTTCACCCCGACTCATCAGCAGCGCGTCGTGCTCGAGGTCAAGCCCGAATTCCGCAACGGCATGGACGCCCTCGACAACCTTTACATCAGCGCGACGAATAGTGTGACAGGAGCGAAAAACCAAAACCAGCCGCGACAAATCCCGCTGTCGTTAATTTCGCATATAAGCGAGCGCACTGCACCACTGATCATCGCCCGCATCGACCAGTTTCCGGCGGCCACGATCTCGTTCAATCTCGCACTGGGCGCGTCACTCGGCGAGGCGGTCAAGGTAATCGAGGCCGCACAGCGAGAGCTCGGCTTGCCGTCCAGCACACAACTGAAATTTCAAGGTTCGGCGCTGGCGTTTCGCGCCTCCTTGACCAGTCAGTTGTGGCTGATCCTGGCCGCGATCCTCACCGTCTATATTGTGCTGGGTGTGCTTTATGAGAGTTACATTCACCCGGTCACGATCCTGTCGAGTCTGCCATCGGCCGGGGTTGGAGCCTTGCTCGCGCTGATGCTGTCTGGTTATGATCTCGACGTAATTTCGATCATCGGTATCATCCTGTTGATGGGCATAGTCCAGAACAACGCTATCATGATGATTGACTTCGCGATCGATGTTCAGCGCAAGCAGGGCCTCGCGCCACGCGAAGCGATTTTCCAGGCTTGCCTGCTGCGCTTTCGTCCGATCATAATGACGACTATGTCCACGCTGCTGGCTGCGCTACCGCTGATGATAGGCTGGGGCGTGGGTTCTGACTTGCGCCATCCGCTGGGCGTGACCCTGGTTGGGGGGCTGATCGCGAGCCAGGTGTTAACCCTGTTCACCACACCGGTTATCTATCTTGCATTTGAGCGGCTGACGCGTTCGACATCAGCGCTGCGACCCAACAGACGCCCGGCCGCAGCGGTCAAAGGTGACTGCACATGAGGCACCCAGCATGAACCTCTCCGCGCCGTTCATCAACCGGCCCGTCGCCACCACGCTGCTCACCATTGGCCTGATGCTGGTCGGCGTGCTTGCTTTTCTGCTACTTCCGGTCTCGCCGTTGCCAAGCGTTGATATCCCGACCATCAAGGTCTCGGCATCCTTACCTGGGGCGAGCCCGGAAACCATGGCGGCGGCGGTTACCCTGCCACTGGAACGCTCGCTTGGACGTATCTCAGGCATAACTGAAATGACATCAAGTAGCGCGCTCGGTGCAGCGCGCATCGTGCTGCAATTTGACCTTGATCGCGACATCAATGGCGCAGCACGTGATGTACAGGCGGCGCTCAATGCAGCCAGCAGCCAGCTGCCAGCGGGCTTGTCAGCCAATCCTACCTACCGAAAAGTGAACCCAGCCGATGCGCCGGTCATGATCCTGGGCCTGACCTCCAATACCATGACTCAGGGGCAGATATACGATGCAGCCTCAACCATTGTCGCCCAGAAATTATCGCAACTTAAGGGCGTGGGCGAGGTCGAGATCGGTGGCAGCTCGCTACCGGCGGTGCGAGTAGAGCTCAACCCCCAGTCTTTGCACAAATATGGCATTGGATTCGAAAATGTGCGCGTGGCCATCGCCGCGTCGAACTCGAATCTACCTCAGGGCGCGCTGGAAGACGGCCAGCGGCACTGGCAGGTTTCCAGCAACGGGCAGGCGCGCAGCGTCGCCGATTACCTTCCAGTGATCGTGGGGTACAGCAACAGCGGCTCGTCCGTAAAACTCGCCGACGTAGCTAACGTCGTTAATTCAGTGCAGGATTTACGCAACGCGGGCTCGGCCAACGGCAAGCCCGCTGTACTGGTGATCATCAAGCGCGAGCCCAATGCAAACATCATTGAGACTGTTGGTCGCGTCACCAGGCTCCTGCCGACGCTGCGGACGTCGGTTCCGGCTGCGATTGACGTCGCGGTGATGATGGAGCGTACCTCCACCGTGCGCGCCTCACTGCGCGACGCCGCTTACACGCTGGTGCTGGCGGTGGTGCTGGTAATCCTGGTGGTGTTGCTGTTCCTGCGCAATGGCCGTGCCGCGCTCATCCCCAGCGTTGCGGTGCCGGTGTCCATGATCAGCACTTTCACTGTGATGTATCTGCTGGACTACAGCCTCAACAACCTGACGCTGATGGCGCTTACCATCGCCGTCGGCTTCATCGTTGACGACACCATCGTAGTTCTTGAAAATGTCTCTCGTCATATCGAGAACGGTGTTTCCCCCAAACAAGCCGCACTGATCGGGGCCAAGGAAGTCGGCTCCACGGTTTTGACTATGTCACTGGTGCTCATCGCCGTTTTCATTCCGATGCTGTTCATGGGGGGGTACGTGGGTCTTTTTGTGCGTGAGTTTGCGGTCACGCTGGCGGTGGCCGTTCTGATCTCGCTGGTGGTCGCGCTCACCACCGCGCCGATGATGTGCGCTCGAATGCTCAAACCAGCGGGAACTGAGCGCCGGCACGGCCGCCTCTACCAATGGAGTGAGCGCGGGTTTGCGGCTCTGCTGCGCACCTATCAGCGCAGCTTGGAATGGACACTCGAGCATTCACCGCTCACAATGCTTGTCCTGCTGGCCACCATATGCCTGAATGTCTATCTCTACGTCATTATTTCCAAGGCCTTCTTTCCAAATCAGGACACCGGCCAGCTCACCGGACACATGCAGGGCGACCAGAGTATCTCCTTCCAGTTGATGCAGAAAAAACTGACGGACTTTATCGACATCGTGCACGCTGACCGCGCAGTCGAAAACGTTGTAGGCTTCACTGGCGGTGCTCAGCGCAACACCGGATCAGTGTTCGTTACGCTCAAGCCGCTGTCCGAAAGAAAGGAAAGTGCCGACAAGGTCGTGGCTCGCTTGCACGCCCGGCTCGCCAACGAGCCGGGCGCCACCCTCACCCTCAATCCGGTGCAGGACATTCGCGTCGGTGGCCGCCGGAGCCGCTCTTCGAATCAGTACACAATCCAGGCTGATGACCTCGACGAGCTGCGGCTGTGGGAACCGCGCATTCGTCAGGCGCTGGCGCAACAGCCAGAGCTGCTTGATGTTGACACCGACGACCAGAGCAAGGGACTGCAGACTTCGCTCGTAGTTGATCGCGACGCGGCAGCGCGTCTGGGTATTAGCCCCAAACAGATCGACACGGCGCTCAACAACGCCTTTGCCCAGCGATCAGTCTCGACCATCTATGAACCGCTGAACCAGTACCGCGTGGTGATGAGCGTCGCTCCCGAATACGCGCAGTCGCCCGAGGCACTCGATCGCCTTCAGATCAGCGGCCCGCAGGGGAAGCAGGTACCACTATCAATGCTGGCACGCCATGTGCAGACCGAAACCTCGCTCCAAGTCAATCATCATTCCCAATTCGCTGCTACGACAATTTCGTTCAACTTGCCTAAAGGGGTGTCGCTGTCGAAGGCGGAGCAAGTGATCGAGCGCACCATGCGCGATATCGGAGTGCCCACCTCGGTACGCGGCGGCTTTCAGGGGTCGGCGCGTGCCTTCCGAGAGGTACTTGACAACCAGCCCATTCTCATCCTTGCGGCCTTCCTTACCCTGTATATTGTTCTGGGCGTCCTCTACGAAAGTCTGATACATCCGCTGACCATCCTCTCGACGCTGCCGTCTGCCGGTGTCGGTGCGCTGCTGGCCTTGATGCTATTCCGTACCGATTTCAGCGTCATTGCGCTGATCGGCATCTTCATGCTGATCGGCATTGTCATGAAGAACGCCATCATGATGATTGACTTTGCGCTTGATGCTCAACGAAGCTCAGCGGTGGCACCTCGCGAGGCGATATTCCAGGCATGTCTCATGCGCTTTCGGCCGATCCTGATGACTTCCATGGCAGCGCTACTCGCTGCAATTCCGCTGGCACTGGGCCATGGCGATGGCGCCGAGATGCGCCAGCCGTTGGGCATAGCGATCGGCGGCGGATTGATCATGAGCCAGTTGCTGACCCTTTACACTACGCCGGTCGTCTATCTTTACCTCGACCGCTTCAACACTTGGGCGCGCAGCTTGTCTCAACGCCGGTATTCTCGTCCTGCCACATACTTCACCCCCGTCACCGACTCGACACCATGACTATTACGAACAGAATCTCGACCCTGTACACAACACTGGCTCTTGCCGGATTCGCGACAATCAACACCGCCTGTACGGTGCTCGGGCCGGACTACGTGCGTCCGCCAATGGACGTGCCTGCTGCTTACAAGGAGACGTCCGGGTTGACCGCTCCGCAGGCGCGCGACGTTTCGGCCGACGAGCACTGGTGGATGCTCTATGATGACAGCCAACTCAGCGAGCTGATCGTCCAGGTTGAACCTCGGAATTATTCGCTTCAGGCCATGGAGGCGCGGGTGCGGCAGGCTCAGGCACTCACCGATGCGGCCTTGGCAGCGCAGTCCCCGATGCTGCTTGCTGGGGTTAGAGGAATTGATGTAGGTCTGCTTGCGATCTGGGAGGTCGACCTGTGGGGCCGTATTCGGCGCAATATCGAGGCCAGCGGCGCGGCCGCCCAAGCGAGCGCGGCCGACCTCGCTGCGGCGACGTTGTCGCTGCAGGCGCAGCTTGCGCAAAACTACTTCCTGCTGCGGGTAAAGGATGCCGAGATCCGCTTGTTGCGGGATACGACCGCTTCCTACGAACAATCATTGCAGATCACACGCAACCAGCACGCGGTGGGCGTCGCCTCTCGAGGGGTTATCATGCAGGCGCAAGCACAGCTCGGCGCCGCACAGGCGCAGATGCTCGACTCACGCGTCACAAGAGCCAAGCTCGAACATGCCATAGCAGTATTGGTTGGAAAAGCGCCGGCTGACTTTTCTTTTACTGTTGCACCTATCGACGATAAGGTACCCGCAGTACCGCCCGCGCTGCCCTCCGACTTGCTGGAACGACGTCCCGACATTGTCGCAGCCGAGCGGCGAATGGCGGCCGCCAGCGCGCAAATCGGCGTGGCCGAGGCGTCGGCCTACCCTTCGGTCGTTCTCTATGGTGGTGCGGCCATCCGCGGAATCGTCGGGGGCGCAAGGGCTGCTGTGCCGGTATTCGACACCGGTTCGATCCGCGCACAAAGGTCGAAAGCGGAGGCCGCCTACGACGAGGTCGTCGCCAACTACCGGCAGACGGTGCTCGACGGCTTTCGCGAGGTGGAAGACAATCTGACTGTTCTGCAAATCCTCGACGAGGCCGCTACGGCGCAGGCTGTAGCGGTGAAAGCGGCGCGCGAGGCGGCGGTGATCACGTATAACCAATATCGTAATGGCATTGTCGACTACCTGTCGGTGATCGTGGCGCAGACCACCGCGCTCGGCAATGAACGCGCCGCGTTGGACATGCTCGGCCGCCGTCTGGTCGCGAGCGTGACCTTGATCAAGGCTTTGGGCGGCGGCTGGGAGCCCACCAAACCGACGGCGACGCAAAAATAGTCATCCGACGCGGATCACACGACGCAAATAGCCCAACCTTTACCACTGCATCCCCACCTGCACGCCAGCACTCTTGCTGTCGGCCCAAGGCACCAGTTGCACCTTGCTGTTGAACGCATCAGTGAAGAACCAGCCACTGCCGGTGCCGATTACAGCCCCAGCAACGACATCGTACCAATGATGCTTTCTGGCATCGACGCGTGCGTAAGCGGTGAGGGTAGCCAGCGTGTAAGCGGGGACACCGGTCTGCCAACCGTATCGACGATACATAGTAGTCGCAGAGGCAAACGCCAAAGAAGCGTGCCCTGACGGGAAGCTGTTATTGTTGCTGCGATCGGGGCGCTGCTCATGCACAACCGCTTTGCCCAGGATCGCCAGTCCTTGGGCAGTACCGAGACTATAGGCCGCCTGGCGAAAACCCTGCCAGTCTTCGCGTACAGCCGGTAGTACCAAGGCAGCACCGGCCAAAGTATAGACGCCAATATCGCTGATGTTACCCCATTGATTGTTGTTGACCGCCTGCGCCGAGGGAGTGATGCCTGAAATCAGTAAAAATATTGCTGCAAACAAGTGAGATTTCATGGTCGACTCCCTTTAAAATTGCAAGTGCCGAGCATTGCCGCCGTCGGCAGCTAAGCATTCATGAAATTATTGAATTGGTGTTACTCTGATCTATGCAGTTTGTCAACACCCGTACCTTATACTGCCGCGTAAAACTCGCTCTTCTTACGAGCCGCTTTATGAAAGGTTTGACCGAATGATGCTTTATGAAAACTGACTGCATCCGCGCAATGCGCCTGTGTTGGTGGCTGCCGCTACTTATATTGATGGCCACCAGCGCGTGCGGTTTTGCGCTGACTCATTACGGTCCGGCCAGTTTTGATGAACCACTGCTGCTGTGGTTTCGCGTCAGCGGCGACACCGAGCAGCTGGCCGGCCCGCAATGGGCCGCCGCGTTTTGGCTGGGCTTAACCTGGCTGGGCGATACAATGCCACGTATCGTCATAGCTAGCTTTACGATACTCGGGCTGCTGATGTTGCGCCGCTGGCACAACGCCTTGTTCATGGCTGGGATTCTGCTCAGCGGCATCGCACTATCAACGTCACTCAAGTACTGGGTGGGGCGGCCAAGACCGCAACTGGTCACGTATCTGGACCATATCAACTCTCTGAGTTACCCCAGCGGCCATGCTTTGAACAGTACGCTGTTCTATTTGGCGGTGGCATTGGTGCTGTCTCCGCTATTGTCACGGCGCGTGGCGCGCTGGACCCTGTACGTCGTTGCAGCAAGCCTGTCGTTGGCAACCGGTGTCTCTCGCGTTGCCCTTGGCGTTCACTACCCGACAGATGTAATCGCCGGCTGGATCATCAGCGTAGCATGGGTGTGGCTGTGGTTTGCAGTAGCCATGCGTTATTGGCCAAAGGCGTTACCCCAGGCATCAGCCAGCAGGTAGCCGCGCCCAGCCTGTTTGCAAAAATCAGGAGTATGATGAAATTGAATCGCTATGCCAATGTGACCACAACCAAATTGACACTCGACGAGCCTATTTTTTCAGCAGAGCAGTGCGATGCGCTCTTTGCAGCTGTGCTCGTTCATGATGATATTTACCCGGATGCCAAGCTGCCCGATGCGATTCACCTCGATTACAGTCAGGAGCAGCTCACGCAGTGCTACAGGATATGCAGGCAGCTATGGAAAGACGGCGTAGACCGGGAAGACTTGATCGGGATCATTAATAAAATTTACCGGCACCGTGCCCTGAGCGCGGAGGATCAACTCTCTTTCAGGTATCTGCGCGCCAAGATCAAGCACCTGCGCTTTGCGTATGCGGCTTTTGATGAAAGGCACTGCTATCCACGGATGTTTCATTGGAAGACTGCCATCATGGGCAGTCTGCAGGACGCCTTCAAAAACAAACAGTATGCTAGCGCGAACCGAATTGCCATTTTTGTTCGCTTTTTTTTGGCACGACTTCCTTATTTCCTGATCAACAAAGAAATAGATAAATTTCAGCCGAGTACAAATGAAAGCTTCCGCCAGTACGTTCTTGACGGTATCAGGTTTATTCACTTAAATCTTGCTAAAAAGGCAATCACCAGCAAGGAGTTTCACGAAGTACGCAAGGTCATCAGTCGGCTGGTGGCGCTCTACGATAACCTGAAGATACTTTACCCCTCACCCTATCACGTCAGCATCTCGCAATATCTCAGCACTATCAACGGCCTGATGGGCACAATGCATGACGAACTGATTATCAGAAAATTTAAAAAAACACAGGACTATTACGCCGACGTGTTTGAGATGCCGGTGGAAATCAGGCAGCGGCTGGTTGCGCTTACTGAAAGATACAAGGCGTCTTTCTAATATCTCCGCATCGACTCATCCGACCATTGAATATGGCCATTATTCAAAATAAAAAATGTCAAGATACCAGCTTTTCATGGCACTGCTGTTCTGTCCAGTTTCAATAATAAACGCCGTTTGGACATTGGAGCCTGATCAGGACATTTTTGATGTGTGGATATATAGATTGAAAGGGGTATTGCTGAGGTCAGTCCGCTAGCACGCCACGAGCACGCAGACGCTCCAGAATGGATTCTCCTGCACGTTTGAATGCATCGGCACTATATAGCGGTAATACCCGCGCACGTGCGGCTTGTCCCATGGCGGCCAGGCGCTCCGGATGGCTCAAGGCTTCTGCCAATGCGTTCACGAGGGCTTCGACGTCACTTGGCGGTAGCAGCCAGCCGCTACGCTCGTGTTCCAGAGAATAGGGGATTTGCCCCACCGCCGACGCGATGACCGGCAGGCTTGCCTGCATCGCCTCATGTACCGCGATGCAAAAACCTTCCACGCGCGACGGTTGCAGGTACAAATGCAGACCAGCCAGAAAATCCTGCGGCCGATCAACAAAACCAATCATGTGTACCTCCGTTATGCCACTGCGTTGCAATGCAGAAGTTAACGCTTCGCGCTCGCGCCCGTCACCGGCAATCTTAATTTCGAATGGTGTGGATGATTTGAAACCACGTTGCTTCAATAGCACTAGTGCCTCTATCAGGAGATCATATCCTTTTTGCGTGTGCAAGCGTCCCAGACACCCGAGTCGCAGGATTTCTCCGGGCTGCCAAGGGCGTGCCTGTGGTGCATCCGGATTTACGGAAAACAAGGGCCACGATGCCATGCGCTCTGGCGGCACACCGAAGCGTTCTGCAGTAATTTTCGTAACCATGTCCGAATCACCGACCCACATCACAGGGCGTTTGCGCAAAACATAGAACGGCACCAATCGGCTCCATTTCAGGGTGGCGTTATGCTGCCAGCACACTACGGGTACCGAATATTTTTTTCCGAGCAGGAGACCAATTAGGCTAGCGCGCGCCACCGAGGTCCAGATCAAATCCGGTTTGTAGGTAGCGATTTCACGATCCAGCCAGCGGTAGGCTGCCCAGTGGTCGCGGTTACCCCCTTCACGCACATGTACTTGCAAGCCGTCTGCCAGCATCGGTGGAAGGGCACGACCATCGCGCCGGGTAAGGGCAAACACCTCGACGTGTGCGCCAGCATTGCGCAAGACTCGAGTGACTGCTGGTATCGGCAGCGGACCGCCGCTGCCTTCAAGTGAACTGGTAACGTATGCAATTTTCATGTTGAAATCTGTAAGCAATTGGGCAGCGATGATCGCATTGTAGCGCCTGCTTCCAATTTTCTGATGGGGGCTGGTGTAGCAGGTAGTGCGCTACCCAAGCTTGGGTTCTGCTGCAGAGTATAGATTAATTGCTTTTGTAGGTTTTCAAAAAATCAGCAGCGATTAACTGATTTCCGTTTTCATTGAAATGCATGTCACCGTGAAAAAAATTGCTATGAATTACTTCTTTTTTGCTGGTTGACTTAATCAAGTCAAAGAACGTTGGAAATGAGTTATAAAAATTCGTGCACTTGTCGGTACAAAAGTTTCTCCATATTTTTACCTGATTGGATTCTTCAGTATCGTAAAGAATCTGGCTAGGCCAAGGATAAACGCCAATCGAAAGCTTTATGTTATTTGTTTTGCATAAGTCGTATAGCTTTTGCATTATTGCAATTGATTTATCGATGGAACCCTTGACACCCAGCTCCCCGTATCCCTCATTACTGTCATCGAAAGTCCAGGCAGCTCTTCTAAAATCACGTTGATAAACTGCGCCAGTTAAATCCAGATGATCCACATGATAATCATGATGCAGAACTCCGAATGCGGAGATTAGTCTATCTCGTAATCCTTTAAGGCCAAAATTCAACAATGGAAACAATTTTTGTTTACCTGTGCTCCCAATTGTATTCACAACCCTTCCGTCGACGATAGCATAGTTAGCCTCATCCGCAATATCACTAATATCAATATATACAATCACTTCATTGAATGTGTATCCATTTTCAAGAAATTCTTTCAATTTCAGGTAATAAATGCTTGGTGAATATGATGCAGCACCAAGATTTGCAATTTTTTTCCCGGGCAGTTTCTCCGCAATCAACCCAACAAAAGTCTTCTCATATGGCAAACCAAGACCTTCCGTAAAGCTGTCGCCTAGAAATCCGATGTCGATTTCTTTATCGTTACTGACTGCTCCACATTTGGATTTTAAGCCGTCAGAATTCGTGCAGAATCGGTATTCTGATTGGTTTCGACCTAATCCGTCATAATTTGCAGAAAGGGTATGGTGGTACACGGGATGGCGAATTTTTATCCCTCTCTCTGCATTATTTCTAGAACTAATCGGAGCTTGTTTAAGAATGGCATAACCCAGAAAATAATCAACCAATAAAAGAAGAATGATACTCACCACCAAAACAATGAGACTTTCTTTAACTGCTCTGGATTTAATCCAACTCATACGCATTTTTGTAATCCTTTATCAAAGACATGTCCTGATTCTTCTTTTCAAGAATGCAATTCCCCACAGCCAAAAATTCAATGCCTGTTCCCATTAAGCAATTAAAAGCATCTTCGGGTGTGCAAACGATAGGCTCCCCCCTGACGTTGAAAGAGGTATTCACTATGACCGGACAGCCGGTCAATTCCTTAAATTGTGAAATCAAGGCATGATATTTTGGATTGGTTTCTTTGTGAACCGTTTGAATTCTTGCTGAGTAATCAACGTGAGTGATGGCTGGAATTTTTGATCGTGGCACATTGAGCTTATCAATACCAAACAGTTTTCTCTGTTCCTCCGTCATTTCCAGCTGCTTATCTTTGGCCACTTCCGCCACTAACAACATGTAGGGGCTATCTTTGTCGAGCTGAAACCATTCAGCAACATTTTCTCTCAATACACTTGGTGCAAAGGGACGGAAAGATTCTCTATATTTGACTTTAAGGTTTAATTGTTTCTGCACCAAGGGTGAGCGAGGGTCGGCAATAATTGAACGTCCTCCCAGCGACCGAGGCCCAAACTCCATTCTGCCTTGATGCCAGCCCACTGCCTTACCATCCGCTAAAGCTTGAGCAGTCAAATTAATTAACGCTATTTCACTGACAGTTTCAAATTTTGCACCGGCAGCAGTTAACCGCTGTTCAATGTCAGTCTGGCTGAACTCAGGACCAAGATAAGCGCCCTTCATACTATCCTGAGCATCAACCTTTCGCGGTTGATTAAGCATCAGATAATGAGCTGCGAGTGCCGCGCCAACTGCGCCACCTGCATCGCCAGCGGCTGGCTGTATCCATATATTGTCAAAGATGTTTTTCCCAAGAAGCTTGCCGTTCGCCACACAGTTCAACGCGACCCCACCGGCAAGGCACAAATTCTTTAATCCTGTTGTTTGCTTAATGCCACGCGCTAGTTTGATGACAATTTCCTCCGTGACTGCCTGAATTGAAGCAGCAATATCCATCTCACGCTGGGTTAAGTCAGATTCAGATTTTCTGGGGGGCGCGCCAAATAATTTGTCAAACCTATCGTTAGTCATCGTTAGACCGATGCAATAGTTGAAATAACTCATATCCAAATGGTAAGAGCCATCTTCTTTGATATCAATCAGATTGTCTTTGATGAGGTTGGCGAATCTGGGTTCGCCATAAGGTGCCAAACCCATGACTTTGTACTCACCAGAATTAACCTTGAATCCAGTGTAATAAGTGAGGGCGGAATAAAGAAGCCCTAGCGAATGCGGGAAGTGAATTTCCTTTTTCACGGTAAGTGTATTGCCACGACCAATAGCCAATGATGTGGTCGCCCACTCGCCCACACCATCCATCGTTAAAACCGCAGCGTCTTCAAACGGGGATGGGAAAAACGCTGATGCAGCATGGCTTAAGTGATGTTCAGAAAATAAGAGCCTCTTTGACCAATCTATCTCATTTCCACAGCACTCTTTTAGCGCATTCAGAATTACAGACTTTTGAAATAGTTTATCTTTTATCCATACAGGTAACGATGTAGCGAAGCTGGTAAAACCCTTGGGTGCAAAGGCTAAATAAGTTTCAAATATTCGCTCAAATTTCAGGAAAGGCTTGTCGTAAAAAACAACGTAATCGATATCACCTGCCGACAATTTTGCTTCAGTCAGGCAGTATTTAATAGCATTAACGGGGAAAGCAGGATCATGTTTTTTTCTCGTAAACCGTTCTTCTTGAGCTGCCCCGATAATTTCCCCATCAACCAACAGGCAGGCAGCAGCATCGTGGTAGTAAGCCGATATTCCTAAAATATTCATCGCTCAATTAAAACAGGGTGTAAATAAATGGAGCCAGGACAGAGCCTTGTCCTAAAACGAGTAAACCACCCAATAAAATGATAACGAGAATGATCGGAGCAAGCCAAAGTTTTTTGCGCTTACGTAAAAAAATGAACATCTCTTTTAGAAAGCTCATATCGCCACCTCAAAATTGATTTTTAAACGATTCACTATTCATCTTGGCATCTATTGGTTTAATCCAGTATGTTGTTGGATTGGATCTGCGAAGCCTTAATTCATCACGACCAAATAACCTTGAAATCACCGCAACTGGTGTTAAAAGTCCGAAGAAAATAATGCCTAATACGATCGGACTTACCACCTTGCCTAATGCATGCCCCAACAAAAACCACGCTCTGTTTAAGGGCGTTAGGAGAGACCAGTCTAGTAAACTTGCGGCCAAAAAAAACAAGCTCATGAGAGAGAAAGAAATTACCGCTATAGAATAGCCATGCATAATGTAGACATACAGAGCCAGAGCAAAAAATACGCCTGTAAATAATAAGCCGAACTTTTTATTGGATGGGGATTGAGCGTTCATGTGCAATGTATTTCATTTTTTAAATAAGGTTGATTGAACTAAGCGGGCATTATGCATTTGGTTATTAATAAAGCAGACTCCGGCTCGGCGGGTGGGTGGTAAAGCATCAGGGGGTCTGGGACGTGTAGCCCCGCGCGTTGAGTGTGCGGGTCACCGCTTTCTTGGCAGCCGTCAATACTTCAGCCAATGGCAGGGTCGCGTCCACATCGGCAATTGGCGCACCGTTGAATTTCAGCAGCGGTATGGCGGCCACCTTGTCGCGCAGTAATTCGCGGCGGTGATCGGGTTTGCGTGCACATGCGGTATCCAAGTCAACATTGAGGCGGATCACGAGATCAGGGCGAAAGCTGGTCATCCACTCATAGGCAGCCTGCTCGCGGCGAGCCAACCATCGCACCACCGCACTGCCCGACGCCGTGGCAGACAAATCAGTGCTGTCGGAAGCGCCAAGCAGATCCAGTTGCGGGTAGCGGTCGGTCACGATGATCAGGCCCTTACGTCGTAACGCGAGCATCCGCTGGAATCTGTACAATCGTCGTACCAAAAAGGCCATGAGCACCAGTGCGACAAAAACCCCGGGGGCTTTCTTTCTGTCACGCTGTGTGCGGGTTTTGTCGGTTTTGCGCACGATTACGCGACCCATCCATGGTCCGATTAGTGGCCATCGGGCAATAGCGCGGCCGATATTACCCGACTGCTTGCCCAAGTGAGCTGTTGCCGCCGGACCGTAGCCGCTAACCCAAGCCAGGATTTCCTCGCTCACAGTGGACTTGCCCGACCCATCGCAACCGATGACGGCAATCAGTGGAGCCAGTTCTTTACGGTCAAGCGGCATAATAATATTCTATTGAAGGTCACAAAAATTGGTGCCCCGACCGTACTCAAAAAAATAATCGCCTCGCTAAAGACGATCACTCTGATCTGAAAATCGCGGTGTGCCTTGGATAGGCACCCATGATTTCACGCAAGTTCCTGCTGGTACTATTGTTCATTGAAATGGGCATCAGGATACTACAATTCGCAACCTAACCGACCCCTTGAGGCAGGCTAGTGTGCCCAAACCGTCCCGTATTTTAGTACAGCATCGTACAGGCATCAAAATTCATCGTAAATTATCCTGAAGGCTGCATAAACCTTATTTTACTATAACTCAACTTTAGGCATTCAGTATCAGAACAGTGGCTGTTTGTTATACAAAAAACGTAACTTGTTCTCCAATCCGTGCAGCAAGAACAAAGTTGAGCAGTTGGACGGTGACACGGTGAAAGTCCGGCGCACCGTGGAAACAGTTGCCGTGGCATTGGTAATGTACTGCATGTGTGTGGCGCTGATCTAGAGCAGGTCGCCTGCAAGCATGAACATCGCACAAAGATCGATATGGTGTTTGAAAAAGCTGCCTGCAAACGTGTTTCTTCTTGTGAGGGGAAATACCTGACCGATAGGGAGTATTCCCAGTTGCAAAAATGCTCCCTAAAAATATTTAAACAGAGAATATGGGAGATGCCCACCAACCTCGACAAGCCAGCTGGAAAGTGTGGCAAAATGGCCAAGTCAGACGCCCATGGTTTGTTGAAAGGTGACAAAAGCATGAGGCTTTCGGAAGGCTTCGCCAAGAATATGTTGGTGCCATGTACAAGTAATCGTGGAGAGCGTGATTTGAGGATAAGTCAGGTCGAACAAAAAGTTTCCGGATGCTTTCCTTCCGAAGTATATGCTCACACTTTTTGTTGCATCCCCAGTTACCTGCAAATCATGGCTTACAATGAGGTGAATCCCATGATCGCTATCCTACAATAGCTATGGCTGGTGAGATCAGGGGCTAGTAGTTACAAGTTGAGTTGTTGTTGGAAATGCAAAGCCAAATATCTTACAGGCGTGGAGAGGGAATGCAAAAACCTGTAAAATCCTGACATTCAAAAATTCTATTAATAAAGGCAAGGAAAATACATGAGCAAAAACCTGGTGCAATTCATTATCGAAGAACAAAGGCAATTGCCGAGTGCAACCGGTGACTTCACTGGGTTAATCAGTGACATCATTACGGCCTGCAAACAAATTGCCCATAGTGTAAACAAAGGCGCATTGACTGGTGTGCTGGGGAGTGCAGGTAGTGAAAACATTCAAGGTGAAACTCAGAAGAAGCTGGATGTAATAACCAATGACATTTTCATCGAAGCAAACCAATGGAACGGCCATCTTGCCGCTATGGCATCTGAAGAAATGGATGATATCTATCCAATTCCTGCACAATATCCAAAAGGTAAGTACTTGCTGACATTTGATCCGCTGGATGGCTCGTCCAACATTGACGTAAATATCTCAGTTGGTACGATTTTCTCGATTCTGCGTTGCCCCGAAGGCGTGACAAACCCAACTGCAGAGGATTTCTTGCAACCGGGCACCAAGCAGGTCTGCGCTGGTTATGCACTATATGGCCCCTCCACAATGTTAGTGCTCACCACCGGAGATGGCGTAAATGGCTTCACGTTGAACAACGACATTGGTGAGTTTATGCTGACTCATCCTAATATGACCATTCCGGCCGATACCCAGGAATTTGCCATCAATATGTCCAACGAGCGTTTCTGGGAAGCTCCAGTGCAACGTTATGTAGATGAATGTGTAAAGGGTAAAACGCCAGGAGGACGAGAAAAAAACTTCAATATGCGCTGGGTGGCTTCGATGGTTGCAGAAGTGCATCGTATTCTGATACGCGGCGGTATTTTTATGTATCCGTTCGACAACAAGGAAGTGGGCAAGGCAGGCAAGTTACGTTTGCTATATGAAGCCAATCCAATGTCGTTCATAGTGGAACAAGCTGGAGGTGTGTGCTCCACGGGTCGCGAACGTATCATGGAGCTCAAGCCATCAGGCTTGCACCAACGTGTACCGGTGATTCTTGGTTCGAAGAATGAAGTAGAGCGTGTGATGGGTTATCACAAAGAAGCGTGACGCAGTTGAATGAATGCCGCTAACCTGCGATCAAAACCAACTGGGCAAGGTAGCCCACTTGGTTTTGAAGCGGTTTTCCGAAGCTGACAGGGCGATTCAGGTTGAATTAGTCAGCAACGTCACATTTCGAAAACACTACGCTAGTTCAACTTAGTCATCCCTGAAAAATTCTATTTTTAGAGGTGCCCTAAGTTAGCAGAAGTGCTACCCAATCAAAAATACTCTACTTGACCGCGAATAGAATAAATATAATAAACCCGAATAAAACCAACGCGATTAATATAGCCAGTTGGTTTATTTGTTTTTGTTGGGCCACTAATTTGCGCAATACGTTTGCAATTTGCAATCCGGGATTTTCATTCAGAGTCTGGTGCAGCAGACGTGGTAGTTGCGGCAATAGAGTGGCGTAGTTCGGTGCCTCTATTTTTAGCGCATTAATAAAACCGCGCCAGCCAATTTGCTCGCTCATCCAACGTTCCAGCCAAGGCTTGGCAGTCTTCCATAGATCCAGTTCGGGATCGAGTTGCAGGCCCAGTCCCTCGATATTAAGCAAGGTTTTTTGCAGTAGCACGAGTTGTGGCTGGACTTCGATGCCGAATTGGCGCGAGGTCTGGAATAGGCGCAGCAACACACGACCGAAAGAAACTTCACGCAAGGGTCGGTCAAATATTGGCTCGCACACGGCTCGAATGGCTGCCTCCAGCTCATCAACACGGGTATCAGCAGGTGCCCAGCCGGATTCTATATGTGCTTCCGCCACGCGTTTATAGTCGCGTCGAAAGAAAGCAATGAAATTCTGTGCGAGATAATGTTTGTCGGAATCTGTGAGAGTGCCCATGATGCCGAAATCCAGTGCAATGTAGCGGCCATCCGCTGCCACCTGCACATTGCCGGGGTGCATGTCAGCATGGAAAAACCCATCGCGAAATACCTGGGTGTAGAAAATTTCCACGCCATTGGCTGCAAGCGTAGGGAGGTCAATACCGGCTGCATGTAACACGTCCACATTATTGACGGGAAGGCCATTCATACGTTCCATCACCATCACTTCATCGGTACACCAATCCCAATAAACTTCCGGGACTAGCAACAGTTTTGAATTTGAAAAGTTGCGTTTTAATTGGCTGGCGCTGGAGGCTTCACGCATCAAGTCGAGTTCGTTGCGCAGATGTTTTTCGAATTCCTTTACCACTTTGCACGGTTTGAGCCGCCTGCCGTCTTCCCACCAGCGTTCAATTAAGCTAGCGCAGGTTTCAAGTAGTGCGATGTCGTGCTCGATAACGCGTGCGATGCCGGGACGCAGAATTTTTATTGCGACTTCGCGTCCATTCGGCAGCACGGCAAAATGCACTTGAGCCACAGAAGCACTGGCAATGGGGGTTTCCTCAAAGCTGTGAAATACGTCATTAAGTTTTTTATTGTATGTGGCCTCCAGTAAAGCCACCGCTTGTGCAGAAGGAAAGGGTGGCACCTGGTCTTGCAGTTTAGCGAGTCCATCAGCGATGTCGACAGGAATCAGGTCGCGGCGAGTGGAAAGCATTTGTCCGAATTTTACGAAGATCGGGCCCAGGTTTTCCAATGCATGGCGCAGCCTCATGGCACGCGGTGTAGAGGTGTCACGTGCGAATAGCAGCAGGTTGATTGGCACCAGCAGCCAGCGCGTGCGTGAATGTGCAAGTAGAAATTCGTCCAAGCCGAAGCGCAGTACGACAAAAATTATTTTTAGCAGGCGTAACAGGCGCATGAAAGTTTCACGAAGAATTGATTATCCTGCAGTCCGAGCGAACTGTTCGGCCGCATCCTTAAAGTCATGCTCTCTACTTGATTTTATTTCTTTCGTTCAAAAGCTGCATTAACCCAGCCTTTGAATACCTGGAAAAAAATTAGCTTTGTGACTTTCAAGTAACAGTTAAATGGCTCGCGGCATAATTATAGAGACTAGCAGGAATTTTCAGAAAGTTTAGATAATCGATTGATACGTTGCTCAAGCCGTGCTACGTCGTCGCGCAGCTTGTCCGTCTGCTGCGTGAAGCACGCAATATGAGTGGATTTAGCAAGCAGCGGGGACTCTTCCGTCCAATATTCCGCCAGCGCTTGCGACAGGTTAAGTGTAGCATCCTGAATATATTGCTGGCCAGCCTTAGCGTATTGAACGATACGTTCGGCAGCGATATCGCCAGTCACCTGGCTTAAGTCTTCTGCTGCATCCCAGTGCAGATGACGACTGAGATAAAATATTTCGGCGAGTAGCGCGGTATCGCCACAACTTTCAATTTGCGCAGAAGCCGTTTCATCATGCACTGCCAGACGCGGCAGCAATGAAGGCGGAATGGTGCAGCTGGCATCGGCATCTACATCGGCTTCTGCGGCGCACAATGTGCCGTCATTTTGAATTGTATATGAAAAAATAAACGGCGCGATGGTGAAACGCGCTGTCTTGCCTGCATAGATTGACAGCCGCTGTAACGCCCAGCCACTTTGGATCAGCAAGTGGTTAAGGGCAGAAGTGGTCGGTTGAATCAGCATGCTTAAGCTGCTCGCTGGATTTCGGATAGTAACCAGACGGCCTTTCCATCGCGCAGGTTTTTCTGCACATGTCCAATTTCATTGAAATTCTCCAGCATGTCTTTATTCTCGCGCAATTGGCCACTCATATGCACGCTGGTATTGGCATAGCCACCTTCATCGACCACCTCGATAATATGAATATTAATTGTCTGCACATCTGTTTTTTGGATTCATGGCCACGTTCCTGTAACTACAATGAAATTTCAGCGAATATTTACAGTGTAGTGCATTCACGAATGTTATTGAGATTTTTACGATCGCTCAAAAGTATAACACTACATGCTTGGTGCACATGCAAAATGATCAGGTTAATTCTGCAAGCCAGCCTTGCTATATCATTAAAATATTTAGATATTAAATCATAATGTTAGAGTTATAATGCTTGGATGAGGCAAGTTAAATATTGAGAGTGTCTGGAGTGTACTGCAGGAATTTTTGAAACACTCATGCTAAATTTTATAACCCTTGTGCAGCGCTACAATTCCAGCATTAAGATTGAAATATTCAACACGAGAGAGGCCTGCTGCTTCCATCATGCGCTTAAGCTCATCCTGTGAGGGGTGCATGCGGATAGATTCTGCCAGGTAGCGGTAACTGTCAGCATCCTTGGCGATCAATTCGCCCAATTTTGGTAGCAATTTGAACGAGTAAGCATCATATATCGGCTCCAGCGGTTTCCACACCTTGGAAAACTCCAGTACCAGCAAGCGACCACCGGGCTTAAGCACACGCTGCATTTCACGTAGCGCAACATCCTTGTGAGTGACATTGCGCAGACCGAAAGCAATGCTGACACAGTTGAAATAATTAGACGGAAATGGGAAATTTTCTGCATCGCACTGTACAGCTGGTATGTTCAGGCCATCATCAATCAAGCGGTCGCGGCCGACGCGCAACATAGCGTTGTTAATGTCGGTGAGCCAAACTTGTCCACTGTTGCCAACATGCTTGGCAAACTGACTGGAAAGATCGCCAGATCCACCTGCCACATCAAGTACTCGTTCCCCCTCGCGCACGCCGCTGATCTGGATGGCGAAGCGTTTCCATAGCCGATGCAGGCCAACTGACATGAGGTCGTTCATTACATCATATTTGCTTGCAACGGATGTGAATACCTTGGCTACGCGCTCGGCTTTTTCTGTTTCCGCGATAGTTGCGAAACCGAAATGAGTTGATTTGTTCATTTTATTTTCCGGATTTATCGAGTGCGTCGTCGGGGTGATGCGGAGCACGGCTCTCTCCCGCTTCTGCCAATTTGCATAAATATTCGTGCCACAACGCATCCTGATATTTCCCGAGCTCATTCAAATAATCCCAAGAATAAAGGCCGGTATTGTGGCCATCATCGAAAGTCACTTTGATGGCGTAGCTGCCTACGGGTTGGACATCAATCACGTTCACATTTTGCTTGCCGACCTGCAGCACCTCTTGACTCGGGCCGTGCCCACGTACTGCGGCAGAAGGCGAATGTACGCGCAGGAATTCATAAGGCAAGCGATAGCGTGAGCCGTCATCGAAGGCTATTTCCAGCAGCTTTGATTGCTGGTGCAGGGTAATTTCGGAGGGATTGAGCATGTTCATTAAAATGGGCGCACATATTTTGTTAAGGCAGAGTAATCATATAAAAGTTGGGCTAGCAATAGATAACGTTGAGCTCCATGCCGTCTTGGCTTTTATAGCACAAAGCTTTCGCGTAGAAATTTTTTTTGTTTAATCACGGCATACTAAGCAAGCGGCACTTAATCGAGGTATTCAAATACCTTTACAACACGCTCCACGCCGCGTGAGCTGCTGGCGATATTTGCGGCGGCCTCAGCTTCCTTGTGATAGACCATGCCCATCAGGAATACTGAGCTGTTTTCGGTAATTACTTTTATATGTTCAGGCTGAAATCCTTGCCGGTTATTGAGGAAACGCAGCTTAATGTTGCTAGTTATAATGCCGTCATTACTACGCCAGGATAAATTAGTAAGGGGGGATACCTGCAGTTCGTTAGTGACTGCTTTTACATTCATCAAGTTTAAAACTATTTTTTCAATATCAGTTTTAAATGCTTCGTTAGGCACTTGGCCAGTAATGAGCACGCGGCGATTGAAACTAGTGACATTCACATACACGGTGTTTTTATATTGGGCCTTTATGTGATTGAGTGCCTTGTTCTCGATGGTTTGATCTTCGAGGATAATGCCAGCGGTACGGCGATCTGATACCACTAGCGCACCCGTGCCGACACCCGCAGCAATTATCGGAAAGCACCCTTGCATCGCGCCTAGCACTATAGCCAGTAATAGGTAATTTAAATAACGCATGTTCCCCTCTCACTAATATGTCGTCGAAGTGCTGGCAGGCTCTGCTGATCAAAGTTCATTATGCCAAAAATCCGTTGCGATGAATTCGAATGTTACCTGAAATCAGGTGGTAAAAGCATGCTTGATCCATTCCAGTCGGGTGCTATCTAATGTATCAAGCAACAGCGCATCAAAACGGCAAGGTGGAGTACGGCTCAGTGTTGCGAGGTAATGCTGAGCGGTGCGTATCAGTCGAGCCTGCTTGGACGCATTAATGCTGGCCGCAGCACCGCCGAAATCACCACGGCTGCGCAAACGTACCTCGGCAAATACCAGCATGTCGCCATCTTGCAGAATCAGGTCAATTTCGCCATAACGGCAGCTATAGTTTCTTTGCAGCAACTTGAGGCCATGGCGTTGCAGAAATTGTGCCGCCAAATGTTCGGCCTGACCTCCGCGTGTGCTCATATTTACGGCAGTATTGATTTCTGTGTCAGATGAAACGTATTGACCGCGAGCGCATAAAAACGTTCCATTTCAAGTTTGAATGGTGGGTTGGCATGCAAGCAATATATCCTTGTCAAGTTTAAAAAATGGGACGCCCTGAACTTTGGGAGTGGCACAGCCTTCCACGCTCACGTATAGTACGGCGGCTAACAAGCGACAATAAGAGGACGTGCAGTGCATAGCGGGCAAAAACAAAAACTAGAGTGCGCATTATATGTGGTTGCCACCCCAATTGGAAATTTGCGAGATATCAGTTTGCGCGCGTTGGATGTGCTGATGTCTGTGGATATCATTGCCGCTGAAGACACGCGCAATACCGCGAATCTGCTGATGCATTATTCAATTGCGGCAAATAGGTTAATGGCATTGCACCAGCACAACGAACGGGTGGCGGCAGAAAAAGTGATCGCGCTGCTGGCCAGAGGTCAGTCGGTTGCTCTGGTATCCGATGCAGGCACGCCGGTGATAAGTGACCCTGGTGCGATATTAGTGGCAGAAGTGCGCGCCGCCGGTTACCGCGTGATCCCCATCCCTGGAGCAAACGCCGCATTAGCTGCTCTGTCTGCCGCTGGCCTGCCCGCACCACACTTTCTGTTTTATGGGTTCTTGCCTAACAAATCAGCTGCACGTTGCCGTGCGTTACAAGAGCTGATCGCCTTACCTTATACCCTGATATTTTACGAAGCGCCGCACCGCATTCTGGAATGCGTGTCTGACCTGCAAAGCGTATTCGGTGGTGACCGGCAAATTGTATTTGCGCGCGAAATCACTAAGCTTTTCGAAAGCATTCAGCGATGCTCCCTTGCCGAGGCACTGGTTTGGCTGAATGGTGACTCCAACCGTCAACGGGGCGAATTCGTATTGCTGGTTTCCGGAGCGGTCGCGCAGCAGGAAGGGTTGGATGCAGACGTTGAGCATGTATTGACAGTGCTGCTAAACGAATTACCGCTCAAGCAGGCGGTACAGCTCGCTGTGCGTATTACTGGGGCAGGGCGCAACGATCTATATCAACACGCGCTTTCACTCAAGTCCTCAGTGTAATCCACGACTCACCTCATTTTTAGATTCGGATAAAATACCTGCCATGGAACTGAAATTAACCCGCCCCGATGACTGGCATCTGCATTTGCGCGATGGTGCGTTAATGCACTCCGTGCTGCCTGACACCGCTCGCCAATTCGCCCGCGCCATTGTCATGCCCAATCTCCGCCCACCGGTTACAACCACCGAGCAGGCGCAGGCCTACCGCGCGCGCATCCTCGCCGCGCTACCTGAGAATTCGCATTTTGAACCTTTGATGACGCTATATTTGACCGACAACACTACGGCGAAAGAAATTCGATCAGCTAAGCAAAGCGGCATAGTGCATGCAGTTAAATATTATCCTGCGGGCGCCACCACCAACTCCGATTCGGGCGTCACTGACATTCGTAAGACTTATCCTGCACTGGAAGAAATGCAGTACTGTGGTCTGCCGCTGCTTATGCATGGCGAAGTAACAGATACAGCGGTAGACATTTTCGACCGCGAGTCAGTATTCATATCGCGCGTACTGCAACCGCTACTGCATGACTTACCCGATTTGCGCGTGGTGTTCGAACATATCAGCACAGTTGATGCTGCACAGTTTGTGAAAAGCGCGCCAGAAAATGTTGCCGCCACTATCACCGCGCACCATCTGCTATACAATCGCAATGCCATGCTCAGCGGCGGCATCCATCCTCACTATTACTGCCTGCCAGTGTTGAAGCGAGAAACACATCGTGAAGCATTGCTTTCGGCGGCCACCAGTGGCAGTAAAAAATTCTTCCTGGGCACCGACAGTGCCCCGCATGCACAACATACTAAAGAGACCGCTTGCGGCTGCGCCGGCATTTACACCGCTCACACCGCCATCGAGCTATATGCAGAAGTTTTCGAACAGGCTGGGGCGCTAGATAAATTAGAAGGTTTTGCCAGTTTTTATGGCGCTGATTTTTATCGTCTGCCGCGTAACGCTCAAAGCATTACCCTGCGCAAGCAGGAATGGCAAGTGCCTGCCACAATTGGGTTTGGAGAGCATCAGTTAGTGCCATTGAAAGCAAGTGAAATGATGCAGTGGAAGTTGGTGGGGTGAGGATATGGATCGGAAGTAGTCCTTGCAGCCTGTCGGACATAAGGGAAATTGGCTGCAAATTTGGCTGAGCGGTGACTATTTTGCCGCAAGGTGGAAGCTCGCAAAATCAATCCTCGCTCAGCCAAACTCTCACTGCGATTCTTCAAGTCCGACAGGTTGCCAGTTGAAAATCAAGCTGCCAATCTTTGTTCAAAAAATCCGTTTTTAATCAATTCTACGGTTAATGCCTTGTAGTCCGCCGCGCCCGGACTTTGCGGAGCATAAGTGAAGACATCTTTACCATGCATGGGGCTTGTGGCAAGCGCAACGTTTTCGCTAATGCGCGTATTGCATACCAATGAACCGTATCGGTCCCGAAGTTTGTCGAAAATTTCATATGAAAGTTTACGTCGCGCATCGAAGCGAGTCACCACAATGCGGCGCTCGAATATACGTTTGAGCTTGACCTCAAGTACATTAAGTGCGGAATCCAGAAGATGCACGCCTTGTAGTGAGAGAAAGTCCGCCGAAACCGGAATCAGCACTCGATCCGAGGCGAGCAGCGCGTTAAGCGTTAACACGCCTAACATAGGGCAACAATCAATCAGGATGGGCGCGCCAGTGAGTGCCAGGTCTTCACTCAAGCCTTTATTCAACAGGGTTGCAGCCTTGGGGTCGCTGCCATAAAGCGCGTCGATTTTGGATAACTCGAGCGAGGAGGAAATAATCTGCCAGCCAGCAGGTGTATCGCGCAGAAGCTTGGTAAGTGGGGTATTCATCTTAAAAAAAGCAGCCATGCCAGCATCAGGTAAAGAGGCATCCTTCAGCCCACAGGCCATGCTTAAATGCCCTTGGGGGTCAAGATCAAGAGCGATGGGATTCCGCTGTCCTCTGGCCAGAGCGGCGGTAAGATTGAGGCAGGTGGTGGTTTTGCCCACCCCGCCTTTCTGATTGAATACAGCGATAACCGCCATTCTGGAAAAACTCCATGGTAATGGGCAGATGCGAAATAAGCATAACGAGCTAACGCATCACTCTACCGTGACAGACTTGGCCAGGTTGCGTGGCTTGTCGACATCAGTTCCCTTTTGCAATGCCACGTAATATGCCAGCAGTTGCAACGCGATGGTGTGCAGAATAGGGCTTAAATATCCGGCGTGCTCGGGCATTTGCAATAGGTGTACGCCCTCGCTCGAATGAAAACGCGTGCTCGCATCAGCGAATACATACAGTTCGCCACCTCGTGCGCGTACCTCTTGCAGGTTGGATTTGAGTTTTTCCAGTAATGCGTCGTTAGTGGCAACGGCGATAACCGGCATATCTTTGTCCACCAAGGCTAATGGGCCGTGCTTTAATTCACCCGCTGGGTATGCTTCGGCGTGAATGTAAGATATTTCCTTAAGCTTGAGCGCACCTTCCATTGCGATGGGATAGTGAAGCCCGCGCCCAAGGAACAGAGCATTTTGCTTGTCGGCAAAGCTCTCGGCCATCAGCGCAATATCGGGTTCGAGTTTTAATACCAATTGAACCGCGCTGGGCAAATGGCGCAACGCATGTAAGTGGTGCTGTTCTCTTTCTTCACTCAACTTACCACGCAGCTTGGCGAAAACCAGAGTAAGCAGGAACAAAGCCGCTAATTGAGTGGTAAATGCCTTGGTTGAAGCGACCCCGATTTCCGGTCCCGCGCGCGTTAAGAAATGTAGTTTTGAGAGCCTGACCAGTGCACTTTCCGGCACATTGCAGATGGAAAGTGTATGTGGGTGCCCCAAAGTCTTAGCGTGGTTGAGTGCAGCCAGAGTATCGGCGGTTTCACCCGATTGAGAAATGGTAACAACTAGCGCCTTGGGATTGGGCACGCTCACGCGGTAGCGATATTCGCTGGCGATTTCTACGGTACATGGAATGCCGGCGATTTCTTCGAGCCAGTAGCGCGCCACTAGCCCCGCATGGTGGCTGGTGCCACAGGCAAGAATGAGGATGCTTTCAACTTGTGCGAACGCATCAGCGGCTTCGGCACCGAAAATGCCGGGTATCAGCAATTTGCTGTTACATACACCTTCCAGCGTATCAGTGAGCGCTTGCGGCTGCTCGTGAATTTCCTTCTGCATGTGGTGACGATATTCGCCCAGCTCCATGCTTGCGCTAGACTGTTGGCTGACGTGAACTGGCCGTTCCACCAATTGACCCATGGCATCGAAAATTCGGTAGCCGTGCAAGCTTATTTCGGCCACATCGCCTTCTTCCAGATACACCACATTTTGTGTTACTGGCAGCAACGCTGACACATCTGACGCGATGAAATGTTCTTCAATTCCCACTCCCAGCAACAACGGGCTACCCTTGCGCGCACAAATAAGCTGGCTTGGATTGTCCGCTGCCACTACGCCAATGGCATAAGCACCCACCAATTCGGTAAGCGCCGCCTGAGTTGCAACCAACAAGCTATTACCGCGCGCATAGTGGCTGTTAATAAGATGAGCAATGACTTCGCTGTCGGTGTCGGACGTGAATACGGCACCTTGCGCAGTCAGGTACGTGCGTAGCGCTTCATAGTTTTCGATAATGCCGTTGTGCACCACGGCAATGAGATTGCAGCTCAAGTGCGGGTGCGCGTTACGCTCGCTGGGCACGCCGTGAGTGGCCCAGCGTGTATGTGCAATGCCGATGTAACCACTGGTAGTAGTACTTCGCGTGGTTAATTCCGCAACACGTCCGATACTGCGGATGCGTTGTAACGCATTGTTCCCGACGACTACTAATCCAGCCGAGTCATAGCCCCGATATTCCAGACGTTGCAGCCCTTGCAAAAGAATGGGAACGACATTGCGCTGCGCTATTGCACCGATTATTCCGCACATGATTTATTCCGTTTTAATTACAGGCGCTAATTGTAGCAAGAATGAGACTTGTGCCGTAACTTGAACAAGTTGTGATTTCAGGGCATATCTATCAAATCGCGACGAACTACGCCAAGTTTAAATATTTAATCGTTTTATCAGGACGTCACTCGAGATCCGAGTGAATAAAATCAAAATAGACGTCGCGCTGGTTTTTTCCAAAACGTAAATATTTAATGATATTGCACGTCTTCAACCGTTTATCTTCGGGCAGCTTTCCAAGTAGGCGTGTAGAGTGGGCACGGTTTTGTGCCCACGCGGACTCGTTATTTTGGAGTAAACAGACATGTCACGTTATCAAAGCGCAATAGCTGCAGGCTCAAGCTATTTCTTTACGGTGGTCGCTTGTCGGTGGCAGTCGATTCTATGTGACGAAGCGATTCGTAACGCATTATGCGCCTCAATCGAAACAGTGAGTGTGGCGCGTCCTTTCGTCATTGATGCATGGGTATATATGCATGACCGGGCTGTTGTGATGGAAAGTGAGGTGCTGGGGTATGATCGACGTTGCCCGCGTGGGCACAAAGACGTGCCCACACTACTTAGCTATTTGGCTGACGCAGCGCATATTTAAAATCCCACGGATTTTCTTCCAAGAGTGGCGGTAGTGTCTGCCTGCTAACTGGGATTCAAACCCGATCGCAGATTTCAACGATGAAAGAATACCACTCATTTTAAATGACGAGGGAGCCAAGCGTTTTTGGAAAATGCGGGGGAAAGCGAAATAAAAAACCACTTTCTTCCCCCGAAGGAAGAAAGTGGGAGGGAGGTAAATCAAGGAAGCCCTCCGCTTAATGCGTGTCAGGGGAGACTTTAAACAAGCTACAAATAACTAAGGAGAGGAATTATTTGCACTTTGCACAAGCAGAGGGCATGTGCATTATATGTTATGTGCAAATGTTAATGCAAATGATTCGTATATGCGATTAAACGGTCCTCAGCAACTTCAAACCTTTTCCTTGTAGTGGTCAAGTATTTTCGGACACAACGTTAAGTTTCTTTGCTGCCCTGTCCAGCTCAAAAACTGAGGGCGACAGATTGCCCAATACTAAGTGTATGCGATTACACTTTGTAGGTTGGATACCCCATGACGTCGATTTTGTAGTAACAACCGGTTAAGCACGTTTGTTACTACGGTGCCTGGCGGTCTGTTGTCGGTAGGCGTAGCACAGTGTGAACTAATCGATCAATTCGACCGCCAGGTTATCTGCCCACAGTGTTCCGCCATCTTCCAGCATTACGCCGACTTTTAGAGAATAGGCAGTAGGCGGGATTTTTAATTCGATGGTGTAACGCTTCCAGTCTTGCGTGCCTTTCACACGGGCATTTTGCATGAAATTCCAGGCCAGGATTTTGCCGCTTCCGTCATCTGCGCGAAGGACGAGTGCGCCACCAGCTCCGTTGATGTTCTCGCTTCTAAGTGAGCCAGAAAGCCGTGCTATCTTGTTGTGCCATGTGGGATGGATGATAACTGATTGTTGGAGCAAACCAAAAGGCTCAGAGCCATGGCGCCTGATTCGCGCACTACTCGGGGCTGAAAGTGCATTGTCCGGATCGGCTACAAAGGTATAGGAATTACCTGAGGCGTGCTCAATCGTTGTCCAAGCACTCATCTTTCCTTGCTTGTCAGGATTGAACGAAGAGTTCTTTAAGCTGATTGCTACATCGGGAGCTGCGCGTCTTGCTTGGCGGCGTGCGAATTGAGAGGGAAGGGCGGCATGTGCGGAAACTTGCGTCTCAGTAGATGTGGCCGGTACTGGCGGATTATCTGTACTGATAGCATGGGTTGTACAGCCAGTGAGCAGGACTATAGCCAACAAATAGAATATTGAGTATTTCATAAATTCACGAAAATAAAGTGGTGCGTAATTATAGTTTGCAGGCAATGTTCGTGTAGCTCAATGTTTGAAGAGGAGTGACATTAGCTCTTATTCATAAACACCTGCATTTTTCTGGATTGACCGCAAAACGTTTTTCAGTCGTCTGCCAAAGCTCAATTCTTGACCATTCGCTTATATTGCATATTTTTCTGATAACGATTAAGAAATTCGTTTTAACAGTGCTTCGCGAAGCGCTGTAATTGACTGTGGTTGAATTAGCGCTGCGCTAGCTATATGGAAGGTGTCTTCGGCACGTGCTCCCAGAGTGTTGATTTTGGCGCTACGTATCACTATGCCATGTCGCGCCAGCACATGTGCGATGCCTGCCAGCAGGCCGGGGCGGTCGCCGGTGATGATGGAAAGCAGATAGTTTCCTTTATTATCTGACGTTATATTAACTTCGGATGCGATGGGAAAATGTTTGAGTTGACGGGATATTCTGGCGGTTTTTTGTGTGGAAGGTTCGTCGGTGGCGACTATCTTTCGTGATAGCTCATACTCTATGTAATTCATGATATCGCGATATGCTGGCTTGCTATTGCTTGCATCCATTGCCAGAAAGCTATCTAGTGCATAACCGTGGTGGGTGGTGTGGATCTTTGCTTCCATGATGTTGTAGTTCAGTCGCTCGAAAAAATCGCAGATGCGCGAAAAAATATAAGGCTGGTCAGGACTGTAGACCATCAACTGTATACCTTCCCCGATAGGGCTTAAACGTGTCTTGACGATGGCTGTGTGGCTATTGACTTGATGTGCCAGCAGGCGAGTGTGCCATGCAATTTCCTGCGGTTCATGGCGCAGGAAATACTCTGTATCTAATTGTGCCCAAAATGTTTCGTGTGCTTCAGGTGCCATCGCATGCAAGTTTAGTATTTCTAATGTTCGTGTGCGGATTTCGCCGATTTGATCGGCAATCTTACCGTCAACCATATAGCGACGTGTTGCCCAGAATAGATCTTCAAGTAACTTTCCCTTCCAGGCATTCCATATTTTTGGACTGGTGCCACGAATATCGGCCACTGTGAGCAAATACAACGCTACTAGATAACGATCATTTTTAATTTTTGCAGCGAAGGTGGCGATCACGTCTTGGTCTGACAAATCTTGTTTTTGTGCGGTGGTGGACATTGTTAGATGATGCGCTACCAGCCATACCACCAGGTCGGCATCTTCACTCGTCAGACCGTGTTGTTTGCAGAAGCGTGCTGCATCCGCACAGCCCAGTATTGAATGGTCACCGCCGCGACCTTTGGCGATATCGTGGAACAGCCCAGCGATATATAGCACCTCAACGCGCGCGAAATCCTTGATCAGTTTATTACACAAGGGAGATTCATGCGCGTGTTCTGCTAAGGTTAAACGGCGCAGATTGCGCACTACCATCAGGATATGTTCGTCTACTGTATAAACATGAAACAGATCGTGCTGCATTTGCCCGACGATGCGTCCAAACGCAGGTAGATAGCGGCCCAGAATGTCATTTTGATTCATGCGCCGTAGAGCATGGGTAAGGCCGTGTGGCTGGCGCAGAATAGTCATGAACAATGCCCGGTTGTGTGCATTGCGTCGGAAAGCAGCATCAATCTTATAGCGCGCCCGCCACAGAGCGCGCAAAGTGGGGGCGGAAAATCCGCTCAGTCGTGGATGCTGTTCCAACAACAGGAAACTTTCCATAATGGCTGAAGGTTCGCGTTCGAACAGGGCTTCATCACGAGCTTCGAGCAAATCATCGCGCGTGATGAAGCGTTCATTCAGGGGGTGTATTGTGCTTGCTTCGGGGAACAGGTGTGTGCGTAAGTTTTGCAATAGCACGGCATTGAGTTGTAGCACCGCTTGTTTAGTACGGTAGTAACGCTGCATCATGTGTTCACTTGCACGGCGCGCACCTGTAGCAGCGATGTGCATTTGTTCTGCCAGTTCGGTCTGGTAATCAAATAGCAGGCGATCTTCACGCCGGCCGGCCAAATAATGCAGGCGAATGCGCAGGTTTTGCAGCAGGGTTTCGTGACGCGCGATGATACGCGCCTCAGGCTCAGTAATCATGCCTGCATTGGCCAGCTCGCGCCAAGTGTCGCCCAAGTCGCAGGCGCGGCTAATCCACAGCACGGTCTGTAAATCGCGCAGACCGCCTGGGCTTTCTTTCAGGTGGGGCTCGAGGTTGTAGTCCGCGTCGATGAAGCGCGCGTGGCGTCGCTGTTGTTCATTCAGCTTGGCAAGATAGAAAGCACGATGATCAAGGTGTTGCGTCAGCGTGCTGACCATTTCCTCAAACAGTTGGGGGGCGCCGATAACTAAGCGTGCTTCTATTAAATTGGTCTGTACCGTTATATCGACCGATTCTTCTACACATTGAGCAACGGTACGGATGCTGTGGCCGACTTCCAGGCCAATGTCCCACAGCAGGCCAACCAGTTCCTGTAAATGTTGTTGCAATGTCGGATCCGGCTCCTCCGGCAACAGAATTAGCAAGTCAATGTCGGATTTGGGATATAACTCACGACGCCCATAGCCGCCTACACCTACGAGCGTTAGATTTGGCGGCATGGCGAGGAGTAGCCATGCCGCGCGTAAATGTTCATCTACCAGCTTGGCATGGGAACGCAGCAGGCGGGCTGGTTGCGCGTGACGTTCATAATTCTGTTGCAGAAATAATCGTGCAGCACGCAAGCTCTGGTGAATTTCAGCGACGCTTTGCACGATTTATTTAAGGCGGGGGAGAGGGAGTTCCAGCAGAAACAGTCAGCACTTCAAAACCGGATTCGGTTACCAGTATGGTATGTTCCCACTGAGCCGACAAACTGTGATCCTTGGTCACGATGGTCCAGCCATCACTGAGTTGGGTGATGCCAGCTTTGCCTGCGTTAATCATCGGTTCTATGGTGAAGATCATGCCCGCTTCTAGTTTCAAGCCACTTTTAGGCTTGCCATAGTGCAACACCTGTGGCGATTCGTGAAATCCCCTGCCGATGCCGTGACCGCAGAATTCACGTACCACGCTGTAGCCTAGCGCTTCAACGAAGCTTTGGATGGCATGACCGATATCGCCCAAATGTGCGCCGGGTTTGACCGCGCGGATACCTCGCCACATCGCCTCGTAAGTGGTTTCACACAGCCGTTTTGCCTGGATGGAAGTTTCGCCGACATAGAACATGCGGCTGGTATCGCCGTGATATCCTTGTTTGATGGTGGTGACGTCAATATTCAGGATGTCGCCATTCTTAAGTTTTTTTTCACCCGGCACGCCATGGCATATCTGATGATTGACTGAGGTGCAGATGGATTTTGGATAGGGTGCATGTCCTGGCGGTGCGTAATTAAGCGGCGCAGGAATACATTGTTGCACATTCACCATGTAATCATGGCAAAGGCGGTCAATTTCGCCAGTAGTAATGCCACCTTGTATAAAAGGGGTGATGTAATCCAGCACTTCGCTGGCCAAACGGCCTGCGATGCGCATTTTTTCTATTTCCTGAGGAGTCTTGATACTGACGGTCATAATTGCTTAGATTTTAAGAAGTAACGGTGGCAAGCATAGTGGATAGCGGCTGTCAGCACAACAGGACACCTTTAAAAATCAAAATATCCGAGCAATCTGCCGTACAGGTTGCCACGATAAACAACTCTATTTTCAGCTATTGCGTTTCGAATAGTGAGTTAAGCAGCAGATGCTTGTATATTCAGTTTGCACTTGGCATTTGGTCAAGCCCTGAATTATTAGTGACGGGCCAACAGTGTGATTGTCAGCAGAAACAAAAAAGGCACGCCTAGGCATGCCTTTTTGCTTTTAGCGAACAGCCGTTTAGTGCTTAACGGTTGCCGCTGTTATAGCCGCGTCCATTCGAGAAGCTGCTTGCTGGACGACGTTCCTGCCCAGCAGGACTCGTGTTGCCGGTGTTCCCATTACGCCGTGGTGCATTGTCGCCGAAACGATTATGAGATTGACCCTCACGTCGTGCGCCATCAGAATGAGCATGGCGTCCGTAGCCGCCGGGTTTGCCACGTGTGTTGGAGGGATGTGAGCGCGGTTTGAATTTGGGTTCAAGACCGGCAACGATATGAGCAGTAATGCTCTGCCCCGTGTAGCGTTCGATCTTTTGCAGGTTTCCAGCATCACGGTTGGATGCAAACGATACTGCAATACCGGAAGATCCGGCGCGGCCGGTGCGGCCGATACGGTGCACGTAGTCTTCGGCGGCTTTGGGCAGGTCGAAATTGATCACGTGAGAAATACCCGGAACGTCGATGCCACGTGCGGCAACGTCAGTTGCCACCAAAATACGCACTTGGCCACGGCGCAGGTTAACCAAGGTGCGGTTGCGTTCGCGCTGGTTCATATCGCCATGTAGCGCGGCGGCCGAATGTCCTTGAGACAGCAGTTTGTCAGCCAAAGCATCAGCGTCGCGCTTGGTAGCGGTGAATACCAATGCTTGGTTCAAATCCGTATCACGTAGCAGGTGATCCAGTAAACGGCCTTTGTGTGCCATGTCGTCCACATACATAAGACGTTGTTCGATGTTTTCGTGGCGTGCCTGCGTAGCTGCGATGCTTATGCGCTTTGGATTCGTGAGCAGGCGTTTTGCCAGGTTGCCAATTACACCATCCAGTGTGGCAGAGAACAGAAGCGTCTGGCGCGTGGCTGGAGTAGCTGCTGCAATGCGCTCTACATCATCAATGAAACCCATATCCAGCATGCGATCGGCTTCATCCAGAACTAACATTTCGAGGCGCGAAAAATCGATACGGCCGCGCTCGATGTGATCAATCAAGCGACCCGGAGTGGCCACTAAAATATCTACTGGATTGGATAACAGCTTGTTTTGTAGTGGATAAGGCATGCCACCAAGAATGCTCACCACTTTCAGGCGCATGTTCTTACCATATTTAGCGGCGGCGTCTGAAACTTGTTGCGCCAGTTCACGCGTCGGAGTCAGTACCAGCACGCGCGGCCCTTTGCTACGCACGGTGGCAGGCTCAGCGATGCGGTGTAACGCGGGCAGGGTGAAAGCGGCAGTTTTTCCGGTGCCGGTCTGGGCGGATGCCATCAGATCGTGACCTGCCATCACTTCGGGAATGGCTTCGGCCTGAATGGGTGAGGGCACTGTATAGCCGGATTCTTCTACAGCATTGAGGATTAATGGGTTCAATCCCAGAGAGGCAAAGGTAATAACTTTAATAGGTGTAGCTGTGTTATCAATAGACACGATTGTTCCTTTAATTAATGATTAAATCAAAGCGCATGCGTGGCTAAAGCCACACACTTAAAATTTAGTAGGGAGATTACAGACTCTACCAGCGCAAAACATCGTCGCTAACCGGTAAAAGCAAGACGCGTCAGAGACGCCAGAGGTCAGAAAACGATGAACCATCGCTGCGCGAATATCGCAGCGAGGGCGCATTATACATAGTTGTATAATATATAGCCAGAAAATAAATCTGGAGGTGTCTTGCTGCCTGATTCAGGCTGCAAGGTGCCCTTCTAAAAGGCTATGTCGCAATTAGCTGTTGAATTTGGTTTGAAGATTTACCAAGCCCATATAAATCATTAGGGTTATGCGTTTCTATGGTTATCGGAAAATACTTCATAATTAAATGGTTACCAAAAATCAACAGATAACTACGACATGGCCTTCTAAACACACCCTAAAAACACTCAAAAAAAGCAAGTCAATTCAGCTCAGAAAATAATTTACCTCTATTTTATTTTATTTCTACAAAATTATTAGAATTTTCTTAAATTATAGGTGATGCTTGGCTATTACCCTTTACGTTTTACTATTTTAGGCAATTTCTGGCGCAATGAATCTGTCGAAACTGAAGTGTTTTCTACGGATCAACACCACCGCACGCTTGATGTGATAAACAAGGTTGAACAGTCCTAATATTCCAGACGAGCGACCGACAGTTGACTCATTTTTGGCAATGCCAGCATTTTGAATAGCATCACTCGATCAAAAGGTATGCGCCCAGCCGGACTTTTTCTAGGCTTTTTGGTTGACTCCGCGAGAAAATCTGCGAATAGATTCCAGTCGATTACATGATTTAGTTCAGCAAGCGAATTTTGATAGCTTGTTTAGCTGATGGTAACGATTTTCAAGGTAAAAAGACTTACTTTTATGGTTAGGTCTTAATGTTTAAATATGTATCTATATACAATCACTTGTGATTATTAAGCTAAAATAACAACAGTACTTCACTGAATCACCTCATTTTGTTACTTGAATTTTTAGAGACGCCCTCCAAAGTAGTAGTTTGGAATGAATTGTAATGTTCAGAGGTGTCCTTATGATAGAATGCGCGCCCTTTCTCAAGCTAGGTAGTAAACATGTCGCGCGCACTCCGTAATATCGCCATCATTGCCCACGTTGATCATGGCAAAACCACTCTGGTGGACAAGCTGCTGTCTCAGACAGCCACTTTCGCCGCGCACCAGCATATTGCTGAGCGCGTGATGGACAATAACGATCTTGAAAAGGAACGTGGTATCACCATTCTGGCAAAGAATTGTGCAGTGGAATATGAAGGCGTGCATATCAACATCGTGGACACGCCAGGACACGCTGACTTTGGTGGTGAGGTAGAACGTGTTCTGTCGATGGTAGATGGCGTGTTGTTACTGGTAGATGCGGTGGAAGGCCCGATGCCGCAAACCCGATTTGTTACACGCAAAGCGCTGGCGCTGGGTTTGCGTCCTATAGTAGTAATTAACAAGATTGATCGCCCCGGCGCGCGACCAGAGTGGGTAGTGGATCATACCTTTGATTTATTTGATAAGCTTGGCGCAACCGAAGTACAAATGGATTTTCCAATAGTCTACGCATCAGCGTTGAATGGTTACGCGACGTTGGATTTGGCGAATCCGAGCACGGATATGCGCCCGTTGTTCGATACCGTATTAAAGCATGTGCCAGTGCCGACTGGCGATATGGACGGGCCGCTGCAATTCCAAATTTCTGCACTAGATTATTCCAGCTTTGTTGGACGCATTGGTGTTGGGCGCGTTTCGCGGGGACGCATTAAGCCTGGTCAAGAGGTTATGCTGATGAATGGCGATAAACCACCGAAGAAAGCGCGGGTCAATCAGGTGTTGGGCTTCCGTGGTATAGAGCGGGTACAAATGGAAGAAGCGGCTGCTGGCGACATTATTTTGATCAACGGTATTGAAGACATCGGTATTGGTGTTACTTTGGCCGATATTAACCAGCCAGAAGCGCTACCTATGCCTAAGGTAGATGAGCCCACATTGACTATGACCTTCCAAGTGAACAACTCCCCCTTGGCAGGAAAAGAAGGCAAGTTCGTTACTAGCCGCCAGATTCGCGATCGTCTGACTAAAGAATTATTGGTCAATGTGGCATTGCGCGTTGAAGATACGGATGAGACAGATTCTTTCTTAGTGTCGGGACGTGGTGAATTGCACTTGACCATTCTGCTTGAAAGTATGCGTCGTGAGGGCTTTGAACTAGCTGTTTCGAAACCGCGCGTGGTGTTTCGTGAAATTAACGGTGAGAAAAGTGAGCCATATGAAATGCTCACTGTGGACGTGGACGAGACAAACCAGGGTGCGGTGATGGAAGAACTGGGTCGTCGGCGCGGCGATTTGCAGGATATGCAGCCGGATGGAAGAGGCCGCGTGCGTTTGGAGTATCGTATTCCGGCACGTAGCTTGATCGGTTTTCAGGGTGACTTTATGACCATGACCCGTGGCACCGGACTTATCTCGCACGTGTTCGACGACTACGGCCCAGTCAAGCCGGATATGCCAGGTCGTCATAATGGAGTGCTGGTTTCTCAAGATAATGGCGAGGCTGTGGCCTATGCCTTATGGAAACTGGAAGATCGCGGCCGCATGTTCGTCAGCCCCGGGGATAAATTATATGAAGGCATGATCATTGGCATACACAGCCGCGATAACGACCTTGTGGTTAACCCTATCAAGGGCAAGCAATTGACCAATGTGCGCTCCTCCGGAACGGATGAAGCAGTGCGCTTGACCACGCCAATTCAGCTAACGCTGGAGTCTGCTGTTGAGTTTATTGACGACGACGAACTGGTGGAAATCACTCCGCTATCCATACGTATGCGTAAGCGTCATCTTACTGAACAAGATCGTAAGCGTGCTTCCCGCTAGGTAAGTATTTGGTAATGTAGAATTGGGAGATCTGAGAACCACTTGCAAAACTATCCAACGGCAAGCGGAGCAGTAAATAACTATCTCTGACAAGCTGGATTTTTGAGAAAATGGCCTAATAGCGAGACATCTACTCAGTTATCCTGTCGTTTTTGTAAAAATCAGGGCATTGCTGTCCCAAAAATCTATATATTTACCTTGCTTATAGTCGCTTGGCGTAGTTGTTAGGTGACTAAAATCATTGCCTGGTTGGCTGTTAAGGCCAAGATGCCAAACGTCAGGTGACACATGACCTTAGCCTGGACGCGTACACGAACTACCCGCCCACCAAATTCATTTTTCAAGTGGGCGTTAACGCTTTCAACAGTGTGTGTTCGTTATAGCGGACTGCTTCGGCGGTTTTATGCCCGATCAATTGACAACGTTTCTTTTTAACCGTTAGCGTCCATTCATCGGAGACATCGTTTTTACGTTCCCAGTCGCAAATCCGTTTTAAGGCGCTATCGGCCTCCAATCGATCTAGCAAAGCATGTGTCGTGGGAATGTTATAAATCATTTTCGCCACGAACGCCTTGGCTATGGTAATTCGGTATTGAGGCGGGCGACTTGGCTCGTAGATTTATCATCTTATTGATACAATTGACTTTGTAAACTTCTGTCCCATCATTTTGGGCAAGTTATCTCTTCTTTTTCGGCCGTTCTGGCTACTAATTCAACTCGCTTTAATGGATTTTGCAAGTCCCTCAAATGTTAACAATTAACTGTTGACCTATCCTTGTTATCTCCAACAGGCTGCTAGGAAGGCGAATTACAAAGAGGAGAGCTCAATCTGAAATTTGCGTGCAATTTATTTGCTCGAACTGAACGACCGAAAATAGTACACGACCCTCAACAAACCAAATTTACAGCTGCCAAAACTATTCCATCGAACATGCACCCGAAAAATACCAGCCGATCTGGGTGATTTCTGATAACTTCCCACAAATGACTACAAAAATATTAATCTGGATGGTGGCTGGACTGGCGCTGGGTAGCGTGATTAATGTCTTAGCCAGTGATGTGACGTTTATTCAAGATTATGTCGTCAATGGTTTGTTTCATGTGTTGGGCGCGACATTTATTAATTTATTGAAAATGCTAGTGGTGCCGCTGGTTACTTTCTCACTGATTTGTGGGGTATGTGGCATTGGAGATATTAAGAAGCTAGGGCGGGTTGGCTTTAAGTCATTTTTATTGTTTTTGTTGACTACGACTTCAGCCGTTGCCTTGGCTATTTTTATGGCAACGATTTTTGCGTCAGGAAAAGATTTTGATTTGTTAAAAGCCGAACAAACGACATTTGAAGCACCTACAGCACCATCGTTAACGCAAGTTTTTATTGATCTGGTGCCGAGTAATCCAGTGGCTGCTTATGCAGAAGGCAATATGCTGCAAATTATCTTCTTTACGATCTTATTCGCAATTTGCGTTTTGATGATAGGAGATAGAGGACGTCCTATTGCGGATGGTGCAGAGAGATTAAATGAAGTGATGATGAGGGTTGTCACGGTTGTGATGTCGATTGCGCCCTATGGTGTGTTTGCGCTGATGGCGAAGACTTTTTCGGTGCAGGGGTTTGGGTTAATTTGGCCAATGCTGAGCTATTTTGGAGTTGTAGTATTGGTGTTGCTGCTGCATGCGATAGGCACACTGATGTTGTTGTTAAAATTTGTGGGTCGTGTCAGTCCATTGATGTTTTTGAAGAAAATGCGTGCGGTGCAAATATTCGCATTCAGTACCTCCAGCTCAAGCACAACCATTCCTGTTACGCTAAGAGCGGTAGAAAAGCGATTGGGTGTTGATAATTCTACAGCGTCCTTTGTGGTACCTTTTGGTGCTACCATCAATATGGATGGCACGGCTATCATGCAAGGAGTTGCCACTGTATTTATCGCCAATGTTTATGGCATTGAGCTGGGCTTGGCGGGTTATATGACGGTGATCGGAATGGCCGTCTTGGCCTCGATAGGAACGGCAGGTGTGCCAGGCGTTGGGTTGATTATGTTAGCCATGGTCTTTAATCAAGTCGGTTTACCCGTCGAAGGCATTGCCTTGGTTATGGGGGTTGACCGCTTGTTGGATATGATGCGCACGGCCGTGAATGTCACGGGTGATGCAGTGGTAACAACAATTGTTGCTCGAGGTGAAGATAGTATTTCAATGGATATCTTTAACGACCCCGATGCCGGCGCCATAGAAGTTGTGAATCTGCCACCTAATAAACCGATGATTTTATTTAAATAAAACTTTTATCAAAGTCACCATCTTTAGACGGTGACTTTGATCTTAGATGTGTTGACCCATGCGCGTTTAGTTTGATGCGGTAATACGACTATCGTACAGACCCTGTAGAGGATGTCTCATAACATTAAAATAAAAGTGCTGAATTGCCCAGTAACGGGGACACAGCAAAACTGTTAAGCGTATTTTAATGATATTATACTAATTAAATCATTTTTCGTAATATTATAAAGGAGTTACGCATGAAAAAAACTGTTAATTATCTTGTGATTATGTCCTGTTTTACATTAGGCGCTACGTTAGCTTATGCAGATACCGATGCACATCACGGTAAAATGCATGATACCCAAGCTTCTCATCATGGAGAAATGCATGGAAAAGATTCTCATCATGGGAAAAGGCATGGAAAAAAGTTCCGTGCTATGGATACTAATGCTGATGGTGCAATCACCAAAGAAGAGTTTGATGCATACCACGCTATGAAATTTAAGAAGATGGATGTTAACGGTGATGGCGAAATTACTTTAGGGGATATAAAATCAAAATCTAAGGAGGCGGAAGTCGGTCACGCTAGCTATTATAAGGTTGGCCAATAATATAAATTGGCTATGTCGCAGTTGATTGTTGGACGCCATTCATACCCAACGCGGCAAACATGCAGGCACGAGGGGACAAAGTGCCATGGGCACGATCAATCTGTTGCCGCCAACCGAGATAATTAGCAAGATAAGGAGTGGCGATGCCGTGGAATCGGCACATCCACTCCTTGAGCCGACTATCGTAGGCATTCACGTTTTGAACATGCTAGACCTACCGACAACTCGAATGCCAGCAGCCAAATTTATTGGACGATGAGTGATGCCGATTTCTCGCACGGCAGCACCCAACTTTGCCGCTGTCCGTGCAAAGGATCGCATCGCTCGCCAGCAGTAGCTTGAGTACCGTGCTGATATGTTCCTTGTCAGCCTTCTCCAGCACAAAATCGAATGTGCTTCCGGTGCGATCACGGCAAATCAGAACAGGAATCTGTTCTGCGGACAAGCCACGCTTCAGCCTTTCTGTCACGCTTATGAGGCTTGCGCGTCATGCCATGTTTTCTTCCTTTGAACGATTCGAGAAAATAGTTTTATCTGCCTCTGCAATGCCAACCAGGCTCGTGGCTTTTTGCGCATTAGGCAGCGCAAGGAAGCGGTATCGCCAAGGAAAGGTAGTGTTGCGATGCACCCCACCCCACCCCCACACAAGCTTTTGTACTGTTGCGCACGCTTTGACCTTCGGCCAGTTGTTGTGTGTATTCCAGCCACTTTTCCTTGTGGCGCAGACGAGCCAGCGGTGTGCCGGTCAGCGCATTGAAGGTGGCGTAACAGGAAGCGCAGCGATAACGCTGCAACCAGAAGCCGCAACCCATCGCGCAATTTGATCGTGACCGCAATTGTGGGGGACAATGGCGTGGACAGTACACGGCTTTCGACCAGCGTATTGACGGCCTGAACGCGTTCAATCTTGTGTAAACGACTAACCAGCAGGGTACGCTGATGCAGTGTCAGTTTTTCAAGTTCTGCCTACATTGCTAAGAATTCTTCGATTTTCATCGTAACACCTGTCAACGCTAAATAGAAATGTCCCCTCGCCTGCAAAGTAGAAATGTCCCTTTCTCCCTTCGTCATCGGTGTTATGTGATAACGGTTTTGCTATCGGTGGCGGACTTGCCGATGTCCATTTTTCTCCAAGGGTGACACGCTGCTGGTTTGTGCCCCTTGATGCCTGTTGTACAACGCTTTATGATTGCTTCTTCTACCCGCGCATTGATTGCTTTACCATCCGCTTCTGCTGTTTTTCTTTGTGTTTTTGTAAGTGTCGTATAGGTGTATTTTCGATTTCTCCAACGTAGCGCCCGTGTGCCGTCAAAGTGATCGTGCAGCGTCACTTTTGCACCTCGCATGGCCAAGCCGGTTCCACTGATGTTTACTTGTATCAGATTGCATTCATGCTGGAACGATAGGTTCTTTGACAACGTTTTAGTGGTCTGTACGGACAAGATATTCGTGAGTTCTTCTGCGCTACCTGGATAGGCGATGTGTGCATCAGCCGCATCTTTCGGTATCACCGCAAAGCGCTGGTTGAAACTGGCAATAAAGCCTGGCAACCAATTGTTCGCAGTGGCGATGTCAGGTATTCCGGCCAGCCTCATTTCCTTGGGCAACCTGTCTTGCAATGTCTGGTTGGCACGTTCCACACGCCCTTTCGCCTGCGGACTGTTGGCATGAATGCACTCGATTCCCAGCTCCCGTGTCGCCCGCCCAAACTGTGTTTCTGACTCCGGATCAGCCCCTTTGGCGTTGATGCGGAAGATACTGTGTTTGTCACTGTAGAGCGCCACAGGCAGCCCGTGTGTCTCGATATGATCATGCAGGATATGCATGTACCCCAGCGTGGTCTCGGTCGGCGCAAAGCGCAGCTGCAAGAGTTTGCCTGTCGCATCATCAATGAATACCAGTAGCGTACAGCGATCAGCCCGCCCCTCGAACCAATCATGGGGAGAGCCGTCGATCTGTACCAGTTCGCCAAGTCTGGCACGGCGTTCACGCATGGGATGCACACAGATGGCGGCGCCTTTCTTGGGCTTCCAATAGCCCGCCGCAATCATGATCTGGCGGACGGTTTCAACCGATAGAGGTATATCATGACGCTCGGCCAATTTCTCTGCTGCGAGGGTCGGCCCAAAGTCGAGATAGTGTTTACCGATCATCTTTATCGCGGTTGCCCTGATTGTTTCATCTACCCGCCGATTCGAGACTTGTCCGCGCTTATTGCTGATTAGCCCCGGCAAGCCTGAGGTACGGTAACGTCGCAAGATGCGCTTGATTTGACGCACGCCGATAGCTAGTATTGTGCCAGCTTCTTTTTGGTCGATTTTACCTGCCAACAGTTGCTCCATTACCTGCCCACGTTTTGCTTCCTTTTGACTCATCATTATGTCCATTTCAAAGTGCCCGCCGCTATGGTTTTGATCGGGTACTGAGTTTACTCAACGCAAACTCAAGGGGACATTTCTATTTGGGAGAAAGGGGACATTACTACTTTGCGCTGACATTTTCATCGTAACACCTATCTAACTTTTTTATAATGAGATAGTATATGACTCTATTTAACTGTGATATAGCCTAGAATAATATAAGTTGTCTGTCGCATCCACAGTATGCATCAGTGTTAAGGTGTTGGCCTGCGAGATCATCGAACCACCCAACAGCACCATTATTAATGCTGTCATACTTTATCCTGATAACCAACTGGAGATTTTTCTTCGTATACTTCCCTATAGTAATAACATAATTCTTTGCTTGCCCAGCACATACTGAATGCGCCCACACATATCTACCCACATATTCAGATAAGAAACACGCAAAAAAATAGCCTTTGTTTTTCAATAAGTTGAAAGTCATGACTTGTAAAGTGTAAAGAAGCTTAACACTGTCAACGCGGGGCCTACAACTGCCTCCGCTACAAATCTCTCCGTATCGACTTCGAAAATAAGGATAGAACACGAGCGCCACTGGTCACCGAGTCTCGGTTGGCGGAAAATGTGGCACAAACAGTGTCGAAATCTGTTATTTCTATACCTGCTCTCCGCTCCACAACACTAAACCGCCACTGATTGATTCGCGCACACAAAAGCAGCGATCCCGCCAGCACTGTGCTTGCGGTTATATACTTAACTTATGATTTTATCTCTCTGTGTAATAACTCAATGTCGCTTCGAATCAGCTGACTGGCTCTAAACAGTGGCCAGCTATGGACGGGGATATGATCACACGGGACGGGACAACTAGCTACGAGCGTAAATCTGATCACGCGGGACAGGACATTTACAAACTATTAGGCAGGCTGTCCACTTTCTGCTGCCACTTCAACTGTACCTCCATCAGTGCGCACAGAATCTTCTGTCACTTTGTTCATCACAATAATGTTGATGCGACGGTTAATCGGATTGAATGGATCTTTCCCATCGAACAGCACAGCAGAAGACAATCCTACCACTCGTACCATTTTCTCCTCCTCCATCCCGCCCGCAATCAACTCACGGCGCGAGGCGTTGGCGCGATCTGCCGACAGATCCCAATTACTGTAGCCCATTTCTCCAAAGGGATATGGCTGTGCATCTGTATGTCCCGATAAGCTCACTTTATTCGGTACTTGATTCAGCATCTTGCCAATTTCACGCAGAATTTTTATGGCATAGGATTCGAGTCTTGCACTCCCGCTTCTAAACATGGGACGATTTTCCTCATCCACAATTTGGATGCGTAGGCCTTCAGTGGTAATGTCAATAATAATCTGCTTCTTGAATTGTCGCAGGTTGGCATCAGCGTCGATCGCCTTTTCCAGGCTAGATTTCAACATCTTGAGCTTGTCCAGTTCTTTTAGTCTTTCAATACGTAAAGCGTCCGCCACTGCTGCCTTCAGATTGATTGTCTTCTTTTCAGTCGGAAGTTCTCCCTGCTTCACTTGACCGGTACTACGCGTCAAGTCTGTACCCCCGCCCTTAATCACGCTGGAGCTATCGCCGCTACCAGATCCGCCCAACAGAGAAACCTTGAGTGGCGTATTGAAATAATCAGCTATTCCTTTTAAATCACCTTGAGTAGTCGAACCCAACAACCACATCAACAGAAAAAAAGCCATCATTGCAGTAACGAAGTCGGCATAGGCGATTTTCCATGCGCCGCCATGATGCCCACCAGCAACCTTCTTAATACGCTTAACTACTATGAGTTTTTTATCATCGCTCGCCATGGCGCAGCTCTCTCAATGTTAACTTGCTATTCAGCGCTTTTGTTTGACGTGCTCTTCCAGCTCGATGAAACTGGGGCGTTCGGTAGAATTGAGTACTTTGCGGCCAAACTCTACTGCCATAGCAGGGGCGTAGCCATTCAGATTGGCCAGCATTGTAACTTTGACTGTCTGGAGCATTTTGCTCGACTCCTCTGCTTTTTGTTCTAGCAAAGACGCCAAGGGGCTGATGAAACCATAAGCCAACAGAATGCCCAAAAAGGTGCCGACCAGTGCAGCACCAATAAGCACACCCAGTTGGGCGGGTGGTATTCCAACAGACCCCATGGTGTGTACGACCCCCATAACCGCCGCAACGATACCGAACGCTGGCAAGGCTTCACCAAGCTTGGCGAGCACATGCGACGGCACCATTTCCTCATGGTGGTGTGTTTCTATTTCTACATCCATCAAGTTCTCGATTTCCATCGCGTTCAGGTTGCCGCTCAACATGATTCGTAGGTAATCTGCCATAAATTCAATTATATGATGATCCGCCATTATTTTAGGGTACTTGGCAAAGAGAGGGCTTTCCTCTGCATTCTCTATGTCGTTTTCAATGGCCATTAATCCTTCCTTACGAATTTTTCCAAGCAACTCATAGAGCAATGCCATTAACTCCATGTAGTGATCTTTAGTATATTTAGCGCCCTTAAATACACTGGGCAATGCTTTCATAGTGGCCTTAATGGACTTGCTACTATTTCCCACTAAAAATGCACCAAAGCCAGCACCTGCTATCATCAGCAATTCAACAGGCTGAAACAAGGCCAGCAAGTGACCGCCTGCCAATGCATAGCCACCGAACACTGAAAATATAACTACTACATACCCAATAATTACCAACATGGCTCAACTCCCTTGAATTGCGCGCATTGCGATATTTATGTGGCAGGGTAGCGTTAATTTCTTGAAAAATGTCGGAAATAAGCCGGATAAATCAACATTATTTTGTGCATGAACACAACCGAATAGCGTAAACATCGTCATAATTATTCCACGTAGCCTTTGGTGTGGTAACGGCATCCAACAATCAAACTTTAATTCGCCACGCTTATGTCCAATAAACTTGATGTTGCGGCATTCCTTTTTGTTTTCCCGGCACGAGAAGGTGGGCGACAGATGCCGCACACATAGCCGGCATACAGTCCATTAGCGTGCGCTATGAAATGCCCACCACATTCAGTGCAGCCTGTCAGTTGCAGCATCTGTGCATCAAAGAATCGCACTAGAAACCATGCACGTGTAACACTCAATATTGGCTCATCTCCGCTAGCATTGATTTGCTCAAGATATAAACCATAACTTTTAATTAGTGCTTCGACGCCAGTTAAGCTTGTATGCTTCAATAGAAACTGATGAATGTCCATAAACAAGGAAGAATGGATGTTAGGCGACCAGCTCATAAACCAGTCGGTTGAGTAGGGCAGCATACCTTTAGACGGCGAACCCCCCCTTACTTCCTTGTACAGCTTAAGCAAACGTTCACGACTTAAAGCGGTTTCTTCCTGCAGCAATTGTAAACGTGCTCCTAGCTTGATTAAATCCACGGCAATCTGGATTTGGTAAGCTTCAGTGACTACGCTCTTGTTTCGCATGACAATCTCCCGCCAATGGTTTTTAAATCAAGCAGCTAAAGCCTCTACAGACTGCCCAGTCATCAGGATCGTGGCATGCGCCTGCGACATCAACCTGTTCTTGTTGTAATCGGTGATCATATTGAGTAGAAGTTTTTCATCAAAGCGAAAGCGACATAACAACATATTGGATGCCGCCATTTTGAGTAATTGTGCTGAGCTTAACCCGGCGATGAGTTCAGCCATTTCTTGGCTAATTCCAAGCCGAAAAATGGCTGCCGCCTTGTCTTCCTGAATCATTTGCCGCGCGAGCAGCATATAAGAAAGATTGGCTTCTTTTATTTCTTGATGAAGTTGATCTGTATTCATGATTCGTCCCCTTGCAAGTTAACAACACTGTCTTTTTCGACGGTTGAATATTGCTACACGAACGAATAGAAAAAAATCAGAAGACTTCCGATCTCTTTGTAAGAAAATTTCCTACAGGGGCAGACAAGCCTCCACTTACCCGTATCAGGTTGCAAGCGGAGGATGCAATGTTTACTTGAATCTTCAAGGGGAAAAATTCAAGCTTACATTTCTGTTATCGACAAACACTGGCGAAACTTTAATTTTTTTTAATAATATATTTAACTTGGTGTACCTAATAGCTCAGCTCATTGAAATATATGTATTATCATCGCTCACTTGAATCTGCAAGGGGACATATTCAAGCTTATGATCTTACTATCGACTGACAATGGCAAAACTTTAATTATTTTTTTAAAATATATTTTACTTGGCGTGTCTAATAGCATAGTCCATTGAAATATATGTATTATCTACAACATCAGGTTAAAGCAAGTGGGCGAATTAATGAAAGCCATGGCTGCCAATGGATTCAGAGATGCGAATGGTGCCTCCGAACTGAATGGCAATCAGAGCAGAGACTGCAAGTGGCTGAATCTATTTGTGGTTTAACCGGGAAGCAATGAGTTCCTGTACTATTGCTATTTTGTCTCAACCTTATGAAGTAACAAATAGAATATGACTGACAATAAACTTCGTGTCTTATTAGTGGAAACCTCTCTAGAGGATGCTCAGCGCACGCTCGCAAAACTGGAACAGAGCGGTTATAAAGTTGAACATCGACTAGTCGATAATGCGTCCGACATGCAAGCTGCCTTGATGGAAGATGAGTGGGACGTGGTGCTATGCAGCTATGATGAATCCGGATTCTGTGGGCTTGACGCTCTCAAGCTAATGCAATCGAAAGAAGTCAACATTCCTTTTCTATTTCTGTCATACCACTTACATGAAGAAACCATCATTCACACGATGCAATTCGGTGCAAACGATTACATTTTTAAGGGGAGCTTAAATAGGCTCGCTCCTTCAATAGAGCATAATTTGCGCGAAGCGCGTATCCGTCGCGAGCACCGCCAAGCGCGAATCGCTTTGCAAGAAAATCAAGCGCGTCTGCAAGCCTTCATCACCAACCTGCCGGGTATGGCCTATCAAGTATTACTCAAACATGACGGTGACATTTCCTTTCCGTATATAAGTGACGGCTGCAAAGCGCTTCTCGACTTAAACCCGCAGGATTTAAAAAAAACCCCTCACTTATTCATGGAGATGCTGCACCCAGATGACCGCACCTCCTATGAGCAAACTATGCGTACTTCAGCAAACAATCTTTCCTTCTGGAACTGGGAAGGTCGTATCGTGATATTGCCAGAAGGCGAGATTAAATGGATCAATCTACGCTGCAGTCCTCGAAAAACATTGCATGGTGAAATTCAGTGGGAGGGTATTATGTCTAACATCAGCCAAAGCAAGCAGGCGGAAATCGAAATAAAATATTCGCAGGAACAATTACGTGAGCTATCCTCTCACGTCCAGCTCGTACGCGAACAGGAGCGCCTTAACATTGCGCGCGAAGTGCATGATGACCTGGGAAGCACTCTTACCGCCATTAAGCTCAATATCGCTTGGCTGGGCGGACGCCTGAATAGCGCTGCACCTGAACTGATTGCAAAAATCAAGGATGTCGAAAGCCTGGTTGACAAGTGTACCGCCGCCGCCCATGATATCTCACATTCCCTGCGTCCAAGCACACTGGACTGCTTCGGAATTATCGCAGCGATGGAAATTGAAGTTGAAGAATTTGAACAGCGTACTGGCATTTCTTGCGTATTCAACCACCCGGATGAAGATATCACTTTAAATCCGGATATTGCCATCGCGCTGTTCCGCATCCTGCAAGAATCGCTTACCAATATCATGAAACACGCGCATGCCAGCAAAATAAAAATCGATCTATATAATCAAGGCGCCTGCGTCGAAATGATCGTTAGTGACAATGGCCTCGGCTTTACCGAATCCGACCGTATCAAACCGCGCTCCTTCGGCCTGCGCGGTATTAAGGAACGAGTCGCCTATTTCGGCGGCTATGTGCATATCAAGGGCACACCGGACTCAGGAACCACAATGAAGGCATGCATCCCACATCAACCTGAATCGACAACTGTTGGCGGCTTTTTGTTACCGCAACCACAGCAAAAACTGTTGTGATTAACACTGTTAAAATCAACCATGATTAATATATTAGTAGTGGATGATCACGCACTGATCCGCAAAGGCATGAAGCAGATCCTCAATGACACCGAGGATATACGCGTAACCGGAGAAGCTGAAAATGGCATGCAAGCCATTAAGATGGCGCAAGAAAATACATACGATTTGGTATTACTAGACATCAGCATGCCTGATAAACATGGCATTGATGTGCTCAAACAACTCAAGCTCAATTTGCCGCAATTGCCGGTGCTAATGTTAAGCATGCATGAGGAAAACCAATACGCATTGCGTTCTATGAAGGCTGGGGCGGCCGGCTATCTCAGCAAGCAAAGTGCCCCGACACAACTGGTTACCGCCATACGTCAGGTCGCCTGCGGCAAGAAATACATTAGCAACGAACTGGCAGAAGAATTAGCCAATGGTCTGTCACAAGGATATCAGGAGCTGCTGCACCAAACTCTATCCAACCGCGAATACCAGACGCTGTGCCTGATGGCATCCGGCAAGAGCCTAAGCGAAATGGCGGAGGCTCTGTCGCTCAGTGCCAAAACCATCAGCGTTTACCGCGCACGGTTATTGGAAAAAATGAAACTGAAGAACAATGCTGAAGCGGTTCGTTATGCGATCAAGAACCACTTGATCGAATGATACCATTTTCATATATATCGAAAATAAGAAGTGTCCGGGAATTTTGCCGAAATGGCTAATAACATATTGATATTGAATAATATGTCTAGTGGTGTCACCGACATGCACGTGAATTTTTTTGGGTGGCTGGGATTTGATCCCCGAGGTTTCCCATCATGCATTCAAGCAAATTAGTGTTTGCGCAACTGATAGAGTATTTACCCCTTCATGCGTTTCTCCGCTGCATGCAGAGTTGCCTTTCAAAATACCTGACTACAAATTTTCGCATCTCGATGTTGCAGCGGCAGACGTAAAAGCAGTTGTTGGAAGCTCTGAAAACAAATCAGGTGACAAGAGCAATGGCTTCCTTGTCCAAAAGTAATATGCCAAATTATCAAAACCATCGCTTTTAGCCTAAATTCGTGACTGATTTGCAACCATCCGTTGCGGTATATAGTCGAAGCCTTACCAACAAAAGATATACGTATTCATTCAATTATCAATTGATTCATAGTAAATAATGCGTACTTATGAAATGACAATAAATAATAAAAAATATTATGCCTGAGCTGCCCGAGGTCGAAACAACTCTGCGCGGGCTAGAGCCGCAGCTGGTCGGGCAATACATCGCGGACGTAGTCATTCGCACATCTCATCTGCGCTGGGCCATACCCATGCAATTGGCCACCATCTTGCATAACCAGGTAATTCACACACTGCGTCGTCGAGCCAAATATTTGTTAATCAAATGCGATAGCGGCACGCTCATCCTCCACCTTGGTATGTCCGGCAGCTTGCGTATTTTGTCAGCAGACATAGCAGCAGAAAAACACGACCACTTCGAATTAAAGCTGGCAAACGGAATGCTTATGCGGCTACGTGACCCGCGACGTTTTGGCGCGGTGCTATGGCATGAGGGCGACCCCACACAGCATCCGTTGTTATTAAAGCTTGGAGTGGAGCCGCTAGAGAATGCCTTTAATGCCGAATATCTGTATCGTGCGATACGCAAACGCAATGCCGCAATTAAGCTGATCATCATGGATCATCATCTAGTAGTAGGCGTTGGCAACATCTACGCCAATGAAGCGCTATTCCGCGCCGGTATCCGCCCACAACTACACGCCTCGAAACTGAGTCGACCGCGGTGCGCCCGATTGGTAAAAACGATACAAGAAACATTGACAAAAGCTATTGAGTTAGGCGGCAGCAGTCTGCGCGATTTCGTGGACAGCAATGGCAATCCTGGCTATTTCCAGCAGCACTACTGGGTATATGGCCGCGCGACCGAATCTTGCCGCGCATGCAACTCAACCATCAAAAAGATTCGACAAGGACAGCGATCAAGTTTTTATTGCCCGCAATGCCAGAAATAATCACTACCTTGCTTTATCGCTCCGTTGTCGCCAAATTTCGAAGCAAGACTTTTAAATCTTTAGCTTTATTTCGAGCAATAGCGTACCAAAATTCTATTGTTGTGCTCAACATTAATGCGATCATTAGCGTGAGACCAATGGCGTCTGGCTCTTGATATAACGCCAAAAGGATGAAAGATGGCCACGGCTAGTGCTTCCTGACAGAATACGTCCTCATGTCGAAATGCTACCTTCAGCGCATCGATGAAGAGAAAAGTGTATGAAACGATTTTTGAATTTGTGGGTCAACAGCATACTGCGTTAATAAAAATTGGAAAAATTACCTGCACCGGAGTATCTTAGTTTGGCCGTTCCAGAACTGGTGGTATGGTTGATAGTGCCGTTAATATATAAAAACAGGAGGAATTATTTTGGCGATAGGTTGGATTAGCGCGCTGAAGTATGTACCATGGAAAGATGTGATAGAAGCCACACCGGGAATGGTTAAAGGCGCAAAGCGCCTTTTTACTGCGGTAAAGGCTAATACAAACAGCCAGCCTATAGCTGACGGTTCGCCAGCGGCTACTTCATTTGATGCTGAAGGACTCGCAAGTTTGGACAGTCGCGTTCGTCATCTTCAGGCGCAGATAGTTAAATTAAATTCTGAACAGAACTCATCAGCCGAATTAATCAAAACACTTGCCGAACAAAATGCACGCGTAGTTAATGCGATCGAAGTTTTTCGAGTTCGAACCAAGATTCTAATCTATGTGTGTTTGTTACTGGGCATCGCCCTGTCTGCCTTAATATTTGTGGTGGTGCTGAAGTAAAGAGTTAGCACTATATGGGGGCTTTCAGACAGTAAACGACGATTCGCTTGCTAGCTAAAATTCTGCAAACCCAAAGTACCCGACATCAACCCCTGCCTTTTTATGTACAAATTTTATTTTTGAAATCCGCCGATGCGGTTCTGCCCACGTATTTATGGTGTTTGACCCTCTACACATCCGGAGTTACAAAAATTTCGAAGATTTTTCTGGCGACAGGCCGAATCTGTCCCTCCTTTCCGAACAAAGGTTAATGGACACCACTGAAAATCAAACTTTACGAGCAGCCGCTTTGCGCTTGCCTGCTTACCTCGTTTGACAGAATACTGCGTTACTCGAAAAAATATATCGCCTATATATCAATTGTATACCGCGCTCCAATTTTTTACTCGCCTTGTCTTGCATCGAAAATTGAATTTTTAGAGGTGCCCTAATAACAATCCATTGGTGTAAGGGATTTGTCAGATAGGGAAACGCGGCTGTTTTTAGCTGATTGGCCAAAAACAAAATGAGACAGTGCGGTAATTTTGATTGATTTAATTATTTTTTAGAGCAGTAAATTTATTTTCCATAACCAGATTCATTTTTTCGCCCAGCATCTGGGCAAAATTTCGCATCGCTTGTGAGGCTTCCACATCTCCGGTCGCACGTTCAAAATTGTCTGCCATAAATAAAAGACTTTGATGATAAAACTTCTTCATATCCTCTTTCATCATGCTTTTGGTCCATAAATCAATACGCAGCGTATTCCTCTCCTTGCCATCCCAAAGAGCAATCATTACTGCATTGGTTTCGGTGGTTTGTTCCTGGATATCAGATGCGCTCCAGTCGATTTTTTCGGGTACCTTTTTGTCGTCGCGGGTAACGGTAAATTTAATTTCAGTTTTTTTCATTTGGCATTGATATCAAGATGTCGTCTAAAGTCAGTGAGGCGTTTTCAGGCCATTAAAAAACAGAAGGAGAGCGGCCAGGTGATTATCTAGTTATGCAACACTGATGCTCACCCATAGCATCCCCCTTCTTGCCGAACAATTCGGCCGATCATTGTGGAAGTGTACCTCGAATTGTTCGTCAATTTGCTGGCATGCATAACTGCTCTTCACAGAAACCGCAACGATGGCGGCATTTCGATCTGGCTAGCGTTCTAAAATCTCTGTCAAAGATAGGGAAGTTCAGAGTAAGTTCAGGTAACGCATTACATATCCTGGCAATCAATGCAGTGATACGCATTGATGTGTTATATCTGTACGTAAGGATCGACTACTCTGGAGACATACCATTCTAGCAGCCTGGCGGACTTAAAGAATCGCAGCAAGAATAGCAGCTGAATTTGCAGCCGATGTCTTTTAAGTCCGCCAGGCTGCTCGGGCACCTCTAAAAATTCAAATTTACGCTATTCCCGCGTAGGCGGGAATGACGGATTTTTAGAGACGCCCTCGATTAGTCTTACTGACGTATTAGAAAATTTCCTGTTTAGCTATTAAACTGACTGACGTTTCCGGTTGCCGGAATAAGCTAACTGTCGAGTTTTACGAACAGGTAATATTTTCATGGGAAAGAAGCTTGCTCAGGTCGCGTTTTTTGCAGGCCCAATGCTGGGTGCGTTGATATTTTTTCTGCTGGGGCATCAAGGCCTAGATTCTGGTGCTGGCTGGTGCGCAGCGGTTGCAGTAGTTTGTATCGTTTGGTGGATATTTGAGCCGATTCCGATCCCAGTTACTTCGTTGTTACCGCTATCGATTTTACCGCTGGTTGGCGTGCTTTCGCCAAAGCAGGTAGGAGAAGCCTATGGTAGCCCACTAATCCTGCTATTACTGGGCGGGTTTATGCTCTCCATGGCGATGTCTTCCAGCGGTGCGCATCGGCGGGTTGCATTGTATCTTATGCGGCTTACCGGGGCGCGCAGTAGTAGAAGAGTTGTGTTTGGCTTTATGGTGGCATCAGCATGTCTGAGCATGTGGATATCTAATACTGCAACCACCTTGATGCTCTTGCCTGTTGCTCTGGCTGTGCTGGAGCGCTCCGAGGACAAGCAATTAGCGGTGCCACTGCTATTAGGGATGGCTTATGCCGCCAGTCTGGGGGGAATAGGCACACCAATTGGCACCCCTCCCAACCTTATATTTATGCAGGTTTATTCTGAGAATGTGGGTACTGAGATTGGGTTTACCCAGTGGATGGGCTGGTCGTTGCCGATCGTAGTGCTGTTCCTGCCGATAATGGGTTTTTGGTTGACCCGTAACTTGACCAACAGTAAACCGCTCGTATTACCTGAGCCTGGGAATTGGCGGAGTGAGGAAAAAAGAGTGTTAGGGTTGTTCGCGTTGACGGCGCTTGCGTGGATTACACGCTCTGAGCCGTTTGGCGGCTGGAGTAAATGGTTTGATTTACCGCAGGCGAATGATGCGTCTGTAGCGTTAATTGCGGTTGTCGTTATGTTTTTGGTGCCCAATGGGCGAGGTGAACGGTTGCTGAATTGGGAAACTGCAGTCAAAATTCCATGGGGAGTTCTGTTGTTGTTTGGAGGAGGAATTTGTCTAGCTAAAGGATTCGTGGTTTCGGGTCTAAGCGGGCAATTGGGACAAATGCTTACCGGCCTGTCAGATGTGCCCCCTTTTTTGATGATCGGCGCTATTTGTCTTTTGATCACTTTTCTTACTGAAGCTACCAGCAACACCGCAACAACAACGTTACTCATGCCGATTCTGGCTGCAGCAGCAATCGCTGCGGATATTGAACCTGCTGTATTAATGGTGCCAGCAGCAATCAGTGCCAGTTGCGCTTTTATGTTGCCGGTTGCGACTGCCCCTAACTCCATCATTTTTGGTACTGGCAAAGTCAGCATTCAACAAATGGCGCGAGAAGGGCTAGCGCTCAATCTTATTGGAGCGCTAGCGATTACCACGGTATGTTACTTTTCCCTGGCCTCCTGACCCCCGAAGTCTTGTTATGGCCACCGACACAGAATGGCTGTTTGTTTGTGGTTTTATAGCCACAAACAAACACGGTGCCAGTTTCGACAGCTTCATACTTTTGCCGGGGCAAATTCTGATCCTTATGCGAACCGTCACAGAACGAGAACAGTAACAGGCTATTGAGGCAGTACTTCCCCAAGTATGGAGCTGGCAGGCATTACCGAGGAACAGGTGCAGGAGGCGGTGAAGCGGATCAACCACCGACCTCGAAAAGCACTCGGATTTAGAGCCCCGCATGAGGCATTCTTCGGGTGGAATTACGCTACACCAAGCAACCACTGGCTGTTGCACTTCGAATTTGAATCCGCCTTTATGAGGCTTAAACGAATTGCTTATTTACTTTTTATAGTAGTCGTCCTATTATGTGGCTCTCATCGGTATATGTAAGTAAAGGTGAGGTGCGTGAAACTGGCGGGATAAAAGTTTACGATTGGTTGTCTTATCTCAGGATTTAAAGACATCTACTGGAAACTTCCATGAAGTTGATCGTTTGTGGCGTGGTAAATTGTATGCAGAAGTAGTTGTAGACGGAGGTATTGTAAAATACCGTTTATAAGTTGCTGAATGCACATATCCATATGGTCTATGTAATTCGATCAAATGGACATGGTATTGTAATTGTAATAACAAGTTATGCATTTAATTTGAAATGGAATAGGGATTTATCAGGAGAATACTTTATACGTATGTTTTTTTCTGTTACCGGTGAATCTTGATTTTAGTATCAATGAATTATGTGGGTATTGAAATAAATTTCGATAAATACTGTTTGGTACTATGGTGAGCTTGTATATTGATTTACTTCCATGATGATTGTTTGCACACTTTACGCAGTCGCAATAAAAGCTTGTAGGAGTGAGGCACATTTCACCCCCACTAAACTATCCTCGTAATATTTGATATTAAGGAGCTTGTAATGAAAAAAACTGTTATTAATCTAGCTATCGTTTCCTGTTTTGCATTTGGTGCTTCAGCGGCGCAAGCTTATAACCCTGGCGGCAAAGATGGGCATTCTCATGACATAGCGGTATCGGAAGCATATACCAAGTTTGCAACGATTGATGGTCAGTCACAAAATATCAAAATTGGTCCTGATGGTGTTCGTCTTCCCTATAATATGGCTGAAGATCGTCATAGTTCAAAAGTAGGCGAGACAGCGAATGGTGTTAGTGTTCAATGCATGAATTGCGGCACAGACCTGGCCTTGGCGGATGGCGTTAGACAAGTATACGGTGGTATTAGTCCCTACTATCCAAAACCTAATACAGCAAATCCAAAAGTTGAAAATCCATATTATTGGAACTTGGGTGGGGTAATGGAAACAGGAGCTGAAAACAGGAATAAGAGTGGTTACTCTACTGGTTATATGTCAAGGTAATTCTTGAAACAGGTATCAGATGTTTAAGTAAAATTAAACCACAAGGCCAGCAGAAATGCTGGCCTTGTGGTTTATGCGTTAACATAATGCTTGATTAAGTAACAATATTCGTTACATGATTATGTTTTTGGTTTCTTTGGCGCTAACATTTTTTCCTGTGGTCTACTATCGGAAATTTTTTTCATACTTCACACCGTTACTACGTGTTTTCACATCCCGCTTGATTTGGGCGCCTTTATCTTTTTACAGGTTGTGACAATTTATCTGAACGCCAATTAAAAAGTCATTTTGAAAGAGTGTGTTAAAACGAGTCGAGTTGTTTTTAGCAGGCAGACTGCCGAATTTTAGTATTGTAGTCGTATAATTTCGGCTGTTTCCGTTCCGAAATATATGCTCACGCTTTTTGTTGCATCACCAGTTACCTGCAAGCCATGGTTTACAAGGAGATGAATTCCATAATCGCTGTCCAAATGGCTGTGACTGCTGTTATCGGGGAGCGAGTAGTTACGTTTTTAATTCATAAATCATCATAGCGTTTAAATCTGGGTGGTATATATTTAGTATAATTAGAAATTTGAGTGCTAAATATGTGGTTTAAGAACCTTCAGATATATCGCATCACCAACTGGAATGTCTCACCTGCTGAGCTTGAAGCAGCACTGTCAAAGCATACGTTACATAATTGTCTCAGCATGGAAATGCAAAGTCGTGGCTGGGTTTCTCCCAAAGCCGAAGATGGGCCTTTTGTGCATACTTTGGGGCAGCAAATGTTAATCGCTCTGGGTGTGGAGAAAAAATTGCTCCCCATTTCCGTTATTAATCAATTTGCTAAATTGCGTGCTGCTGAAATTGAAGAGCAGCAAGGGTACAAGCCGGGCCGCAAGCAAATGAAGGAAATTAAGGAGCTCGTTACCGATGAGCTTTTGCCACGTGCATTCGCACTCCGTCGTAAGACCTATGCATGGATTGATCCAGTGTGCGGCTGGTTTGTCATCGATACTTCCAGTGCAGTAAAGGCAGAGGAGTTGATCGAGTTGTTGCATAAATCAATTGAGGGATGCTCACTTGCATTGATTAAAACCAGGAAGTCACCCGCTTCAGTTATGACCGAGTGGCTTGCGGGGGATGAAGCGCCAGCTTCATTTACTATTGACCGCGACTGTGAACTCTGCGGCACGGGCGATGAAAAAGCGACAGTGCGTTATGTACGCCACGCTCTCGATTCAGTGGAAATAATCAGGCATGTCAAAGAGGGCAAGAAAGCGACCAGGCTAGCCATGACATGGAGAGACAAAATCTCCTTTACTTTGAATGAAAACATGCAACTTAAACGCATTGTTCCACTTGATTTTATCAAAGAACAAATTGATGCCAGTGACGCAGACGATGTATTTGACGCCGACTTTGCCATTATGACTGGTGAGCTACCGCATTTGTTGGATGATCTTATGGATACACTTGGCGGTGAGGAGCGCATTGGATAGCTCTCGGACAAGTTAGTTAAATGATCTATCGAATTGCTAAATATTAAACCCGGATAATCCATTAGGCAATTTAACCAGCCTCCCCCTTTGAAAAAGGGGAATTAAGGGGGATTTTTGTGTCCCTGCAATGCTCAAATCCCCCCTAGCTCCCCTTTTTCAAAGGGGGGAATGCGGAGCCATCGCGCGAATCAGGTCTAATGGATTATCTGGGTTAAAACTGTCTGGATAAGTTGTTCTGAAGTCATGCGCAGCGCACTAGTCGAGCAAAATAATGGCCATCTGATTATTCAGGCTGCCCTTTTTATTTGCTGCATCGTGACTGATAGCCTGGATTTTGCATAGAAAAGTTTAACAACAAAGTAACTATTTGATATGGTAAGAGTGATATACGAAAGTTTCGTAAAAAAATGACTGTTCGCACCCGCCTTGCTGCCAAGTATGTCCCAGAAAAAATCCAATTTTCTTCCGCTGGTGGCTACATGATACGCGCCGACTTTACGGGCGGGGAGATATCCTCTGACCTGAGTGTATTACTGCTTTCCGCCGTGGATCGTCGTATTGGTCTGATTGATCGCCTGACCACAGCCATTCCCGATTTTCGTCATCCCAGCTACATCAAACATACCCTTCATGATTTGCTGACTCAGCGCATATTTCAAATCGCATCTGGTTATGAGGACGGCAATGATTCCAATACACTACGTCGTGCCCCCCTTGTTCAAGCTGGTAGCGGAACGCGCGCCTCTGGATACCGATAATCTGATGGCTTGCAGTTCGACTCACTCCAAAGCAAGGATATCGAATGGACGAATGAAGTAGATGATGTTTGTAAGTTTATTGTGAATCAAGTAACTTAACCTATTATTTTCACAGTGGCGGTACGATTCAATCGTCTTGGGCTACATACCGCGCAGCTTCAAGCGCTTGAGCAGACGCTCATAATTCCGCGCAAATGGTTGCGGATATTCGTGTTTCATAATCATTCTCAACATGCTAAAGTACAAAAATTCCCTTGCGAGGGTGAAGCGGAGTTATGGCTTTAGCATCAAATTGATGGGGATAATTTCTCCGCGATAACGGCTTCGTCCAACATCATGGTGGAGTGGTACCTCAACATATGGGTGGATAGCAGCCTGTCGGACTTAAAGGAAATCGGCTGCAAATTTAGCTGATAGGTTACTATTACGCCGTTTTTTTAGACAAAATAATAATTATTACCCTGCAAAGACGTCAAGTGAGGTAAGAAGGAATTTCGCCGCAAGGTGAAAGTTCGCAAACGCACCCCTCGCTCAGCTCAATTTTCGCTACGATTCTTTAAGCCCGACAGGCTGCTGATACTGGCATTCCGCGCGGTGTCGATGCTTCACTAATACTATGGTAATTTTATTACCCTGAGATATTGTGCTATTCGAGCGCGATTTTAACGGTGCGAAAAAGGCTGCTCCGCTTAATCGCGCGCGAGGATGACCATCTGCATGAAAATGCATCAGAGGTGTCAATGGATTTGCCAGCATGGTATCGAAGATGCTGGGCCGTATCAGTCTCCAACCGAGGACGGCCTGCTGTATTTTCATGAGTTTCTGCGGCGCCAATTAGATTCACTTTAAGGAGAATGGTCATTTTAATCGCCACAAAAAAATTCCGCGCATTGTCATTCCCGTGCGGGGTTTGCATTTTTTTAACCTCCCGCTTATATAATCTGTAGGAATGGGCGCACTATGGATGCTGGTTGCCGGGTTTCTTTTCGGTTGCATGGGGGTGTTTGTTAAACTTGGCGCAGAATATTTTTCTCATATCGAGTTAGTGTTTTATCGCTCTTTCCTGGGGTTGTTGATGATTTACGCCGTCATCCGCCACCGAGGACTGTCGCTGTCGACCCATCACTTGAAGCAGCACTTGTGGCGCGGCGTTTCTGGCACCATTGCGTTGATGTTATATTTTTACTGCATCACCGTGTTGCCGCTGGCCACCGCAGTAACGCTAAATTACACCGCACCACTCTACCTCACTATCCTGACGATGCTGGTTTTCAAGGAGCATTTTCGTCCGGCTATCTCCGGCGCCATTCTGCTGGGGTTTTGTGGCGTAGTATTGCTACTTCATCCCACGTTGGCCCAAGATCAACTCATCCCTGGTCTTGTCGGGCTGATTTCTGGCCTCTTGGCTGGTGTCGCCTATCTCAATGTCAAACAGCTTGGATTAAGTGGGGAGCCGGGATGGCGTGTGGTGTTTTATTTCAGTCTGATTGCCGCTATTAGCAGCGGTGTCGGCATGTTGCTCGGAACCATTCACCCGATCACTGCGCCTGGTTTATTTATCTTGTTCGGACTTGGCAGCACTGCCACGCTAGCACAACTAGCTATGACCCGCGCCTATCACACCGGGAAAACGTTAGTAGCAGGTAGCTTATCCTACAGCACTGTGATATTCGCCAGTATATTCGGCATGATCCTATGGGGCGAGACATTGCCTCTGATGGGATGGATAGGCATGGGGCTCATCATTGCAGGCGGTGTGTTAAGCTTGAAACTGGCACCCAAGCACGGCGGTGCATAACTAATAAAGAAGAGACTTAATATGATTACAATAGAACAAACTTCCACTCTGCTCAACATTGCTGTACTGGGCGAATTCACCTTGGCCGATTTCAAGCAATTCGAGGAGCACGCGCTTTACATGTTGAAATCATCCGGCACGGTCAATCTGTTATTCGACCTGCGTGACATGATCGACTACACGGTGGATGTAGCATGGGAGGAAATAAAATTTTTCAACCGCGAACATCTGCATGACTTCAGCAAAATTGCAGTTATCACTGACGATCAGTGGATTACATGGCAAGCTTGGCTATCGCGCATGTTTGTGGATGCTGATATACGCGTCTTTACCGATTATGAACAAGCAAAAATTTGGGCAGCTACAGTTTGACAAGCTTTTAATTATGTTAAAATAACGATCTATACTTTTTAGCTGATATTTCAGGAGATAGTGAATGCTTTCAGGTTTTATTGATTTGCCATGGTGGGGCTATATCGTTGTTGCTCTTACCTTAACCCATATTACTATCGCATCTGTTACCATTTATTTGCACCGCCATCAGGCACATCGCGCACTGGATTTGCATACTATTCCCAGTCATTTTTTCCGTTTCTGGTTGTGGCTAACCACGGCTATTGTCACAAAAGAATGGGTTGCCATCCACCGCAAACATCATGCTAAATGTGAGACAGAAGAAGATCCACATAGCCCAGTTATTCTGGGTATCAAGAAAGTGCTATTGGAAGGCGCGGCTCTCTACCGCACAGAAGCCGAGAATCAGGCAACATTAGACAAATACGGACACCGCACACCGGACGACTGGCTCGAAAACAATCTTTACAGTAAGCACAGCGAGGTCGGCATCACGCTGATGCTGATTATCAATGTACTGTTGTTTGGCCCACTTGGTCTAACTATCTGGGCCGTGCAAATGGCATGGATACCTATTAATGCAGCCGGTATTGTCAACGGCATTGGGCACTACTGGGGTTATCGCAACTTCCAGACGGAGGACGCTTCCACCAACATCGTGCCGTGGGGTATCTTCATCGGCGGTGAAGAGCTGCACAACAACCACCACGCTTATGCCTCTTCCGCCAAGCTTTCTAACAAGTGGTATGAAATCGACATCGGTTGGTTTTATATCCGCGTCTTAGAAACATTTGGTCTGGCACAAGTGAAGAAACGTGCACCACGAGTACGCCTGAACCAAGCCAAGACTTCTTGTGACATGGAGACCCTGCAGGCCGTTATCGCCAACCGCTACGAAGTAGCAGCTAGATATGCCCAGTTAATGAAAAAAACCTACTCGACGGAAATAGTTCAGCTCAAACTACAAGCCTTAGATAAAATTGACGCGGTACGTATTAAACACTGGCTGCATTTGGATGAAAACGTTTTGACTGAACAACAAAAAACGAAACTAAGTGAGGTAATTGAAGCCTGCGGTATCCTACAGACAACCTATATCCTGCGCCAAGAGTTGGCCGCCATCTGGCAAAGCACTACGGCCACAAAGGAGCAGCTAGTGAAGCAATTGGAAGACTGGTGTCGTCGAGCCGAAAACAGCGGAATTGCAGCGTTACAGGAGTTTTCCCAACGACTGCGTTGCTACGCTTAGGGTGAGGGGATAGCCGATATTCCGCTTTGAGGGTTCTGGCGGGGCGCAGTGCTAAGCGTTTTAAGTGCAGAGTGTGCTAGCGAGGAACAACGATGCAATGCGCCTGCCAACGTATCCAAAACTGTGATAGTTGGTTGGTTCATCGTTTCTTAGAATACTTCTTGTGCCGATATAAATAAAAAAACCCGCTTAGGCGGGATTTTTTATGCGTTGAACAAGCGAATAGCTTACTTTAGCTTGGTTTCCTTGTACATCACGTGTTTGCGCACTACTGGATCAAATTTCTTGATCTCAAGCTTTTCCGGCGTAGTACGCTTATTTTTGTCCGTCGTATAAAAATGACCAGTACCGGCGCTGGATTCAAGCTTGATTTTTTCACGCATTTTTCGTTACTCCTTAAACGTTTTCGCCGCGTGCGCGCATTTCAAACAACACCGCATCGATACCATTCTTGTCAATGGTACGCAATCCAGCATTTGTCAGGCGCAAGGATACCCAGCGATTTTCAGTTTCAACCCACAAGCGGCGACGCTGTAAATTCGGCAGGAAACGACGCTTTGTTCTATTGTTGGCGTGAGATACATTGTTTCCCACCATCGGGCGTTTCCCCGTTACTTGACAGACGCGAGCCATAGCTATTTCTCCAACTAGTTTGCAAAAGAAGCGCGATTCTACTCTATAACCTCCTGACTGATCAACCTACTGTTGCAGTATTAAGTTACAGGAATTAGTAATGTCCACTTTCTCCAATGTTAAGTCTTCTACGTTATAACAATTCAGCATCATTATTTTTCGTTCAAACACTTATCTGTATTGAGATAATCCCCACCCTTTTCTAGTAATCCTACATGCGCCCAACTATGCGCAAAAGTGATTGCGAGGCGCGCGCCTACAGGCAAATTAGCGCTGTCCATAATTATTTCGCCATGCACATCACGCACCATACTGTAGCCGCGCGCCAATACCTGTTGTGGATCGAGATGGTCGAGATGTTGCTGCAGGCTACCTAGACGCGCATCGTAGCGTTCCAGTGTGCGTTGCATTGCTACCAGCAGGTCGCGAGCCAAAGTCGTCTGCGGTGCGCCAATTTGCTCAATGTTTGGGCGCACCGCACGTAAACGCCGCTGCAACGACTGCCAACGCCATTGCTGGCGTTCCAATATATTGACTAGCACGGTTTGCAAGCGTCTCTGCAGATTGTTAAGGTGCTGAGTTTGTTGTTGCACTCGTTGTGCGGGATGCACGAGGCGACGCTGCAAATAGTCAAGCTGCTGCATTACACGTTCGAATTGACGCTGCTTTCCACGTGCTAATCGCTGTGCAAAATGGTACACGCGTTGCAGCAACTCCTGCCGCTCTGGCACAACCAGTTGTGCTGCTGCAGTAGGAGTAGCAGCACGCTGATCAACGACAAAATCAGCGATAGTAAAATCAGTTTCGTGCCCAATGCCGCTGACCACCAAAATGCGGCTGGCGAAAATGGCACGCACTACTATTTCTTCGTTAAACGCCCATAAATCTTCGATGCTGCCACCACCGCGACATAACATCAGCACGTCGCACTCTGCGCGTTCATTAGCCAATCGAATGGCTTGTGCGATCTTTTGCGCCGCTCCCTCTCCTTGTACCAGTGTGGGATACAGCACGACAGATATACTTGGCATACGCTTAGCCAAGGTAATCAACACATCGCGTAACGCTGCTGCCTGCGGCGAGGTGATAATGCCAATTTGCACAGGGAAGAATGGCAGGGGCCGTTTTCGCGCAGCATCGAACAACCCTTCAGCTTCTAGCTTGTGTTTGAGGCGTTCGAACGCATCATACAACTCACCTAGTCCTGCTGGCCGCATCTGCTCCAGCGTCAATTGAAACTCTCCACGAGCTTCATACAAAGTGGCCAGGGCCAACACCTCCACTTGCATGCCATTTTTTGGTAGCCAATCAAGGTACTGACTTTTGTGGCGGAACATCACGCAGCGTACCTGCGTCTGCTCATCTTTCAGGGAAAAATACCAATGCCTGGAAGTAGCACAGACAAAATTGGAAATCTCGCCGCGTACCCATAGCAGCGGTAAGCCATTTTCCAATAGCTGTTTAGCTGCCATGTTGAGCTCTCGCACACTGAATATATGGTTTTTTGTATCTTCAATTAATTTAAAAGTCATGTTGACATTCTTTGATAATCCACAATTGGAAGAAATATGCCCTGATTATATTAAGGTTATAGCGCAATACTTGGGTGGCAAATAACATGTATCTGTTTTTATTGCAATATTTAATAAGCGCATAAATTAAGCAGGCAGCCAAAGTTGGTTATTTGATAAGCAGTTAAGCATTATTTCTAATGCCTTCTCCACATAGTTATCCACAGTTTTTGTGCATGAACTAAGCATCATAGCTCCCTAACTTAATGACGCTGCGTAAGCATATCAAAATAATCATGATATAAAATTAAGGGGCATTCTGGTTAAGATGGCTTGAGAAATCTTGCTCAAACAAGTGCGACCAGATACAGTTCCGCTTTATTAATTTAAGCATGTTTGGAGAAATTCAGTGTTTGTCATTGTAGAAGCGGCTGGTTGGCCGATTTGGTTTTTGATAATTGCATCTTTCATTGCCGTTGGGATAATTGCAGAACGCTTGGTGAGTCTGCGCAACAAAAAAATTGCACCAGCAGGGCTGTTCAATAAAGTGGTCCATGAACTTAAGCAGCGTGGAGTCAGCAATGCCATGATTTCCCGTTTGGAGGAAGAATCCCCGCTCGGACGTATCTTCGCTGCTGGCCTTAAAAACATTAAAAGCTCACCCACCGTGATGAAAGAATCGGTCGAGGAAACGGGGCGCGCCGCTGCGCATGAGCTTGAACGCTATCTCACTACATTAGGCACAATTGCTTCTGTAAGCCCACTGTTAGGCCTGTTTGGCACAATGGTGGGAATGATTGAAATTTTCGGCGTGCAAAATACCACAGGAAATGGCCCCGCTGCACTCGCCCATGGAATCTCGATAGCCTTGTACAACACGGCATTCGGACTGATGGTGGCTATCCCCAGCATGATTTTCTATCGCCATTTTCGCGCTAAAGTGGCTAGCCTGACCATTGAGATGGAGCAGCAATCAATCAAGCTGATTGAAATCATACATGGCGCACGGCGAGATTAAGCCATGAACTTTCAACGTGGCCACATGCGTGAGGAACCAGAAATTAACTTGATTCCAATGATAGATGTATTTTTGGTTATCATAATTTTTTTAATGGTGACCACCTCATACACCAAATTCTCCGAACTGCAAATTAACCTGCCGCAGGCTGGTGGCGAAGAAACAAATTCACAAGAAAAACAAATTAATGTGTCAGTAGATGCTTCGGAGCACTACGCCATTAACAATGCGGCCACAGCATTCAATGGCGTACAAAGTATGTCTCAAGCGCTGCGCACAGCCGCAGGCGATCAAAAAGATCCGATCATCATTGTTAACGCCGATGCCAAGGCGCCACACCAAGCCGTAATTAACATCATGGAAGCAGCGCGTCTCGCTGGTTACGGCCGCATTACCTTCACCACCAGCCGAAAATAACGGGCGGCCAGGCTAAGGGAATGCAGTGGCTAGAGCAACACTGGTATCGCACCACGCCGCTCCACCTCATCCTGCTGCCTGTCAGTTTCATATTCCACATAGTGGCGGCAACCCGGCGTGCGCTTTACCGTAGCGGCATTTTAACGAGCGTGAAGCTGCCGGCCCCTATCATTGTGGTGGGCAATATTACCGTTGGTGGCAGCGGCAAAACGCCGCTTACACTTTGGCTGGCGCAGCAGTTGATCGATAGCGGCTGGCATCCCGGCATCATCAGCCGTGGCTACGGTGGCACCACTAAATCCCCGCTGGCAGTGCATGCGTCGAGCAGCCACGATGAGGCTGGCGATGAGGCCGTGCTGATGGCACAACGCAAGTTGTGCCCGGTGTGGGTCGGGCGCGACCGCGTTGGCGCAGCTCGCGCGCTGTTACAGACCCATCCCGAATGCGATATCGTGCTTAGCGATGATGGCCTGCAACATTATCGCTTGCAGCGCGATTTTGAAATCGTGGTAGTAGATGGTCTACGCCGTTTTGGCAATGGCTTCCTGCTCCCAGCTGGTCCATTGCGTGAACCACTCTCACGCTTGACTCAGGTGGATGCCGTAGTCATTCACGGGGGCGTGGCCAGCAAAGGTCAGCACAGCATGCAACTCTATGGCGAAAATTTTTACAATCTTCTCAATCCAAATGTCGTCGCTCACGCTGCCGATTTTGTCGGCCAACGCCTGCATGCCATTGCCGGAATCGGCCACCCGCAGCGGTTTTTCACGCATCTGAACCAACTTGGCTTGAAAGTACAAGCCCATCCTTTCCCAGACCACCATCGCTTCACGCCCGCCGATCTGGACTACGCTGATGCAGACGCAATACTCATGACGGAAAAAGATGCGGTAAAATGCACAACATTCGCCAATGAAAAATGCTGGGTGCTGCGCGTGGATGCTCAGCTGGATTCCTTGCTTACCCAACAAATTCTAAAAAAGGTTACTCCTGATGGACGCCAAGCTGCTTGAAATTCTGGTTTGCCCGTTATGCAAATCCCCTCTCGTTTACCGCAAAACCGAACAGGAGTTAATCTGCAAGGCGGATCGCCTGGCATTTCCTATACAGGATGATATTCCCGTAATGCTGGCAGATGAGGCACGCAAACTTACCCCGGAAGAAATTGAACGGCTCCGATGATCGCTTTTCATGTCGTCATTCCGGCACGCTTCGCCTCTACCCGCCTGCCGGGTAAGGCGTTATTGCCGATTGCCGGCAAGCCGATGGTGGTGCGAGTTGCCGAACAATCCGCGCACAGCGGCGCGCAGCAGATCTGGATTGCCACCGATCATCAATCCATCGTAGCTGCCGTGCATGAATATGGCTTCAAGGCCTGCCTGACCCACGTTCACCACACCAGTGGCACCGACCGTATTGCCGAAGTGGTGGAGCAACTTGGGTGGCCAGACGATACTATTGTCGTCAACGTACAGGGCGACGAACCCCTCATGCCACCGGCGCTGATCAGTGCCGTAGCACAACACCTGCACGACCATCCAGAGTGCGCCATCGCCACCGCTTGCCATTCCATCCATAATGAAGAGGCCATGCGCAATCCCAATGTTGTCAAAGTGGTGCTGGATAATCAGAGCAACGCCCTGTATTTCAGCCGCGCGCCAATACCTTATCCGCGCGATGCGTTCACCCTTGGCGCAGCGCTACCGGAAAATATTACAGTATCGCGCCACATCGGCATTTATGCCTACCGTGCCGGTTTTTTGCGTGCCTTTCGCAAACTCGCCCCTGCTGCCATCGAACAAATTGAGGCGCTGGAACAGTTACGCGCGTTATGGCACGGTTACAAGATCGGCGTTACCGTTAGTACAGAAGCACCTCCCAGTGGAGTAGATACCGAACAAGACCTGCACGCAGCCCGCAAGCTGTTTGACAGCAAGCGTATAATCAACGACCAAATTAATGGAGCATCATCATGAGACTTATACTGCTAGGCGCACCCGGCGCCGGTAAAGGCACCCAGGCTAACTTGATTAAAGAGAAGTTCAATATTCCTCAAATATCAACCGGAGATATGTTGCGTGCAGCGGTCAAGGCAGATACTCCGCTAGGACAAGCAGCCAAAAAGATAATGGATGCAGGTGGGTTGGTCTCTGATGACATTATCATCAACCTGGTGAAAGAACGCATCAAAGAACCAGACTGCGCCCATGGCTTCCTGCTGGATGGCTTTCCGCGCACCATACCGCAAGCTCAAGCAATAAAGGATGCCGGCATCGGCATTGATTTCGTAGTGGAAATCGAGGTGCCAGATAGCGACATCATCCAGCGCATGGATGGCCGTCTTGCCCATCCGGCTTCGGGGCGTACCTACCATATAATATTCAATCCACCCAAGGTGGCCGGCAAGGATGACATCACTGGCGAAGACTTGATACAACGCCCGGATGACCGCGCAGACACCGTCAAAAAACGTCTTGAGGTCTATCACGAACAAACCAAACCACTTGTCGATTACTACATGGCCTGGGAAAAAAATGAATCTCCCAAGGGAAAACACGGCAATACAAGCGCGCCTCACTGCATCAACATTCCAGGCATTGGCAGCGTGGATAGTATAAGTGACCGGATATTCAACGCATTGGCAGCACATCAGCCATGATCAGCAAACCTATCCTCACGCTTGACGATGCTAAAACCATTGCTGCGGCTGCCGAGGCCGAGGCACAACGCAACTCCTGGCGAGTCGTGATCGCCATCGTGGATGACGGTGGTCATCTGCTCTACCTACAACGCAACCACGGCACCCAGTTTGGCAGCGTTGAAATAGCCACCCAGAAAGCGCGGGCAGCGGTTGCCTTTCAGAGGCCAACAAAGGTTGCAGAAGATGCGGTGCTGAACGGTCGCCTGGTACATCTTGTCTTGCCAGGCGCGCTTCCCGCTGAAGGGGGTGTGCCACTCATACATAACGACCAGATTATTGGTGGACTCGGCATCAGCGGCGTACGCTCGCCTGAGGACGGACAGATCGCGCGAGCTGGCGCGGCGGCGCTCGACTGATCATGCTTTACACCCTGTCAGACCGCACACCGGAATTAATCGGACAACAGCATTACATCGCACCCAATGCCAGCGTCATCGGTTCGGTCATTCTCGAAAATAATGTCAGCATCTGGTTCAACGTCGTGATACGTGGCGACAATGAACCCATCCACATCGGCGCCAACAGCAACGTACAGGATGGTGTAGTAATGCACACCGACCCCGGCGCACCGCTCACAATTGGTAACAACGTCACTGTCGGCCACATGGCGATGCTGCACGGCTGCATCATCGGTGACGGCAGCCTGATCGGCATTCACAGCACCATCCTTAATCACGCTGTGATCGGGCGCAACTGCCTGATAGGCGCAAATACGCTAATTACAGAAGGCAAAGTAATCCCGGACAATTCGCTGGTAGTTGGTTCGCCCGGTAAAGTGTTGCGCAGCCTGCGGGAAGAAGAAATCGCAGCCCTGCATAAAAATGCTGCGCGCTACGTGGAAAATCTTGGTCGCTATCGAGACGGGTTGGCGAGCATTACCTAATTCCGCTTCGCTGAAAAAATAGCTTCGGCCCACACTGTTCACGGCACGTTAACGTGCCGTCCGTATTTCTTCCTGTCCAAAAATAATAAACGGCCTTATCTCATTGCAAGATACAGATAACAAAACAACCATGGCTAAACCCGCAAAAGATAACAAAGACGAACCCTTGGAAAAGCAGCTCTGGAAAGCTGCCGACAAGCTGCGCAAAAACATCGATGCTGCCGAATACAAGCATGTGGTAATGGGACTGATCTTCCTGAAATACATCTCCGATTCCTTCGAAGAAATGTTTGCCAGGCTGCAAGCGGGCGAGGGCGAGTATGCAGGCGCCGATCCCGAGGACAAGGACGAATACAAAGCGGAGAACGTTTTCTTTGTGCCAGCAGAAGCGCGCTGGTCGTACCTTGTTGCCAAAGCCAAACTACCCACTATCGGTACTGTTGTCGATGAGGCGATGGATGCCATTGAAAAGGAAAATTTCTCGCTCAAAGGAGTGTTGCCTAAGGTGTTCGCACGGCAAAACCTCGACCCCGCCAGCCTTGGTGGATTGATTGATCTGGTGGGCAACATTGCGCTGGGCGATGCCAAGTCGCGCAGCGCCGATGTGTTGGGCCATGTGTTTGAATATTTCCTCGGCGAATTCGCGCTGGCCGAAGGCAAGCAGGGCGGCCAGTTCTATACCCCACGCAGCATTGTGGAGTTGCTGGTGGCGATGCTGGAACCCTACAAAGGCCGGGTGTTCGATCCCTGCTGCGGTTCGGGCGGCATGTTCGTCCAGTCGGAAAAATTCGTCGCCGAGCATCAAGGCCGCGTCAACGACATCTCCATCTACGGGCAAGAGAGCAACCAGACCACCTGGCGGTTGGCCAAGATGAACCTTGCCATACGCGGCATTGATTCTTCTCAAGTCAAATGGAACAACGAAGGCTCCTTCCTCAACGATGCTCACAAAGACCTGAAAGCCGACTTCATCATCGCCAATCCGCCCTTCAATGTCAGCGACTGGAGCGGCGAACTGCTGCGCGGCGATGGCCGCTGGCAATATGGCGCACCGCCTGCAGGCAATGCCAACTTCGCCTGGTTGCAGCACTTCGCCTATCACCTCAACCCGCAGGGCAAAGCGGGCGTGGTGCTGGCCAAAGGCGCGCTCACCAGCAAGACCAGCGGCGAAGGCGACATCCGCAAAGCACTGATCGCCGACGGCAATCTGATCGACTGTATTGTAAATTTGCCCGCAAAACTATTTTTGAATACCCAGATACCGGCGGCGCTGTGGTTTATGAATCGCGCCAGAAATAACGGCCATCCGCGCAAAAACGAAATCCTGTTCATCGACGCACGCAACCTCGGCCACCTGATCAACCGCCGCACCAAGGAACTTTCGCACGACGACATCCAGCAAATCGCCAACACCTACCACGCATGGCGATCCGTAGGGGCAGGCCCCCGTGCCTGCCCTGATGTCGGTCAATCCCAAACGGGTCAATCCCAAACCGGGCAACCACAGGGGGTTGCCCCTACGTATGCGGACATTCCCGGTTTCTGCGCTTCCGTGCCGCTGACGCGCGTACAGGAACTGGACTATGTGCTTACGCCGGGGCGCTATGTTGGCCTGGCGGATGAAGAAGATGACTTTAACTTTGCCGAACGATTTGCCGCATTGAAGTCAGAGTTCGAGGCGCAGTTGCAGGAAGAGGCGGTACTAAATAAAGCCATTGCTGAAAATCTGGCGAAGGTGCGGGCATGATTACTGGGTCGCGTGAGATTACCACAGCGAAATTAATTGCTGAAGGAGCTCTTAAGATTGGTGATGGTTATCGAGCCAAAAACAGCGAGCTCACGGCTGATGGCCTTCCTTTTGCACGAGCAGGAAACATTAACAACGGTTTCCAGTTTTCTATTGCAGATCGTCTTCCACACCACTACACAAACATTATTTTAGATAAAATCAGCCTTCCCGGTGATATCGTATTCACCTCAAAAGGGACAGTCGGGCGGTTTGGTTTTGTAACTGAAAAGACTGAAAAGTTTATTTATTCGCCGCAACTTTGCTTCTGGCGCAGCTTGAAGCATGAAGAAGTCTTGCCCCGATTCGTTTATTACTGGATGCATGGTCAAGAATTTTTTGGGCAAGTGGAAGGACTGAAAGGGCAGACAGATATGGCTGATTACGTCAATTTGGCCGATCAACGAAGAATGACTATTACGCTACCACCTCTGCCCGAACAAAAAGCCATCGCCATCGTGCTCAGCAGTCTCGACGACAAGATCGACCTGCTGCACCGCCAGAACCAAACCCTCGAAGCCATGGCCGCAACCCTGTTCCGTCAGTGGTTCGTGGAAGAGGCGCAGGAGGATTGGGTGGAATATTCAGTATCTGACTTTGCTGGTCACATTAAAAACAATGTCATTCCTGCAAATTTCAAAAATGAGTTGTTTCATCACTATAGCCTGCCAGCGTTTGACGATGGTAAATGGCCCACTATTGAGCTGGGCAGCGCAATACTCAGCAACAAATACCAAGTGGTATCGCATTCAACCCAGATTGTCCATTAGCGCGAAATCAGCTATGTTTCAAAATGCGGGTGGGCTAACTTTGCACACGATTTCTAATGGATACCAATAGAAAACGATGCGGTCAGTCAATTGATTAAACGGCATAAA